>Ga0210402_10003949_pt1 | contig 13708 bp, 8 predicted proteins | sample IncBWC7MmetaG_FD_161055 | JGI IMG/M metagenome (GOLD analysis project Ga0210402, IMG submission 161055) | Forest soil microbial communities from Barre Woods Harvard Forest LTER site, Petersham, Massachusetts, United States - Inc-BW-C-7-M | ecosystem: Environmental > Terrestrial > Soil >...
CGTGGCCGAGTACAATTCGGACGTTGCGACCGTTTCGGGAACGGTTGAAGCGTCGCGACTGACGGTTGCGGCGGTATCGCGGGATTTCTTCGATGTAATCGGTATTCGCCCCACGTTCGGCCGGACCTTCGCTGCGGACGAACAACGCCCGGGCGCCGGCGTGGCGATTATTAGTTATTCATTCTGGCGTCAGTCTCTGAATAGCACGCGCGACCTGGCTTCCGTTCATTTGAAAATAGATTCGCGGCAGTTTCCGGTGGTCGGCGTGATGCCTGCGAACTTTCGCTTCCCGGACGATACCAGTATCTGGATCCCGCGGGAAAATTCGGAAAGAAATCCAAGCCGCTCTGCCCACAATTGGCAGGTCATCGCGAGACTCGACCAGGGAGTAGGGCCAGCGGAAGCAAGCGGAGAACTGGCGACGATCGCCAACCGGCTGAAACAGCAGTACGGCCAGGATACGGATATAACCGGCGTTGGTTTGGAGCCGCTGCGCGACGCCATCACCGGTAATTTTCGTTCTGCGCTATTCATGCTGTTAGGGGCATCGAGCTTTTTGCTGCTGATCGCCTGCGCGAACGTTGTGAACCTTGCGCTGGCACAAGCGACGAATCGGGAGCGCGAACTTTGCACGCGCAGCGTGCTGGGCGCAGATCGTGTTCGGCTGATTCGGCAGTTTCTGACGGAAGCGTTTCTTCTTTCCGCGGCCGGAGGAGCTCTCGGCGTTCTGCTGGCGCATTGGGGCGTTGACGCATTATTGGCTTTTGCACCGTCCGGCATGCCGCGCATCGAGGACGTTTCGATCGACAGCGCGGTTCTCCTTTTCTCGGTTGCGACCGTATCTTTGGTTTCCCTCGCGCTGGGCATTTTTACCGCGCTGCGAGCGGCGGCAATGGCCGGGCGCGGCGAAATGGCGCTGCAATCCCGCGGGCAAACCGATTCTCCGCAAAAACAGCGAGCCGGAAGGGTACTCTCCGCCGGTCAACTGGCTGCCACCCTGGTGCTTCTGGTAGGCGCAGGGCTGCTCGGAAAGAGCCTGTTGCACGTGCTTTCCGTGGACCCGGGCTTTCGCATCGACCACATCCTCACCATGTCCCTGAACCTGCCCGCCGGCGAAAATAAAACTCAGCGCGCCGTGGTTCTGTCGGAATTTTTTTCGCGCCTGCGCGCGCTGCCGGGCGTTGAAGAAGTCGGCGGCGCCGGCATTCTTCCGATCATCGGACCGTACTTTCCCGATGGTTCTTTCGCATTGATGGGCCCGGAAGACGTTACGCCGCGCACGCAGAATCTGATCAATCGCAGCGTCGCGGGCGATCTGGAAAAAGATCCCGCGCTGATCGCGGAGTTCAGCAAGTTCTTCGATGACCTGTTTCACGACCAATCTCGCGTGGGTCACGCCGACTACAACGTTGTGGGCGAGGGATACTTTCAGACTCTTGGCATACCACTGCTTGAGGGCCGATTTTTCGACGGACGCGATTCGCTGGACGCTGCGCACGTCGCGCTGATCAGCCAATCGCTGGCCGCCGCGAAGTGGCCGGGGCAGAATCCCATCGGTCACACCATCCAGTTTGGAAACATGGACGGCGACCCGCGTCTGCTAACCGTCATTGGTATCGTCGGAGACATCCGCAACCAAAGTATGGAATCCGCTCCGCACCCGACCGTTTACGTCGACTATAGGCAGCACCCAAACGTTACGCGGCGTTTTACCGTAGTGGTTCGCACGTCGACGAAACCCGAAGCGTTGTTCGGCGCGGTTCGCAACACCGTTCGGGCCATCGATCCCGAAGTTCCGGTGGAACTCGGAACGCTCGCGCACATTTTTTCCAGCTCCCACGAATCACGGCTCTTTAGCCTGGTGCTCGTCGTCTGTTTCTCCGTGGTGGCGCTGCTGCTTGCGGTGATCGGCATTTACGGGGTGACTTCCTACTCGGTGGCGCGGCGGGTTCGGGAATTTGGCATTCGCATGGCGCTTGGCGCCACCGCATCGCAAATCCTCGCGATGATTCTGATCCAGACGGCGGTCACTTCGCTGATCGGCGTCGGGTTCGGCGTAATGGGTTCCGCTGCTCTGACGGGTTTGATTCAATCTCAGCTCTTTGGCGTCAGCCCGCTGGACCCGGCATTGCTGATCGGAGTTGCTGTGTTGTTGCTGCTGGTTTCACAATTGGCCGGATGGATTCCCGGCCGGCGCGCCAGCCGGGTTGATCCTGCGGTAGCGCTTCGTTATGAGTGAGACAAACTCTATGGACATCGCCATACCGCAAGACGAACGCAGCAAGACAATCCGCAAAATTGTGATTGCCGGATTGGTCTTGCTCGGAGTCGCAGGCGTTGCGTACTCGCTTACGCGCTTGCGTCCGGCTGCACCAAGCGTTGACGGCGCATCACTTTTTTCGGATACGGTGAAACGCGGGGACATGCTGCGGGCGGTTCACGGTACTGGAACGCTGGTACCTGAAGATATCCAGTGGATACCCGCGCTGAACACGGCGCGCGTCAGCAAGATCTTTCTGCATCCCGGTGCAATCGTAAAGCCGGATTCCGTCATTCTGGAGCTGAGCAATCCGGAACTGGAACGCGACGCGCTGGACGCCGAATACCAGCTCAAGGCGGCGGAAGCGCAATACCAAAGCGTGAAAGCACAGATGGGAAGCGACATCCTGAATCAGAAGGCCGCAGCGGCCGAGGTTCGCAGCGAATATGAACAGTCAAAAATCCAGCATGCGGTGGATGAAAAACTGGTGGCGCAGCGCATCGGCGCAGAAGTCACCGCGCAGCTTTCCAAAGTGAAAGAAGATCAACTGGCGATTCGCGCGCAGATCGAGGAAGCACGCGCGCAAAACGCGGGCGAGACCGCGGAAGCAAAAATCGCCGCGGAAAAATCGCACGTGGATCAGCAGCGCGCGCTTTACAACCTGCGCCGCGCGCAACTCGACGGACTGCATGTTCGTGCCGGAATCAACGGAGTTTTGCAGGTTGTCCCGGTCGAAGTGGGGCAAAGCGTGATGCCGGGAACGAATCTGGCCCGGGTTGCCGATCCCAAAAAGCTAAAAGCAGAGATCAAAATTGCGGAAACGCAGGCGAACGAGCTGGTTCCGGGGATGAAAGCCACCGTGGACACGCGCAACGGAATCGCCACTGGAAAAGTTTCGCGCATCGATCCTTCGGTGCAGAACGGAACCGTCACGGTGGATGTTTCCATCGACGACCCGCTGCCAAATGGAGCGCGACCCGACTTGAGCGTCGATGGAACGATCGAAATCGAAAACATGAGGAACATTTTGTACGTCGGGCGCCCGGCATTCGGGCAGCCGGAAACAATCGCCGGGCTTTTCAAACTGAATCAAGACGGATCGGAAGCGACGCGCACCACGGTAAAACTTGGCAGATTTTCGGTCAGCGCGGTGGAAGTTCGCGAAGGATTGCGCGAAGGCGATCGGGTGATTCTTTCCGACACTTCCGCCTGGAGCAGTTACGAGCGGATTCGACTGAAATAGTTTTTGAAAATATCTAGTCCGAGGAGAGCCATGACTCAGCTGATCAAAATGGAAAGCGTGACAAAAATATTTCGTACGGAGGACGTCGAGACTCACGCGCTTTCCAATATCGATTTGACGATCGAACGCGGCGATTACATCTCCATCGCCGGCCCTTCGGGCTGCGGGAAGTCCACTTTGCTTTCGGTGCTGGGCCTGTTGGATTCTCCATCCGGCGGAAAATATTTCCTGAATGGCAAAGACGTTTCACAAATTTCGGCGGCGGAGCGAACCCGGATTCGCAATCGCGAAATCGGCTTTGTTTTTCAGGCGTTCAATCTGATCGGCGATCTGACCGTTTACGAAAACGTTGAACTTCCGCTGACTTATCGCAACATGGGCGCGGGCGAACGCAAGGAAAAAACCGAGCAGGCGCTGGAACGCGTTGGCATGTCGCATCGCAAGAAACATTTTCCAGCGCAATTGAGCGGCGGCCAGCAGCAGCGCGTCGCGGTGGCCCGGGCGCTGGCCGGCGACCCGCTGATTCTGATGGCTGACGAACCTACGGGAAATCTCGATTCACAAAACAGCGAGGCGGTAATGCAGCTGCTCTCTGATCTCCACCAGAACGGCGCGACCATATGCCTAGTCACGCACGATCCGCGCTATTCGCGTTTTGCCGATCGCACTATTCACTTGTTCGACGGGCGTATCGTCGCGGAGCCGGCGACGCTAAGCGTGGCTGGATAGCCGTCGGCAAACACTTCGGCGATTAGCCTGGAAAAAGCAATTCAAATAAGCAAGAAAATTTGGGCGAAAATTAGTGGCCGGAAGAGATCGCGTTGAAATTTTTACGGGCGGTGACGTCGGCGAAATAATTTTGTTCGCGCAGGCGGCGATAGATGTGGCCGGCAACGCCAGCGGCGAGTGGTCCCTTGATGTGGGAGCTGTTGCCGCGGATTAGAACGGCGAGGGCGATCTTGGGATTGGCTTCGTCGGCGTAAGTCAGGAACCAGCCAACGTGGGAGAGCTGATCGGAGCAGGTTCCGGTTTTTCCGGCAGGAAGTTCGTCACCACCAGCATCGTAGCTGCGCTTGCCGGTACCATAGAGAACCGCGGCGAGCATGCCTTCACGCAATTCAGGAAGCAGCGGGCCGATGTTAAGTTCGCGCTTGACCTTGGGAACGAACGCGCTGAGTTCGGCGCCAACTTCGGGATACTGCAGATAATAAAGTGTGCCGCCGTTGGCAAACGCGGCTGCGAGCGAAGCCAACTGGAACGGGGTCATTTGAATGCCTTCGCCGAAGCTGGACATGCGAGCGACGCCACCCTTAGCGGGCGGAGCCATTGGGAACGAGCCGGGACGTTCGTCCTGCAAATTGTAGCCGGCGAGTTCGCCGAGACCGAGCAAGCGTCCGTAGCGGGAAACAGTATCGAAGCCCATGCGAGTCCCAAGCTCTTCAAAAAATTTATTATTGGAGTGAGCCATGGCGTCGGTCAAATTCATGTACTTGCGGCGGCCGACCTTGAGCATGGTGTCGCGGGTGATGACGTTTTCTTCGAGAGCGGCAAGAGCGATGGTGGGCTTGATGGTGGAGCAAGGAATGGCGCCATCGGAGTAAGCAAGTTTTTGATTGACGACGGCGAGAATGCGGCCGGTGTTGGGATCAACAGCGACGACGGAACCGTTGTAACGGCCAAGAGCTTCGATGGCAGCGGCGCGCACGATTGGATCGTCGTTGGTGGCAATGTCGCCGAGCGTTGGATCAACTCCCTTTTCAGGGCGGCCGCGATGGCGCGAAGAACGAACTGGCTTGACAGGAGCTTTGGCGAGGCCCGGAGCAGCTTCGGTAGGAAGCGGGGCGGCGAAACAGGCGGCGAGGAAGATTGCGAGAGTTGTTTTTCCAAGCCGGGTGATGGGTGACATTCGCCGTATGCCTCAGAATCTGAAAAGATTGCGGGAGAATCGCGTTTTGTACTTCATTCTAAATCGGCAAGTCAACTTTTTTTCTTGAGGGCCTGTAGAGTAAAACCCTGAAGGGTGAAAAAAGTGACTCGCAAAATGAGACCGCGAAACGCCGCAGTACTGTTACTGCACATAATCGGCCAAAGAAGACCGACAGAAAACATGGAACTTAGGTGCCAGATGGGAAAAGCAGGTGTTCAGAAACGAGACATCTGCCTCACATCCTGATACGTAGTTTACGAAAAGAAAGATTGTTAGGGCAATAGAGAAAGAGGGCTAGTACGAGCTATGTGCTTTAGATTGAACGACTGACCGGGGGTACAGGCAAATCTATCAGAGCTGTACGGATGGCAGCATCAGGGGCATTGAGGCTGAACACCGGATCGAGAGCTGATCCAGCAATAGGCTGGTGGATACGGAGGAATCGGACCGGTACTGCAGCTCAAGCAAGCAGATAGATTCTTTGGTGAATTGTAACTCGCGTTGAAACGTTCTCAATCGAGCGAGCACTACTGGGTATACGGAAGCGACGCGGTAGATCGCTCGACGAAGTTGCGCGGCGGCAGGGCTCGAATGTAGCGGTTCGACTCGCGCTGCCCGGCTAGTGCCAAGCATCCATCAGTGTGCTCCGCAGTATCCCGCCAAAATCAGGAGAAAAACCATGCCTGGAACCTGGATCACATTCGATGCACCAAATAGTTCGACCGGGGAATTCAACGTTGATTTGATGATTCTGTTGACCGACGGATCGATACTCATGCACAACGGATTCGTCACCAGCGTAGATTTCGCGAACCAATGGTTGCGGCTGACTCCGGATCAGCACGGGAAATATGAGACCGGAACGTGGTCGGCGGAAATTGACATGAAGACCGCGCGGCAATGGTTTGCCTCGGGAGTGCTGAAGGATGGGCGGGTGTTTGCGATTGGCGGAGAGCACACCAACGATCCATCGAGTCCGACGGATTCGCCGCTGGGCGAGATATTCGATCCACTGACAAATTTGTGGAGTCCGCTGAGCAAGCCTCCAGCGTTTGATTTTATTCGCGGCGATTGCAACGGAACGGTGCTGGAGGATGGGCGGGTAATGATGGGAGGACCGGAACTTGGCGGGCCGCCGTCCACCTGGCCGAAACGCACGGCAATTTGGGATCCGAGCACCAATGGGTGGGTGGAGGCCGGGACGAAGTTTGGCGCGCTGGGTACCACCAACAAGAAGGATCCATTTGAAGAAGAGACTTTCACTTTGCTGCCGAATGGCGAAGTGATGGTGCCGTCGGTGCGGGACACGCCGAAAGCGCAACGGTACGTGCCGTCGCTGGACAGTTGGGTGAACTGTGCGACGTGCCCGGTGAAGCTGGCAATAAAATTCTTACTGGGCGCGGAAGTTTTTGAGACTGCGCCGACCATCGTGTTGCCAAACGGAAAAGCGTTCGCGATCGGCGGCACCGGGCGAACCGCGATTTTCACGCCGGGATCGAGTCCGGTATCGCCAGGGTCGTGGGTCAAGGGACCGGTGTTTCCGGCGGACACCAGCGGCAGCCCCAACTGGCCACTATTGACATCACTGGATGCACCGGCGTGCCTGCTTCCCAGCGGGAAGGTGGTGGTGATGGCAGGAACCACGGCGCCCGACGCCGGCGATTTTTTCTCGCTGAATCCGGTGCTACTGGAATTCGATCCGGCGAGCCCCGCGGGCACGCTGCCGCTGCTGGACGTGCAGCCGGCGATTCCGCCGACCAACTTTACCTGGCAATCGTGTTTCCTGCTGTTGCCGACCGGGCAACTTTTGTGCAGCGCGCAAGACAAGACATTGTTTCTGTATACGCCGGATCCAGCGGCGGGATCGCCGCACCATTCCTGGCGGCCTGGACACATTTTCGTTCCCGGCAACATGAAGCCGGGCCACAGTTATACGCTTTCCGGGACGCAGCTGAATGGGCTGTCGCAAGCGGTTGGATACGGTGACGATGCGGGAATGGCCACCAACTATCCGATCGTGAGGATGACGCACCATTCGAGCGGGCAGGTGGTTTACGTACACAGCCATCATTTTTCGACGATGGGAATCGCCACCGGACACAAGTTGCCGCATGACCGCAAGTCTTGCGTGATTGATATACCAGCAACCATGGCGAAGGGCAGATGGAAACTGGTAGTGATTGCGAACGGAATTGCGTCCGAAGCGATTTGGGTGGACATCGGGATGCACGGTCACGAACACGAGTTTGAAGGAAAGATCGAGAGCCTGGTGTACGACAGCTTCGGGGACTTCGAGGCGTTTACGGTGAAAAATTTCGGCGGAGAGATCCGGCGATTTGAAAGCCGCGAACCGCACATCGCGGAGTTGACCAGGCGTGCGTGGGAGGAGCGGACACGAGTGATGGTTTTCTCAGAGCACCATCACCCGCATCACGCAGCCTCGATAGCCCTATTGGCTAAGTGAATCAGGCTTCCAGACGGCAAAGAGCAACACGAAAGCGGGTTGCGTGGGAAATCAAGTTGCGCGATGCCGGACTATGGCAGGACCTGGTACATGGCCATCATGCCCATTTCCATGTGCTCGGAGATGTGGCAGTGGAACATCCAGGTGCCAACGCGGTCGGGGGTCATGTCGGCCGTGACGAATTGCGCGGGCAAAATCGAGAAGATGTCGGTGTGATGCTTGTCGACGGTAACCACGTTTCCATGCCAATGCGGAGTGTGGTAGTTGGCCTGGCCACCCATAGTCATTACATACCAGCGGACATGTTCGCCGCGTTTCATGGTGGGCATCGGCAAATTTCCAAAAATGAAGCCGTTAATGGAAGCCTTATAGTTGGCACCGGCGAAGCCACTGCCGGAAAAGTTGAGATTTCCATCGATGTCGATAGGAACGATGTCCAGCTTGTTTACCGATTTCGGATCTTGAATGTAAGTGTCGATGTTGTGTTGGAGGTAATGCGACGCGTTCTCATCAATCAGCATGAAGAGCATGGCAAATTCGTGGTCGATGTCTTTGGGGCTGCCGTCGGGACGCGCCATGCCGTGGCGAGTGATGACGAGTGGGCCGATCAGGCCGGCGTTGACGTCCTTGGGTTCCCAGTTGTGGGAGTGGTAGAGCCAAACGACCGAACTGCCGTCATCATCGCCGGGACCGGCGCGTTCCGGCACATTCCAGACGAAGGTGTGGGAGTCGCCTGGCGGAACGAGGCCGGCCGCAGCCATCGCGGTGTCGGGGTAAGGAGTGCCCTCGGAATCGCGCTCGTAGGAGACGCCGTGCGGATGGAGGCTGTAAGGCTGAGTGGCGTCGTTACGGAAATGGATGACGATGGTGTCGCCGACTTCGGCGCGAATCAGTGGACCTAAAATGCCCAAGTGTTCCCACTCCGGTGGGCGTTTCTTTTCCGTTGAAAAAGTGTCGTCGGTGTATTCGCGAAATATCGCCTTGCGATATATTCTGCCGATACGGTCCTTGGTGTGTTCAGTCCAAATCTTGGTCTGACCCTGGAATTCCTGGCCAGTCATCATATCCATGCCTGAAGGTGCGTAATCCCAATTCACTTCGGTGGCTGCGACGTAATAGGTGCGGATTTTTCCGCCGGGAAGTGTCGGCTTGATTTCCTCGGCAGCTTTCTTGGGGCGGGACTCCGGAGGAATCATTCCAGCATAGCGATAATACACCGAGAGGTTGCCGTAGATTTCGCCGGAGTGTTCGATCAGACCTTCGGCGAGATCACAAAGGCGAATCTGCTTTTGGCCGGCATGAGCCGGGTCGTCGAAGCCGAAAGGATCGACGACAGGAGCGACAATTCCCGCGTCGCCTTTTGCCTTGATGGCAGCGGCGCCATCGGCAAAGGATTTCTTGACGTAAGCGACCACCGCGGCTTTGTTCTTGAATTGGGCGCGAGGCGGATCTTCTTCGCCGGGCGGTTTTTGACCGAGGGCGAGATTGGTGAAGTAGTAGTTTGCGGCGGCGGCATGGATGAGGCGTTCGGCGAAAGTGCGCGCGCCGGGTTTGGGTTTGAAGTCGAGCTTGGCCTCGGGAAAATCTTCGGCCATGGCGATGAGTTTGCGGCCGATTTCATTCCATTGCAGAAGCACAGCTTCTGAAGGGCCGGGAGCCGGAAGCAGCTGAGTGGTTTTTTTCGAAGTGTCCTGGGTATGTGCAGTTGCGGCAAAAACAAGAATTGTAAAAATTAATGCGAAGAGTAAGCGGGCCCATTTCATCGGCGGATTCCTCCGTTTCAACGACATTCGCCCAAGCGTGCCCGGGCGCATCATACCGGAATTCGGCGGAGCGGAAAAGGAAAGCTTCGACTGACGTCGGTTCGCGGATGGCAAAGAGCAGGTTATTTTTGCGGACGGGCTACTGCAGGCCAACCGATTACAACCCGGATCTCGGTTGGATTTTCGCGCTCAGAGCGGGTCATGACGAAGGTCTGGCCGTCGGGAGAGACGTCGTAACCGGCGACGGCGGCGCCCGGGTCGAACTTGCGGTCGAATAATTCCGCGACTTGTCCCGGAAGAAAAGTTGGTTGAAGCTGTATGGGGACGCTCATCATTTTGGTTCCGTTGCGATAGATGATTTCACGGCCGTCGCGGACCCAGCGCGGCTGGGATCCGCCATCGCTGGAAATTTGCCGGCGGCCGCCGGGTCCCGGAACCGGCTCGACATATATTTCCGAGCGGCCAGATTCGTTCGATGCGTAAGCCATCCAGCGGCCGTCGGGAGAAAGAGCGCCTTGACGTTCGACGGCGGCGGTGCGTTTGAAGGGCCGGAGTTCGTAGGGAGGTTGCAAGCTGAGCAGCCAGAGATCGGTGTTGGTGACTGGATCGCTGACCATGACGGCGGCGGTGTCTCCGGCAATTGAAGTGATGTGGCTGGTTTGCGGGGTGGGGCGCAGGAGCTGAGGCTCGGAAGAACCATCGGCGGCGACGCGATAAAAGCCACGTTGCCTGGAAGCGTCGATGGCGTCCATCAGCAGACTCTTTCCGTCCAAGGCCCAGGTGGGAGCGAAATTGGCGAGATTGGGCGCGAGACTGGTGAGAGCACCACGGTCGCGCTCCAGCACACCGAGTTGCTGCACGCTGCGAATTACAAAGGCGATGCGTTTGCCGTCGGGAGAAAAGGCAGGATCGATGTAGTCATTGGGCGGCAGAACGAGCTTTTGTTCATTGCCCTGGCGATTGACGAGGAACAGATTGCGAAAAGATTCGCCAGCAGGACCCGGGGCGAAAGCCAGGATGCCGTTGCGGGCGACGCTGAATTGCGGCTCGTAATTTACTTCGTCTACACCGGTCTCAATTTCGGTCGCTGTCCCCAAGGCTTGCAGTTTGTCAGAATCGAACGGAACCGCCCAAACAGCGCCGCCCTGGTAATAAAGCAGATTGCCGGCGGAGTAGGATGGGCTTTGAGCGTTGTCGAGGAGGGTGCGTAATTCACCGGAATCGAGTTTTAGGGCCATGACACTTTGGCGCGGCTGAGAGTAACCGTAATCGGTGAAGGCAACCCAATCGCCGCCGGCGAGCCAGGTTAAGCCTTGCGGGTAGATCAGTCTGTTGTTGGCGACAGCGACTCGGTGCGGAGGTCCGCCGCCGGGAGGCACGGTGGCCAGGCCCAAATTCGGGATGGAGACGACGATGACATCGCGAGGTGTCCAGACACCACCGAAAAACACAGGTATATCGCAAAGAGCGACAGGGCGACCGCCGTCGGAGGCAGCTTTTTTTAGTTTTCCCTGACTGAAAAAAACCACCCAATCACCGTTGGGGGAAAAGAACGGAAAGTTTGCGCCTTCGGAATCAGGGATGGCGACGGGATCGAGTTGATCGAGACGGCGGACGTAGAGATGCGCGACGCCGCTTTCGGCGGCGACATACGCCAAGCGTTTGCCGTCGGGCGAGATGGCCACGGATTGAGTAAGATCAGCGGCGAGTTCTTGTTTGGCCGGGAGTGCGACGCTGAAGCGAATGACTCCGATATCGCTGACCGCCGGGCGGTTCGAGTACTTGACGAACAAAAGACCTAGAGCCAGCACAACGAGAACGGCCGCGGCCGTCAAGCCGATGGTCGTGGCAAGCCGTCGCTGCGGGCGCGAATCCGCCGCAGGCGCGGGAAGTGCCATGTTGCCCGCTTGCACCAACCAAGAGAGTTGCAGTTTTATGTCGTGGGCAGTCTGAAAGCGATCGTCCGGATCCTTGGCAAGGCAAGTGGAGATGACATAGTTCAGAGGAGGCGGCGAATCGGGTTGAATGGCGGTGAGGGGCGGTGGATCTTTGTGAAGTATGGCGGAGGCAACCGACAGGTAGGATTTGCCTTCGAAGGCGCGGCGCCCAGTAGCCATTTCGTAAAGCACGGCGCCGAGCGCGAAGATGTCGCTGCGAGCGTCGGCTTCTTTTCCCTCGAGTTGTTCTGGCGACATGTATTGAATGGTGCCGACGATAGCGCCGACCACAGAGATGGGTGAGCCGGGACTCTGATTGGAAGTGAGGGTATCACCCGACAAAATCGGAGCGGTTGCTGGTGCGACCGAAGTTGGTACAGATGGCTTGGCGAGACCAAAGTCCATCAACTTGGCACCGGACTTGGTAAGCATGATGTTGGAAGGCTTGAGGTCACGGTGGACCAGGCCCAGGCGATGAGCACTGGCCAGTGCGTTGGCGATTTCGATTCCAATCTTGAGCACTTCGTTTGAAGGTAGCGGACCTTTTTGCAGACGAGTTGCGAGGGTTTCGCCTTCCACGCACTCCATCACCAGATAGTCGAGGCCGTCGTGGCAGCCGATATCGTGAAGGACGCAAATGTTGGGATGATTTAGGGCGGAGATGGATTTTGCTTCGCGTTCGAAGCGCTGCCTGGCAACTGGGTCAGAGCAAATGCCTGGCGGCAAAATCTTGATGGCGACGTCCCTGCCGAGACGGGTGTCCTTGGCGCGGTATACCTCGCCCATTCCGCCTGCGCCAAGAACGGTGAGGATTTCAAACGGGCCGAGTCTGGTTCCGGAAGTAAGGGCCATCATTGCGCGGCATTATATCCCCAAAGGAAGCGCCGTGCGGCGAAAGCGGGAGGAGTCGGCGTAAGTGAAGAACCGCGCTCGAAGACTAAAGGTGGCGGAAGCGGGATTATTTCACCAGGTCGGGGTACCAGAGTTTGGAGCACTCGGGGCACATGCCGTGGGAAAATTCGACTTGGAAGCGGTCGCGGACATAGGCTTCGATTTGTTGCCAGTGCCCGGTGGGCTGGTTGATTTTCTTGCAGGAAGCGCAGACGGGCAGATGTTCGGCGGGAGCGATAGCGTTTGCCGCGACGGTGGAGTTTTGCAGTTGAGATGGGGATTGCGAGCGTTCGAATTCAGCAGGATTGCGGGCGGTGATGTCGCGGCCGTTGATGACCACGCCGCGGATGTCGGGGTCGTCGAGCAGATTGTAGGCAACGACTTCCAATGAGACCCAGGAACCGTTGGCGTGAAGTGCGCGGTATTGCAGCGAACCGCGAGCTCCGGGATTCTTCCAGAATTCTTGCATCGCGGATTCGACGGCGGGGCGGTCATCGGGATGGAGCAATTCGAAGCCGGTGCCGCCAATCATCTGTTCCTGGGAATAGCCGAGGACGCGCTGGATGGATGGACTGGCGTAACGGACTTTGCCGTCGGCGTCGCGGATGCAGAGAACGTCGTGACTATTTTCTACGATGAGGCGGAAACGCTCGCAGGTTTCGCGAAAGGCGCGGTCCGACGGCGAGGGATCGGCGACTTTCTGCAAGACGCAACACACCAGCGGCCCACCCTCGACATTCACCGAACAGACGCTGATAGACAACGGAAGCTGACGGCCGTCATTGCAGTTCGCGGAGAGTTGCAGCTCGATGCGAGGCGGCCGTTGAGCCGCCGGTTGGGTGTGCGCGGAGATCTTCTGGAGATTTTCTGCGCGGAAAAGATCGGGAAGCAGAACATCAAGGTGAATGCCGAGCAGCTGATTGTGGCCGTAGCGCAGAAGTTTTTCGGTTTGCGAGTTCACCAGGACGATCAAGCCGCCGCGGTTGACGACCAGAATGGCTTCCGGAGCGGACACGAGCAAGGCTCGGGACACAGCATCACTGAAGGGAAAACAGTTTTGAGCCATAGTTCCTTTAACGGCGCGAAGTAACAGACTTAAGGTTTAAAACGATTCAAGCCGCAGCCTGTGCGGGGCGAATGATGCGCGACGAAGACAACAATAGAATTTGCGGGATGCGGTGTCGAAGGCCAATCGTACTGGTACCTTAAATAGTACGAGCTAT
>Ga0210402_10003952_pt1 | contig 13701 bp, 15 predicted proteins | sample IncBWC7MmetaG_FD_161055 | JGI IMG/M metagenome (GOLD analysis project Ga0210402, IMG submission 161055) | Forest soil microbial communities from Barre Woods Harvard Forest LTER site, Petersham, Massachusetts, United States - Inc-BW-C-7-M | ecosystem: Environmental > Terrestrial > Soil >...
CGGAGATCATAACCCGACGGAGATCGCGCAATTTCCGTCCCAGGTAAAGAGGCCTCGGTCACCTAGAAATTGCGCGATCTCCGTCGGGTTATGATCTCCGATTCGAAAAGAGATTGTTGCGCAGCGCCCATCAAATTTTGCGCGATCGGTAATGCCGAAAATTTGAACGTCCGGCAAGGTCTCCAGGCCATCGAGCAATCTCACTAATAGCGCGCGTTCGTAAGGAACGGTCGTTCGATACGCGGCAGCCAGTGCGGCGCGGCGCGTTTGTGCCGTTGGATCGCAGCGTTTGCCGAGTTCGCCGATGTAGTCCACGGCCGCGCCGATGCCGGCGATCAATTCGTGCACCTGCGTACCGGGTTCCCAGCGTTCCGGGGAAACATTCGTTGCAGGGCGTACTTTGTATGGCTTGAAGCGCTCGAGATGCTCTTTCTTCCCGTACAGCGTGCCCATGTGCGGTCCGAAGAATTTGTATGGAGAGCACGCGAGGAAATCGCAATCGAGGGACTTTACGTCGATGAGGCCGTGCGGCGCGTAGTGGACAGCATCAATGAACATCAACGCGCCGGCCTCGTGCGCCAGCTTCGTAATTTCCGCAACGGGATTGATTGTGCCAACCATGTTTGAAGCGTAGCCGACGGCGACGAGTTTTGTTTTGGAGGAAAGCTCTTGCTTTAGGTCGTTCAAGTTTAGGGTGCAGTCTGATTCGCGGATGTCCACAGTGCGAATCACGACGCCTCTTTCTTCGAGCACCTTCCACGGCGAGAAATTCGCATCGTGATCCAGGAGAGTCAACAGGATTTCATCGCTAGGTTTTAATTCGCGGCCAATGGCGCGGGCGAGGGCCAGCGTAATCGTGGTCATGTTCTGCCCGAAGACCACTTCTTCGGGCGCACAATTGAGAAAATCGGCCATCGCAGCACGCGCGGAGGAGATAATTTCGTTTGTGCGACGACTGGTGAGGAATGCGCCGTAGGTATTCGCGTTGGCATTCGTTAAATAATTCTGGATGGCATCCATCACCTGGCGCGGGACCTGTGTGCCTGCGGGGCCGTCTAGAAACGCTGCGGGTTTGCCGGCTACTTCCATTTTGAGCGAAGGAAATTGCTCTCGCACCCACGCAATATCCAGCGGTCCGTTCCCTGTTTCGTACATCACTGGTGTGCTCATCCTCTTCTCCGTGGCAATCGAGTGCGTTAGTTTCTCACATTCGCAGCCGCGGGCGCGATTCCGCGTTCGTGCTAGCATGGTCGCAGCACTTCCCACTCATGCCGAGGGCGCCGGCTATCAACCCAGCGCTTGGTTTCACCCACGGTGTCCAAATGCCGGAATCCTTTGCACCCTCGGAGCGCACGCGCATCGTGCGCGAACCGCAGCGCGCCGTTTACGATCGCGCGGCTATTTACGAAATCCTCGACGAGGGTTTTGTGTGCCACGTTGGCTTTAGTGCGGGCGAGCAAACTTATGTAATTCCCACGATGTACGCGCGCGTTGGCGATTTTCTTTATTTTCACGGCTCGGCGGCGAGCCGGATGCTACGTGGAATCTCCAGCGGTATATCGGTCTGCATCACCGTCACGCTGACGGACGGCCTGGTTCTCGCGCGGTCTGTTTTCAATCACTCGATGAACTACCGCTCGGTCGTTGCGCTGGGTGCGGCGGTTTTGGTTGACGATTCCGCCGAGAAACTGAACGCGCTCCATGCCTTCACCGAGAAAATTCTGCCAGGAAGATGGAATGACGCCCGGCAGCCCAACGAAAAGGAATTGAAGGCTACGAGCATCCTGCGTTTGCCACTCACAGAGATTTCCGCCAAGGTGCGGACAGGTCCTGTCGAGGACGACGCTGACGATTATGCATTGTGCGTTTGGGCAGGCATCGTGCCGCTGCGATTGGTTGCAGACGCGCCGATCCGCGATGAGCGGTGCGAGAGTTCCCTTCCCGTTCCAGACTACGCAACCAATTTCCGGAGATAGCTCATGTCCGATTTTGTTCCTGCACCGATAAAGCCAATCGCGGCGTTCAGCGCTCTGGAAGCACTCGATATTCGAGTTGGCACAATCGAGCGCGTGGAGGACGTCGCGCGTTCTGAAAAGCTCCTCAAGCTCACTGTAAATTTTGGGGACCATTCACGCTCTATTCTTGCGGGAATGAAAAAAGAACGCGCGAACCCTCGCGAAATCGAAGGGAAACAGGCACTGTTCGTCGTCAATCTGGAACCACGCAAAATGGCGGGAGAAATTTCGGAAGGAATGCTGTTCGATATCGGCTACGCGGACGGCGTGACGCCGGTGCTTGCGATGCCGGAAAATCCCGTGCCGAACGGCACGCGCGCCGGCTAACCCGCCGACGCCGCTCTCACAAAATCCGCGAGCAATCCATAGGCGGTTGCTTCAATTCCGGGATTCTGCTCGACGATAGACAGCCCGAACATGTCGAGGTCAAAACGAATCGCTGAACTCGTGCCTTCGAGCCCTGCTAGTGGGTCCGCCGCCAGCAAAAGTTCCGGCTGAACGCAGCAGTGAACCGAATCGCCGCGTCGTTCCGCGCGGCATACCAGCTTGTATCGCATTCCCGACGCGCGCACGGAACGAATTTTTTCCTCGCTTAGATCGCGGATTCCGGTGCGCTGAACCTGCTCCAGTTTGACATCGGCGCCCATCAACACAATCGCCAGTGCGGCAAGTTTCACCGCGGCATCCCAACCGTCCAGATCCGCTGCGGGGTCGGTCTCCGCGATTCCAAGCGACTGCGCTTTCTGCACAGCGTCGGCGAACGTTCGTCCCTTTTCAATTTCGGTGAGCACGACGTTTGTGGTGGAATTCAGCACACCAGAGAAACCGCGAAGCTCCGTCACGGGCAAACCCAGCGGGAACAAGGAAAAAATCGGCACGCCATCCATCACCGTCGATTCGAACAGGAATTGGCGGTTCTTTTCCTTCGCAAGCGCGGCAAGTTCACGGTACGCGTGAACAATCGGTCCCTTGTTCGCCGAAATCGCGTGGGCGCCGCCTTCGAGCGCCGCTCTCAGGTGGTCGGCCGCGGGCTGGCCCGTCTGCGCATCGAGTGAACTCGTTTCGAACAGTACGTCCGCCTTTGCGCGTTCGAGCCACTCACGCACGTTGCGCGGCTGCGGTAAGTTTCCAGTTTGCGCGGGCCAATGACCGTTCAAAAGAGCAATGGGATTGAAGCCGTCGGGGTCGGCAAACCAGCCTACGCGGCGGGACGCCACGCCCGTGAGCCGCCAACGGATATCGTATTTCCGCCGCAGCTCGATCTCTTTCGCAACCAGCATGCGCAGAAGCGCTTTGCCAACGTTGCCGAATCCGACGACGGCGAGGTTATAAGAAGGCACTCGGGGTCCGTTTCAATTCGTTTGTATTTGCCCGCGCAATTTTGCGGCTGCTTCGGAAATCAGGCCAGCTTCTGCTTCGAGCACATGGGCCACACGCGCTGCAGCTTCTTCCGCCTGTTTCCACTTTTTCTGTTCGAGCGCCTCACGAACTGCCGGGATCGCTTTCGCCGCGTAGCCGGTGTACGCACCGGGAGCATATAGTTCGTGCTTGTACCAGAATCGGCCAGGCAATCCTTCCGGTGTGGTCAGTTTGTGCTCGCTCTGCATCAGCATTTCGTTGATGTCTTTCAAGGAGGCCTTCGCCATCAGTGCGCCGCCGTTTCCGCTCGCCGCGGTCAGCGCATTCTTATATTCCTCGGCGCTGCGGTTCAATTTGTCTACGGCATTGTCGAGCGGCGCAAAATTCAGATGGGGCGGGACTTCTTCCTTGGTCGGAGGAACGTAGGTCAGTTTGGGATCGGCTGTCGCCGTAAACGCGCCTTCGTCAATTTGCCGGTTCCGTTCGGCGATTTCTTCCTGTTGCTGCGTCGCGAATTTCTTCACTTCGCGTACGTACATTTGCACATCATCGGCAAAATCGCCGAATTCGAACGGCAGCAAATCCGCATCGGCAAGCCGCATCATTGCAGTTCCGCCGGTTTGAGACAGTGCTTTCCCATACGAAAACTCTGTATCACTGAAATGTGTGTACCAATAAAAATCATCGTAAATGGAATGATAAATTCCGCCGCCGTCTTCTCCGCCAAATCCGATTCCGAGGGCGGCCACTCCCGCAAAATTATTAAAGGGGGCGTGATCCGAGCCACCGCCAAGCATGTCCAGGCGCAAATCGCCCCGGCTGCGCGCTTCTCGACGATCCTCGGCTGAATTCGCCGTTCGAATGGTGCCGAGTTGCGTACGCTTCCAAAGGGACAGCTTTGTTTCAGGGTCCTGAATATCTCGCGCAACATCATTTATGAACTTTTCCAGCGTCTGCGAACCTTCAAGGCCCAGGTAGCCACGCGCGTTGCTGTCTGAATTGATGTAAACCACCGCGTGTTTCTTCAATTCATCCACGTGTGTCTCCACCCATTCCGTGGACCCGAGGAGTCCGGGTTCTTCGCCGTCCCAGGCGCAATAAATCATAGTGCGTTTCGGTTTCCAGCCTTGCTTGACGAGTTCGCCCATTGCGCGCGCTTCTTCCATTACGGCGACCATTCCAGAGATTGGGTCTTCCGCGCCGTTCACCCATGCGTCGTGGTGGTTGCCGCGAATTATCCATTCATCTGGATACGTCGAGCCGGGGATTCTCCCAATCACGTCGTAGAGACGCTTGATGTCCCAGTTGGACGCGACCTTCAGGTGAACTTTTCCGGGGCCAGGCCCGAGGTGATACGTTATCGGCAAGCCGCCGCGCCATAAGCGAGGAGCGACTGCTCCAGCAATCGATTCGAGCAGCGGTTGAGCATCTGCGTACGAGATTGGCAATACGGGAATCTTGGTGAGCGTTTGCGCATCTTTGATCGCGACGCGCTTCGCGTCAGGCGTCGCCCCGATGCCCGGAGTCAGCGGGTCGCCCATAAACACCGCGCTGTCCTGCACGCTGCCGCGTTGCACTCCATCTTTCGGCCGCCAAGCGCCTTTGGGAAAGATTTCGCCGCCGGCGTAGCCGTCGTCACGAGGGTCGGAATAGATAATGCAACCGATGGCGCCATGCTCTCCGGCCACGAGCGGCTTGATGCCGCGCCAGGCATGGCCGTAGCGGGCAATCACGATGGCACCTTTTACTGAAACGCCGTGGCGCGCAAGCTCTTCATAGTCTTCCGGGACGCCGTAGTTCACATAGACCAGCGGCCCTGTTACGTCGCCGTCAATCGAGTACGCGTTATAGGTGGGCAGTTGTTCCGTAGTTTGCCCGGAAGTCGGATCTTCCGGAAGGGCAGGCTCCTGCATCTTTGCTTTGAAATGAGGTCCGCCATCCACAAGTTCTATCGATCTTTCCTTGGGTGTTGGGTAAAGCACGTCAAAATTTTCGATCTTTGTTTCGAGACCGAATTCCTTGAACTTCGACGCAATCCATTCCGCATTGTCCTTGTCGTAGGGCGAGCCGACGTTATGGGGATGCGCCGTGAGCCGTTCCATGTAAGTGCGGAGATTTTCCGGTTTTGGAATCTCCTTCATCTTCGCTTCCCATTGACGCTCCGCACGCGAAGAGTCTGCCGTAAATCCGAAGAGTGGAGATTCATCACCCGCGGTGGAATTGAGAAGCGGTACGCAGGCTACCAGCAGAAGCAAAACAGTAGAAATGAGAAATGCGCGTTTCATGAGTCCCCCGGAAAAATGTGTATGAAGTCAGCCCGCGATTACCTTGTTCAAAACCCAAGTGCCAATGATTGGATATTTAGCCCATTCGCCGTTGTGCGCCTTGATTCCATAAACGATGCCCAGAATGATGTTCACGAGGGCGCCGCCAATAGCGAAAAGCCAGACGAAACCGAAAATTCCAAAAAATGCGAGTGGAGGTTGATTCCCGTGCTGCCCGGGATGAGAAAAACCAATACTAGCGAAGAGCGTGACAAACAAGACGATCATGCCGAAGAAAAAAACTACGAAATAGATGATGTGCCATGCCAACGATTGGAGCGCGTGAAACGAAACGAATTTGGAATCGCGCTTCACCAGAAACAGGACCAGCGGGGCGATGAAACCGGAGAAAATTCCCAGGACGTGCGAGAGCAGAGCGAATGTCTTTTCGTCTTGCGAAGGAGGGTAAAGAATCGCGTTTGGCGGATAAGTGCTCAAGCAACGCTCCGTTTGTAAAAGTGAGGGCGCGGAGGATTATTCCGCGATCGGCAATCCGCCGCAAGTGCGGAATTCGCCAGAGATGGGAATCAGCCCTTTTCGCCGGCTTTCTTCTTGTGCGTGGTGTTCAGAATTTCGTCGGGAATGCGCAGCCGCTCCACCGGTTGATTTCCAATAATGTGCGATTCGATGATTTCATCCACGTCCTCCGGCTGCACGCCGCCGTACCAGACGCCCTCTGGATACACAACAACGTTAGGCCCAAGCTCGCATTGATCGAGGCAGCCGGATTTATTGGCACGAACCAGTTTGACGCCGCGCTTTTCGAGCTTCGCCTTGAACAGCCGCTGAAGTTCGCCCTGTCCGCTGGGATCGCAGCACGGACGTGGATGGTCCGGTTCGCGCTGATTCATGCAAATGAAAATGTGTTTCGTAAATTTCGGCATCGGTCCCCGGCAAAAAAGAAGATGAACAAATTACGGCTTTGGATTCGGCACAAACTCGTAGCCGACTCCCCGCACGGTCAGCAAATGCTTTGGCTGCGAAGGTTCCTTTTCAATGTATTTGCGCAATCGCACGATGAAATTATCGATCGCACGAGTGTCGGTGTCTTCGCGCAAATCCCAAACATCTTCGAGGATGGCTTTGCGGGAGACGGGATGTCCAGCGTTGCGAATCAGGTAGCGGAACAATTCCGTTTCCATCAAGGTAAGTTGCACGGTCTTACCGCCGGCGTGGAGTTTGAGGCTTTGAAAATCAACCTTCTTGCCGGCAAATTCATAGACATCGGGCGAGTCGGCGTCCGCGGTCCCCGCGTCGCTTTTCTTCGCGCCCTTGCCCCATTGTTTACGGCGAAGCATGCTGTCCACGCGCGCCAGCAATATCGCGAGATTGAAAGGCTTCGGCAAATAATCGTCCGCGCCGGATTCAAATCCTTTCAGGATATCTTCCTGACGCCCTCGCGCCGTCAGCATAAGCAGAGGAATAAAATTCTGCGCCTCACGCAGTTCCCGCGCCACGGTAAATCCGTCTTTCCCGGGCAGCATCACGTCCAACACCAGCGCGTCAAACTGCTGCTTCTCCTTAAGGAGGCGCTTCAAGGCATCTTCGCCTTTGTCCGTCACTTCGACCGAATGCCCTTCTTCTTCCAGGTTGAACCGGAGTCCCTGCGCCAGATGCTCTTCGTCCTCGACAATCAGGATTCGGCTCATGCGCGGTACACCCTTGGCAGGCGCACAAAAAATGTGCTGCCCTGACCCTCGCCTGCGCTCTCCGCATAGGCATCGCCGCCATAGCGCCGCGCTACCGAGCGCACAATAAAGAGACCCAGACCGGTTCCCTTAACTTGCCTTGTTTTTTCCGATTGTGCGCGATAGAACCTCTTGAAAATTCTCTTCAGCTCGCCTTTCGGTATCCCGGTGCCATTGTCGTGCACGCTCAGCGAAATCGTGTCGAGGGTCGGCGTCCTGATTTCAACAGTGATGTCTTTTTTTTCATCGGAATATTTCACCGCGTTGTCGAACAAGTTGTGCACAAGTGTACTGAGCTCTTCGGAATTCCCCAGAACCAGAAATTCATCCGAGGGCGCATTTTCCAGGTGAAGCTCCTCCGGCAGGAGCCGATGGCGCAATTGAGTGACTTCCACGGCTTCCTGTACCAATTTGCCGAAGTCCACTTCCGTCCAGTTCTTCCGCGTGCTGCGTTGCCGCACCTCGCTGGCTTTCAGCACTTGTTCCACGGTGCCAAGCAAGCGGTCCGTATCTTCCAGCATGTTGTGATAGAACTCGCGGCGCTTCGATTCGTCGAGTTGGCGGCTTTCCAGCGTTTCGAGATAGAGCCGCAGGGACGCGATAGGAGTTTTCAGCTCGTGGGTGACCGCGTTCAAGAAACTATCGTGCTGTTCGTTTCTGCGGATTTCGCGCACCAGAAAGATCGTGTTGACGACGACTCCCGCGGTGATGAAGCCGATCAAAATCACGCCGAGGACAAGCGGAACCACCTCGCGCCAGTTGAGAACGATCCAACTGACGTTCAGCGCGATGGTCAGCGCGACGAGGCAAGCGCCCAGCGTGATGAAAAAAGCGGTCGCTTTGGCACGGCTGGTGATTTTCATGGGAGCCGCTTCGTGCGAAGCAACTCTAATGATAAAGGAGAATGGGGAGTAAGTCTTAGTCGCCGGAGATGGCCGTGGTCATTTCTTGCGGTTCCCTGGCGGCAAGAGAAGGCAAGGCCAGCTCGGCCGCGGTTTGCTTGGCCTTCTGCAATTTAATGTCCCAGGCAAGGCCGAGCGCCTTCAACGTGCGAATGCCATACCAATTGATGTCGAATTCGTACCAGGCGAGTCCGTGCTTGGCAGCTTGCGGAGACGCGTGGTGATTGTTGTGCCAGCCTTCACCGAAGGTGAGCATCGCGACCCAGAAACTATTTGTGGAAGTGTCGCCGGTAAGAAATCGCTGTGAACCCCACATGTGGGTGGCGGAATTTACGAGCCAGGTGGAGTGAAGGCCTACAACAGTGCGAAGAAAAACGGCCCAGAGCAAAGCGGACCATCCGAACGCCGCAAAAATAATTACCGCGAGAACGACCGGCGGTACCCAATGGTACTTGCTAATCCAAACATAATATTTATCCTTGCGCAGATCCGGAACGAACGGAAGCAATTCTTCGGCGCGCGCATGCATCGCTTTGCCGGTGATGATCCAGCCCATGTGCGCGAAAAATCCGCCATCGTTCGGGGAATGCGGGTCGCCTTCTTTGTCCGTGTTCTGATGATGCACGCGGTGCGTGGCGACCCAGGCAATCGGTCCGCCTTCAATCGCAAGCGTGCCGCAGGTCGTCAGGAAATATTCCACCCATTTCGGAGTTTTGTAACCGCGATGTGTTAGCAAACGGTGATAACCCATGCCGATGCCGAGGCTGCCGGCCATCCAATAAGTAATGACGGCGAGAATGAGCGCTTTCCAAGAGAAAAAGAAAAGGGCCACAACTGCCAAGACATGGAGAGCGACAAAAAATGTGGTAACGCCCCAAATGACCGGGCGTTTAAACGTTTTATCCTGTTGGAAAAAGCTCATGAGTCCCCTGACGGAAAAAAGATGGCGCTGAGTTCATCCAAAACTAGCATGAGGGCGGGAAGTGTTCTGTAATACCTGTGTAATCCTTGCGAAAGGGGCAGTACCTAAAAAGTGCCTGTTCGCGGTGACGGGAGGACTGTACTAAAGGTCAGGGAGATTTCTGACACGCATATCCTTGGGATGAAAGTCCACGCGAATTGCGATGAAGTTTTCGCGGCCCGGCATTTCCTTTTTTGCGTTGGCCCGGCAGTGAAAGATTACTTTCTCGCTGTCCGGATCGATGACAGGTTTAACTTCAATCTGGCGGGGAAAATGAAATTCGGTGCGAAGCGGGTCCGCGTCGGCTCCGTCGATGTATTGCACACTGGCCAGGTCGAGCGTGAAGCCATTGTCCATCTCGATAAAAACCGTGTCGTGTAAGTCTTCCTTCGCATCGCGGAGGATACGCATGGGCTCATCGCCTTCGATCGCGATGACATAGTCGGCCGATTCTTCCGCTTTGAGCGGAGGGAGCGCCCCCGTAACATTCGCCCTCATACGGTGCATTTTTTCGAGCGCGAGCCGCATGGTTTTCGCTGACATCCACTTGACGTAATAGGAGGGCGTACTGCCACGGCTGACTTGAACGCTTTGCACGTTGGGCGAATTCTGCGAATTAATGCCGGAATCGGAGACGATGTGCGTGAGGTTGTCGGTGTATTTCTGCGAATACTTTGCTTCGATGGTGACTTTTGTCGGCGCCCACGGCGAGTCTTCTAGAATTTTATTGGTGTCGGCGGCGGTCCACTGATCGGCGGGTTTATCCCAGGGAGCATTCACGGGGAACGGAAGCGCGAGAATTGCCGCGAGCGCGAAATGGGAAATGAATGTGGGCTGTGGCATAGGGTTACCAGCTGCGATGCGCGGCGCGGGGGCCGAGTTGTACTTTCCTTTTGGCGTTTGCTGAAGCCATAACGCTATCCTCAGCGCGCTACTTTTGCGGAGACTTGAGCGGCGCGAATGGATCTTTCGTGGGAACGAATTCAACCGGCACTTCCGTCACAAACGTTCTGAGCCAAGTCGTGCATTCGTCCATGCCGGGCTGCTCCGACGGGACGTGACTAAGAAGAATGAGCGCTTTGTGGCGGCCTTGCGCGATGGCGTCGGCGACATATTCCACGGTTTCCCATTCGCGCGATTCGCCCGCAATCAGAAGATCGATGTCCGGCATTTCGAGCGCGCCGGCTTCGCGATGGAATCCGGCTGAACCTGGGCTGAGTGCGACGCGCTTCACCTTCATATCGCGGTCAGCGACGACACGCATGACGTAGATGCCGAGCTTCTTCTTGAGCTCGTCGGAGAGTTGCCCCACAGTGGTTTCAGGAATTGTGAATAGATGGGGATTGTCCGGATCCTGAAACTTTTCCCAACCGAGTTTCTTGATTACGCCAGTCAGAATTCCGTCCGGATGGCGCATGTGCCAGTAGTCGTGGAATCTCCAGACAACCAGGTGATGGTCTTCGATGAATTTTTGTTTTTCCGCGAACACAGGATCGTTGTCACCCTGCGGCAATTCTTTGCTCGTGTCGAGGTGATCGTAAAAAGTCGGTTCGTGCGTGATGATGAGGTTTTCGTTTTTGGCTACGGCGCGCTGGAGAACGTCCATAGTGGCCATCATCGTGACGGCGATGCCAGTGACTTTTGTTTTGGGGTCGCCTCCGCCTTTTATCGTGTCCACTGTGTCGGCGCGCCATTCGAGACCGACATTTTTCTTGATGCGGTCGATGACTTCGTTGGAGGTGATTTCTTTCGCCGCCTGTGCAAATGCAATAGCCGGAAGAAAAAAGAGTATGAGAATTGCGGCGAATCGTTTCATCGGGCACCTTGAGCTTTCAGCAATGATTTGGACATGTGAACGAAATGCGCTGGAACGGCCATAGGAATTTCCGGCGGAATCGGCGAAGTTCCGGTGACCGAATAACCGAAATGCGCGTAGAACGGCTGAATGTCGGTGCGAGGACTGATGGTGCGCAAGTCCATGGCGATGCATCCGGAGTTCACGGCAAATTCTTCGGCGGCTGTCATTAGTTTGCGGCCGAGACCTTTTCCCTGCTGGGCGGGATCGATGCTAAGCAGGCCGAGATACATGCGAGCCGATTTTTTTTTCAGATAAACGCAACCGACGAGCGAACCGGAGTCTTCGAGGAGAAGAAATTGTCCGGCGCTCAAATACTTCAGTGTGCCTTCACGGTCGATGCGGTCGGAACCGATGAATGGACGCTCCACTTCAAACGCAGCGTTGACGAGTTGCGTTAGAGCGTCGGCGTCCGAATTGTTGGCGATGCGAAACGTAAAATGCGACTCCTGCTGAGCCTTACGCGAAAATCGAGCGGCCGGGGAATTTTGCAGCGTTGCCGAGTTCTTCTTCGATACGAAGCAGTTGGTTGTATTTGGCGATGCGGTCGGTGCGGGAGGCGGAGCCCGTCTTGATTTGGCCTGCGCCGGTGGCGACGGCGAGGTCGGCGATGAAAGTGTCCTCGGTTTCGCCGCTGCGATGCGAAATGATGGAATTGTATCCGGCTTTGCGGGCAAGCTCGATAGCGTCAATCGTTTCCGTGACGCTTCCGATTTGATTGAGTTTGATGAGAATGGCGTTGGCGATGCCTTCGTTGATGCCGCGGGAGAGGCGCTCGGTGTTGGTGACGAAGAGATCGTCGCCGACTAGCTGGATTTTTTTCTTTGAAGATTTTGTGCCGACGGAATTGGTGAGCGATTTCCAGCCGGCCCAATCGTCTTCGGCCATGCCGTCTTCGATGGAGACGATGGGATATTTCTCAACCCAGTTTGTCCAGTAGGCGGCCATTTGGTCGGAAGAGTGTTCAGACTTGTCAGATTTCTTGAAAATGTATTTGCCCGCTGACTTATCAAAGAATTCGCTGGAAGCGGGGTCGAGCGCGATCGAGACCTGCTCACCGGGTTTGTAGCCAGCAGCGGAAATCGCTTCGAGAACGATTTGGATGGCTTCTTCGTTGGATTTGCAGCTGGGCGCGAAGCCGCCTTCATCGCCAACGGCGGTGTTGTAGCCGCGTTTCTTCAATGAAGACTTCAGCGAGTGGAAAATCTCCACGCCCCAGCGGAGCGCTTCGGAAAAACTGGGAGCGCCGACGGGCATGACCATGAATTCCTGGAAGTCCACGGAGCTGTCGGCGTGAGCGCCGCCGTTCAGGATGTTCATCATCGGAACAGGGAGGATGGAGGCGGACTTTTCGCTGGAGTAGCGCGAGAGATATTTGTAGAGGGGCTGCTTGAGCGCTCCAGCGGCGGCGCGAGCGGCGGCCATGGAGACGGCGAGAATGGCGTTGGCACCTAGACGGGCTTTGGTGGGTGTGCCGTCGAGCGAAATCATTTTGTGGTCGAGGCCGCGTTGATCGGCGGCGTCAAATCCGGCGACGGCTTTGGCGATTTCGTTGTTGGCATTGGCGACGGCTTTGAGCGTGCCCTTGCCGAGATATCTTGACTTGTCGCCGTCGCGGAGTTCGAGGGCTTCGTGTTCGCCGGTGGAAGCGCCACTGGGGACTGCGGCGCGGCCGAGAAAGCCGGACTCGACGAGGACGTCGGCTTCGACGGTGGGATTGCCGCGCGAATCGAGCACCTGGCGGGCGTGGACTTTGGTGATCTTCGTGGACATTGCTATGAGTTCTCCTCAGAGGAAATGAACTGAAGATTGTAGCAGAGGGGGCGGGGCTGAGAGGTGCGTCGCGTGGGCGGCCGGAGGGAGGTTACTTAATCCAGAAAGATGAATGGGAAATTACGTGGATGCGGAGGGGATTTTGTTATGCTGCGCGCATGCCCTGGAATCCCTCAGAAGCGAAAAGGAGATCCTCGATGAAAATCATATTGGCGGTGGCGGCTGTGCTGGTGGTGCCTGCTTGCAGTTATGCGCAGGGAGCAAAGGCTTGTGAAGAGTTGAAGACGGAGATTGCGGCGAAGCTGGATGCGAAAGGCGTGAAGGGATACACGCTGGACATTGTGGCGAAAGATGCGGATGCAGGAGATGCGAAAGTTGTTGGGACATGCGAAGGTGGGGCGAAGAAGATTTTGTACAAGAAGGGCGAGGCGGCGGCGAAACCGGCCGTGAAAGACCCTAAGTAACTTCAGTTCATCGAAGACGTGGCCTTCAGTTTGAAGAAGCATTAAAGTCAGGCTACGCTAACAACGACAAGCCCCGGCTTCCCAATGGAAAAGGTCTTTTCCTCACACATTACAATTTGACCAGTAGCGAAAGGCCAGACTTCACCGTCTGGCCTTTCGGTCAAAATGCGATAACGATTACCGGAAAGAGCTTCTGCTTCTATGGGACGCCAGCAGTCCGTTTCCTCGTTTAGAAGTGGCATGTAGATCGTCATTAGATATTGGAGACACCAACAACTATCAACCGCCTGGCATTAGTTCGCGGAGCCAGATGTTGCGGTAGCGGACCGGGTGGTTGTGGTCCTGGAGCGCTAGCGGGAG
>Ga0210402_10003953_pt1 | contig 13701 bp, 14 predicted proteins | sample IncBWC7MmetaG_FD_161055 | JGI IMG/M metagenome (GOLD analysis project Ga0210402, IMG submission 161055) | Forest soil microbial communities from Barre Woods Harvard Forest LTER site, Petersham, Massachusetts, United States - Inc-BW-C-7-M | ecosystem: Environmental > Terrestrial > Soil >...
GGGGCTGCTCACCGCCGCTGGCCACGTTGCGATGCAGCTCCCTGACGAGGCCGACCGTGGTAGGTCCGGCGACGCCCAGCCGGGGGCGCAGCGGAACCCCGAATCCGTAGCTGACCGCCCGAGGGTCGGCGGTGCTGACCGCGGCGGCCGGCGAAGGCCCGGGCACCGGGGCCGGTAGTGACCCAGCCGCCAGGGCCGGTACTGACCCGGGCGCCGGGGCCGGCGACTGGTCCGGGCCGGCGGCGAAGGCCTGCTTGGCCTGGCTCGCGGCGCTGGTGGCTGTGGCCGCGGTCATGCGGTCTAGCGCACGAGCCAGGCCGCCGGCCGCGGTCAGTCCCGGGCCGTCGACCGGAAGCTGGGACGGCACCGCACCGACTGTCCCTGCGGCACCTGGGGCGCCGGGCCCCGGAGCGGGCCCGGCGCCGGGGGCGGCTGCTCCGCCGAGGTCGGCGGTCGCGCCGACCTCCACGCCGATGCCAGCACCCGGCGACAGCGAGGACGAGAAGTCGATCTGCTGGCCGGCCTGAAGCCGCAGCGGATCGGAGATGCCCTGGAGTCCCTTCCAGGCCTTGGGGTCCAGGCCCATCCGCTGGGCGAAATCAGCCGCTGTCTCGTCCGCGAGCGCCGTTCCTGTGCGGTCAGCCGGTGCTGGCGGAGTCGTGCCCGGGCCGCCCGCCGCGCCCGGGGCCGCCGCGCCCGAGCCTGCCGTGGGTGAAACCGGCGGGGTGGCGCCCGCTCCGGTGTTGGCTCCCGGGCCGGCCAGGCTGGCGTCGAACTCAGGCTTCTGCTCCTTTATCGTCACGGCGCACTTGGCGCGGAGCGGGACTCCGCTGGCGCTGAACAGATCGAAGTCCTGATTGAGGGCGGTCATCACGCCGATGACCGTGAAGGTGCCGTAAGTGAAGCGGAGTCTGGGCGGTGCGGCCTTGGGGTTCTTGTTGTTCGGGAGGACGAAGCGTTCGAGCTGGCGCGTTCGGGTCCGCACGTCGACCGGCTTCTCGGTGCTCCCCTCGTCGGCGGTGTCGAACACGAGGTCGAACGACAACGTCGACGTCGAGCCCTGGTAGGTCGTCTTCTGCCGGCCGGCGTCCTTGCCTGAGTCGACGGTGCTGGCCATCTGGTAGCGGAGCGTCGCGGGGTTGATCTGTACCTCGACCTTCGCGCTCTCGGCCTTGGGCGCGGTGGCGGTCGGCTTCGTCGAGACTTCCTCAAGGAAGGCCTTCTTGAACTCCATCACCGCACCTGCATCCGAAGGCCCTCGTGGGCGATCTGCAGTTCCTCGATGGCCACCTCGCCGGTGCGCGCGTTGAGCTGCGGCCCGACCAGCTTGGCGGGCAGCCCGCGGCTGAACCTCCAGGTGGCGACCGGCCGGTTAACGCGCTCGTCGAGAACGGTCACGATGCCGTCGTAACGGCGGATCGGCCGGACCCCGTCCAGCACGTCCTGAAGCCACTGCCACAGCTCGGTGTTCACGCTGCTGCCGGCCGGGTGGAGCATGCCGCGCCTGAGCACGATGCGGGCCACCTTCGCTCGCCCGGCCCGTTGCAGCACGCCGTTGTTCCGGCCGCCCTCGAGGTACTCGCCCACGTCCATCTCCAGGTCCAGCCCGGAGCACTCGGCGAAGGCACCGTCGCCGAGGGTTCCGTTCGCGGCCGTGGTCCCGCGTGCGCTCGGCGACGGCGAGTTCGACAACGTCACCTGGAACCGGAACGCCCGGGCGAACAGGTCAGGCATGGCTGATCACCCCAGGCCCGGTGGTAACCGTGGTCTTGATGGTCCCCTCGGCCTGGACCGCCACGCGGAGGACGATGTATTCAACGGGCTCAGACGGGACCACGCCGACCTCGACGACGAGCTGGCCGCTGTCGGCTTCGGCCGCCAGCATGGCATCGGAGGCAACGTTGACGAACCACGAATCCTCCGCCGTGGCCCCGGCGAAGCACCCCTCGTCGAACAGGATGGCCAGGAGCACGTCGAGCTGCTGACGCAGACCCTCCCTGAGTTGCAGGTCGTTGGGCTCGAACGCCGTCCACTGCAACTGCCGCCGCACCGCCCGCTCGATCAGCAGCAACAGCCTGCGCACGTTGAGCTGCCGCCACGCGGGATCCAGCGACAGCGTCCTGGCGCCGGTGAGATAGACGCCGTCCGTTTCCATCCGGAAGACGTCCACGCCCAGCCGGTGCAATTCGGCGTGCTGCTGATCGTCCACGAGGTCCGTGACGTCGACGATGCCGGCGGCCACCTCGTTGGCAGCACCACGGCTGATGCCCTCCCTGAGCTCGCACCTGGCGATCAGCCCGGCGGCGACAGCCGACGGCGGCACCGGAACGAGCAAGTTCTGCGGGCTGACGCCGCGGGGCCACGGGTGATAGGCCGCCGCGTAGGACGAGTCGAAGTGTGATCGCCAGTGCGGCACCTGAGCGGGCCGCAGCCCCGGCGGGACATCGAGGAGCGCGACCACCTGCAGGTCCTCGGCCAGCCGCACGAGCTGCCGCTGCCGCTCCACGATACGGTCGAACTCGGCCGGGACGGCCGGGTCGAGCCGCAGCCCGGTCAGCGGCCCGGACGGCGCCACCGCGGCCGGCATAGGCGGCCGCGGCACACAGGCCTGGAAGCCCGGGAGGCCGGCCGAGGGGACCACCGGATCCTGTTCCAGCGCCGCGGCGAACGGTGCGTACAGGTCCGGCACGACCACGGTCGCTACCTCGGGCGCGCCGCGGATGGCGTCCGTGCCGCCGGTCCCGGGCGGCTCGTCCCCGTGCGGGAAGATGTCGGCCAGGGTTATCGACCCCCAGCGATCCTCGCCCTCCGCCACCCGTACCGCGTCCATGCTGAGCAGGCCGATGTCGGGTAGCAGCGCCTGGGTTCCGTCGGTCACGGCCTCCACCAGCCGTGAGTCGGCGGTGAGCACGTCGGCCAGGAACCTCGGGTGGGCCGGGGTCAGGCCGAGAGCGGTATGGCGCTCCTGGCGCAGCCGCGCCGGATCCTGATCGTCGACGGCCAGCTCGGCCTCGACGACCTCGAACGTCGAGTGCTCGTTCATCAGCGTCTGACGGTCCAGCGCGGCGACGACGTCGAATCCGGGATCAGCCTGGTGGCCGGTGCGGGAAAGGGCAGCGACGGTGCTGAGCACGGCGGGCTGGCCCGGCGTGCTGATCCGCAGGGTGGTGCCGTATGGCGCCACGCTGCCCGGACCAAGCAGGATCTGGTACGGGGAAATCCCCGTGGCCTGGAGTGTCCTGCGGGTGAACGTCATCGCGATAACCAGCCGGTTCCCCCAGGTGCCTTCGTTGCGCGCCCGCAGCCGCAGCCGTGGCGACCCGATCTCCAGCTGGTAGGCCGCGCAGCCGGGCGGTGCCTTCTGGCCGTCTGTGGCGCTGACTATCCGCACGACGTAGGCACGCCGTCCGCCCTGAGCGAAGAAGGCGGCCACCGCCCACGGCAGCAGCCCGGGGCCCTCGAACCCGCCGAACAGCTCGAGGTAGTCGTCCCACCGGTCCAGCGGCACCGCGACCGACCGGGCCCGGAAAGGACCCTGCTCGCTGAGCGTCGGGTCATCGACGAGCTCCCAGGCCGGCCCGCGGGGAGCGACCCCGGCGAATCCGGCCACGTCCATCGGCTCGATCGTCAGCCGGGGCGGCGCCGGGGCCACCGGGGCGAGATAGACCCCGGGCGGTCCCAGGGTCAGCCCGGTCGGCATGCCGTCGGCGAAGCCCTGGCCCACGCTGGCGATGTTGATCACGACGGCCTGCCCGCTACTCGTACTCGATGCCCTCGTGGACGAGGTGAAGTTCCTCGAGGGCTACCTCGCCGCCTCCCTTGGCGGCCAGCGTCGGCCCCACCCACTTCTTCGGCTGGGCGTTCTTGAGTACCAGGCTCAGGACCTCATTGCGCGCCTCGTCGAGCATCACGATCGTGACCGTGCGCGGCTGGTACTGGCCGTCGCGAGTCGCCTTGAACCACGCGAAGATGTCCGTCGTGCCGACCAGGCCGCGCTTGAGCGTGACTTCATCGGTCTTGAACGTGTTCGGGATCTTGCGGACGGTGTTGGTCATCTCCTTACCGTGCCGGTATTCGGAGAAGTTCACCTCGTGGCCGATACCTGAGACGTCCGAGAAGCCGCCTTCTATGGGGCCGCCGCCGGCCACGTCGCCGAACTCGACCTTGAAATTGAACGCGCCGTACGGGTTGTCCCGTTTCGTCGCCATGGCGTTGTTCCTTTCCTCAGCCGCGAGCGTCTGCGGTCCACTGCCCGATACGGAAGATCACGAACTCGGCCGGCTTGACGGGCGCCACGCCGATCAGGCAGATCAGGCGGCCGTTGTCGAGGTCGTTCTGCGACATCGTGCTGCGGTCGCAATGGACGAAATACGCTTCGTCTGGGGTGGTGCCAAGCAGCGCGCCGTTACGCCACTGGACCTCGAGGAAGTCCTTGATAGTCCGGGTGACATTGCGCCACAGCGCCTCGTTGTTGGGCTCGAATACGACCCATTGAGTCGACTTGTCGATGGAATGCTCGAGATAGATGAACAGCCGCCGCACGTTCACGTAAAGCCACTCAGGGTCCGAGCTCAGCGTGCGCGCTCCCCAGACCCGGTTCCCCCGATCCGGGAAAAAACGCAACGCATTGATATGCTCGGGATTGAGCACCTCGTTGCGGCCTTTATTGATGTTGCTCTCGAACTTCGTCAGCCCGTAGACAACCTCGTTGGCTGGTGCCTTGAAGACTCCGCGGGTAATGTCGCTGCGCGCGTAGATACCCGCGACGAAGCCGGACGGCGGAAGCTCGAGCTTTGGCGTCGGAACGCCAGGCGCAGGCGGCCCTTGCGGATCGAGAGTCTCTATCCACGGGTGATAGAGAGCCGCGTAGCTGGAATCGAAGTTGCCGCGGAACGCGCGGATCGTGTTGATCGACGCGCCCTGGGGCCCGTCGACGATGGCGATCCGGTACCTGGCCGTCTGGGCATGGTTGATCAGATCCTGTGTCACGAGGAACCGCAGGTCCGGATCCTCGATGGCGCCGGCATCCGGCATCGCCACGATCGCGATGTCGTCCAGTTCGGCGAGCGCTGCCAGTCCCGTCGCCTTCCTGGTGACGTCATCAGGGTCCGCCTCGTGACCGGCGAAGTCCAGTTCATCGGGAAAGACGCCGTCATTGCCGCCCTGCAGCCGGAACGACCTGGTGAGAGCATTCGTGCCGACCAGGCCGAGCAGAAGGTGAATGGGATAGGGATCGGTGTGGTCCGGGTCCAGCGGGAAGCCGTAGCTGAACCACACCATGCAGTCCTCGTCTTCGGGATCGTCGAGCGAGAGCACCTTGTTGATGGCCCGTTGGCCGCCGTCGGCGAGGCCGAGCCGGGCGTACAAGTCCCGGCGCTGGCTGCCTCCCTCGACCAGGACGTTGACCTGGATGGGCAGCAGCCAGTCCGCGACGGCGGGCGGGGAACTGGCGCCTGTGCTGTCGGTGAAGACCAGGCTGTTGTCCGTATTGCGCTTGAGGACCCGGAGGTTAGCCGCGGCCAGGGGGGTGTCGGGCGCGGGGTGGCTTCCGGCCGGGACGACCTCCAGGATCGTTCCTGTGCTGGCGCCACCGGACACCTGCACCGCGGAACCGGTGTGAACGCCCACGTCACCGCCGCGGACCGCCTCCACCGTGACCAGGACGTTGCCGTCAGCCCCAGGCCAGCGCGCCCGGAACCTGGCCACCGACGGAGCAGGTGAGGGGACGGCCATCTCGACCGACGCCACGCCGTTGTCGCCTGCGGCTGGAGCATGGTAAATCCGCGAGATGTAGAGGCGGCTTCCTCCGTTGAGGAAGAAGGCGCGAGCGCCGTGCGCCAGGTACGGCAGCCGCTGAGACAGGCCGTCACCGAGTGGATCCAGGCCGCCGTAGACGCGCTCGAACTCCGCATAGCTGGTGACGAGGCGCGGCTCGGTCGCCCTCGGGCCATCTAGGTACTGGACGGGCCCGTAGTGCGCGAGACCGGCGAAGCCGGTGGTCGAGGTCGGCACGCCTTCGATCGACTTCGAGCGGAAGCTGACCTCCTCGACGTACACGCCAGGAGCCAGGTACTCAGGCATGGGCCTCCTCTCGGGTAGCTGTCAGTTCAGGACGAACGGGAGCGGACGGGTCGGCCGGCCCCGCCGGCAGGTGACCAGCCGGCTGGTCACCGAGGTGAAGCCGGCCGGCAGGACCTCGCCGGCACCCACCGGGTCGGCTGGGTCGAGTGTGGCCAGCGACTCGACGGGCAAGTGCCACAACGGATCGCTGCGCGATTGGGCGGGTGAGTCAATGGGCGTGTCCGGCGGCGGCACCGGCCGCGCTCGGACCACGATGTCCAGGTCGACGGTCAGGCTCCGCTGCTGCGCCTGCATGATCGGCAAGGAGCCGACGACCAGGAGGAACTCTCCGCGGTCGTCTCCGTGGGCGCGCCACGGGCCGGCCTGGACAGCTCCGTGCGCGGTGGCCTCCACCCGTGCCCATTGAACGGGGGGCCCGCCAGGGCCCCACGTCGCCCGGCCTTTGACGATGGTCGCGCCGGCCTGGGTGCCGTAGTCAGCCCCCGGGAACAGCAGCGGCCGGCAGCCGCGCGGGGCGAGCGGCACGGCGGGGTCATTGTCGTGGGCTTTGTCGGCCGCGAGCACATCGGCCAGGCTCGGCACCGGGACGGAAAGGCGCCGCGGCACGTAGCGGCGCCCTTGGTCGACTACCCGCACGTCGAGCCGGACCTGGGCGCCGCCGGCCGCGGCGTCCCGTGCGGTGAAGGCGATCGCGAAGCGGCCGGAGGAATTCCGCCGCACCCCTGGCAGCCCGATGCCGTCGTCTTCACGGCCCTGTCTGCGGGGCACCGGGTGCGGCCGCGGAACGTTCTCGGAGAACACGCCCAGGCCGGCGATCGGACCCGGCTGCCCGAAGGCGTCAGCGGGCTCGATTCCCAGCCGCAGACGCGTAATGTGCTCGACCCATACCTGCGCGAGAATCTCGTTCATGGCCCCGTCCCGGTGCCATTCGAGCCGAGGTCGGGACGTATGCCCTGCACATAGGTGAGCACATCTGGCAGCGCGTTGCCGACCGACGTCGACACGACGACCACCCGGGCGATGTACGGGATGCTCAGCCGGAAGTCACACGCCAGGCTCTCGAACGTGCGCATGAGATCGTCGGTCGCGATGTCTTCCAGATAGAGCTGCACCGCCTCGTTGGCCGACCACTCCCCATCCGGATGCAGCAGCGGGCCGCTGAGCGAGCCGAGTTCCTCAAGGATCTCCATGGTCCGGCCGATAAGGCGGTGCTCATGATCGGCGTTGTCCGCCCAGGCCGTGAACAGGTAATGCAGATCTACCGGCAGGTGAGCCTTCCCGTCCGTCGCGCCGATCGCGGACCAGCTTGCTCGCATCGTCTTGTTGAAGTCCACGCGGTAAAGCAGGATGGACACGGTCGGGCGGACGAGGAAATGCGAGCCGGGATCGAGGTCTTCGGTCTGGATGAGCTGCGTCCGGGCATTCTCGCCGACGATGGGTTCCGCCGCGGAGAAGCCGGCGTTGAGCACCATTTCCAGGCTTTTGCCCACCGCCGCGATACTCCCGAAACCAGCCACGCGGTGAGTCTGCCGGAAAGCCGTCACCCCTACGTCACCGGCTAAGTCACCGATTCGGTGATCCAATCCGAGGATGAACTCCCTGACGGCCTCGACGGCCCACGCCACGTCGGTCGTGGTATGCCGGGTCTCTGTGGACGCGTCGTCGACGTCGGGTCGCTGGGTGAGGGTAATCCTCAGGCCGGAGCCCTGCCGAACCACTCGCACGATGCACACGCCACACCGCTCGGGCTCGGATTGCATTGGACAACTATGACAATGCATTGTCACCGCAACGTTGACCTCCGCGTTGCCGGGAAAGAAATTCGTGCCGCCGGGCGGCCGCGACTCGACGCGGCAATCCCGTGGCGACGATGCGGTGACGCGGCCGCCGGAAAATGCCAGGGTCCGCAACCATGGAGGGCCCATGAACAATCCAGCTAACGATCAGAACCCGGCCGAGCCGCCCGCGGCGGCCGGCGCTCCCCCGCCTCCGGCCGAGGACCTCGAGCTGATCGCGCCGCGGGAATGCCCCGACTGCAGACCCGAGGCGCTCGACCCGCTCGGCTGCCGGGCCAAGGGCGTTAAGGAAGAAGCCGCCTACGACGAGCAGTACAAGGACGGCCCGAGCCCCGACCAGTACGAGACGGCCAGGTTGCAGTACGGCAAGGCCCGGCACGACGCGACGCCGACCGTGGCCAAGATCCGGGAGCAGCTCGCGCAGGCGACCGACAAGCTGAGGTGCCTCATCGATGACAGCGAGATCGTCGAGTGCCTCGAGGAGGCCTGGCATGACGTCGAGCGGCGTCTCGAGGCGTGCGACCCGCGGCTCGGCTGCTGTGTGGACGAGGAAGGCGACTTCGACACGGATGTCTCAGGATGCGGGATCGGGACGTTGAAGGCACGCATCGCCGAGTACGAACACCGCACCGATGCGGCCGAGAAGTGCTTCGCCACGCTACTCAAGGAGCCCGGGGAGCTGACCAAGCGGGTCTCGGACCTCGAGGCCGAGGTGGCCGGCATTGACAAGGACATCTGCGACGAGGAGTCCGGCGACCGCAAGATGCTCTACGCGAGAGCCCTGGTGGCCCACCGTCACCTGGACGAGGTCTGGTGGGGCTATGACCATCCGCACGATTACGTCGACTGCGTGTGCCTCGCCCTGCGGATCTCGCTGCGGGGCCGGGCGGCCCTGTCGAGGCTCACGGGCGAGCTGGCCGTGCGAACGTGCCTAATAGAGGCGCGAGAGGGCCGGTGCAAGACCCTTCGCGGGAAGATCGCCGAAGCGATCATCGAAGAGTACGTGCGCAGGTGCCGGCCGCGGCACCGGCATGACCATGACGATGACGATGACCACGACCACGACCACGAGCACCGGCACCGCCGCGACGATGACTGGGACGACGATGAGGACGACGACCGGGACGACCGGGACGACCGCGGGGACCGGGACGACCGCGGGGACCGGGACGGCCGGGACCGGGAGCGCTCCCGCCGCGAGCGGGACTACGGCCGCCGCCGCGAGGGTGACCGCCGCCGCCGCGAGGGCGACCGGAACTACGGCCGCCGAGACCGCGATCGCGGCTTCCGGGATCGCACCTGACGTCGTGGCTAGCGGGTGGCCCCGGACTGGCGTCCCCGGTCACCCGCCGGCCGCGACGCCGGTCTAGGGCACCTGCCTGACCGCCGCGAGCGGCGTCTGGCGCGTGGGAATCAGCGCCGCGAGATCCGCGGACGGCTCCGTCCCCAGCTCGCGCCGCAGCAGTTCGTGATAGGCGTCAAAGGCACGACGGGCCTCGATCCAGTTCCCCTCGGCGAGGTGCGCGTCGATGAGGGTCCGCTGGGCGCTCTCCCTGAGCGGCTCGGCGGTCACCGCCACCAGCGCGGCTTCCACGGCTTCGGCCCATCGCCTCTGGTGAGCGAGACTGCGGCTGAGTGCCTCGAGCGCGTGGAGCATACGCTGCCTGATGCGCTCACGCTCCATCAGTGCCCAGTCGTCATACCAGCCGGGCAGCAGGTCCATCGCATCCATATGCCACTGCATGACCCCCAGGTCATCACGAGTCGCCGTGCCGCCGATCAGCCGCGCGGCCCAGTCCTCTATGACCCTGAGGTCGACGACCACCTCGTCGGAGAGCATCAGCGACCACTTGTCCGCGACGATCAGGTCGATTCCGGCTCGCCGGAGCCGCCACAGGGCAGAACGCAGGTTTCCCGCCGCCCGCAGCTCGCCGCCGATGGGCCACAGCGTTCCCGCCGCGCAGCTTCGCTCGACCCGCACCCGGCGCAGCGCGACGAAGACGAGCAGGCGCTTGCTGCCTTCGGGAACGTCCCTGCGCTGCCCGCAATGCGTGATGTATGGCCCCCCGAAGAGGTGCAGGACAGCCGCCTGGGCGGCGTCGGAGTTACGGGCCAGCAAGGCCGCGGGACTAGTCGCCATCGCGTGTGCCCCCCCAGATCGGGTAACTAGCCCTCAAACCGTACTTTGGCCATCGTCACCAGGTTGTCACGGCGAATCAGGCTGCGGCTTGGCTCCGAACGGATGCGGTGCCTGCCCCGGCGCGGGGAATCGCGCTGGCCCGCTCCGAGGTTGAGGGTGCGTGACGACGGACCGCGCCGGGACGGAAGTAGCACGATGAGTGGTGAGCTGGAACTGGCCGGCTGGCGGCGCACGGTCGGTGAACTCTACGCGGCAGTGCGCGCCGAACAGGACCCGCGGCGGGCGCACGAGATATGGCGGCGCGGCCGGGATGAGCTGTTCCGGTCGCACCCGCAGAGCCCGCTGCCGCCAGGTGATCCGCTGCGCGCCACGGGCTTGCCGTACTGGCCCTACGATCCCGGGCTGCGCTTCGAGCTGCCCCTGCTCCCGGCGGAGGAGGAGCTATCCCTGTCCGTGCCGACCAGCGAGGGCGTGACCCCGATGGACCGCATCGGCTGCCTGCGGCTGCCCGCGCCGCTGGACGCCGTCATCGACGTGTGGTGGCTGCGGCAGTACGCCGGCGGCCTGCTGCTGCCGCTGCGCGACGGCACCGCGGGCCGGTCCAGCTACGGCGGCGGCCGGTACGCGCTGGATACCGCCAAGGGCGCCGATCTGGGCGGCCGGGACGGGCGGCTGGTCGTCGACCTGAACTTCCTCTACCACCCGTCCTGTGTGTACAACGACGCGTGGCAGTGCCCGCTGGCCCCGCCGGGGAACACCATCGCCGCCCCGGTCAGCGCCGGGGAGCGGCTCTGAGGCGCCGGGATCAGACGGTAAAGCCGATGGCGCGCAGCTGCTCGCGGCCGCCTTCGGTGATGTCGGCGGGCCGCCAGGCCGGTATCCACTGCCAGTCGACGCGGAAGTCGTCGACGCAGCCGAGCGGGGCCAGCCCGGCGCGGATCTGATCCTCGAGGACCCCGGTGAGCGGGCACGCCGCCGAGGTGAGCGTCATGGTGATGACCGCGGTCCGCCCCTCGACGGCGACGCCGCGGACGAATCCGAGGTCCACGATGTTCACGCCCAGGTCGGGGTCGATGACCTCGGCCAGCGCGTCGCGCACCACAGCGGCCTCTCCCGAGGGCTCGGCGGGAGGGGCCGGCGCCGCGGGCTCTGCGGACGCCGACGCTGACACCCCGGCGGTCTGGGCCGTCGCGTACAGGCCGGCTGGGCGCAGGACGATATGGACGTGGCAGGTCGGGCTGTGAATCCAGTCCGCCACCCCGTGGGCCTTGCGCCGTACCCGGACGATGTCCTCCCCCGCCTGCGCGCTGCCGTCGGCCACGACCAGCAGCCGCGGGTCCAGGCCGGCCGCCTCGGCGCGGACGATGGCGCGGTCGAGCAGCCGGGCGATCGCCTCGCAGGTGCGGCCAGGGCCGAACCGCAGCCGGGCCCGGGCCGGGATGACCGGCTGGCCCGTCACCGCGCGCAGCGCGCCGCGGGCGTCGCTCTCGGTAACCCGCAGCTGCGGCTCGTCGACATGCCATTCGGCGGCGAGCGTCGTGCCCATGTGGTCCCCTGTCACCGGCCGATGTCCACGTAGATCGTGCCGTCGTCGCCGACCTGGCAGCCGTAGCTCCTCAGCTCGGCGTCGTCCGGGTTGATGCCCCGGCCGGTGACGGCGTTGAACTCCCACAGGTGCTTGGCGCAGGTCAGCGTCTCGCCGTCCAGGTCACCCTCGTCCAGGGCCGAGGCCTGGTGCGGGCACCGGTTGGAGTAGGCCCGTACGGTGCCGTCCACGTTGACCAGCAGTACGGCCTCGCCGTCGACCGTGACCGCGGTCATGTCTCCTTCCCACAGGTCATCGACGTTGATCGTGTCTCGCCAGCGTGCGGTCTCCATGGTCAGCCCGCTTGCGCCGAGCCGTTCTCGCCCGCGGTCCCGACCAGCCCGGCCAGGAACTGTTCCCTGGCGGTCCTGGCGTGCGCGGCGACCTCCGCCGCGGGCACCCCGGCGGCGGCTTCCAGGATCGTCCCCAGGCCCAAGGCGGCCTCGTCGGCCCGCGCGCCCCAGCGCCCGATCCACTTGGCGAGCACGCTCTGGCTGTCCGGTCGCTGCGTCACGGCCAGGTCGGCGAGGGCCCGGCTCCACCGGCCCCGGCGCCGGGAGTCCTCGGCCAGGAACGAGGTGAGCAGCCAGGTCAGGTCGTCGCCGCGGCCCTTGGCGGCCCGGCCGAGCTGGGTGAGCAGCACGTCGTCCAGGGTCGGGGCGAGGACCAGGTTGAGTGCGGTAAACGCCTCGCCGAAGTCGTATGTGACCAGGGCGTACTCGACCGCCTTGCGGGCCGGCTGCCAGCCTTCGTGCCCCTCCCACACCGACCGTTCGGCCGTCCCGATGCCCGAGTCCGGGCGGGCGATCTGCAGCTCCCTGGTGCGGTAGGCGATGGTGGTGACCCGGCGCAGGAAGTCCGCGGAGGCGAAGGCGGCCGCGTTGGTGATGTAGGAGCTCGGCGCCATGTACCCGAGGTAGGCCTCCACCTGCTGGAACCCGTGGCACAGGTACCGCGAGGGGGTGAACAGCCTGCCGAGCAGCGTCACCGCCGCTGGGTCGAGGTTCGCGTCGGCGCCGTCCTCGGCGTGCGCCTCCAGCACGCCGCGCACCCTGGTTTCCGCGTCGGCCTGCAGGTTGACGTAGGCCTTGTAGGTCAGCGCGTCCGGGTCGCGGAAGGCGTCCCAGTCCGCAGCCTTCAGCGGCGTGTTGTCCCGGTAGGTCAGGAACCACAGGTTGGGCGCCGAGGACGGGTTCTGCTCGAACGTGGCGGCCCGGTTCTGCCGCAGGGTCCAGTTCTGCGCGTGGGTGACGACCTCGTACTCGCTCGGCATCCGGCGCACGTCGCCGAAGGCGCTGAAGGTCCGCCGCGGGCGGGGCTTGCGCGCGGGTGTCTCGGTCATCGGGCCGTCTCCTTACCCAGGGCGATGCTCTGCCAGGTGATGGCGTCGCTGGTGTTGATGACCCGGCCGCTGAACGCGGACATGATGCCGCCGAACGACCTGATCTCGTAGTCCGCGCCGAGATAGCGGCGCAGCGTCTGTTCGGTCACCGTGATCTGGTCCTCGCCCTGCACCCGGACGTAGGCGCCGCGGTCGATGACCTCGATGTCGGTGCCGGGGTTGTCGTCCTCGATCGCGGCGATGATCAGCTCGACCTCGTCGCCCATCCGCAGCACCGGGCCCACCGGGTTCTTCATGACCCCTCCGGGATGTCGTACTCGACCGTGACGTGGTCGAGCGGCCTGAATCCGGCGGCGGCGACGGTCATCTCGGCCGGCATCCGTTCGCCCTGGTAGATGACCACTTTGTCGTACGGCAGCGCCCGTACGCGTTTGCCCTCGACATGGTGGGCCACCGCGGCCGCCACCTCGGCCATGGTGTTCGCGGTGGTCACGGGGACGAGGATCTGCACGAAGTCGGTGGCGAAGATGGCATTCAGCGGGACCAGCTGGGGTTCGCTCATGAGCGGGCCTCCACCCGGCCGGCGTAGTCCCTGGTCCAGGCCTCGTAGTCCGGGTCGTCGCCCATCACCTCCGGTGTCAGGCCCATGTAGCCCAGAATCCCGCCGACGTCCATCGGCTGGATCTGCCCGGCCAGGAACCGGTCGATCAGCGTCTCGTGGTTGACGTTGTCCCGGTCCTTCCAGAAGATCTGCCGG
>Ga0210402_10003954_pt1 | contig 13696 bp, 12 predicted proteins | sample IncBWC7MmetaG_FD_161055 | JGI IMG/M metagenome (GOLD analysis project Ga0210402, IMG submission 161055) | Forest soil microbial communities from Barre Woods Harvard Forest LTER site, Petersham, Massachusetts, United States - Inc-BW-C-7-M | ecosystem: Environmental > Terrestrial > Soil >...
TCTTGATCTTCCATAATTTTAATCTTCAGTCAGCGTAATAGGATTATAATCAGGTTCACCATATTGGGCAACCCTAGCATTACGCATACGCGCTTCTGCTACACTAACTAAATTACGCAAGTCTTCAGCAGTCTGAATATCATCAGTCTTAAGTTCAGTTTCATATACTGGAGCTTTTTCTTGTTCTATTAATTTTTTATAAGCATCAGGACGTAACATAGCCATTAAAAAACGTTGATCTTGGTCACGTTCTTCTAATCTACTAACTTCACGTCTAACAGCATGTAAATAATGCCAATGTAATAATTCACGAGGCAAATTTACAATTTCTAACCATGTTTTCCCTAGGTCTTTACATACCGTATCCCTAATTATACTCCAGGGTTCTTGGATGATTTTTTTACTTCATCATCCATATCTTGCTTTATTTTTTCATCCATATCATTGTATTGATCATATAAAGCATTAATAACAGAGAAATGTAATTTATTTAAAATTTCTAATAAATGTTTAACTGTTTCTGGGTTAGGGTTATTAACATCTTGAATATAGATATTACCATTAATATGGGTAATTGCACGGGCTAGGGTTTGTTTTTTAATTTCTAAGGCATGACTAATAGGGTCAGTATCAACAGCCCCATTCAAAGCCTCTTGTTGTACCTTTACGTTGAGCATGGCAATACGGAAAGTTACATTTTTAACAGTAATTTCCTTACTTATATTGCCTACTGAAAATAACTCTTCTAAATTGGTCATCACTTAACTTCATTTCTTGTAATAAGGGTTTAATCTTATTATAGTACTTTTATTTAAATTTACTTACTTTTAAACAGGGGCTGTAACTAGATTACTTAAATCACCATTTGCAACATTAACAATGGGAGATTGGGTAATGGTGGCATTACGGTAAGTAAAGGTAACATTTTCAGCTACTACTTTAGCTCCTGCATCATATGAAGTGGCATAACTGGTTATCCAACATTCTAGGTAAGTTTTAATGGTAATACCATTAACATCAGGAGAGGGGTTAGTGATGTGAAGCTGTAAGTCCATGGGCCATTGTATATCGGCCAAAGTCGTTATAATAGGACCAGTAGTACCGGCACCAGGAACATTGGGGCCAGAAGCAAATCTAGGGCCAATTTTGTTAGAAGGCCAATAATTAGCTAGGTCATAAGTGTCTTGAATTAAAGCATTGTTAAATTGAAATGCATCAAACAAAGAATCTTTAAAAATTGTTAAACGATTAACCTCTAGCTCTCCAGAAAAAATACTCGGCACAAATTCTACTGGGTAAATATTACCTAATTCATACTGAGGCATAACTGCCCGAGTTTCACGAGGAGAAAAACGCTGAACTAATCCAACAGCTACACCATTAACATAGAAAGCAGCAAAGTCGGCAGACTCTAATTTTCTGCCTTGGGGGGGCACCGATATGTGCTCAATTTCGGTCGTAGCAACTCCATATCTATAATTTACGTCGAAGCCCATTTAAATACTTCCTCCTAGAGTTGTTAACAACCCCGATTTTGTTTCTGATGGTTGAATATGAGTCCAGGTTTTACCTAATTTTATATCAGATATCGTCCTTCTATGCACACCATATAATTTGCCAATTTCTAAACAATTTAATTTATTTTCTAATAAATATATAAATTTTATTTCCTGTACTTGTTCAATAGTTAATTTGGCGTTATAATGTTTTTCACCTAAATTAAATTTAGGTTGATTAATTGGATATTCTTGTGTATCCAACGGCTTAATATGTTTCCAAATTTTATTTAATTTTATACGAGCTATAGTTGACGTAGTTACACCATACAATTTAGCTATTTCTCTTAAAGATAATTTATTTTCTACTAAATATCCAAATTTAATTTCTTTAACTTGAGCCTCATTTAATTTAGCTTTTTCGTGATTTTCTCCAATATGATAAATTCTATTAAGTCCAGAAATTTTAATTTTAATTTTATCAGATATTAAAACATTTTCTGTTTCTGATAATTTAACGTGACCCCAACGTAAACCTGAATTTATATTGTCAATTGTTGATTGAGAAACACCATATAATTGGCCAATTTGTTTTTTAGTTAACTTTTTTTCTGACAAAAGAATAGATTTAATTTCTTTAACTTGAGCCTCGTTTAATTTAGCTAACGGATGTTTTTCGCCAACACATAATCCTTTTGTTGCTTTTGCACGAGATTCATCACTATGTTTGCAACCGCCTAAAGAAATATTATATCTTTTTTTCTTATCAATACCGGCAATAGTTTTAATTTCTAAATTATTCAATTCTTCTTTGGTGCAGTTTTCTAATGTCATTAATATTTCAAAAACAAAATTACTCGCTCCATATTTATTAAAAGCATTTTGTAAATGTAAATTAGCGTGTTGATTGCGCTTTAAACAAGCAAAATGATTATCTTTTCGGCGTTTAATGCGCTGCCTAGTCTGTCCAATATAGACTTTACCATCCAATAAATTCCTAATTTGATATATATAAGATTTCATATAATTATTATAGTTTAATCTCAGAAACCTGTCAAGCTGCTAGTCACGCTGACAGTTATTTCGATTGTTCGGCATGGGTAAGCGGGTCTAACTAAACAAGAAAGGTCAATTTGTCGGGCATCCACTGGGTTTATCCGAGCTACCACATTTTGATAACCATAAATAATTCCTGATGATTGCAAGGATTGTAATGTATTAGTAGCCAACGTAGTTACTACACCTAAAGTATTACGTGTAATTGCAGTTGCTATGATATTAGCGTCTAAAATATCTCTAAGTGATTGACAAGTATAATCCAATTGCCTTACAACAGATATTTCCTGTGTTTCAGGTGTTGAAGGATCACACGTAATACCATCTCTAACCCTTAAACCAAAATTAGGATTATTTTCAATAATACACACACCATATTTAGCTATAGAATTAGCCACACTATTACTTACATGTGTACCTACATCTCTAAATCCACTTAAAACTTTATGTGTTAAAGGTTCTGCAGAATTATGTGAAGCTAAAATACCTGCACATGCACATGCTAAATATGTACCATCTAATGCCACAGTAGTATTTAATACTGAGTCAAAACTATATCCAGCAGTAGGCCAAATATAAGTCATACGTTCTGCACCAGGACCACCTTGTAATGCAGTAACATTTTGAATAGTAGTAGTATATAATTCTGAAATAGGACCAGATACTATAGCTATACATTCATTACGTTCATTATGACTAGATGCTGTAGTAACATATGTTTTTAAGGCTGATTGTATAGCTGGATCAGTATTTAAAGCTACTATGATATCGGCTCTAATATTACTTAGATTATTAATAGCATTAAGATAGGAATTATTGGTAATAACACCATCGGAACCAGGTTGCATTACTACGAATGGATTATTTGCTGCCCCATTTTGTAAACGTCCACCCCAGGCTGCATTACTACCGTCATTAAATAATGCTTGGCCATTTGTAGATGTACTAGAAGCTAAATTAGTATCAAACATACCAAATAATATTTGATGTTGTGTTCCAGCTTCCAAGGCACTAATATATAAAATACCACCATGATTCATAGCATAAACATAGGCGTCATTTTCACTATTAATAACAGTTGGATTTACACCACCTGAATTAACTGTAGTACCAACTGCACCATATAAATAACTATAAGATATACCACCTATAGTAGGGCCATCATGTCCTGCACCAGTATCAGGAATTAATAATTGAGCAGATACTGGACTTAAATATGCACCATCTAAAGCATTTTGTAAAGCCACTGCATTAGTAAATTGATTCCATTGTGATTGTGTAATAGATGAAACTGGAGGAGTAGATGTTGATACAGTATAAACTACAACTTGTTGTTGCTGTGTATTAGCTAATGGAACAAAAGAAGCTGCTAATAATTTTTCATACTGCAACATATTAGTATTACCAGCTAAAGTATATGCTTGTTGTGCTGCTAATGGAGTAGAATTATAAACCGGATCAGGAACAGAAGGATTAAAATCTTGAATGTAAAAAGTACCAACCACATTACCATTTACATTAACCGGTTGATTAGTTACTATATCTAAAGCAGATGAAGGAGCAGGTATATAAGCTGATGTAGGGAAACTAGTAAAAGGTATACTTAAATAAGCTGGTGTACTATTATCTGGTTGTACATTTACTCCAGTAACAATAGGAGCACCATTTTGGAAAGCAAAATTAATACCATTGGCTAAAGGATTGCTTTTACTAGCTATACCATAAGTATTTTGGGCATCAGAAGTGCTAAAAAACATTGTTGGATCATAAGGACCACGTAATGCTTGCCCAATTACAACAACAATAGGCGGTCCTGAAGAGGTCGCTACTGTAGGATTTGGAATAATTGTAGAATATGCACCTGGCTGTCTATAATTCGGGATTGTCAAAGCCATGTAGTTTTCCTTTTAAGTGCGTATCAAATATATACGTGGTTAAACAATTTCTTCGTCAATATATGATGGCTGGTCTGGACTAGTAGTAATATTTTTATTAACGCGAGCCGATACTGCAGTAACCGATGCAACACGTTCATCAAAATACAATTCTGCATTTACATTCAAATTTATATTAGCAATAAATACCATTTCTGTATCATTTAATGGGAAATCGCTTTCTGCTCCCTCATTTAAACTTATCAAAACTATGCCTTGTTCTAAAAGATGTTCACGTTGATAATGTCTAAAAGCAGATACTATTTCATCTACTATTCTATTACGAACCGGTGTACGATCAGCCCATACTTCTAGGTTAAAACTAATGTCCATCATATATCCATAACGCAATGCAATAGCTCTATTACGATATGGTACTGGTGTAATAAAATTCTCTGTGTGAGGTAAATATTTTTGTCCTACGTGTTGATCATCAGAAAATACCGTTTGTACAAAATCTTGGCCTATTCCCAAAGGTTGCGCATTAGCACTTAAAATCTTAACGAATACAGCAGGATAACTACGTAAATCTATACCATAAGCTTCTCTAATAATGGGCATTTGAACATTTGATCCAGGAAAACCAAATTGAGATACATTTTGAAAATACAAACGTAACTCACTAATAATAATTTCCTTAACCTTTTGTCCCATGCTTTGTAAATATAAAGATGACATAATTTATTTTTTACTACGTTTCTTGGTATTGCTAAGATTTTTATTGACAGTAAATTGACCACTATTATTACGCTGATTGTAATAAATTTTACCAGCATCTGTCATATCATAACTGCTTTGGCCAGCACTAGCCATATGTAACAAACTTTCAACTTGTTCGCGCACATATGTTTTAACCCATTGTTCCATTTCTTTTTCTACTTGCTCATAAATATGTACACCACGCCACCCTGGATGTATCCAATTACCGCGTGCATACTGTCTTTTGCTACGTGATTGACGTTTAAAATTAGGGGTTACTTGATCTGGCACGATACGATAAATAATACGACCACCAGGTAAACGCATTTTAACTCTTTTACCAGCTAATGCCACTTTCATATCATAAGAACGAAAACCAGCATTTAAAATAGCAAAATAATTTTTAGTAGATGATACTATAATTTTGTTGCCTTCTATTTTGGTATAAATAGAATTAAATAAAGCGCCAGTACCATAACCATGAATAAAAGTTAAAACTATTTTAGATTGAATACGCTGTTTAGCTTCCGAGGCAATAGTTTCTCGAATATGATCAAAAACACGTTTAATAATATCAGGACGTAATTTACCTCTTAAAGCCGCTTTTTCTTTGCCAGTTAAATTATTAATGGTAATTAACAAATCTGAATCTGAATATGTTATCATGATGAATCAGCACCAAAATCTAATGGTGTAATTCCATCGCTATAATCGAAATAAAAGTTTTTAATAAATATAGTAGCCGGAAAATTAGCTCCTGGCATATTTCCGCCAGCAGCTATAGGCGGAGTAATAGTAATACTAGCAGTAAAATCTGTTAATGCTTCTCCATATATAGTGGGTACAGGTACATAGTACAACACATCAGTTTTATCAATACGAGATAATGTCAAAGCTTGATACATTTTACGTCCTTGTTTTTCTACAGCTTCGGCAGAATGTATTAAATAACGTTCATTAGTATATGTTATCAACATATCACGTTCTTCCATGTTAGGATCAGTAACAATAGTCCAAGCCATAGGACGTTGAGTTACTGTTAATCCAGCTTGTTCTATTAATATATCTGCTCTACCAGGAATAAAACTCATACGTAAAGTTATTGGTTGATCAAAACCTTGATATATACCAGTACCAAAACATAGCATACACTTAGAAACAGCACATTGATCATCAAAAGTGTTAAAATTAGGACATGGAGTACCAGATGTAAGTCTGCGTAACCATACAACTTCTTCTCCAGCTAATGCTAAATTTTCACCATGTAAAGAAGGAGTTAAGGTTAATAAATTTTGGATAGAATCTAAAATTTGTATACTTAAAATGCCATTAGTATGATTAACAAAATGCTGATAACCAGGTCTAATGGGCCATGGCACTGGTTCTGGATTATAAAACCCGCCTGCTCCGTCACCTTGATAATCAGTTGCCATAATTACGATCACATTCTGCTAAAAATTAAAGTGCTGTAAGGTGGACGTGCTCTAACATTGATAATTTTTATAATAGGTAAAGTTACCACCACTACAAAAATTACAGGCACCTTACTTGTTGAGAGCACCTTTACGTAACAATAAAGCAGCCACCTTAGACATTAATATATGTGCTTCTTTATCAGAATTTTCCTTGGCAATAACGTTTTGTAAATAAACTCTGGAAGCAGCAAGAGCAGATAACACACTAGTATTTTGATAACAAATACGTTTAATTTCAGAACCATATTTAGGATGATTAAAAATTGTTACTAGTTGTGGAGTTTCCATGGCACGAGTAAATTTACGACGATTTTCTTCTGTTAATTCAATTTGACGACGACGTAAACGTTCTTGTTCGCGCCTACGTGTTTCATCTGCTTCTTGGCGTTTTTTTTCATCTTCTTCTGCAGCACGTTGACGAGCTTCTTCTTCGGCATTTTGTTTGTTATGGTTTTCCTTTAACCGATGATCATTCTCTGGGTCAACTACAGTACCGCGATGACGCTCTTGAGGCGGCGTTAAAGGATGAGCTTGCGGAGGAGCCAAAAAATTATTGGCACGTTTTATAAAATCAGACATAACCAAATCCTCAAAACTTGTTTAAACATAAATAAAATATTCAATTTGCTACACTTTGTATTAAAATTAAACTCCCCATGATCTACCAAAAGCCCTTAACGGTACATTAGACATGTAAGGTGTAGTAGGGCTAGTAATATAACCAGTACCATAAGCTAATTGACGTTTTACACGCAATAAATCAGCTTGATATTTTTCTCTCAAATTAGTGGCTATATTTAAATATGTTTGAGCTTGACCTCGTAAATCTACCGAAACCCCTTTATCATTATACGTAATAGGAGAATGACTTAATTTAATAGCCATAGATTCTAAAGCAAACACTTCTCCTCCACGTAATAAAATTTGAATATATTGCAACGGAATGTTAAACCAATACCAATTCGTTTTAGATGGCGCTGAATTTAAATCATCTAAAGCATCTTGTAAAAATTCTGATAAATCTAAATCTGACCAAACCCATCGAGTAGGATCAATATCATTATCGCGTAAACGAATACGCAATCTACTAATAGGATCAATAGGTAATAAAACTGTTCCATCAAAAGCAGTAATATCAAATCTGGGCGTATAAACCATTTCTTGGCCACCAACTATATAAGTAATAGTGGCTACATAACAACCAGTACTTAATAACGTAGTGTCTAAATTAAAATAATACATAGAAGATGTAGCCGGAATCATCACTGAATTATTAATTACAGTAATTCCACTTCCGGCTGGTGTTTGAAAAGATATACTAATTATTGGCGGAGTTAAACCATCAGTAACCGTTTGATTACCTAAACTATCTAAAATAGTGACTGTTAAAGTTACTAATGAACCTTGAGTATAAAAATTAGCCACTTAATTAACCTTTATAAAAATCTTTGTAAATAATGAATACTATTATTCAATAATTCTATTTCAAACAAATATATTCCAGGTATAGGGAAAGTAATATTAATTTGACCATAAGCATCAGTTAGCACCCTAGTATATAATTTATCATTAGTAGCACCATAATAAACATTTATAGGTATACCTATTAATGGATATCCACCAAAATAACCATCTGCTTGAGTTTCTGAAGGTGCTGTTTGAACTAATCCATTAACTATAGAACCTGGTTGCCTAAATGTTTGAACGAATCTAACAAATTGTGGTTGAGCAAGCATATCAAATTCAAAACCACGAGTTAAATCTTCATAAGATGACAAATCAAATTTATTGCTATTAACATCTACTATATATAGATTATCCAAAGGTACATTTTCTGTAGCCACCAAAGGACCACTACGTAAAATATTAGGTCTAATATACATTTGCCCGCCTGGTCCATTAATTTCAAAGGGCGCAGCTACCGGAAAATCAATATATTTAACGTTAATAGTTCCCAAATAATTATTTTCTAACCATGCCACAGCAAACAAATTATTCCATACATCAAAATTAGGTTGCCATACACAATCATTATTAACATCTTTTATAACTACCGATTGAGTTTGAGTATTTTGATTTAAAGTAGGAAACCATGTAGCTGATGCCGCTAAACTGGCAGTATTAACTTGAATTTGATCTGGCACACCATTAGATTTATACATTACCCAATAACGATTTAATTTAATATCAGCAAAAGAAGTAGCACCTGAATTTACGGATTGTGTATTTTTAATAGGTGGTAATGGGTAACAACATGTATTAATAGCTGGTGCAACAGCCATAGGTGGTAACACATAAAATACAAATTGTCCAGCAAAATCATCAGTAGTACTATCAGCAAAATTATATTGAAACGGCAATACTCTACTGTTAAAACCATGTGTTGGAGAAGTGCTATATGCTGCATCAAGAAGTCCTAATGGGCCAACTTGAAATGGGAAAGTAATAAATCCTGGCATAGTATTTAAAGTAGTACCATCTACATATATTACAATCATCAAAGCATTATCTGTAGATGGAGGGCCGATCACCGGAATATTAGTTGTTACATCATGAAATTCGCCACTATTCAAATAAAAATTGACTCCAACTTGTATATCTGTATTAACATTGGCAATTTCAAAAACTATAATACCGCTATCAGCAAAAGTGCCATTGGTAACAAATGGATTAAAAACATTCGTATCATTACTATTCCAAAATTTACCAATGGTTAATGCAGCATCTAAACCAAATTCAAGCGGCAAAATAGTATATCCTGGATTTAATGGCGGTAATCCAGGAAAACCAAAATAATCAAATATTGGTTGAAGCGGATCATATATTGCCACTACCCAATGACCGTTGGCGGGACGACGTACTAACGTGAAATTAAGAGTATTAATATTATAAGCATCTGGCCCATTTACTACAGAAGGAGTGCCTACAGTAGGCCAACTAATAGATGATTTTCCGTTAATCGCAATTAAACTAGATATAATACTCTGATTAGTGAAATCAGAAGAAAATTGTAGTCCTGGATTAATATATCCAAATGTAGTAATATTAGCAGTAGCTATCCCTAAATATGGAACGTTGTGTATATTACTGATGTTGGTTGTTTGGGCTGATATTGCAAATCCATCACTCGCATTAATTAACCCTGCACCAGTCAAAGGCGAAGTAAATGTAGTGTTTGCTACCGCAAAAGCAATTTGATTATTAGTACTAGTAAGATATCCACCTAAATATACATCTACGGGATTAGCATAAGTATTAACAGATGCATATGTATCGCCTGTAAAAGGCGGAAATGCCACTCCACTAAGTTCATAAAGTGTGGCTACCCAAGAACCGCCACTATTAGTTTGCACAGGAATAGTGTCATTTAATTGCCAAAATTTATAAACATATTGATAACCACCATATGTCCAACTGAGATCATTAATATCAGCAAAATCTCCACCGAAAAATATTATAATAAAATTCCCAATATTAGGTGAATAACTACCTAAATTAATAGTTAAATCACCAACACCTTGATAAGTTTTGGGGCCAGCAACAATTTTAAACACAGAATTGTCATTTGCTTGACCAATAAGTGAAGAAAATAAAGAATCTGGCTTAAAACCCAAATTACCAGCACTATACAAATCATCATCTAAATGTACATTATAAACTGTACCAGTATGACTCCAACTTAAAGAAATATTTTCTTGATGATTAGCAATATTGGTAGTTAAATGTACATTATGAACTGGCATTGAACATCACCATTAAGTTGTAGCAAAATAAACGGTGTCTTGACCGTTGTATAAAGTTGAAAAAGAAAATGTCCAATGTATATCATCAATTTGTTTTAATGAATAACTTTGCAAGGCACCCGGAATTCCTACATAATATGAACATTCTTTTACAAAATTATCTAAAGAAGTAACATATTTTAATGAATTCATATAACCAGGTGGAATATATAAAATAACAATAATATTAGAAGTTACTATACTGTTAGGTGAAGCCCCAAAATGAGTAGTAGTAATAGTGGTTTCTATCCCATTTTTCCAATAATGAATTCCAGCATAACCTAAACCAGTAGAATAGACTGTAACAGGATATCCGGCACAATCAAATTGTGTTTGCGATTGATAAGCGCCAGCACCTAAAGCACACGTCAAAAAATATTCATTACTCCATGTTTGTGTAGTAGTTCTGTATTTATACCACACCGATCCATTTTTAGTGTAAAAAATATATTGTCCAGCAGGAAACATAGTATTAATATCTACGGCATTAACCACTAAAGATATACGATCTTCCGCAACATTATAAGATATAATTGAACCATTAACAGGAAATTTAGGTGTAGTAGCATTAGTTAATGTTATAGGTGCAGGATTAATACATGGTGGATTATCAGTAGGAACTGGACAAACTTCATCAGTTGAAGAAGCAGATTCATCTGATGTTTCCAAAAAATCATATAAATGCACATGATGTTGATTAACAATTTGTGGTGTTACAAACCATAATTTTTGACTAGTATCACCGCCAAAACCTAAATTAGGGAAAACCGTAAAATCTTTAAATCCACTAGTAGGCGTAGCATAATTACCTACTACCATTTCTGCAAATTGAGTAATATTCCATCCAGGAGCATTTAAAGAAACGAAATTGTTAGTATCAACCATTAAAAATGCTAATGAATTATTAGTAGATGGATGTGCAAATAATGGTTTTCCACCTAAATCACTTATTTCACCAATTTCATCAAAATAGCTTGCTCCAATAGGTGAAATAGTATTAACGTTATTAATTTCATATACCGTAGCAGATGTAGCTGGATTAATTCCATTAAATGGTTTAAAAACATTTGTATCGTTACTAGTCCAAAATTTACCTATAATACCATAACCTTCACTAGAAGTATCATAAAAACGACTTATATGAGAAGTATAACCAGCATTCAAATTAGTAGTTAAATTACCAAATTCAGAATGATATATTACCATTACCCAATTTCCATTAGTAGGACGACGCACTAAAGTGAATTCACAATCAGTAATAGTATAATATTCTGGACCATGAACTATTATAGGTGGGCCTAAACCGGACCAACTTGTAGAAGTTTTGCCATTAATTAAAATAGCTAAAGGTGCCGGTATTACACCTTCTGAAAAAATCAAAGTAGGATCAAGATATCCAAAAGTATTAACATCTTTACTAGCTACCACTAAATAAGGCACCGAAGCATTGGTAAGTGTACCTAGTGCCTGAACAGCAGAAAAACCCTGATCTATACTAACCAGCGGATTGCTACCTGATGGCGGCGTGGAAAAAGTATATCCATTTAATATAAAGGCTATTTCATTATTAGTGCTTGGTAGTGCAGCAGCATCAGCACCCCATTGACTACTTCCATTATTATTATATTGACCAAAAAATCCATTGCCAGAAAATCCAAAATCAATTGCTGGCGGATAAGATACACCACTCATTTCATAAACTATAGCTACCCAAGGACTGGTATTAGCTGATGAATAAGGATAGTTATCATTACTATTGGCAGTAATAAGAGTTTGTAAATGATTATTAGAAGATTGCCACCATTGATATATAGCTGGAAATCCATTCTCCATATAAAATCCGCCTGGATAAAATATATTAGCAACTTGATAAGTAGTATCAAACTGAATATTATGCCAAAAAGGATTGGTGCTGGCAATATTAAAATTGGCAAAACTATAAGTTCCTCCAAAAAATACTATAACAAAATTACCAGGCGCAGGTATATGACTACTAAAATCAATAGTTAAATTACCTAAACCTTGATGCACAAATGGTCCTGAAACAATGTTAAAATTAGTATTATTAATAGGTCCAATATAAATATCAAATAAACTATCGTGAAAATGACTATGAAAATTATCACTTAAAGCTACATTGTAAATCATCTATCAACCCCGAGGCAACGTTTGACGGAACTCTACAGCTAATGTTTCATCAGTAATAATAACTACTACATCTGAATATGCTGCTGCAGACGATACATCCGGCAAAAGAAAGCCCTCTATACTTAAAGTACATGGATTACCATCATTTGGATTAATATAACAAGTAGGCAAAGCTCCTGGATTTTCCGAGAAATTTTGTATATTATAAACATTCAAAGCAGTAAAATATAATAAAGGATTATAATTGGACAAAGTTACATCAATTGATTCGGGTTCAAATTGCACACCTTGTCTTACAGGCATAACCGTATAATTTCCGGCAGGTAAATTATCAATATGCCAAAAACCCGTAGAATCTACTGGCGCACTATATAATTGATTCGTAGCAGTATTAATAGCATGCATCAAATAATTAGAGGCAAATAATACTGTAGCCAATAAATCTTCATTAATAGGTGGCACCCTATATTTAACTGATGCCGATAATGAAGCCGCAGCAGTTTGTAATATATGTATTAAACTAGCTGTATCAAAACTTGATGTATATGCAGGAGGTTTATTTACATTCGAAGATTGAATTTGTATATTGGCATTAAAATTTTGTAAAGCAGCCAATATATAATTAACAGAAGCTGGTAAAAATTTGTTTAAACTACCTAAAAATACATTAGCTATTAAATTAGCAACACCTGGAACAGTATAATTTACTGAAGCATTAAGGTCTTGTTTTATCTTAAATAATACACTAGATATTAAATCATTTTCAGCATATTGAAAAAACATAGCCGAAGCTGGCAAACTTTTATAAGGCTGAAAATTAACCGTAGCACTAACACTGTGATTAGTGGTAAATACAGCAGTAACAGGTAAATTATAAGTATTGGATTGAAAAAATGTAGCTGAAGCAGGAACACTATTGTAATTTTTAAAATCTACATTAGCAGTTAAAGTTGCTTTTAACTCATGAAAAGTGGCTGACGCAGGTAAAGTGGCAAAATAACCAACATTATGAAAATTAACCGTAGCACTAACGGCTGCAGTTTGAAAGAAAGTAGCTGAAGCAGGTAATGAAACGGTAGTAGTAACACTAACATATTCAACTACCG
>Ga0210402_10003955_pt1 | contig 13693 bp, 17 predicted proteins | sample IncBWC7MmetaG_FD_161055 | JGI IMG/M metagenome (GOLD analysis project Ga0210402, IMG submission 161055) | Forest soil microbial communities from Barre Woods Harvard Forest LTER site, Petersham, Massachusetts, United States - Inc-BW-C-7-M | ecosystem: Environmental > Terrestrial > Soil >...
CGTAATGGCAGAACACAAAGTCATGCTCAGTTGGTCACGGGGCGACGCGCCCTTCACCTATGACGCCTATCCGCGCAACCACAGCATCAGTTTCAAGAATAGCGCGCCGGTGATTTTTTCCTCGTCGCCGGCCTATAAGGGCGATGCCAGCAAGGGCGACCCGGAAGACATGCTGGTTGCGGCGCTCTCCTCCTGTCACATGCTGAGTTTTCTCGCCATCGCCGCAAAAAAGAAAGTCATTATGGATTCTTACGAAGATGATGCGGTGGGCTTTCTGGAAAATGAAGGCGGCAAATGGTGGATGACGCGGGTGATCCTGCGCCCTCTGATAAAATCCAGCGCGGACGCCGCGATACTGGCCGAAATTCACCATTTGGCGCATCAGGCCTGCTTCATCGCCAATTCGGTGAAGACGGACGTAATCGTGGAACCCCGTTTATCTTAACGCATCCGAGGCCAGCCTCACCCCGTGCGCGCGTCAGCGCGCTGGCGGGGGGAGGTGGCCGTAGCTGGCTCTCGAGCCAGCGAAGGCCAGAGGGGGAGATATAACGTCGCGCTTGGGCCGCTTGCACTGCAGCACGGAGAGTCCATAATCGACGAATGAAAGACGCTGACGTCACCCCCGTCCGTTCCGGCAAGCCGGTGGACATTGCCCGGTATGAGCGCGAGACCCGCAGCATCCATGTCGCGGTAATGCCGGCCTATCTGGACGACCAGTCCGACCCGGATGACCAGCGCTTTGTCTGGTCCTATACGGTAACCATCGAAAACCGGGGCCAGGAATCGGTGCAGCTTGTGTCGCGCTTCTGGAGCATCACCGACGGGTCCGGCCGGGTGCAGGAATTGCGCGGCCCGGGTGTGGTCGGCGCCCAACCGGTGATCGCGCCGGGCGGGAAATTCCAGTACACCAGCGGCTGTCCGTTGCCCACCGCCTCGGGCCTGATGATGGGGCACTACCAGATGAAGGCCGCCTCGGGCGAGGCCTTTGAGGCCGAAATACCGGCTTTCCTGCTGGAAAGCCCCTATGAGCGGCGGCAAATCCACTGAGCGTCGGCCCGGCGCGCTTCGCGCGCCAACTAGCAATTGGGCGCATCCGCGCCTAGGCCAGAGCGACCAGAATAAAGTCCTCATTGTGCAAATGGTTGCAACGCGCTGCCCAGGCCGCGTTTAATCCGGTGTTTGCATTGGAGCATCGGCCAGGAGTTCGATAGCGTCAGCGTGTCGAACGTGAAGCGGTATTCTATTGTTGCCGCTTCACAACTCCGTCCGGCCGTGCGCCCGACTTATAGTGGATCTTCATGAGCCCCAAGATAGTCATGCCCAAGGCGAAGCTGCCCAAGCGCCCTTCGCGCCAGGAAGCCGAACAGGCCGTCCAAACCTTGCTGCGCTGGGCAGGCGACGATCCCTCCCGCGAAGGCCTCGCCGACACGCCAGCGCGTGTCGCCAAGGCGTTCGAGGAATGGTTTTCCGGTTATGGCCAGGATCCGGAAGAATATCTCAAGCGCACTTTCGAGGAGATCGAAGGCTATGACGATATGGTGGTCCTGAAGGATATCCGCTTCGAAAGCCATTGCGAACATCATCTGGCGCCAATCATCGGCCGCGTCCATGTCGGCTATCTGCCCACCAAGCGCGTGGTCGGCATCTCCAAGCTGGCGCGCGTCGTCGAAGCCTATGCCCGGCGGTTGCAGGTGCAGGAGAAGATGAATGCCCAGATCGCCAACACCATCCAGAAAGTCCTGAGGCCCAAGGGCGTAGCGGTGGTGATCGAGGCGGTACATCAATGCATGACCACCCGCGGCGTGCACAAGACCGGCGTCACCATGGTGACCTCGACCATGCTGGGCGCCTTCCGCGACAATGACGTGACCCGGCGCGAATTTCTTGCCGTGATCGGCAATCCCGCCAGCCGCGACGACCGCTAGGCTTTTGCGATGAGCGCGCTCGATCTGGTCAAGACGCTTATCGGATTCGACACCACCAGCCGTGGCTCCAACCTGGACCTGATCGCGTTCGCGCGTGACCTTCTGGAAAAGTCCGGGGCGCGCTGCCGCCTCACCGCGGATGCCAGCGGCCTCAAGGCCAATCTCTTCGCCAGCTTCGGTCCCGAAGGCGATGGCGGCATTGTGCTGTCGGGCCATACCGATGTGGTGCCGGTGGACGGCCAGGAATGGTCGAGCGATCCCTTCAAACCCGAAGTGCGCGGCGGAAAGCTGTACGGCCGCGGCGCTTGCGACATGAAGGGCTTTGTCGGGGTGGCGCTGTCGCTGGCGCCGGAGATCGCAAAGGCAAGGCTCACCCGGCCGCTGCATTTTGCCCTGTCCTATGACGAGGAAGTCGGCTGTGTCGGCGTCACCGGCTTGCTGGATGACCTCAAGCGCCAAGGCATCAAGCCCGCGCTGGCGCTGGTGGGCGAGCCCACCTTGATGAAGATCGTGGGAGCCCACAAGGGCGGCGCCAAGCTGGTCACAAGGTGCTGCGGACGCGAGCATCATTCCAGCGCCCCGGAGAAAGGCGCCAATGCCGTGATGATGGCGGGCGAGTTTGTCGCTCTCTTGGACGATGTCTGGAACAATCTGCGCGCCGACGGCGATCCGCGCTTCGATCCTCCCCATTCCACGGTGCAGGCCACGGTGATTTCCGGCGGCACCGCCGTCAACATCCTGGCGCGTGAGGCTCAGGTGACCTGGGAATATCGCTGCCTGCCCGACCGCGATCCGGAAAAAATCCTGGAAACGGTGCAGGCGCGCGCAACCTCCGAAATCCTGCCCAAATACCGTGCCCGCGCCCGCGAAGCCACGCTTGCGACCGAACTGCACGCACAATATCCCGGCCTCAAGATGGACGAAGACTCCCCCGCCGTGCGCCTGGCGCGCGAACTGACCGGCGCCAACCAGGTCGAGGCCGTGTCTTACGGCACCGAAGCCGGCCATTTCCAGAATTATGGCATTCCAGCGGTGATCTGCGGCCCCGGTTCCATCGACCAGGCGCACCGGGCGGACGAATTCTGCGCCCTCAGCGAATTGGAAGCTTGCGAGAAATTCCTGCGCAAGGTGATCGCGAAGGCGTCAAGCTAAACTGTCAGGTCAAGGAATTCGGCGCGATCTCATGGGTGGTGCCGCAGAACTCGCAGCGCGCCCTTATGATGCCATCCGGATCGGCCAGGCCGGCGCGCTCTTCCGGCGCGTAAGACTTCAACACCGTGACAATGCGGTCCGGGGCGCAATCGCAACGGAAGGCCACCGGCAGCGCTGGCTGCACCCGCACTTCGTCCTCGTGGAACAAGCGCCACAGCACCGTTTCCGGCGCCAATTCGGTGTCCAGCAATTCCAAATCCTCCACCGTCTTCAGCATCAGCGACAGGCGTTGCCAATCGTCGCTGGTTTGCATTTCTTCTGGCGCCGCGCCCGCCTTGGCCGCGTCCGGCGTCATCTGCAGCATGATTCCGGCGGCGCGCCAATGGGGCTGCTTCTGCCCCGCCACAAACAGGGGTGCCGCGGCCAGCCGCAGCACGGTGGGCAGCTGCTCGGATTGGGCGAAATAGGTTTCGGCGGAGGCGGCGAGGCCCTCCTCCGACAAGGCGACGATGCCTTGATAGGAATTGCCGCCCCGCTTCGGCTCGATGGTGATGGCCAGCGAACCTTTGCCGGTGAGCGCTGCGAAATTCAGGTCTTTCAGATCCGCGAACCGCGCCGCATCCAGCCGGGCGAAGCCGCGCACCCCGCAATCCCTGTCGTCCTCGCTGCCGTAATAGTCCGCGGCGATCAGATCGAGCGGCCCATCGGATTTGGTCTGCACCGTCAACCGGCCGTCCAGCTTCAAGGCGGTTCCCAGCAGCACGCTGAGCGCCAGGCTTTCGCCCGCCACCCGGGCGGCCGCTTCCGGCAGGGCATGGTTGGAAAGCGCCCGTGCCGAGGCAAGATCAAGCCGCACCAGCCGTCCCCGCACGCCCGCTTTGGCGATATCGAACGGCAGCACAAAATCGCCCGGCGGGACAGCGGATAACGCTCTGGGAAGTTCAGACATCGGCTCTATATGGCGGCTAGCCGCCCCGGTTTCAACGCGCGGTACTGTCCTAACTTGATGGCCAGTCGTATCAGGGTTTCACGCAGTCGAATGTCATGGTGCTGGCAAAGGGGTCTTGGCCACTAATCCTTGCCACCTTGTCATATTTTTTGCAGTTTGCTTCCGCGACGGCGAATGCCTTATCGCGGTTTACGAAGCCATCGGCATGGCTAACCATCCCGCCAGTTTCATTTCCGGCGATTAGATCCGGGGTACACCCAGTTAATATGGCCACGTTCAATATCATCGCCAGTTTTGCAGCCTTACCCATCAGATGCCCTCCGAAACAAGATTTAAGATTTACCATTGGGGCCCTCGCTTCCGCCACTTTAGCAGCTTTGACGGCATCCATAAGCGACGTAGTGGGCGGTATATCCTGCACCGCAAAGAACCGGCGCGTTTCTGATAGAATTTGGACGCTGGAAGAATTGGTGGAGCAAACTTCTAAGTAGTTGGAGGTCCGAATGGTCGAACCGTTTATGGAATCGCGGCATTTTAAATGCCCCAAATGCAATGAAATGGGCATGGTCGCCAAGCTAAAGGAACAGGATGAATTTCACTTAATTGGCGACCGTTTCCGGTTGGCAGGCCGTGGCGAAGGTCAAGAAATTGTGTGTGTTGCCTGCGGAGTGCCAGTGAAACCGGAAACTTCAACTTAGGACGCCACCCGACGCGCCGGGGCTATGACAAGACCCAGGCCAGAATCGCCTTCTGGGCATGGAGGCGGTTCTCGGCCTCGTCGAACACCACCGATTGCGGCCCGTCAATCACATCGTCAGTCACTTCCTCGCCGCGATGCGCCGGCAGGCAATGCATGAAGATCGCGTCCTGCTTGGCCAGGCCCATCAGCTCAGCATTGACCTGATAGGGCCGAAGCAGATTGTGCCGCTTGGTGGCGTTGTCGTCGCCCATCGACACCCAGGCATCCGACACCACGCAATCGGCACCTTCCGCCGCCGCCCGCGGATCATGGCCCATCTCCACCGCCTTGCTGCGCTTCAGCCAGTCGCGCAGTTCCGGATCGGCGCTGAGTTCCCTGGGCGAAGCGACCTTGAGCTTGAAGCCGAACTTCACCGCCGCATGGGCCCAGCTGGTCAGCACATTGTTACTGTCGCCGCTCCAGGCCACCGTGGCGCCGGCGATGGGACCCTTATGCTCCTCATAGGTCATTACATCCGCCATCACCTGGCAGGGATGGGACCATTTGGTCAGGCCATTGATCACCGGAATGGCGGCGCTGGCCGCCAGCTCCTCCACCATTTCGTGATCGAGCAGGCGGATCATCACCGCGTCCACATACCGCGACAGCACCCGCGCCGTGTCGGCGATGGTTTCCTCACGGGCAAGCTGCATCTCGTTGCCGGTCAGCATCAGGGTATCGCCACCCAGCTGCCGCGCCGCCATGTCGAAGGAAATGCGGGTGCGGGTGGATTGCTTGTCGAAGATCATCGCCAGCACCTTGCCTTCCAGGGGACGGTCGGCATCGGGCACGCCGCGCGCCAGGCCCCGGCGCGCCGTCTTGCGTTTCTTGGCGTCGTCGATCAGGGCGCGCAAGGTGGCGCTGTCATGGTCGGATATATCGAGAAAATGCCGGGGCGGATTTAACACAGGGGCATTCATTGGGCGGCGGCCTTTTGCGCTTCCAGCGATGTGGCGGCGCGGTTCAGCAGCTCCACGCCCTGGCGCACCTCCGCTTCGCTGATGGTGAGCGGCGGCAGCAGGCGCACCACATTCTCGGCCGCCGGCAGCACAATCAGTCCGGCTTCCCGCGCCGCAGTGATAAAATCGGTATTCGGCACTTTCATTGTCAGTCCCAGCATCAGGCCCTGGCCGCGCACCCCTTCGAAGATCGCGGGATGGCCCGCCACCAGCGCGCCCAGTTGCTGGTTCAGATAATTGCCCACTTTGTTGACATGCGCGAGAAAGCCCGGCGCCAGAACCATGTCCAGCGCCGCATTGCCCACCGCCATCGCCAGGGGATTGCCGCCATAGGTGGTGCCATGCGTGCCTACCGTCATGCCCTTGGCGGCCTCGGCGGTGGCCATCAGCGCACCCAGCGGAAAGCCGCCCCCGATGGCCTTGGCCACGCACATGATGTCGGGCGTGATCTCGAGCCATTCATAGGCGAACAGCTTGCCGGTCCTGCCGACCCCGGTCTGGATTTCATCGAAAATAAGGAGCAAGCCCTTGTCATCGCAGAGTTTACGCAAACCGCGCAAAAATTCCGGCGCCACGGGCCTGACCCCGCCCTCGCCTTGCAAGGGTTCGATGATCAGCGCGGCGGTTTGCGGCCCGACCATCTTGTTAAGCGCGGCCATGTCACCAAGCGGCACCTGGTCGAAGCCCTCGACCTTGGGGCCAAAACCCTCGAGATATTTCTCGTTTCCGCCTGCGGCGATGCCCGCCAGGGTGCGGCCATGGAATGCGCCTTCGAAGCTGATGATCCGGAACCGCTCGGGATGGCCGCTCACATACTGGTAACGCCGCGCCATCTTGAAGGCGAGCTCGCAGGCTTCGGCGCCCGAATTGGTGAAGAACACGGTGTCGGCGAAGCTCGCCGCCACCAGCTTTTTGGCCAAACTCTCCTGCCCCGGCACGCGGTAGAGATTTGACGTATGCCAGAGCTTGCCGGCTTGTTCGGTCAGCGCCGCCACCAGCTTGGGATTGGCGTGACCGAAGGCATTGACGGCGATGCCCGCCCCGAAATCGAGATAGCGCTTGCCGTCCTCGGCGAACAGCCAGGACCCCTCGCCGCGAACGAAGGCGATATCCGTCCGTTTATAGGTGGGAAGCACGGCGGGAAACACGGGACGATTCCTTTATCGGGGGGCAGCTTATCCGCCTTCCGGGGGGTCAAAACAAGTTATGGCAGACCTGCATTTCCTCCGAATCGGCATCGACTCATCTCGGAACTGAGCATTTGGCTAACCTGACATAAGTTATTGATTTATAATACTTTTTTTTGAATAGTCCCGTTTCATTGGGCCTAAGAAAAAGGCCCGGCGCTGGGCCGGGCCAAGTTCGGTGGAACACGCGCCACAGGGGGACTGGGGCGCGGGGGGCACGTCTATGCGTCGAATGTGACAAGTGGTTGACGCATCTCCGCGACCAGTTGGCATGACGCACAATTACTTCTTGGATTTCTGCTTGGGCCACTTCGGTAAGTGGTTCGCTGGCGGCCACGAAACGGTCAACCATGCCAAGCTTGAATATGTGCGCGGCGATGTTTCGACCAATGAAGTGGAAAGCTATTTCGCACTGTTGAAGCGCGGAATTACCGGCTCATTCCACAGCGTGAGCAAGCAACATTTGCATCGGTATTGCTCTGAATTTTCCTATCGCTGGAACGAGCGGAAAGTGACGGATGCGGAACGCACGGCGAAGGCGTTGACGCTCATTGGTGGCAAACGGCTGATGTACAAAGACCCAATCCGTCGCGCCTCCTGACACTATTTCCCATTATTAGACGGCGGGACGACTGGCGCGGGATAATGGTAATTGTTATTGCTATTCAGAGTTCCGGTTGAGCCGCCACGATTGCAGTAATCAGCGGCTTGCTGACCACCAAAAGTGACGTTGTGGTCGATGTTTGCCACACCAACTTGTGCGCCGCTCAAATCATTAAAGCAATTTTCTGAGGGCGACGTTTCCGCAGCTTTTGGGGCTGGCTTGGGAGGAGGTCGGCGCGCTTTCAAAGCCACATTGGCTTTGTCAAGTTGATCTTGAAGGTCCGAAATTTTCGCGGCCTGGGCAGGATCAGGCATCGGCACTTCCTTGACTACTGGCGCGGGAGCCTTGGGAAATTCTTTGTGCTCAAGCTGATCATTCAACCACTCAATGCGCTCGCGGTAATGGTAATCAGCAAACCACCACCCACCTCCGGCAGCCAGAACCACAAAGGGAAGAATCACCCACTTAGCGGCCATGATCAGCCGCCCATTCTTTTGAAGCCATTCCCAGTCCATGGGGCGGAGGGTAGCGCAAATCGCGGACAACCACCCCTAGACTTGGGTTTGCCAACAGCACACTTCCGACTCATCTCGGAACTATGCACTTGGCAAACCTGATACAACCCATTGATTTTACTTATATAGCGCCCTTAAGAAGTCGGACCTCTCCGGGTTCTGGCTGAGGGCCACGGTTGGCGGTGATTTCGCCTTCCAAAACTTCGCACGGCTCCCATGGCTTGCCCCGTGCCGTTTTCACAGCGGCCAGCGCCTCCTCCGGGGTCGGGAAACCAGCAATATACAGAACCGTGTCGTAAACCCCGTCCACCGCTTCGCCGGTGGTGACGCGAACATACCAGCCCATAGGACGGCTCATTTCTTGGCCTCCCGCTTTTTGGGCTTGCGCTTTGCCGCGTCCGGTGGCTTTGCCTTTGATGCTGGCGGCGCTTTTCCGGTCGCCAATGCGGCGCGGATAGCGGTCTCAAAATCCAATGGATTCAGGCTTATTTTCGCCGTCTCTGCATTTGGAACGCGGTGTTTTTGCCTTTTTCGCTCCCTTGACTCCATTTTCTCTTTGCATCCTGAAATTGCGAATCGACAGTGCCAGTTTAGACTCTGAATTGTCCACGCTCCACGAAAGAAACGAGAACAAATCAATAACAAACGTGTTTCACGTGAAACAAATCAATATCGTTTTTATTGTGTAATTACATGGACTTATAGAACATTTATGTGATTCGATCATGTGGATAAATCGCGTCACTTGCAATTGGTGATTTGATCAGGCAGCGTCGCAACATGAAAACGAAACACTCTCCCGAAACACTCGCAAAAATTGTCAGCGATTTGGAACGCCAAGCGTACAAGCGGGGCTGGAACGAAGCGGTCGCGGCGATGGCCGATCAGGTCGCTAAGATGGCCGACGCTGCCGGGTTGGCAAAGGCGCCGGAGGTTGAAGCCAAGGCTGGCAATAAACCTCTCACCGCCAGGAAGCCCCGTTCCAAAAAGCGCGGAGCCCGCGCCGGCAATGCGAGGAAACTTGTCACGCAAGCAATCGGCAATAATCCCGGCAAGCTGGGTAATGAGATTGCCTTCATGGTGATGGACAAGGTGAATAAGCACACCGTCCGCACATGGCTGCGCAAACTGAAAATAGCGGGCGACATCGAGCAGCATGAAATGCGCTGGTACGCAAAGGGGGCGTATCGCCAAGTAGCTTAGAAATGAGAACGCCGCCTTTCGGCGGCGTTCCATGAATGAGACGTCGGTGCGCACCTTCGTCTCGCTTGCCCCCTCAGATTTCAGCACCAAACTGAAGTCTGAGGGACCCTTATGTGCCCGTGTGGCGGAATGGTAGACGCGGGGGCCTTGGACGCCCCTGGTATTCCCTAACCCGGAACCGTGCGAGTTCGAGTCTCGCCATGGGTACTCTTTTTGTCAAGATAATCCTTTGTTTCCCTTGGTTAAATCATCTTTGCGATTTTGAGCATATCTCGCGAAAATTTGCTGCTACGGCCTTTCTAGGCGCGCTACAAGCCGTTGGAAGTGGCCGATCCTCTGTTTCGCCAAACGTAAGACCGCTGGTTGCCAGCCTGCGGGAGGGCTTCTGTGAGCCTTGGCAGAGTCGGGGAGCCTGGCCTGCCGGACCGATGGAACCGACACTCCCAGCGCTTTTGACAATTCTTCGTGGCTGATTCCCGCAAGTAGCTCATCGGTCGCTTTTTTGAAATCCATGTATGCACTCCGCTTGACAACAAACGGAAATGTATTACATACTACATACACATTCAAGGCCGACCAATATGAACCTTAGCGAAATTTCCAAACTGACCGAAGAACAAGCCCGCGAAACGCTGGAGCGCATCGTTTGGAGCAAGGGTGTTGTTTGCCCCCACTGTGGCCGGGTTGATGGCCACACGAAATTGCAGGGCAAGAAACACCGCGCGGGCGTTTGGAAATGCAGTGACGGTTGCGCCCAGCAGTTCAGCGTGACGGTCGGCACAGTTATGGAAGGCTCACACTTGCCGGTCCGCACTTGGCTGATGGCTTTCTCCATACTGTGCAGCGCAAAGAAGGGTGTTTCGGCCCTGCAATTGCAGCGGCAGCTTGGCCTTGGCTCATATCGCTCCGCATGGCACCTGTGCCACCGCATCCGCTATGCCATGAGCAAAAATCCATTGAAGGGTTTGCTTGAAGGCACCGTGATGGTGGACGAAACTTACGTGGGCGGAAAAGCGCGCAAAGAGAGAGGCCCAAAGCGTTCCAAGGGCTATCGGCATCCGAATAAGGTTGCGGTTGTTGCACTGGTGGAACGCGGCGGTCGCGTAAAGACATGGCCGATTGCGGACGTGACGGCCAAGACGCTGCAAGGCGCGATCCGTGACCATGTTGCCCCGTCCGCAGCGATCCAGACCGATCAGTTGCTCTCTTACAAGGGGGTCGGCAGATGGTTCGATGGCGGCCACGAAACCGTCAACCATGCCAAGCTCGAATATGTGCGCGGCGATGTTTCGACCAATGAGGTGGAAAGCTATTTCGCCCTGTTGAAGCGCGGCATTACCGGCTCGTTCCATTCCGTCAGCAAGCAGCATCTGCACCGCTATTGCTCTGAATTTTCCTATCGCTGGAATGAGCGAAAAGTGACGGATGCGGAGCGTACAGCTAAGGCGCTGGGCCTGATTGGTGGCGGCCGCCTGATGTACAAAGACCCAATCCGTCGCCGGGCATAGGAGCTATTTCGACCGACTCGGTCCTGAAGGATATAGGGTTCGCACATATATAATTTTCCCAATGTCACATGCACCGGATGTAACGCGGCCCACAAAACCACCGAACTGACAAATCTCTTTGCCATCAGCGTTTAGAAGCATGTGCTCATGGCCCGAGTCAGGCACACCGTGATGCAGAACAAACATTCTCTTACCTTGGTAGGTTGCTTCCTCGATCACGTCTGGGCTTTTTGACGCTCGCCGGTCAGCAATTGCCTGATTGAGCCATGCCGGAATCGCATATTTCGATTCTGCTGCGCTGGCTTCATGGGCAATTAGGGCAATGAAAACACTCAGCGCCCAATACCTCATGGCCGTCCTCCTAGAACGAGCACAGGCTAGACTTCCGGCCCCATCCCGCCAAATCCCGGCCACCCCACCCCTAGACTTGGGTTTGCCAACAGCACAGTTCCGACTCATCTTGTGGACAAGGCTTGGGGAGGCATCGCCAGTGCTTGTTAGTTCTGTTCGTCGGCGTACGATATCTTGTGGCCCAAAGATGGGTCTTAGCGGGGTAAGGAGCCTTCCATGAACCAGATGAACTGGTCCGACGAGCGGGTTGAGCAGCTTAAGACACTTTGGACCGAGGGCCTTTCGGCCAGCCAGATCGCCCGCGCCCTGGGCGGGGTCACGCGCAATGCGGTGATCGGCAAAGTGCACAGGCTGGGCCTGGCCGGGCGGGCCAGCCCATCGCGGGCCGAACGGCCACGGGTCTCCATGTCGCCCAAGGCGCCTTCCATGCGGTCGCATGTTCCCGCCGTCCCGGTGGTGGAAGAAGACCCGCTGCAGCTGGAGGATGGCAATTTCGCCACCGTGCTTACCATTTCCGACCGCATGTGCCGCTGGCCGATCGGCGATCCCGCCGCCTCGGAATTTCACTTCTGCGGCCGCTCACCCAAATCCGGGTCGCCCTATTGCGAAGCGCATGCCCGCAAGGCCTATCAGCCGCAGCAGCAGCGCCGGGATAAGGACAAGGGGAGAATGACGGGGTGACGTGCGACCGGCTTCGCCGGTCAAATCGGTCCGTCGTTAGCGACAGCGTAGTGCGACGACCGATTTGAGCGCGTCACGCGCCGAGCTTGGGCGAGGCGCCGGGTGAGCGGTTCGCCGCAGGCGAACGCAATGGTCCAGTGGACCATTGCGAGCGACGGAAACGAACTGAGGCCTTCATGTCCGTCTACGACTACTCCGCCACTCGCCTCGACGGCACAGAAGAATCGCTCTCCGCCTATCGCGGCCGTGTCCTTCTGATCGTCAACACTGCGAGCCAATGCGGCTTCACCCCGCAATATGCCGGGCTGGAAGCGCTTTACGGCGAATTGGAGCATGCCGGCCTCACCGTGCTGGGCTTTCCTTGCAACCAGTTCGGCGCCCAGGAGCCCGGCGGCGAAGTCGAGATCGGTCAATTCTGCGAGAAAAATTACGGCGTCAGCTTTCCGATGTTCGCCAAGATCGAGGTCAACGGCCCGCGCGCTCATCCGCTTTACAAATATCTCAAGGACGCCAAGCCGGGCCTGCTGGGCAGCGAGAACATCAAATGGAATTTCACCAAATTCCTGATTGACCGCGCCGGCGAGCCGGTGGCGCGTTACGCCCCCCAGACCAGGCCCGAGGAACTGGCAGCACCCATAAAAGCTTTGCTTTGACGTCAAGGGCCGCGAGGGATTTTGAGACCTGAGCAGGAGCGTCGCGCGGAGCGTACGGACGTACGTGAGTACGCACGACACACTCAGGGCTCAAAAGACAAGCGGCTTAAGACGCTACTTTCACGGTAGCGTTCTCGTCCAGGGAATAGCCGGCCGAACGAACGGTGCGGATCGGATCGTTGACGCCTTCGATGTTGAGCGCTTTCCGCAACCGGCCGACATGCACATCCACGGTACGCGCCTCGACATAGACATCGCTGCCCCACACGGCGTCGAGCAGTTGCTCGCGGGAGAAAACCCGGCCCGGATGCTGAATCAGGTGATCGAGCAGCTTGTATTCGGTGGGGCCGAGATGGACTTCCACCCCTGCCCGGCGCACCCGATGGGCGCCGCGATCCATTTCAATATCGCCCACGCTGATCACGTCCTCTGCCAGGCTGGGACGGATGCGGCGCAGCACCGCGCGCAGCCGCGCCAGGAGTTCGGTCATGGCGAAAGGCTTGGTCATGTAATCGTCGGCGCCGGTATCCAGGCCACGGATGCGGTCGCCTTCCTCGCCCCGCGCCGTCAGCATGATGATCGGCACATTGCGGGTTTCCTGGCGGCTGCGCAGCCTGCGGCAGACCTCGATGCCGGAAAGCTGCGGTAGCATCCAGTCCAGCAGCACCAGATCGGGCTTTTCTTCGGCGGCGATCAAAAGCGCCTCCTCCCCATCCTGCGCTTCCAGCACGCGATAGCCTTCGCGCTCCAGATTGTAGCGGAGCAGGGTGATCAGGGCGCCTTCATCTTCGGCAACAAGAACGGTTGGTTTGCTCATCAGTGCTGGGCCTCGAACGGCACCGCCGTTTCACTGGTGGTATCGGCCTTGGGCCGATTGTTGGCGAGATGCCCGGCGCGCACCATGTGATAGACCACCTCGGCGATGTTGGTGGCATGGTCGCCGCTGCGCTCGATATTCTTGGCGATGAAAAGAAGATGGGTGCAGAGGCCGATGGTGCGCGGGTCTTCCATCATATAGGTGAGAAGTTCGCGAAACAGGCTGTTGTAGATTTCGTCGATTTCGCCGTCCTGGTTCCACACCGTTTCCGCCAGCCCGGCATTGCGGCTGGAATAGGCGTCCAGCACCTGTTTGAGCTGGGTCAGGGCGGCGCGGCCCATGCGCGCCAGCGACTGGGTGAGGCGGATCGGCGGCTCGCGGTTCAGCACCAGGGCGCGCTTGGCTATATTCTTGGCGAGATCGCCAATGCGCTCCAGCTCGGCCGCGGTC
>Ga0210402_10003956_pt1 | contig 13690 bp, 15 predicted proteins | sample IncBWC7MmetaG_FD_161055 | JGI IMG/M metagenome (GOLD analysis project Ga0210402, IMG submission 161055) | Forest soil microbial communities from Barre Woods Harvard Forest LTER site, Petersham, Massachusetts, United States - Inc-BW-C-7-M | ecosystem: Environmental > Terrestrial > Soil >...
ATTGACTTTAAAACAAATTAATAATCAAAGATTATCAACTAACCCTGGCGGTAGTGCTTTATTAGTTAATAGAGAGCTTCTTTTGTCCAAAATAAGCCAATTGCTTAGTCAACCATCTAACTTTGAATTAAAGGAAGATGGAAAAATCTTTATAAAATCTTTAAATAGGTATTATTATAACAATACTATACGTTTAAGTATTGAAATGTTAGATGAATCAGGTTCAGTAGTAAAAACTTGAGATTCTTTAACATCTTGCGCAGATAGTTTAGGTTTATCTAAAAGCGGAATACAGAAGAGACTAAAAAATAAAACACGGTTTGAATTTGAAGGAAAAATAGTATATTTAAATAAATTATAAATAATAATTGTTGTTTAAATTAAATTAATAAAACGAGCTCATTAGCTCCAAGCGTAGAGCTAGGATGTTCATGACCTCCAGCAGGGATAGAACCAGTGAATCCTTTCGGTATAAAAGGATATGAAATATTGTCTTTGTCTAATATTCTCTTAATAAATTCGGAAATTGGTAAAGGTTTAAATCCACATTGAATTAGTGGCTTTTCAGATGCCTTTTACCCCAAGTCTAGGTTCATTAGAAAATTTAGCACTAAACGTGTTTATAATAATCTGAGTTTAGCAGTTTGGGGTCAAAATTTACCCAGCTCAGTTGGTTTAGGTCGATTTACAAAACAAGAAAGTAATATGATTCAATTACCTCCTTTTATCAAAAGTGTTATTATAGGATTACTTCTATCAGATGGCTGATTAACCATCGCATCAAAAACAAATAAGAATGCACGATTAGGATTTGCACAATCTGAAGCTCATGGTAAATATTTTTGTCGCGGAGCGCTTGTATTTTTTATACTCTCTCATTATTGTTCTTCTTATCCTGTATTTAGAACACGAAGTAGAAAAGGGGGCGATACATTCCAAAAAAGTTGACAATTATTTACTAGATCAATGCCTTGTTTTACAGAATTGCATTCCTTATTCTACGTTAATAATGTTAAAGTAATTCCATCTAACATATACGATTTATTAACTCCGGTGGCTCTGGCCCATGTAATCATGGGAGACGGAAATGCATTAACGCATGGTTTAATAATTTGTACTAATTCATTTGTAGTAGAAGATGTAGTTAGATTAATGAATGTTATAATGATACGATATAGATTAAATTGTAAAATCCGTGAAAAAAGGCAAAGTAATAATAAAATTGAGTACATGATTTTAATTAGACAAGATTCTATGGCTTTATTACGAACAATTGTCAAACCTTATATGCATTCATCAATGTTATATAAGCTAGGTAAATCTAAAATTGACTGTTAAACTTGGATTAACTTATGTACTAGGGATAAGATATCGAACCTAATTATTGCTTACGAGTTCCGCACGTTTCGTGCGCAAGCGACCGAACCTATGTCGAATAAAATATATATATTTTATACGTTTTTAACCTAGACCATGTCCAACCGCGGTGCCGGGTAGGTTGCAGCCGGGAAAAATTATATTTTTTACCCGGTTGGTAGCGAAGCTACCTTACTGCTAGCGGTCGCGAAGCAACCGGATTTAATAAATTAAATCCTCCCTTCGGACTAGCAACTGGTCTAGTTTAAAAACTAGGTTCGCACTACCTTAGGAGAAACTCAAAAAGTGGGTTAGGTATAAAAAGTGAAAATTAATTTTAGGGAGCGTACTTCGTTCGCGCCCACAAATCTTTATTTTTTATATCTAGTTCAGGGGATTTATCTTTTAGAATAAAATTACATTGAGACGATAAGCAAAGTTTAGTTTATATTCAAAATTTATTAAGTGAGTTGGCTAATCGGAAGATAGGGGTTATTGTAGATTCCAAAAATCAACATGAATCCACTTGCGGAGCAAGTGGTTTAAAGATATTCAAGAGATCCTTATTCCTATCTTTTCAATATATTATTTTACTACTTCCAAGTATTTAGATTTTCAAGATTTTAAAACTGCGGCTGAAATTAAAAAGGCTTCTTTTTTAGAAAAAAGGAAAATAAATAAGGAAGAATTAGCCGGGATGTTAAATTTAAAATCTGGGATGAACTCTCAACGAAAGTCTTTTGATAATAATAGCCTACCTAAACGTAGCTTAACTCCATACAGACTATTAGGATTTGTTGAAGGAGATGGAACATTCTGTTTACCTAATCTTATCCCTTTTTTTGGAATTAAACAACATTCTAAAAATATACACTTTTTGTATGAAATAGCAGAGTTTTTAAATAGTTTACCCTATAACCCTGAAATAGGCCCAACTATTGACAAATTAAACACTAAACCTACGCCTGGAGTACATGACCCAAATCTTGATACAGGAATGTCCTCATTAAGTGTTACTAACATACTGCAACTTTATAATTACATTTTACCTTTCTTTAAATCTATAGAGTTCAAATCAAGAAAGGCTGTAGATTTTCAATATTGAGAGGTAGCAGTAAAACTTAAAGCTTTAGGTTATACAACCTTACCTGAAGGTAAAAAATGTTTAATCGAAATAAGTAAGTATATTAATAATAAACGTTATTCTACTAATCTTGAGGTAGCTAAAGCCCTGGCTTAGATGAAATTTGTAAAATATTTGAGCGTCCTCCTGTATTTGATTTAGCTTCAGGTTTATCTTATAAATCTTACTCAGATATTGCTAAAGTAGCAAAAAAAGGTAATAAAGGATTTGGTGTCAATGTGTACGATAATGGTAAATTAGTAGAAGGTTCTCCTTTTTCTTCTTATACTCAAGCAGCTTTAGCTCTGGGTAATATTAATATTTCTTCGGTAATATCTAAAAAAATAGATACGGGGGGGGTACCCGGAAAGTTGTACAAACAAAGATTTAAATTTGAATCTTGTGTTTAATTTGATATTTGATAATAAGAGTCCGACAACGTGCGAGTCGAGGATTTAGATGATTTATTGAACCTATTTTTAGTATAACCTTAAGTAATAATGATTTTGAAATATTAGAATCAATTAAGGCCTATTTTGGGGTAGGTAACCTTACAATAAGTAAAACAAGAGATTGTTCTATTTATACTGTTTCATCTCTAGAGGACTTGACTAATATAATAATACCTCACTTTTTAAAATACCCACTAATCACTAAAAAACAAATAGATTTTTTGTTATTTCAAAAGGTAATTGAATTGTTGAATGCAAAGGAGCATTTAACAGAAGAAGGTTTAGGCAAAATTGTTAATATAAAGGCTAGTCTTAATAGAGGTTTAACTGAAAGTTTAAAAGAAGCTTTTCCTAATTGTAACCCAGTATTGAAACCTTCTCTTATATATACAGAGATTCTAGATCCTAATTGACTTTCAGGATTTGTTAATGGAGATGGGTGTTTCTCTGCATACATTAAAAGAATCAGTAGCACACCTGTTATTAAAGTAATTATAAGATTAAAATTAAATATAACTCAGCATAGCCGTGATTTCGAATTACTTAACAATATAAAAAAATATCTAAATTGCGGGTTTGTTGTGAAGAGTAAAAAAGATACAATTAGTGATTTAGTTGTAACTAAACTTGAGGATCTAGTGGATAAAGTTATACCTTTTTTTAATAAATATCCATTATTAGGGTGTAAAAAAAAAGATTTTAATGATTGAAGCCGAATTGTAAATTTAGTTAGAGAGAAAGCTCATTTAATGGAAAAAGGACTTAACCAAATAGAAGTGATTATAGAGGAAATTAGAAATAGAAAATAAAGTAATATCCTTTAGGAAATAGAGAATATCAAAGGGCCATCGGTATTCGATCGATGTGAAAAGGGTTAATTGCGGGAAATTTATTAAAAATAATGAGAGTATTCATAGATAATGTTTTAAACAATCCGCAGGTAATGCTTATATACTAAAAAATAAATAGAATTTTTTTTATATAAGAAAACTTCAACGATCAATACGCCCTTATATAAATTATTTAAATTGACCACTTAAAGTCTGTTATTTATTTACCGTTCTTCAATTAAAGCACAAATACATCTTGCTGCTCCGGAGTCAGGATTTGAAGAATGATCGAAAAAATAATTAACTGGTATAGCACAAGCGTAGTTTTTATCATGGTACGAAGGCCTAGTTTGCGCATGCTTACCTTTAAATATATTTATATGTGATATGATCTAATCTAAAAAAAGTTATTTTTAGAAAGTTTGATGAACTTACCTTTCTTACATCTACCGGTTTTATAATCACCAAAAGTCCCCGGAATGTAAAAACGAAAGGTTATAGCAAGAGTAGTTTACCTTTAATAAATAAAGAGGATTATGAAATCTTCCTTTATGGGTTAACTTCTTCTATTAAGTTGAATCAAACTGTCTCTCGCTCTTATTCTACATTTAAATTAACCTCAGAAATACATCCAGAATGAGTTTCAGGATTTACAGATGCCTTACTAATTACTAAAAAAAGTAGCAGGAATAAACCAATTTAGTACCACCTCCCCTCACCCCATAAATAAATGTTATAGGGGTAATTCGGGAGGTGGTACCGCCCTAGCGGCCGGTACTAAGCGAAGCTGTAGCAATAACCTAAGCTTAGTAGTATGGGGGACAAACTTAACGTCTACGGTAGGAATGGGACGAATTACTAAACAAGAAAGTAATATGATTAGATTCCCTTATTATCAGAAAAGCGTTATTATAGGATTGTTATTATCAGACGGGTGATTAACCTTCGCATCTAAAACAAATAAGAATGCTAGATTCGGATTTAAACAGTCTTCAAATCGTGCATCTTATGTTTTATTTGTATTTAACATATTGTCGAGGGCCCAGCCCACCCGCAGTCCGTCCTACGGACGTCCGCGGTCACTACTGTAGTAGTAGTCCTAGTAGAACAACAGGTATTAGAGTAGGGAAACCGTTTAGCGGCTTACAGTTTTTTACTCGTTCTTTACCTTGTTTTACTGAATTACATACTCTGTTTTACCGTGAAGGAGTGAAAATAATACCAGATAATCTCTATGAATTATTAACACCCGTAGCACTAGCGCATCTAATAATGGGAGATGCGACAGCCAAATCTCACGGTTTAATTCTTTGCACTGATTCTTATTCAATAGAAGATATTGTTCGGTTAATAAATGTACTTATAATAAAATTCAGATTAGATTGTACAATACGAGTTGAAAGAAAAAATCAATATCGAATTTACATACGAGAAAGATCTATGAATTTGATAAGACAGATTGTAAAACCTCACATGTGTTCTAGTATGTTATATAAAATAAAACTTTAGGTTTAATAAACTTTCCCCTGGAGAGGGGAGGGCGGCCCGGAGGCTCGTGAGGCCGGTAGGCCTTACAAGGCCTACCTCCCTCGTTCATTCATCGTTTCGGCAGTTAAACGGTCTTATATGAGAACGGGTTGAGGTGTGTATCCAATTTTCAAAATAGAATTACATAAACGAGATTTATTTTCATTAAAAATTATTAAACGTTCTGGTTACAAACTAGGATGGGGTGTAGAGCCTGGGTTTATAATCGGTTTACATGCAAATAATTTACCTATATTGGAAAAAATACAATCCTATTTTGGAGTTGGAAATATTCATATTGGGAATAATAATGCAGTTTCTTATTATGTAAATGATGCCCAGGATTTAACGAAGGTAATTATACCTCATTTTGATAAATACCCATTAATAACTAAAAAAAGAGCTGATTATTTATTATTTAAGTCAGCTCTGGATATTATCAATAACAAAGGACAAAAAAACCTTTAACTTTAGAATATCTTACAAGATTAATTGAAATTAAAGGTGCATTGAATTGAGGTTTGTCTGATGTATTAAAAAAAGCTTTCCCTGTTATTGCTCCTGTTTTAAGACCGGAAGTTGAGTTACCTTCACAAATATCTTCTCAGTGGCTAGGGGGGGGGGCTGGGTTTATAAATGGAGAAGGGTGTTTTTATATTTTAACTTCAAAATCTAAACTACATAAAACGGGTACATCTGTTCAGTTACAATTTTCGATAACTCAACACAGTAGAGATGAAAAACTTATGCTTAAATTAAAAGATTTTCTAAAATGCGGATTTCTTAAATACAGTAAAAACCAACCTCTTGTTATATTCGTTGTTACAAGATTGTCCGACATTCAAAATATTATAGTACCATTTTTAGAAAAAAATACTTTACAAGGAATAAAATATAAAGATTATTTAGACTTTGTACAAATTATGAGAATGATGGTAAATAAAGACCATTTAACTATTCAAGGTTTACATAAGATAAAAGAAATTAAAAGTGGTATGAATGATAATAGAAAAGATTAAGCGGTTTTCGAGCGAAGCTCGTTTTGTATGTGAACCTAGGTCGGCCTAAGGGGGGGGGGGACACCCTCCTAGGGTGGGGGTCTAGTAGCTTTGCTATCACACACAAAACTCTAATTTTTTTTTAGAATAAAATTATTTTTAGAATACTCGAGCGAGTTGTATAGCAAAGGAGGTGATATTCATATTTCTAGAAAGAATTCTGAGAATGCTTATTTGAAGTTTGAACAATCAATTATTCATAAAGAATATATTTTTCATTTATTTGAAAAATTTAAGTATTTTAACTATTCAAGCTTAACCAGGTAAAATAAGATAAGGTAAATACCTAGTGAAAATTAGGTAAGGTTGCCTTCTAAATGTGGAGGGGTGGGCGTAAGCTCTTATTTAGTAGGCTAAGGATAATATCCTTCATTAAACGGACTAAATTGTATAGATTAATTAAATAGCGTTTAGCTATTTATTAAAAAGAATTAAAGAGTTTTCAAAACTGATTAATAACTAGATATATATTTATGACACTAGGTTATATGTATTAAAAAGTTTTTGGGGGTAAGTTTCTAGCCTTAGCGAAGCTATGAGAAAACTCGTTATCCATAAAGCTATTAAAACTTTATGAGTTGGATTGTTTATAATATCTTTACCGTACCAGTCTTTAGGGTATGTAATTTATATTACACCCTCTAGAACTACTTTCTATCAGGCAGGAGCTAAAAGAAAACATATTCTGAGTAGCAATTCAGTTACTGATTACTTTGGGCAATTAGTATCTGTCAATACTACTAGAAAAATGAATACACTAGTTGCTGCTTTTAAGAATAAATCTAAACTATCAAAATATTGAATTACAGGATTTTGTGATGCATACAAACCGGCCCTCGCTTTAGTAATTTGAGGAATAAATTTAACATCTACAGTTGGTGAAAAGTACACGAGAAAAGAATTAGTAATGGTGCAGCTAGCGCCCTATCAACATAGTGTAGTGATAGGGTTGATTTTATCAGATGCTTGACTATCTAAAACCAGAAAAAATGGTCGATTAGGTTTTAAACAATCTTTAGCTCATGGGGATTATATGTGGTTTGTGTTTAGTTTATTATCGAGGGCCCAGCCCACCCGCAGTCCGTCCTACGGACGTCCGCGGTCATTATTGTTCCAGTTCTCCTCGTTTAATCAAAGGTGTTAGAGCAGGAACTCCCTTTTATGGTTTACAATTTTTTACTAGATCAATGCCCTGTTTAACTGAGTTACATGCTTTATTTTATGTTAATCATGTTAAAGTAATTCCAGATAACATTTATGAATTATTAACTCCAGTGGCTCTTGCTCATCTCATAATGGGAGACGGTCAAACATCACGACATGGTCTCGTTTTATGTACTAATTCCTATTCAATCAAAGATGTAGTCAAATTGATGAATGTTTTAATGATCAGATATAAATTAGAATGTAATATAAGAGAATTTCGATCAAATAGAAAAGTTGAGTATATGATATATATAAAACATGGTTCAATGCCTTTATTGCGAACTATAGTAAAATCTTATATGTGTACTTCAATGTTATATAAATTAGATAATTCTAAGGTTTACAACTAGCGCAACTACTTAAGAATCAAGTTTTATGATTTTTATTTCTAAGAATAGTAAATCAAAGTTGGGGTGAGCTGTCTCCGCTTGTTTTAGTATTCATGTACATGGAAAGGAGATAACTTTGTTAAATCGTATCCAATCTTACTTTAAGGGTGCTGGAAATATTAAGGTTGATAGAAAAGACTCTTCTATATATTATTCTGTAACTTCAATTAAGGACTTGACCAAGATAATTATTCCTCATTTTGAAAACTGTCCTCTCTTAACTCAAAAGAGAGCAGATTTTCTTTTGTTCAAAAGGATAGTAATTTTAATGAGCAATAAAGAACATCTAACTGCTGAAGGTTTGCGTAATATTATTAGCATTAGAGCAGCAATGAATAATGGTTTAAGTGATGTTCTTAAAGAGCACTTCACTGACCTAACTTTAGTTGAAAGACCAGTAGTTGAATTGACTGATATAGGGGATTTTAATTGAATAGTAGGATTCGTAGACGGGGGGGGGGGAGGGTCATTTGGAATTCTTATAACGAAAGCTCCGGTTTCAACCGGTTATAGCGTGGGGTTAAGATTTACCATAACTCAGCACGTTAAAGACCTAAAATTAATAGAAAATTTTGTTAAGTATTTTAATTGTGGGTGAGTAATGGTTAACTCTAACAGGCCGATAGCTCATTTTATTGTATCTAATTTATCGGATATTATTCAAAAAATCTACCTTTTATTTTTAAAATACCCTTTAGAGAGTGAAAAATTTTTAGATTTTAATGATTTTGTGGAAATAGCCTCAATAATAAAATCGAAAAATCATTTAACTGAGGGAGGATTAGATCAAATTCGATCAATTAAATCAAGAATGAATAGAGGTAGAAAATAAAGTTTAATCCCTTTATTCTTTTCTTTCTAAAGTCTATAGGGAGGGAGGGCTAAATGCTTCAGTTAAAGTAACGACTAGAAAATTACATCCAAATACATCTTCTGTTTATTTTACTACTCGACAATTAGTGGCTATAACACAATTACATACTTTATTTTACCCCCAAGGTAGAAAAATAGTTCCATTAAACATAAGCAGTTTATTGACAGATAATAAAAAAATAAATAGGTAAAATATATACTTTTTTGAATAAGTTCTCGGAGTCGGAGGGGTTGAACATCCCCCTTTAAGGAGGGACGTTCTTGCTATCAATCTTGCTATATCCGTTTGGTATTTTAGATAATAAAGAAGGTAAGTTACCGGAGAATGAATAAGTAAAATTTATTCTCCAACATCAAACTGACTATCGCTTAACACCCATTACAACTTCTAGAGCGCGATTTAAGTAAGCTTAAGCGCAAAGATGGAGTCGGAGGGAGTTTTGCGAACTTGTATAGTAATAAGGAGCCGTTGTCTTTGTAGTGATCCTAATTAAAAAAAAGAAATAGTGCGGTAGTGGTTCTGCTTGACCCTTTTATAGGGGGGGGGTCTTTTAGGATCCATCTACATTAGCTGTAAGGAATAGATAAAAATTTTATTATACAAATTAAAATTTATAACAGATTGTTTGAATCTTTTTTACTTGTTCAGTCTTCTAAGTTACATACAAATTTTTCAGTCTCTGGGATTTTTATCGAGGGCTTTACCGATAATTGTTGTTATTTATCAGTAATACCTTTTATAGTTAAAGGTATAAATATTACTCCAGTAAAATCTTATTTAAATGCCGATATAGATAAAAAATTGGTATATGACGAAAATAAAAAGAAAAGCGGTGTATATATTTGAATTAACTTAAGCAATAATAATTGCTACGTAGGAAGTAGTTCTAATTTATCTAAGAGATTTTCTTGGTACTATGATTTTAATAATTTAAACAAGTTACTAGAAAATAGTACTAGTCTTAATCCCTTATTAAAATACGGACACGAAAATTTAAGATTAAAAATTCCTTCGGACATTCCTAGCTTGCGCAGCCGCAGGGTTAATTATTTTTCAACGAAATCTTCTGGAGTTGTACCGGTAAAGATGTATGCAAATGCGGATATTCAGAAGGCTCAAATTCTCAAATCCTGCGCAGTACCTATCTTCGAACAGGTACGTGCTGGACTGCCCTCCCAGGGAGGGCTGGAAAATAAAAAATGCGCAGGAGTTTACCGTTGGACTCATTTGCCTTCTGGAAATTGCTATATCGGTAGTAGTATAAATCTGAGTGGGCGATTTAGCCAGTACTATAATATAAACTATTTAGCTAATAAAAACGGAAAATCACACATTCGATCCTCTCTTTTATATAATGGTTATTCGCTTTTTAGCTTGGAAATTCTTGAATATTGTGCTCGCGCCTCCGGCGAGAGAAAATAATAGAGAGGGAGCAATATTACCTGGATTTATTAGAACCTAAATACAATATATTAAAAACTGCGGGGTCCATGCTTGGTTACAAACATCCTGAAGGGGGGAAAAGTAAAAATTGAACCTTAGAACGAAAAGCTAATCGTAGAAAACGATTAATGGCGTTAAATACAAGTAAAGAACAGATAGAACGAGTTCGAGAAAGAATGAAAATTTATAGTAACAGTAAAGAACATCAAGAACATTTGCAAAAAATCCATTTACGCCAATCACACAAAGTAGAAGTTTTTGACATTATTAGTAAAACAACTAATGTTTATTCTTCTATTCGTTCTGCAGCTTTAGAAATAGGTATAGAACATTCTACTGTTCGGAAATATTTACGGTTAGATGAGCCTTATAAAAATAAGTATAAGTTCTCTAAACCTAGTTCTGATAAAGACTAGGATTCCCGCAACTAAATCTAATATTAGTTCTTTCCAAGGCTTTAGTGAATCAATATCGGGGTTATAGCGGGTTCAGATTAGATATTTTAGAGTATTGTGATACTAAACAGTTGATAGAGCGAGAGCAGTATTATATCGACCTATTGAGTCCCGAATATAACCTTTTACTGGTAGCTGGATCTTCTTTGGGTAAAAAACATTCTGAAGCTACTATAGCTAAAATTAGAGACTATAAATTTACTTTAAAACAGCTTGCCAAATTAAAAGAACATTTAATTAAGCATAATGCAAGTGATGAGCAACGAGCTAAAGCTAGAGCTCGAATGTTAAAAATAAATGAAAATAAAGGTATAGGTATAGAAGTACTAGATACGGTAACTAAAGAGACAACTATGTATAGCTCAATTCGTAAAGCAGCATTAGCAATTGGTTGTACACACACGAGTGTAGCAGAAGCTAGAAAGAAATTTTTAGATGAAGGAATTGAAGTACTTGTAAAAAGAAGATTCATAGTAAAAGAAAAAAAATAGTTTACTCTAAGTTTCTCGGCTTAAGCTAAAATCTCTTAAATTTAGGGGTACTATAGTATGCGTTCGATGGATGATGGAAGTAATAATCAACATGGTTATACTCTTGAAACGTGTGGATTTACACTAAATGATGTTAAACTCTTACAAGTTGCTTTATTTGAGAACTGAGCTTTAGATACTTCTATTCATAGTAGAAACAGACTATATATAAAAGCTAATTCTAAATCTAAATTTATTGAATTAATCAAACCTCATTTTCACTCTTCAATGCTATACAAAATAAAATAATGAAAAATTGTTTGAGCTCCCTATGCTGAACACTGTGTTGCTTCTATCAAGTGGCTCAACTATAACATACTCTCATCATACTCACATACAAGGAAAACGTGAAGATATGTTATTAGGTTTAATTGTTACTGTACTATTAGCACTAATATTTACTGGTTTAGAAACATCTATGCTTATTTTCTTTGTATTGCCTCCTGCTTATGGATTCATTTATAATTATTACAGTTCAACCGAGTTTTCGCCTAGTTCCGCAAGCGGAACCCGCAATTTTAAAAAATTAAGGAGTCATACGTCTAGTATAACCCCTGCTCTTAATAGGTGCTTCGGAGAGCTTGCTCCCCGAAATGGTATAAAATTTTACTCCACTACCACGCGGGAAGATGGAAGAGTGCTGGCGCTTTCTCCTTATTGAGTAACAGGGTTCTCAGACGCTGAAGCTTGCTTTACGAGCTCCGCGACCTTTTTTTTAGAAAAAAAAAGTCTTAAAATATGTAAGCATAATGGTACCAAATCAGGGTTACTAGCTCATAAAAGATTATACTCCACTATTAATATAAAACCGGTGGAGGTTAATCCTTACTGAGTAACCGGGTTTGCTGACGGAGAATCGTGCTTTAGTCTCGGGGTGACTAAAAGAAGCACCTCAAAATTCGGGTTAAGGATTTCACCTGAATTTAGGATTAATTTACATGTAAGGGATATTTTAATGTTAAGAAAAATACATTCATTTTTTGGTGTAGGTACAATCTATGAATGGGAAATTAGAAATACAATATCCTATATCGTTCGATCTCTACAGGATATAACTAATGTTATTATACCGAAATGAAGAATTCAAAAAAACTTGAATAAAAGATTTTATTCTACGGCTCATTTGGTTATTGATGTAAAAAAATCTAGTAGTTTTATAGTAAGTATACAAAGTACAATTTTCGCTTCTAAAATCGTTAGGATAAAATCTGAACTTCATAAAAGATTCAAAGGTAGCAGTACCTTTGAATTAAGGACGCAGCTTGGCACGCGTCCCCGATACTACTCTACTGTTAATCTACAATCGGGAATTCTTGATCCTAACTGAGTAACAGGGTTTTTGGATGCTGAAGGATGTTTTAGTCTGAACGTATATCAAACTAGTACCAATGTAGGATGAGTTGTTAAACCTGATTTTCGTATATCCTCCCATAGGGAGGATATTTTGTTATTAAGAAGAATACATCATTTTTTCGGTGTAGGTACAATGCATAGCTTTGGTGAAAATGTAAGCTATGCGGTTTGTTCTATTAAAGATATAAATAATGTGATTATCGCTCATTTTGATAAATATCCTTTGTTAACTCAAAAGAAGGCCGATTACCTTTTACTAACTCAAGCTATAAACTTAATAAATTTACAAGCCCACAGAGATATTGAGGGAATTAAGCAAATTTTAAGTATTAAAGCTTCAATGAATAGGCAAACATTATCCGACAAATTAAAAATGAACTTCCCTACCGTCCTACCTGTTCCCCGCCCAGTAGTTAGTTCAGCTGTGGTTCCATCAGATCCAAACTGATTAACCGGGTTCGTCGACGGTGAGGGATGTTTTTATACTGTAATTTCTAAAGCTAAAGGTTATTCAACGGGCTATCAAATAAGAATACTTTTCTATATAACTCAACATGTAAGAGATAAGCTTTTATTAAGTAAATTAGTTGACTACCTAGGGTGTGGACGCGTCGAGGAATTTTCTAATAGACCTAATGAAGTTAGATTTGTTGTAATGTCATTTCGCGATCTGAAGGATAAGATAATTCCTTTTTTCCAAAGCTATCCTTTACAAGGAATAAAGTCTATGGACTACCTGGATTTCGTGGAGATAGCTAAAATTATGGAAGATAAAGATCATTTAACCCTAGAAGGTATTAAAAAGATAAAATCTTTAAAGTCTGGGATGAATACAGGAAGAATATAGTATTAATGATTGATTAATTTCTTTCGCAGATAAATAACCCTTGCCTTTAGGCTGTCGGTCTTTACTCTTCCCTAAAAGCCAGGGCAACGAATAACTTATTTTTTTCTCGTACCTGCTGGCTGCTTTAAAAAAAAAGAGACGGTGGGCCTTTCGCTGCGAAGCAGGCCCCTTCTCAATTATGGGCACTTGAAAGAGGGTTTGTAGTCCTTCGGACTCAGCAGGAAACGGGGGGGGGGGTAGCTTCGCT
>Ga0210402_10003957_pt1 | contig 13689 bp, 10 predicted proteins | sample IncBWC7MmetaG_FD_161055 | JGI IMG/M metagenome (GOLD analysis project Ga0210402, IMG submission 161055) | Forest soil microbial communities from Barre Woods Harvard Forest LTER site, Petersham, Massachusetts, United States - Inc-BW-C-7-M | ecosystem: Environmental > Terrestrial > Soil >...
ACCCGGCCAGACTTGAAGACGGCGATAGAATCCGTGGACAAAGCCAAAACCGACCACCAGCTCGCGGTCGCCAACGGCTCAACCGACCCGATTTTAAGCGCCTGGTATACGCACAATTCCTCCAACAACAACCCGTTCGGCGTAAATACGCTCGGCGTCAGTGTCACCATCCCCCTGCGTATTTTCGACCGCAACCAGGGCGAAAAACTGCGCACGCAATTGGACATCGACCGCAACGAAAAATTGAGTGGAGCGGCGCAAGCCCTGGTATTCAGCGATGTCGATTCCGCCTACGCAATCCTGAACAGCAATCTCATCCTACTGCAACCGTACAAAGCAAAATATCTGCAGCAAGCCGTCCGTGTGCGTGACACGGTCTTCTTTTCGTATCAGCATGGCGGGGCGTCGTTGGTCGATTTCTTGAATGCGCAGAGCGAGTACCGCGCGGTGGAACTCAGCTATCTGAACCTGGTCGGTTCTTATTTGACGGCGGCGGCCCAGTTGAATCTGGCCGTCGGACGCGAGGTCCTCCAATGAGCCGCGCGCTTGGATTTGTTTTTCTCTCAGTTTGCACGGTGATGCAGGCGGGCTGCGGCGGGAAAGCCGCATCGGGCGACGGCGCGCCACCTCCGCCAAAAGTGGAGCAGGAAACCGACGTCAGTCTCCTGCGGGTGGAGCATCCCGAACAATATCCCCTGGTAAAGGCCGTCGAGTCTCTTCAAGCTCCGTCGCTCACCGTCACTGGCGTGGTCAGCCCGGACGTCAGCCGAACCGTTCCGGTGATCTCGCTCGCCAGCGGCCGCGTGGTTGAAATTCGCGCGCGCCTCGGCGACGCTGTGCAAAAGGGACAAGTGTTGTTGCGCGTGCAAAGCCCGGACATCGCGGCAGCGTTCGCCGATTATCGCAAGGCCACTGCTGACGAAGTCCTGGTTCGCAAGCAGTTTGATCGCGCACAAATTCTCTACGACAAGGGCGCGATTTCTCTCAACGATTTTCAGGTGGCCGAGGACGCGGAATCCAAAGCTCGCGTGGATCTGGAAACCGCGATGGAACACCTGCGCGTTCTGGGCGTGGACAAGGATAATCCATCCCCGGTCGTGGACATTAAAGCGCCGGTCTCCGGCGTCATCACCGATCAGCAGGTGACCAGCGCCTCCGGCGTGCAGGGTCTCTCCGGCGCGAACCCCTTCACTATTTCTGACCTTTCCCACGTCTGGATTCTCTGCGACGTTTACGAAAACGACCTCGCCGACGTGCACATCGGTGAAACCGCGGAGATCCGTCTGGTCGCCTATCCGGAAAAAGTTCTGGCCGGAAGGATCAGCAACATTGGCCCAATTCTTGATCCCGCCATCCGCACCGCAAAGGTTCGCGTGGAAGTGGCGAACCCCGGCGCGTTGATGCGCGTTGGCATGTTTGTGAATGCCACGTTCCGCGGCCAGAAGAAAGAGCGCCTCGCGGCCATACCCGCCTCCGCGATTTTGCATTTACACGACCGCGATTGGGTCTACGTGCCCGCCGGCGACAAACAATTCCGCCGCGTTGAAGTGAGAGCCGGCACGACGCTTCCGGACAAGATGCAGTTGGTGCTCTCGGGCATCCAGCCGGGGCAGGAAGTCGTCGGCAGCGCGCTCGTCTTGCAGAATACGGTGGAACAGTAGCATCGGGCCAACACGGTCCTTTAAAGGAATGGAATGATTGCCGCGCTAGTCGAGTTCGCGCTGAAGAACAGGTTCATGGTGCTCGCGCTCACCGTGTTGCTGCTCATCTGGGGCGCGGTCTCCTTCCACAGCCTGCCGGTGGAAGCTTACCCCGATGTCGCGAATAACTATGTTCAGGTGATTACCCAATGGCCCGGCCGCGCCGCCGAAGAAGTGGAGCAGCAGGTCACCATCCCGATCGAAATCCAGCTCAACGGATTGCCGCACCTGCAAAATCTGCGTTCTGCCTCCTTGTTCGGCCTCTCCAGCATCACGATGATTTTTGACGATGACTCGGAGAACGATTGGAATCGCCAGAAAGTTCTGGAGCGCCTCGCACTGGTCAGCCTCCCCAACAATCTGCAGCCGACCATCGGGCCGGACTACAGCCCTGTCGGACAGATTTACTGGTACACGTTGAAAAGCACGAATCCGAAATACGACTTGATGGAGCTGAAGTCGCTCGAAGACTGGACTCTCGAAAAACAGTTCAAGTCCGTGCCCAACGTTGTGGATGTCGTGAGCTTCGGCGGAATCACGCGCGAATACCAGGTGCGCGTCGATCCAAGCAAGCTGATCGCTTACGGCCTGTCCATCGGGCAAGTCGAACAACAGTTGGCCAACAACAATGTAAACGCCGGCGGAAGTTTCATCGAGTCCGGCTTGCAGCAAATCAACGTCCGGGCCGTCGGCCTGATCACCAGTGTTCAGGACATCGAGAACACCGTCGTCAAAGCTCAGAACGGTGCGTCGCTGCGTATCAAAGATATTGGCGCAGTCACCGAAGGTCCCCGCATTCGCCTCGGCCAAATCGGCAAAGCGCTTCGGCGCGACGACGGAAGAATTGTGGACAACGCCGACGTGGTCGAAGGCGTGGTCCTGCTGCGGAAAGGAGCCAACGCCGATACGGTCATCGAAGACATCCACGCCAAGGTGAAGGAACTCAACGAGCGCATTCTGCCGCCCGGCGTGCAGATTGTTCCGTTCCTCGATCGCAGCGATCTGGTGCACTACACCACGCACACGGTGCTGCACAATCTCACGGAAGGGATCTTGCTCGTCTCCATCGTCCTGTTCTTTTTTCTCGGAAACGTCCGCGGCGCATTCATCGTTGCACTGACGATTCCGTTTTCACTGCTCTTCGCTTCGATATGCCTGGACCTGAATAAAGTTCCCGCCAACCTGCTCTCGCTCGGCGCGCTGGACTTCGGCATGGTGGTGGACGGTTCGGTCGTGGTCATCGAAAATATCGTCCGCCATTTCAATCTTCCAGCAAATGCCGGAAAGACGCCATACGAGCGCATCCGCGGCGCGGTCTTCGAAGTTTTGCGCCCGGTGTTTTACGCGCGCGCCATCATCATCACCGCCTATCTCCCCATCTTCACCCTGCAGAGCGTCGAGGGGCGTCTCTTCAAGCCGATGGCCTGGACGGTGTCGTTCGCTTTGCTGGGTGCGCTGATTTTCTCGATCGCCATCGCACCGGTGCTCGCCGAAATTGTTTTCGACAAGGGCGTCACGGAATGGCGCAACCCGGTCGTGGAATTTCTCCGTAACAATTATCGGGTAAGCGTTCGTTGGGCGCTCAAAAACCGCAAAGTGACCCTGACTTCTGCTGCGGCCGTGCTAGTCGTAACGGTCTTGCTGCTTGGCAGCGGCATTGTCGGCTCCGAATTTCTTCCGCATCTTGACGAGGGCGCCATCTGGGTCCGCGGAACCCTCGCGCCCAGCACCGGCCCAACCGAAGGCACGCGCATCATGAATCAGGCACGCCTCGTCCTCGCCTCGTTTCCGGAAGTGAAGCAGGTGGTTTCCCAGGTCGGCCGCCCGGACGACGGCACCGACACCGCGGGATTTTTCAATACCGAATATTTCGTAGACCTGAAGCCAAAAAACGAGTGGCGGCCGGTTTTCCGCGAGGACAAAGACGACTTGATCACCGCGATGGACAAGCAACTCAGTGAAATGCCCGGCGTGCTTTGGAATTTCTCGCAACCTATTTCCGACAACATGGAAGAAGCGGTGAGCGGGGTGAAAGGAGAGCTCGCCGTGAAAATGTACGGCGACGATTTGAAACAACTCGAAGCCAAGGGCGAAGAGGTGGTAAACGTCATGCACAGCGTCGCCGGGGTCGAGGACTTGGGCTTGTTCCGAGTGCTCGGCCAACCCAATCTGAATTTGAGCATCGATCGCCGGACCGCAGCGCGCTACGGAATCAATGTTTCCGATGTGCAAGACGCCGTGGAGACCGCGATTGGCGGTAAAGCCATCACGCAAGTGCTGGAGGGTGAGAAACGCTACGACGTTGTGGTCCGCTACCTGCCGCAATTCCGCGACACCAAAGAAGCCATCGAGAATATCCGCATCGCCGCCCCAAGTGGCGAGCGCGTTTCCCTCGCGCAACTCACCACCACTCGCGTCGAAGACGGCGCCTCTGAAATTTATCGCGAAGCAAACTCGCGCTACATCGCCATCAAGTACAGCATTCGCGGCCGCGACCTGGGGAGCGCCGTCGAAGAAGCCATGAAGAAAGTGCAGCAGCAGGTGAAGTTGCCCACCGGCTATCACATCGATTGGGCCGGGGAATATGAAAGCCAGAAGCGCTCGCAGCGCCGCCTGCTGATCGTTTTGCCCATCACCATCCTGATCATCTACATCATCCTGTTCACAATGTTTAAGTCCGCGAAGTGGGCGGCGCTGACACTCGCGAACGTTTCCATGGCTCCCATCGGCGGAATCCTCGCGCTGCTCATGACTGGAACGCACTTCAGCGTTTCCAGCGGCGTCGGTTTCCTGGCCTTGTTCGGAGTTTCCGTGCAGGTCGGCGTCATCATGATCGAGTACATCAATCACCTGCGCGCTCGCGGCTATTCGATCGAAGACGCGGCGGTTGAGGGCGCCATTTTGCGCTTGCGCCCGATCATGATGACCATGCTGGTTGCGACACTGGGTCTTCTGCCGGCGTCGCTCTCGCGCGGCATTGGCTCCGATTCGCAGAGACCGTTCGCTATCGTGATCGTAGGCGGACTGCTGGCGGCGTTGTTCATCAGTATTTATTTGCTGCCGACGATGTACGCGTGGGTGGCGCGGGATACCGACCAGTTGCCTCTGGCCGAGGCCGAAACGGAAGAAAACATCTGAGAAATGAACATTGTGCTGTGACGTCCGTCACACCGCGGAGTACTAAGTTCTTTACGGTCGAAATTCGTACACTTGCCATTGCTTTCAGATTGGCCGCTGCTTACGCTTTTCGTAGTCGCTCCACGGAGTCCGTCTATGAAACGCGTCCTAGCCGCTACCGCCCGATCTTTGAAGTAGTTTTCGACTATGAATCCGGCACCTGGGAACAACTGGAAGAGTCCTGCCGGCGCTGGGCGCTGCGTGAGAATTTTCTAACGGATCTATATTTGCAGGCTGTGCGATGGGTCAGCGATATTCTTGTCGAAGTTCCCGTCAGCGCTTGAAAGCGGGACTAGGCGTGGGATTCCGCAAGAACTTCTTCCGCAACCTGAAACGCATGATTGGCTGCCGGAACACCGCAGTAGATTGCCGTTTGCAGGAGCACTTCCTGAATTTCTTCCCGGGACACTCCGGTGTTGACGGAGGCGCGCAGATGCAGCTTCAGCTCTTCCGTGCGATTCAGGGCCACCATCATCGCGATGGTGATCAGGCTGCGTGTTTTGCGTGGTAGGCCAGGGCGGGCCCAGATTTCTCCCCAGGCGTAGCGGGTGATCAAGTCCTGGAAGGGCGCGTTGAATTTGTTTTTCCTGGCTTCCGCGCGCTCCACATGGGCCTTGCCCAGCACCTGTTTGCGGACCTTCATCCCTTTTTTGTGCCGCTCGCGGTCAGTCATCCGTGTGCTCCCTGTGATTTCAAGAAGGCCAACACTTCACGGTTGAAATCTTCGCGCGCTTCGATGTTGGAAAGATGGGCCGCGGAGAGTTCCGTGTATTTTGAGCCGCGAATCTGCTCGCTGAGTGCGTGGCCATCCGCGGGTGGTGTGGCGGGATCGTGCGTTCCGGCGATTACTTGCGTGGGTACCCGAATGCCGCCGAGCTTCTGCCGGAAGTCCGCGTCTCGAACCGCCGCGCAGGTTGCGGCATAGCCGGCCGGATCGCAGCCTTCGAGCATCGATAGAATTTCCGCCGTTTCACTGGGATGCGCCGTGCGAAACGCCGCCGTCAGCCAGCGATCGATCACCGGGCCGGCGACGGCTTTCATTCCGCCCGTCTGCACGGCAGTGATGCGCGCATTCCACACGTCCGGTGTGCCGATTTTCGCGGCTGTATTGCAGAGGACAATTTTATGCAGTCGCGAAGCGTGTGCGGCGCCGAGATGCATTCCAATTTGACCGCCCATGGAGAGGCCGCAGTAATAAACGCGGTCGAGCTTCAGATTGTCGAGCAGCTGTACTACGTCGCCGGCAAGCTGCTCGATCGTGTAAGGGCCGGGCGTGGCCCTTGATTGGCCGTGGCCGCGGCCGTCGTAACGCAGCACGCGGAAATGACGGGTGAAGACCTCGAGTTGTGGGTCCCACATGCGATGCGAACTGCCCAAGGAATTCGAGAACAGGACCACGGGGGCGTTTTCCGGCCCGTCCAACTGGTAGAAGATTTGTGCGTCATTCAGTTTGAGAAATGCCATGGCGATGGTCCTTGTGCTCAGTTGGCGGTTGCTGCGCTGCTGACTTCTGCCAGCACCCGCCGTACAAATTCTTCCGCGCTGCCCAGGTAATTGCCCACATCGAAGAGTCTCGCGAGATCGGTGGGCGCCAGGCAGGCCTGCAGGCTGGGTTCTTCGCGTATGACATCTTTCAGATGGCGATTTTCCAGGCGAGCTTTCTTGCAGGCTAGCTCGACCAGGATGTGAGCGGGCATTCTTCCCAGGCGGTCACCCAGTGCCATTGTTACGGCCTCGGCGAAAATCAATCCGTGGGTGGCGTCGAGATTCTTGAGCATGCGTCTTGCGTCAACCTGGAGGTCGGAGAGCATTTCGGCGAGGTGGTGCAGCGCGCCGCCCGAAAGCGAGACGATTTCAGGAAGCGTTTCCCATTCTGCTTGCCAGCCGCCTAGGCCGCGCTCCTGCTCCTGCACCATGGAAGAGAGCATTGTTGAAACAAGGCCGGGCACGCGTTGTGCCGCAGCAAGAACGGTTGCGCAGGTCACGGGATTGCGTTTTTGCGGCATAGTGGACGAGCCGCCGCGGCCTTCGCCGGCGGGTTCGGAGAGCTCTGCGATTTCAGTTTGCGCGTGCAGCGAAATATCGCGTGCAATTTTGCCGAGCGTTCCGGTGCAGAGTCCTAGCGCGGAAGCGATTTCCACGATGCGGTCGCGATGCGTGTGCCAGGGAACCTGCGGCAGCGGCAAACGTAATTCTTCCGCGAGGGCTTTGGCAACGGCCGGACCCCGGCCGGAGAGAGCGGCGAGTGTGCCGACCGCGCCGCCGAATTGCAGCGTTAGATTGCGGCTGCGCAAATCTGAAAGGCGCGAACGCTGGCGAAGAACCGCGTCCAGCCATCCGGCGACGATGAAACCAAATGTGGTCGGCAGAGCTTGTTGCATCCAGGTGCGCGCGGCGACGGGCGTCGCGCGATGCTTGTCCGCGAGGGTCGCGAGCGTGGAGATCAGGCGCGCGAGATCCTGATCCAAGATTTCGAGCGCGCGACGAAGCTGCAGGACGACGGCCGTATCCATCGCGTCCTGGCTGGTAGCGCCCCAATGGACGAATCGCGCGGTGTCTTTATTTCCTTTTGCGACTAGCTCGGTAAGTTTTTTGACAAGCGGGATGGCCACGTTGCCGGAGAGCGCGGCTTGGGTGGCAAGTTCCTGGACGTTGAATTGCTCCGAGTGGCAGGCGGCGGCGATGATCGGAGCGTTCGCGGCGGGAATCACTCCTGCTTTCGCCTCGGCGCGGGCGAGGGCTGATTCGAACTCGAGCAGGGATTGAATGTAGGCCTCGTCGGAAAAGATCCGCTCGATCGCTTCGTAACGAAACAGCTTGTCAAAGAGTTTCATCGCCGCGATCGTCTCCTGCTCTCAGCAGTCAAAGAATACCGTTTCGTTCGGACCTTGCAAGCTTACATTCCATTCCAGGGTAGTTTCTTTCGATCCTGCCTGTCGGGCGATCAGTGTATCCCGGCGCGATTCTGGCACAACCCGCAGCACGGGGTCGGAAATGTTCAGCGGTTCCTCCGGAAAATAGAGCCGCGTCACAAGTTGCCGTAAAAGTCCGCGCATGAAAACGGAAATTTGCAAGTGCGGCGCTTGTGGCTTGCCCTGCGGGTCGTGGACGGGGCCGGGCTTGATGGTGGTGAACGAAAATTGCCCCTGTGCATCGGTGGGAATTCTGCCGAAGCCGAAGAATGGGGTCGCGTCGTTTGGCGTGCTGGTGTGTTCGGGGTGGTGATAGCGGCCGTCGGCATCGGCTTGCCAGATTTCGAGAATTGCGTCTGGGACCCCTTGTCCGTCGCCATCGATCACACGGCCACGAATGACAACGTGTTCCCCCACGCATCCCTCGGCGAGATTTGCGCGGTTCAGTGGCTCAAGGCCGATGCTGAAGAAGGGGCCAACCGTTTGCGACGGTGTGGAGTGGTCGGGCATCCTAACGCTCCATGGGCGTGGCGTCGCGCCCGCGCAGAACAATGTCAAAACGGAAACCCAGTGAGAGATCTGGCTCGGTGGTCAGCCAGTCGAACGAAGAAATCAGACGCCGGCGTGCCGCTTCGTCGGGAACGCTGTGAAAGATGGGGTCGAAATCGAGCAGCGGATCTCCGGGAAAATACATCTGGGTGACCAGCCGCGTGGCGAACGCAGGACCGAAAATTGAAAAGTGAATGTGCTGCGGGCGCCAGGCATTGTAATGATTTTTCCACGGGTACGCACCGGGGCGAATGGTGACAAAGCGGTAGCGGCCGTCCTCGTCGGTGAAGGTGCGACCTTCGCCGGCGAAATTCGGATCGAGCGGGGCGTTGTGCTGATCGTTCTTGTGAAGGTAGCGGCCCGCGGCGTTGGCTTGCCAGATTTCAACGAGTGTGTTGCGAATGGGGCGGCCGTCTTCATCCACAACGCGGCCACGGATTTCGATGCGTTCACCGAGCGGCTCGCCATTGTGCTGGCGCGTTAGATCGAAGGCTTTCGGCGGAGCGATTTCTTTGGGAAACGAAGGGCCGGTGATTTCGGAGAGCGTTGCGGGAACGGAAATCAGCGGTTGTTTCGGTGCGCGCTTGATCGAAGACACATAGGGCGGATAGAGATGGTTGGGTTGCGTTCCAGGAGCCGGTTTTCGATAACCCAGCAAGGGCTTCATGCGGCAGCTCTCCTAGACGATTAAACGCGTTCGATGACAACCGAAATTCCCTGGCCCACGCCGATGCACATGGTGCAGAGCGCATAGCGTCCTTTGGTGCGTTGCAACTGGTAGAGCGCTGTGGTGACGAGGCGCGCGCCGCTGGCGCCCAAGGGGTGGCCGATAGCGATGGCGCCGCCGTTTGGATTTACATGCGGGGCGTCGTCGGGAACTTTCAGTTCGCGCAAGACGGCCAACGCTTGCGAGGCGAAGGCTTCGTTCAATTCGATCACGTCCATTTGCGCGATGGTGAGGCCGGATCTTGCGAGGACTTTTTTGGTGGCGGGGGCCGGACCCATGCCCATAATGCGGGGAGCCACTCCGGCGGTGGCTGCGGCGATGACCCGGGCTTTCGGCGTGAGGCCGTGCTTTTTCACGGCGGCTTCGGAGGCGAGGAGAAGTGCGCAGGCGCCGTCATTGATTCCGGACGCGTTGCCGGCGGTTACGGCGCCCTCCGGTTTCACGACGCCTTTTAGCTTGGCTAATGCTTCAAGTGTAGTGTCCGCGCGCGGATGTTCATCCACGGTTACGAGGAGAGGCTCGCCTTTTTTCTGGGGGATCGGCACGGTGAAGATTTCTTCTGCCAAACGTCCGGCTTTGATTGCCGCGGCGGCGCGCTGCTGGCTTCGCAGGGCGAAGGCGTCCTGGTCGGCGCGTGAAATATGAAATTCCTCGGCTACGATTTCGCCGGTTTCCGGCATCGAGTCGGTGCCGTACTTGGCTTTGAGGGCGGGATTCACGAAGCGCCAACCGAGCGTGGTGTCTTCTAGTTTCAGATTGCGCGCGAACGCGGCGTCGGATTTGCCGACGACGAACGGGGCGCGGGACATGCTTTCGACGCCGCCGGCGATCAGGAGATCCACTTCGCCGCTCTTTATTCCGCGAGCAGCGACGGCGATGGCATCCATGCTGGAGCCGCAGAGGCGATTGACGGTGGTGCCGGAAATTTCTTTCGGCAGTCCGGCGAGAAGCACAGCCATGCGGGCTACGTTGCGGTTGTCTTCGCCGGATTGGTTGGCGCAGCCGTAGACGACGTCGTCAAGCCCGCCCCAGTCCACGGTGGGATTGCGTTCGACCAGTTGTTTGATCGGAAGAGCGGCGAGATCGTCGGTGCGGACGCTCGAAAGCGCGCCGGCGTAGCGGCCAATGGGCGTGCGAATGGCGTCACAAATGTAAGCGATAGTCATTTTCCGGAGTTCTTTCCCTGGTTCACAGTCTACCGTAAACACACCGTAGAAAACCAAACGGTATACGCGTGGCGTGTGGTGTGAGGTAGACTCTGGAGTGGCCAGATTGGCCGCCGGGTAAAACCTCCGAATGCTGACCAACCGACGCGAAATCCAGATTGAATGGGGAGATTGCGATCCCTTTGGGATCGTTTTCTTCCCCCGGTATTTCGAATACTTTGATGCATGCACGAACGCATTGTTTCACCGCGCGCTGGGATATCCGAAGAAGGAAATGTTGAGGCGATTCAAAATTGCGGGGATTCCGCTCGTGGAGGCGAGTTGCAATTTTAGGGTGCCGTCGTCTTATGGAGATATAGTGACGGTGGATTCGTGCGTGACGAAGTGGGGGACCAGCAGCTTTTCGCTGTCGCACAAGCTGTTTCGCGGGGACGTGCTGGCCGTAGAAGGAATCGAAAAGCGGGTGTGGACGGTGCGCGATGAGGCAGAGCCTTTCAAAGTGAAAGGCCATCCGGTCCCCAAGGAAGTGATCGAGCAGTTTTCGTAAGAGGGGCTTAACGCAGATTTTCCATGGCCATTATGCGGACACAAGTTGGAATTGTGGGCGCTGGGCCCGCGGGCCTGATGCTGGCGCATCTTTTGCATTTGCAGGGAATTGAGAGCGTGGTGCTGGAGAGCCACTCGCGCGAGTACGTCGAGAGCCGGGTGCGAGCAGGGGTGCTGGAGCAGGGCACGGTCGATATGTTGCGGGAATCCGGCGTTGGCGCGCGGATGGAGCGCGAGGGGTTGCAGCATAACGGAGTGGAATTGCGGTTTGGCGGTGAGGGACATCGCATCGATTTTCAGGACCTGGTGGGAAAGTCGATTACGGTCTATGCGCAGCAGGAAGTGGTGAAGGATTTGATTGCCGCGCGGCTGGGGTATGATGCGCCAATGTTGTTTGAAGCTGAAGCGATGCGCATTTCGGATTTTGAGTCGCGGCCGAGGATTCATTACGTGCAGGACGGCGGCGAGCATGAAATCGCATGCGATTTTCTGGCGGGGTGCGACGGGTTTCACGGGATTTGCCGTCCGTCGGTGGCGGCGGCACAAATCAAGTTTCATGAGCGGCAGTACCCGTTTGCGTGGCTGGGAATTCTGGCGCGCGTGGCGCCCGCTTCGGACGAGCTGATTTACACGTATCACGAACGGGGATTTTCGTTGATGAGCATGCGGTCGCCGGAAGTTTCGCGGCTGTACCTGCAATGCGCGATCGATGAGGACATGGCGAATTGGCCGGACGAGAGGATCTGGGAAGAGTTGAGCACGCGGATGGCGACGCGCGATGGATTTGTGTTGAAGAATGGACCGATTTTCCAGAAGGGCATCACGCCGATGCGGAGTTTTGTGGCGGAACCGATGCAGTTCGGGAAACTGTTTCTGCTGGGGGATGCGGCGCATATTGTGCCGCCGACGGGCGCGAAGGGATTGAATCTGGCGGTTGCCGATGTGCGGGTGATGACGCGGGGGCTGGTGGAGTTTTACAAAAGCGGGAATCGCGAGGATTTGGAGCGGTACACAGAGCGGTGCTTGCGACGCGTTTGGAGAGGGCAGCGGTTTTCATGGTGGATGACCTCGATGCTGCACCGGTTTCCGAATGAGGATGGGTTTTCGCATCACATCCATCTTGCGGATTTGGATTATGTGACTAGCTCGCGGGCGGCTTCGGCCTCGCTGGCGGAGAATTATGTTGGCCTGCCGTTTGATACCCCGGGGCTGTTCTGATTTTTCCTTTGTCCTTCCTTTGTGATAGAACAACTGCACTTTGCAACCAAAAGCTGAAAATGAGAATTGGTTAAACGCCGGCGCTGCGGTGTCTCTGGTGCGTTTGATTTACAGTCAGACGCGGCCACCTGAAGGTGGCCGCTACGAAAGCTTCGGATGAACTCATCGACATCGCGCTGCGACGCCATCGTTGTCGGCGCGGGACATAACGGGCTGACTGCGGCCGCTTATCTGGCGCGGGCGGGGTTGCGGACGCTGGTGCTGGAGCGACGCGAGATTGTGGGCGGATGTTGCGTTACGGAGGAGATTGCGCCGGGATGCCGCGCTTCGACCACTTCGTATATTGCGAGCATGTTGCGGCCGGAGGTGATTCGCGAGTTGAATCTGGCGGAGTTTGGGTTGCGCATGGTGCCGTGCGATCCGGGGTTGCAGGTGGCGTTTCCCAATGGGCGCGTGGTGCCGTGGTGGGCGAATCGCGAGCGGGCGGCGGCGGAGTTCAGGAAGATTTCAGCGCGGGATGCAGAGCGGTTTTTGAAGGTGGACGACCAGTTGAAGAAGCTGGCGCGGTATCTGCAGCCGTTTTTCATGGAGCCGCCGCCGGAAGTGGATACGCGATCGCTGCAGGGGTGGAGCGATTTGTTTCGCGTGGGGAAAAGATTTCGCGGGATTACCAATGCCGAGGTGGCGCAGTTGGTGGCGTTTTTGACGGGGAGCCTGGGCGAGTTTCTGGACAAAAATTACGAGACGGAAACGATGAAGACCATGTTTCTGGCGAACAATGTGTACGGGAAACATGGCGGGCCGTATCAGCCGGGGACGGCGATTGGGTTGTTGTTTCACTTGTTGAGTGGCGGCGAGCACGAGATGCAGGGGTTTTACGGGCACGTGGTGGGCGGGATGGGGTCGATTACGCAGGCGCTGGCGGCTTCAGGGAAGAAGCTGGGAGTGGAGATTCGGACGAACGCGGCGGTGGCGCGGATTGATTCGCGCGAGGGAAGAGCGCTTGGCGTAACGCTGGAGGACGGGACGGAGATTCGGGCGAAGGTTGTGCTATCGAACGCGGATCCGAAGAGGACATTTTTGCAGTTTGCGGACACGAAGGAGTTGCCGGCGGAGTTTGTGGAGGCGGTGCGAGGGATCAAGATGGCGGGACCTTGCGCGAAGGTGAACATGGTGCTGAGCGAGGAACCGCGTTTTACGGGGACGCGGGTGGAGGCGTCGCCGCAAGAGAGGTCGCTGTTTACGCTGGTGCCTTCTCTTGAGTTTGCGGAGCGTTGCTACGACATTGCGAAGTTTGGTGAGATACCGGAAGAGTTGTGGGTGGATTGCGTGGTGGCGTCGAATGCGGATGATTCGCTGGCTCCGGCGGGGAAGCACATCCTGACATGCTTTGTGCAGTATGTGCCGTACAAATTGCGCGCAGGGAATTGGGATGAGAAGCGGGAGTTGCTGGGAGATCGGGTGGTGAGGAAGATTGCGGAGTATGCGCCGAATGTGCCGGGCGCGATTGTGGCGCGGCAGGTTTTGACTCCGCTGGATCTGGAGCGGATTTATGGGCTGACGGAGGGGAATATTTTTCATGGGGATCTAAATTTGGAGCAGTTGTTTTTCATGCGGCCTGTGGCCGGCTGGTCGCAGTACCGGACACCGGTGGAAGGGTTATATTTGTGCGGGGCGGGGGCGCATCCGGGGGG
>Ga0210402_10003959_pt1 | contig 13687 bp, 9 predicted proteins | sample IncBWC7MmetaG_FD_161055 | JGI IMG/M metagenome (GOLD analysis project Ga0210402, IMG submission 161055) | Forest soil microbial communities from Barre Woods Harvard Forest LTER site, Petersham, Massachusetts, United States - Inc-BW-C-7-M | ecosystem: Environmental > Terrestrial > Soil >...
GAAGGGCAAGCCGAAAGCTAAGAGCAGTCTTGACGGGTGATAGCGGCGGCCTAGTCCCAGCGCTGAAGGAGAACGTAGTTGGTGTGCGAACTACGTGGAGTAGGAGGCCGCCGCTAAGGTGACCGTTAGGCAACACTTATAGAGGCTTCGCATGAACCTTGGAATCAGGTATTCACCTTAATTAAATATTCGGGGTTTACCCGCTATTTTTCTTTCCCATTTTTGCCCTTATTAGAAGGGAGAACTGGACTCGCCTGCGCATCGCTTGATTCGACAGAGCAAGCCTTGGAATCGAGGCGCGTGCGCTTGCCGGTCCGGGAACTATCGATGATGGCTAACTAGCGCCTGATCGAAATGGACGACAAGTAAGGAGAGTGTCCCATGGAGAGCGAGACCTCCCCGGATTCGAGTGGGTTGAGATCGTGGAACGGGAAAATTAGGAAAGTGCGGGAAACGCCAAGGGAAGGGAACGACTGGTCGAAGAGGAGCGCGACGCAATGATGCGTAGAATGTGGCTATCTGGCCTGTTGCTGGCCCTGGCATGGGCGACACCTGTGAAAGCAGAAACACGCGTGATCGTCCGGACGACGAATCTTGGAGCGCTTCAAACCTTATGCCTCCTTCCGGCAACCTGCAGTCTGAGTCCTATAGGGGCGTTGGACGGCACATTGGGCCAAGTCTTCGTCGTGACCACGCCGCTTCCCGTAGCAAGTTTCCTGCCCTTACTTCAAGGCCTGACCGGATTTGTCGATGCCGAGGTGGATCAGGTGCTCAGCTTGGTAGACTTGGCTAACCTGGTGCCTACTCCAATTCCTATTACTCTGATGTCAGACAGAACTCTAGTAGCCTACCCGGCAAATTCCGGGACGATGGTGTGGAACAGCTACGCCACGCAACCGGCGGCGTCGATCGTGGAAGTGCAGAACTCGCAAAGCACTTTCAGTGTGACCGGGGCGGGAATTGTCGCGGACATTGATACCGGCGTGGATCCGAATCATCCGGCTTTACAAGGCGTTCTGCTGCCGGGTTACGATTTCACGCGGAACCAATCCGGTGGTTCGGAACTGAACGATCTGAGTCCCTCTGATTTTCCCACTTACCCGCCGTCCAGTTGCAGTTCGGCTACATGCCCCTCGGCCGTCCAGGTGAATCAATCAAGTGCCGCGATCTTGGACCAATCGTCAGCCGCGATTCTGGACACTAATAACAAATATGCGGCATTCGGGCACGGGACGATGGTCATGGGCGTGATTCACCTGGTCGCGCCCGCGGCACAGCTATTGCCGCTGAAGGCGTTTCATTCAGACGGCACGGCGAATCTCTCCGACATTTTGCGCGCGATTTATTACGCGGCGCAGAACAACGCCAATGTAATTAACATGAGCTTCGATACCACGACGCCTTCCATGGAGTTGAAGGACGCGCTCGACTATGCCAGCCAACTCGGCGTGATTTGCGTGGCGTCGGCGGGCAACGACGGCCAGCAAGCCCCGCCGAACTCGGTCTATCCCGCGGCGCTGCAAAGCGATGTGATGGGGGTGGCGTCAGTCGGGAGCACTCCAGCAACGGAAGATACGCGCTCGAGTTTCTCGAATTATGGGGACCCCATCGTATGGGTGGCAGCTCCGGGCGAGGCGATAATTACCACCTATCCGTTTGGCACGTATTCCGCGGGATGGGGAACTTCATTCAGCGCACCTTTTGTTTCTGGTGGAGTAGCCCTGCTTCGGAATCTGAAAACCGCTATAAATGAAACACAGGCCGCAGCCGCGATAGCTAATGCGGCGCCCCTCGCGGACACGACTCTGGGCCATGGACGATTGGATCTGGTTCCGGCACTACAATCCTTAGCAGGTGCAGCGGGATCACCCGACTACACCGTTGCGGTGGCGCCCGGAACCATGACGATTGCAGCCGGGGCGAACGCCAGTTATACCGTTTCTGCTGCGCCATCGAATGATTTCAAGCAGACAGTAACCTGGAGCTGCACGGGCGCTCCAGTGGCGGCCACGTGCTCGGTTTCGCCCTCGTCGGTGACGCTCGACGGAATTGACTCAGCGACCGCGGTGGTTACCCTGACAACGACCGCGAGTGCGTTCGCCGCTCCCCCGTCCTCGCCTTACTCATGGCGGCCCCGACGTCGAAGGATGATACTGACGGCTTGCTATGCGTGGCTTGTGGTCCTGCTCATGTTGTACATTTTGAGCCGGGGTTCGCGGCTGAGACCCGGCCTTACGCCAGCCGTTGGAGTGCTCGCTTTTTCACTGTGCGCCTATTCCTGTGGTGGAGGATACACCGGTGGAACGGGATCGGGGTCCCCAACACTCGCTTCGATAATGCTAAGCCCCAGCAGCGTGAATGGGGGAGCAACTTCCACCGGTACAGTAACGCTTAGCGGGGCGGCCCCCAACGGCGGGGCTATCGTCTACCTTTCGAGCAACGCGACAGCGGCGACGGTGCCGGCCAGCGTGACGGTTGGCGCCGGAGCCACCAGCGCGACGTTTACAGTGAATACCAACGCTGTGACTATGTCGACGCCGGCCACGGTAACAGCTTCCTATGCCGGAGGGACTAAAACAGCTCAACTCACAGTGACACCCGCGCCTGGGGGGACTCCCGCTGGGACTTATACCCTTACTGTGACAGGCAGTTGGGGCAACCTCAGCCACTCCACTACGGTTCAAGTAACAGTAAACTAAGAAGATACCGGAGCCCCATCCCTCCGTTCGAACTCAGCCCCGGAACCCAGAGAATTTTCAGCGGTACTAGCCCCTGGCCAACAGGCCGATTACGCCCAGGACAAGTCCCATTGCCCGCCTCAGTCCCTGGATGTTCTCTAGGAAGAGGGGATCCTTTTGCGTGAACGTGTTCCCTGGACGTGCTGGAGGTGCGTGTCGATGGGTGGCATGTGGACAAGATTCGAAGGGCGCGCCGTGCGCGGCTTCGTGGCGACTTTCATGAAGGTGTGTTTGGCGGCGGTGTGCGTCTGCCTGCTTGCGGTTGGCTTCGCAGTGGCGCAGGTCGCGGCGCCGGTTCACGAGTCCGATTCGAGCCAACGTTTGCTGACCCCTGAGGAAGGCCGCTCGATTGTGAATGTGGCCTGGCAGTTGGACGAGCCGGAGAGGGGCATGCGTGACTGTTCGCACCTTGTGCATCAAATTTACGCGAACGCGGGATTTGAGTATCCGTATGCAAGTTCCTTCGAGATTTATGCGGGGAACGAAAATTTTGAGCGTGTGAAAAACCCGCACGCAGGCGACGTGATCGCGTGGCCGGGACATGTGGGAATTGTTGTTGATCCGCTGCAACACAGTTTTTACAGCCTGGTAAGAACGGGGTTGGAAGCACAGGATTACGAGGCGCCTTATTGGAGGTCGAGGGGAAGGCCGCGATTTTATCGCTATAAAGTGGAAACAGACGGAGTTATAAGCGCCGCAAACAGAAGGAGCACGTCCAAGATATCGAATGGCGAACCAAAACGAAGCGTCGGGACGGGCACAGAAGAGCGTACCTACGCAGCGAAGGACACTTCGAATCGCCCACCCTACGCTTCTTCCGAGAAGAGCGCAGTGATTTATGGCCCGCCTGCACCGCCCGCGTCGCCGATATCGACGAACACGGAGGCGGCGTTCGAAATTCCCTCGAGCGTGGTTATCGCCGCGGGAAATAAGGTCCCGACGCGCGAAGAAGTGATGGAGGGCATCTCCGAATTGACCGACGCAATGGGGAGTGAGCTGAGGAGTGGAAATCCGTTGAAATCCGGGCAACCTGTGCTGATCGTCGAGCAATTCAACGTGGAGAGGGTGGAGGTCAAGCGGGACCACGGATGGGCGCACTTAGTGGTTGATTCGAAAGTGCTGATTGATGGCGGGGCAGTTCGAGTGAAGAGCCGGCGCGAAAAAGTTCGATGGGAATTGCGGCGAACGGAATCGGGCTGGGAGGCTCTCACGCCGGCGGATCGGACGTACGTGCCGCACGACGTGGCAGTGAAGAATCTGGCAGAAACCCTCGCGCAACTCACGAACAGCGATGGCGCCGCGAAACATCAACAAGGAGTTCTGCACCAAGAATCGCAGATTGCCGGCCTGCTGAATGCTCTGCTGGAGGGCAATCAGGAACGCTAAGTCCGCCTGTGCAGTGCGCCACAAGTAGTGACATTGCATACCAGAAGCTCCGCCACATCCTCAAAATAATTTATTCATAGCGGAGGGCGGTGATGGGGTCGACTTTGGTCGCGCGGCGCGCGGGAATGTAGGTGGCAAGCAGGGCGACAGCGATGAGCGCGGCGGCCACGGTGGCAAACGTGAGCGGATCTGTCGGCGCAACGCCGTAGAGGAACGTAGAAATCAGACGCGTCACTCCGAGAGCCACGACAGCACCTGCGACGACGCCGATTAGAGTGAGCTTCAGGCCCGTCTTGGCGACTAGCGCGAGGACATTGGATGACTGCGCGCCGAGCGCCACACGAATGCCAAACTCGCGAGTGCGCTCGTTGACGAAGTAAGACATCACGCCATAAATGCCCATTAGTGCGAGCAGCGCGGCCATCCCGGCAAAGATTCCGAGCACTCGCATATAGAAACGATTGTCTCCGATGGACTCGTCGAGAATTTCGTCCATGGTCATGACGTGAGTGATGGGCTGCTCGGGATCGAGGTCGGAAACGATCTTTTTTACGGCGGAAACCAGATTTGCGTAGTTAGCGCCGCGTGGTGTACGAATCGCCAGCTCCTGCCACAGATGATCCACGATGGCTCCGCCAGGAAACACGGCGGGTTGCTGGACGAATGATGAATAGATGTATGGCGGCGCTTTTTGTTGCAGTCCAAAGTGTTTCACGTCACCAACCACGCCGACGATAATGCGCGGGCGCTCCTCATCCACCGGATACGGATCGTAGCGCAAGAGCAATTGGCGGCCGATGGGATCTTCGTTTGGGAATTCCTTGCGCGCGAAGGCTTCATTGACGACGACGGCCCAGGGCGCACCTTGAGAATCGTGCTCGTCGAGGTAGCGTCCCTTTTTGAGCGGAATTTTGAGCGTGCGGAAGAGGCTTGGGCTGACCTCGTTATAACCGGCTTGTGGCCGCTGATTTGGCGGCGGCGCGGGATGGCCGAGAATCGAGTAGGAGTAGAACTCAGAAAAATGTGTGGGAAGGCCGGTGATGGAGCCGACGGACTCGACGCCAGGAAGTGCGGCGACGCGTTCGAGGAGTTGTTGGAAAAAAGCCGTGGCTTGCGGCGTGGCGCGCTCCATGTCGCCGCCGGGGACGCGCTGCATGTAGTTGCCGCCTTCGGGCAATTCGATGCGCATGGTGAGGAGATTGCTGGAATCGAAGCCGGGACTGGCGCGGTGCAGGCGCAGAATCGAATTGATCATCAGCCCTGCGCCGATTAGGAGAACCATCGCAAGAGCGATTTCGCAGACGGCAAGGACGTGCCGCGTGAGACCGCGTCCTCCAGCTGAAGTACGTTGGCCGCTTTCACGAAGCGCGTCGTTTAAATTGGGGTTTGATGCTTGCGTGGCGGGGATCAAGCCGAAGAGAAAGGCCGTCAAAAGAGAGACGCCGAGAGTGAAGAGAAGGACGCGAGCGTCAATTGTGAAATTTTGAGACCCGGGTATTTCTCCCGCGAGCTTGCGAAAAAGCTGAATGCCCCAGATGGAAAGAATGATACCCAGAACACCGCCGGTAACGGCAAGCAGCAGACTTTCCGCGAGCAGTTGCTGGATCAAGCGGCTGCGGCTGGCGCCGAGCGAAGCGCGCACGGCGTATTCATTACGGCGAGTTTCCGTGCGGGACTGCAAGAGGTTGGCGACATTGGCGCAGGCGATGAGTAGGACGAACGCAACGGCGCCAAAGAGAGGATAGAGAGGCTGACGAGCCCATCCGTAAAGCGCTTCGTGTAAAGGCATAAGGCGCTTACCGATGCCTTTGTTCGTTTCGGGATGAGCCTGCTCGATGCGGCGGGCGATGATATCCATTTCTGATTGCGCTTGCGCGAGTGTAACTCCGTCTTTCAGGCGCGCGACTGGCAGGAGCCAGTGATCCTGGCGCGCGGCGTATCTGGGGCTGGCGGGGTTTATTGGTTGCCAAAGGTCGACCGGCGCACCGTAAAAATCCCCGAAACCTGGAGGCATGACGCCAACGACGGTGCAGAGAATTCCTGTGGTCCGGATCGTGAAAGTCTTGCCAAGAACATTTGGATCGGACTTGAAATGGGTTTTCCAAAACGGATTGCTGAGAATGACGGTTTGCGTGAACTCCTGCATTTCGTCAGCAGTGAATACGCGGCCGAGGACGGGCTTTGTCCCAAGGAGATCAAAATAGGTGGGCGTGACGTCCTGAACGCGGATAGCTTCCGAGCCGTTGGCGTCGGCGAAAGTAGCAGATTCGATGCCGCTGGTGAGAGCGATGTCCTCGAAGACGTGGTTTTGGGCTTTCCAATCGAGGAGTTCGGCGATGGGCGGAGACTGAAAATTTTCGGGCTGGCCGACAGGCGCCTCCCAGATGACGACCAGTCGATTAGGGTGGGGGAAAGGGAGCGAGCGATAAAGGAGGGCATCCATGACGCTGAAGATAGTGCTGTTAGCGCCGATGCCGAGAGCGAGCGAGAGGACGACGATGGCGACGAAACCGGGGTTTTTGCGGAGCCCGCGGGCGGCATATCGAATATCTTGAAGGAAGGTAGGGAGCCAGGAGAAAGGACGCATGTTCGCGTTACCTCCATTGGTCTGCCTCGGGCCCTCTTGACCCTGCGGCTACAGTGCTCCGATGATACCTGAATTCGAAAGGTTGCAGGTTGGCTTGGCCGGGGCGCGGATGGCATCATCGTGGACGCGCGGGTAACGTCTGAGAAGGCCAGCGGCGATAGCAAGGGTGGCAGGATGAGTTTGGGAGCGGGTGAGGGCGTGGCGGAAATTCTGCCGAACATATCGACGATTCGGGAGGCTCAGGAATTTCTTGCGAAATATTTTGGGGCGACGCGGTTGATTGCGGCGCCGTTTTTGAGCGAGCAGACTCGGAAGCACGTGTATTTGAAGCTTGAGATGGAGCTGCCGACGGGCTCGTTCAAGGTGCGCGGAGCTTTGTATGCGCTGGCGCTGAGGTTAAAGAAAGGCCCAGTGAAGGAAGTGATTGCGTCGAGCACGGGGAATCATGGTGCAGCGGTGGCGTATGCGGCGAAACTGCTTGGCGTCGCGGCGCGGATTTTTCTGCCGGCAGGATGCAATCCTGTGAAGCGCGGGCGAATTGCTTCGCTGGGAGCGGAGATTGTCGAGAGCGGGGGTGCAGACCTGGCGGCGGCGTTCGAATTGGCTAACGAGTATGCGAAGCGGCCCGGGGTTTATTTTTTGAATGACGCGACCGATCAGGATTTGCCCGCGGGGCCAGCGACGATTGCGTGTGAAATTCTGGAGCAGCTTCCGAACACGAGTTCGATCGTGGTCCCCATGGGCGATACAGCGCTTATTCGCGGAATTGCAGCAGCGACGAAACAGCTTGCGCCGCGCGTAAAGATAATCGGCGTGCAGGCGGAACGGGCGCCGGCATATTTTAAGTCGTGGAAGGAAAATAGAGTGGTGGGGACCGAGACATGCGACACAATTGCGGATGGGTTGGCTACGCGCACACCGGACGCATTGAATGTACGAGACGTGAAGAGCCTCGTGGATGAGGTGGTTCTTGTAAGTGAGGAGCAGATGCTGCGCGCGATTGAGACGCTGCTAGTCGAGGAGCATGTTTTGGCGGAGCCTGCGGGCGCGGCGAGTACGGCGGCACTGTTAGCGGGGGGGATGGATTATGGCGAGAACGTCGTGCTCGTTGTGAGCGGAGCAAACATTTCCCGCGAAGTGCTACGGCGCGCGGCTGGCGCTCTCTAATTCTTGTACTACAAACTGAACAATGTGTGACAGGGTACTCGACAGGCAGAAGTGAGTTTTCCGCAAGCGCCGCCTCAATCTTGTATATATACGGATTGCTTAGAGGGGTTTCGTGGCCGAGGCGGAGTGGCGCAGGCCGAGCACTCGCATCAGCGTGGCCTGCACTTTGAGAAGCTCCTGTTCGCGCTCGTGCTCTTCTTTCGTGCGGTCAGTGAGGGCTTCTTTCAAAAGCACCAAGTTGCGGCGGAACTCCATCTGGGCCAGGACGAGGCGGCTCAAAGCTTTGAGGGCGTCTCTTTGCTCTGGCGTCAATTCCCGGGGCGTTTGGTCAACCACACAAATCGTGCCAAGGGCATAGCCATCCTCGTTGATGAGCGGGGCCCCGGCATAGAAGCGGATGTGCGGGTCCGCCACGACAAAGGGATTGTCGCGGAATCGTTCGTCCTCGAGAGCGTCGGGAACCACCAAGATTTCCGATTGCAGAATCGCCGTAGAGCAGAAGGCGACCTCGCGAGGCGTTTCGGAGACCGCGAGGCCGACGCGCGATTTGAACCATTGGCGGTCGCCGTCAATCAAAGAGATCATCGCGATGGGAGTCTTGAAGATGAACGAAGCCAAGAGAGTCAGATCATCGAAGGACTGTTCCGGATCGGTGTCGAGGATGGCGTAGCGTTCAAGAGCGGCGAGGCGGGCTGCTTCATTGACTGGCTTGGTCACAGGCATGGTGACCTCCGGGAGACATTGACGAGCCGGGTAAGTAGCACCCAGTCGTCGCCATCATACTCCAACCTGCCGCATCTTGCCTCTCTTGCCAGCTGAGAAACCACCAGGAAGCGAGGGGGCGATAGACTGGAGAGCGCATACTGATCCGACGATTAGATGGATACGCGGCAGTCCACGTCCCCGGACCCCGAGACAGGAAGGCGGCGCCCGATAGATTCGCGGCGCCGCCGTTCGTCACGCCCCAAGGTTATTGTTAGGTTTCGTCCGGCTATAGTGCAGGCCGAACACTGTGCTGCGCCTGCCCGGGCATATAGGTCTTCAAGTCCACGAATATCCCGACAACGATCGCGATGAAGAGCAGATAGTCCAGCAGATAGAAAATGCAAACAAATCCTTGCCCCGGGAGAAGTCCCGACGCGAGGAGCAAGCAGGATTCGGCGACAACGATCTTGAATGTGACGCTTTCACGCTTGGGAATGAAAATAAGGCAGATGGAAAGGAACATCGGAAGCCAGAAAAAACCGACGTCATTCGAACTACGAGAATCTCCAGAAAACCAGAAAGCAATGGCCGTCTGAGACGTTATCAGAAAAGATAGTTTGATGGCGGAAAGAGTCAGAGGCACGGCCGCGATTTGGCGCGAATGATTCTCCATGCGCGCGAGCAGGCAACTGAGGAGAATCAGAATCGTAAGTGGTGCGAAGAAGGCCATTCGCTGGGTATAAAAGAAAAGGAAGCCGAAGAGAGGTGCGATGGCCCAACGAGAAACTGGGTTGGTAAAACCAGCAAACAGATCTTGCGCAGAAGACTGGGCCCGTTTTTGTAAGTCATCGAGCGTGATCGGGTTGTAGGCATTCGGTTGCGGCGGTCGGTTCGGTTGGTTGCTTGAGTTTGCGGTCATGCTTGTCACTCCTGGATGAAAAGAACCTGCGGGGAATCCGGTTCCGGCAAGAGACCAGCTTCGCGGAGAATCGCTAGGACGCTGCCGCGAACAGGCTTCAAGACGGAGAGCTTTACGAGAGCGAGAACGCGCACGATCAACGTCAGGGCGCCGTCAATCAACTTGCGAGTGCGCTGTTGCTCGGGTGAATCGTCATAAATGAAATAGAGAATGATGCCCATATGCAATGCCCAAAGCGCGGCGGGAAGAATCGAGCGAATGTCATCCGGCAGGCGCTCGTCGCCGAGGGCGGTAAGAAAGACGGACATGCTCTGCTGGCGATTTTTGCGTGTGCCGTCGCCGAGAGCGGAAAGCGGGTGGTGAGGTTCGCCAGTATAGCGAAACAGAGCGCTGAGGAGTTTGCGGTCGCCTTGGAGGATGTCGAGCTTCGAATGAAAGGCGGCGCGAAGCCGGCCCTTGAGGTCCAGGTGACTTCCCGTGAGAGCGTCAGCCACGCTGCGAGCGTGTTCGGCTTGAACATCATCGTAGTAGGCCTGAATGATGGCTTCCTTGCTGGGGAAGTAGTAGTAGGCGGAGCCGAGAGAAGTTCCCGCTGCGGCTGCGAGTTCGCGCATGGTGGCGGCTTCCAGACCGCGCTCGCGAAAGACACGAAGTGCGGTGGAGAGAAGGTGGGAACGAGTGAGCTGTGCCTTGGGAGAGGGAATGGTCTTATTGAACATGTTCAAATTCTAGAGACGAAACGGGCAATTGTCAAGAACAATTATGAACATGTTCAAGTATGTTCCCTTAGCTCCATGTAAGTCGTTTATTTGCAGTTGATTATGGGAGAAAAGGGCACAGATCTGCGACTTGGAAGGCAATGGATCGCGGTACTCGCGCGGGGGGCCGCACGTAGATTCGATTACTGCTTCTGAGGAAATTCGCGGAGTTTCAAGACGAGGACCTGGCCGTTGGAATGAAAGCTGCCGCCAGTGGCGGTCTTGGCCTCCTGCATTGGATTTGCGGGTAGGACATGAGTGACTTCCTCGACGAGGCCCGTGGAGGTAAGTGTTTTTTCCACGTAGGCGCGCTCAAGATCGATGTTGGGATCGATTTTGTGCGTGATGCCGTTGTTGCGTTGATCCCTTTCGAACCCGACATCGTGGGTAGCGGCGCCGACCCAGAGCGTTCGACCATCGACGTCGAAAGGCGCTCTCCAAATCCGTAGGTGATTGCGGGAGGCGACAACAGAGAGGGGTTCGGCATGGGCCCATCCATAGTCTTGCTGGCGGCCGAAAAGGTAGAGCGGACTCATGGGCATGGTGAGATAGGATTCCTTGGAGATACTTTCAATAAGACCGTGGAGGAGAGTGTCTTTGACACTGGCGTCGACTTTGACCCAGCCCGCATTGGTGAACACTTTTTCCATTTCGTCCTGGGAGCCGATAATCAGGAAGTTGACCATATCGCCGGGATCGCCGGCTTTATCGGAAATACGGCGCGGGATTTTGGAGAAGAGACGATTGTCGACACCGGGTATGGAGGGCACTGTCTTGGCGGTGAAGAGGACCGAGTTCGCATCGGCACCGTAGATCTTGATATCAATGTCGTAAGTACCGTCGCCCGTATCATCACTGAGTTGATTGACGCCGACCGAAAGGCGGCCCGAGATCGGCGAGACGATGTCGCGCTTGGCGCCGATGAGAAAGGGCTGCGAGGTGTCCTGGTCGCCGATACGGCCGATGACCGCGCCACGGCCTGCTGAGTTAAAGGGCAAATTCCGCAGAAGATCCTTAAAGCCTCGAGCGATGCCATTTGGAGAGGTGTCGGTTCGTTGGTCGGCGTAGCGCATTGTTCCAGTGGCGGAGACAACGACGTGCTCGCCCGCCTGAACGTCAATATCAGTGTCGAGCCAGAATGAATCGCCAGTGATCTGAACTTCTTGCGACACGCGGAGTTTGCTGGATGGAGTGGCAGGTAAACCCTGGACGGAGGACTGAGCCGGAGAATGCTGGGCGAGCGGCGCGGCATCCTCGCGAACCAATTGGGCTTCTAGAATCGAAGGCAAGATTCCAGACGCTGCACAGACACCAAGAACAAAAGCAGCGGCTTTCCTGAGAGGGAAACGCATTGGGTCGAGCCATCCCGCCGGTGAGTGTGAACGCATCCTCACTGTTACAGATGCCTGGGCGAGTAGCAAGAGTTGGATGGAGCGCGGAGCGGGCGAACCGGTGATTCCTTGACGGATGAGAAGGGCGCTTGTAAATTGTCAAGATGCTGCAGGGTTCCCACAGAATTGTGAGCGCCCCAGGGGATTTTGGCGGAGAAAAAGGCGGCAGGCGAGAGCGACTGTCCCACCTCAGAGGATGAGAGTGCAGTTGAGAGAATAACCGGCTCGAGCAAGAACTGCGGCAAGGTTCATGACAAGACAACTTCAGCCAAGAGCGATGGTAACTTTGTGCGCGGCAGCGGTCTTTCTGCTTGGATCGTTCGCCGCGAGTGGACAAGTGCCATTGCCGCCCGCGCCTAGACAAACCGCACCAGTTACAAATGTCTCGGTGGACGGCAGCGAAGCCATGTTCACGACGATGTGCGCACTGCTGGCGGCTGGTTTCGAATCGAACGTGAGCGCGGCGAACTGGCATCCGCTACGCGCGCGCCTTCGCGAGCAGATGCAGCAGGAGCAAGGGCCGGCCGTGGACGCGGTCAGGCAATTCTACAAGGAACATGAGCTGCGGGATTCGGGGGCGACGCTTTCCCGGTACATTTGGTTCGGGCTGCTTTCCGGTCCCGCTCCGAAGTTTCAGATAAGTCTTCGGCGCGACGACGTCCCAACGGAGATGCTGGCGCTCGAGGGCTTCAGCGAAATCCTTTCCAACTACTACGAAGAGCAAAAAATCGGGCGGCTCTGGAGAGATTTGCAGCCCATTTATAACGGCGAAATCGAAAAAGTACACGACCCGGTATCGCAGATTGTTTTTGTGACGACGGGCTATCTGAGACAGCTGCAGGATGCGTCGACGGCAAGGACGTTTACCGTCGTTCTGGAGCCCTTGGTGGGACGCATCACGAATGTGCGCAATGCCGGCGAGCACTACGCGATTGTTCTGAGCGGGGCGGATGACATTCCTACAGACATCGTGAGGCATGCCTTCTTGCATTTCCTGCTGGATCCGCTACCGCAGCAATATCCGCATGTGCTGGCGGTGAAGCGTCCGCTTTATGACAAGGCCGCGCTGGCACCGCGGCTGGCGCCAGATCTTAAGGATGATTTTGCATCGTACTTCGCAGAATGCTTGGTACGCGCGGTGGAGCTAAAGCTCAAGAAAATTTCACCGGGTGAGCGGGAAGCCGCCATGGACCGCGATGACGCGGACGGCTACGTGCTGGTGAGGTCAATCTTTGTGGCGCTGGCGAAGTACGAGAGCTCCGAACCGTCGATGGCGCTTTATTTTCCGGAGCTGGTGAGAGGGATCAATGTTGTGGCGGAGTCCAAGCGGATTGATGGAATAAAATTTGCGCTGGCGGATCGGGGGAATAGCGGTGACGAGACTGCCAGCGAAGCGGTGACGCGGCGCAAGCCGGCGCCAACGACGGTACCCAACGACACGGAAGCGATCGCCGCGCTGACGGATGGCGAACGGCGGATCGCGGAGAAAAATCCGCGGGCGGCAGTGGAGTCCTTTCAAAAGGTGTTGGCGAAGTATCCTGACCAGATTCGTGCGTGGTACGGACTGGGACTGGCAGCGCTGCTGGAGCATGACGGGCCGCGCGCGAAACAGGTTTTTGGAAGACTGACTAGCGGGGATCACGCGGCGACGCAAGATCCGATGGTGATGGCGTGGTCGCATGTTTACCTGGCTAGGATTTATGATGATGAAGGACAACAGCAACTCGCCAAAAGGGAGTTCGAGGCAGCCATTGCCGTGCCGGGGGGACCTGAGCAGGCCAGGCAGGCGGCGCAAAAAGGTTTGGAGGTCGTAAACTTGGAGAAGCCGGCCGAGCGGCCCTAGTCGTTGAGCAGCGGAACAAGGAAATCTTAGGGAAGCCGACCGGCTAAGCTTGAGCCCCAGACTCGATCGATGACTCAATGAAGCAAACAGGAGGCAGGAAATGAAGGGGAAGTCGCAGAAATGGATACAAGCAGGGGCGATTGCGGGATTGCTCTTATGTGCATGCGCCGTTGCAGCGGCCCAGAGCGCTCAG
>Ga0210402_10003960_pt1 | contig 13686 bp, 7 predicted proteins | sample IncBWC7MmetaG_FD_161055 | JGI IMG/M metagenome (GOLD analysis project Ga0210402, IMG submission 161055) | Forest soil microbial communities from Barre Woods Harvard Forest LTER site, Petersham, Massachusetts, United States - Inc-BW-C-7-M | ecosystem: Environmental > Terrestrial > Soil >...
TGAATATCTTGCCGCTGTGGCCGACACCTACGCTCAGGCGGGCGATGATCGAGGCCTCCAGCAGTTTTATACGGAGAAGATCGCGCTCTTCCGCGCCGCACCGCTACCCGCCGATACCCGCAAGGCGCAGATCGCCACGTTGCGGCGCGGCCTTATCCCCGCACTCACTCGCATGAATAACTATTCAGGTGCGGTGGATCAGTACATTGAGCTCATCAACAATTTTCCCGAGGACGACACGCTGGTCACGGAGGCGGCGTTATACGCGCTGCGCTACCAGCGGCAGCAGCAACTCGTCGATTTCTACACCAAGACCGTCACCCAGTCTCCGCGCGACTATCGCTGGTCCATGGTGCTGGCGCGCACGCAGACGAATCTGGAGAACTACCCGGCCGCTATCGACACTTATGCAAAGTCGATTGCGATTCGTCCCGACCGCGCCGACCTCTACACTGCGCGTGCCGGACTGGAAGAGCGCCTTATGCGCTTCGACGAAGCGGCCGCCGATTACGAGCATATTTATCAACTGGCTTACAAAGACCCGCAGTGGATGGAGAAAGTTGCCGCAGTTCGTGCCCGCCAGGGGAAAATCAAAGAAGTTGTCGCGGCGTTGCGGGCAGCCCTGATCGGTGGCCGTCCGGAAAATGCAGGGAACTATTTCGAGGTGGCGCGCCGTCTCGAAAGCTGGGGGATGCTCGAGCAGGCGCGCAGCTTTGCCGAGCAAGGCGTCTCCAAAGCAGGTCCGGAGTTGTTAGCCGGCGCCGAGCATCATGCCGGGGCCAAAGCCTATGTGCGGATCATGACTCGGCTGCGTCTGCACGAGGAGGCCTTCGCGACCCTGCAGAAAGCTCTCGAAGAAGCCTCCGCAAATCTCCCCGTTCTTGCCGAGCAGGTGCAGAAGCAGGGAATCGCCGGGATCACCGATGCCCAATGGCGCGACAATGCGCGCCGCCGCCGTATCGAGACGGCGCGCGCCGGCATGGCAGGCGCACTGCAGGAAATGGGTAGTGCGGTGAACGCCTACTTCACGCCCGAAGAGCGCATGGCCTTCGCCCACTTTGCCGAATCCAAACGCAGCGGCATGATGTTGGACGATGTTGAAATGTTCGCCATTTCGTTGGCGGAAAGCGCTTCTTTGGCTGACCAAGAGGCCCACTGGCGTTTTGAGTTGCTGATGCACCGGGCGGGACAACCGAATTCCTATCCCAATACTCAGCCATTCGTCGATTTGCAACGGCGGCGCGGACGGTTCGCGGAGCTAGGCCCGCAGATGGAGCAATTCGCAGGAGCCGCGCAGGGGACGCTGAGGACTTCGCCGCTGTTGGATGCGGCCGATGCCTATCGTTCGGCCGGAGACGACTCGAGCGAACTGCGTGTGCTCTCCAGCGTGTTTTCCATGAACGGTCTCGACGTAGAGAGACAGCAACGGTTTTTCCAATTGCTACTGACCCGGCAACCGCAGGAACTGGTGCGCATCGCATCCGGCTGGCCCATGTCATCGGGAGAGCAAGCGGCGAACTACGTGGTCGCGCACGGCAGCGCGGCGCTGTCCCACGCCGTGGTGCAGGCCCGCGGCAAGGCCCGACCGCCGGTTTGGAGCAAATCGTATAACTCGCTCGTTGGGTTATATTTCGTCGAGCCGACGCCCGACGTGAACAACGCCTTCCTCGCCGCGCTTGGCGACGACCCCATCGACGTGCGCCTCGCCAAGCCCGTCGATCGCGCCCAGCAACTCGCGGGCAATATCTGGTTCTACTACGGCTCGCGCTACGGCGAATATCTTGGCACTACAAAATTGGGTCATCCGGAAGACTTTCTACCCGCTATTCTCGAAGAGAGTCCGGCGAGCGCTTCTGGATATCTCACGCTCGCCGACTACTACGCCGGCGTCTCCGACACGAATCACGCGATTGCCGACTACGATCACGCGCTCGAACTTTCACCCAACCGGCCGGAACTTTATGACAGTCTCGCTGTTGCCTACTTCAAGCAGGGGGATCGTCCGGCCGCGCTGGCGCAATGGAAGCAGGCTTTCGCGGTGCTCTCCGCGCAACTTAACAGCGCGCACCTCCCGGAGACGTTCTGGGCCGACTTTGGGCGCACCTGCGATCAACTCTCGACGCGCCATCTCTTCGACGAACTCAAGCCCGAGGCCGACGCCATCATCCGCACCTACCTTCGGCGCAACGGCAACTACCGTTCGAACGCGCTCCTGCACTCCGCGTTCGCAGCCGCCGGAGATTCGGTCAAGGCCACTGCCTGGCTCCTGGATCTTTCTTCTGTGGCTCACGATCCCCCGGCCGTTCTTGTCGATATCGCCGAGGCTTCCTGGATTCCGCTCGCGCAGCGCGCGCCCATTTACCACCGCATACTCGAGTCGAAGGAGGCCGCGGTCAGTAAACTGGCAGGTCTGGAGCGGCAATACGCCGAACAGGACCTCATCTCGTGGCAGGTCCGCTGGATCCAATACCTGGTCCGCACGAAGCAGCACGCGCTCGCGGCGTCGACGATTGCCGCACTTCCGGAAGAACCTCGCGCGGCTCAGGCTGCGACTCTGGTCCCGCTCGATCTGCAGGTTGCAGCGCAGCTCGGGACGCTGGATTCGAAACTCACCGCGTATCGCGCGGAGCCGGAAAGAGCGCCGGCGGCGGAAATTCTCCGTGCCGCCGCGCGCCGTTTGTTTGAAGCAGGCGACAAGCAGTCCGCGCGCAAGATTCTTGAGCTGGTCTTCGCCAGCGAGATCCAAGAGCATCAACTCGTCGCCGCCAATTTCCTCGGACTCGCCGAGATCCGCCTGGCCTCGGGTGACACTGCTGGGGCTCTTGACCTGCTGCATCGCCTGGTGGTGGCAGTCGGGAACCCCTTCGAGAACCTCGATCCCGCCGCCGCGTTGCTGGAAAAAATTGGACACAACGCGGAGGCCATCGAGTTTCTCGATCAGCTCGTCAAGTCCGCGCCCTGGGATGCTTCGTACCGCTTGCGTCTTGCCAAAGCGAAACTTGCCGCCGACAAGGACGCCGCGAACGCCAAGGATGCCCTCGTTACTGTTGCTAGCAGCCTGAACACCTCCTACGATCTGCGGTTGAAAGCTGCAGTCGTGCTCAGCGGAAAACTACACTCCGATCTGGGCAGCGGAGAGCTTAATCTTCTCGCTGGCAGTCCATCCGCAATCACCCCTGCGGCGGCTGACAAGTTTTATTTCTACGAGGCTCGCATCAAGAGTGCTCAGGCTGTGGCCGATTCGCAACTGAAGATTCAGCTGCTGAGTCACTGCATCATCGACTTTCCGCGCCGCGACGAGGCTCGCGTGCCTTTGTTTCAGGCTGCCGCCACCGCGAACTTTAACGAATACGCTCTCGGAGTGCTGGAGACGCTGTTCCAAACGCAGTTCCTGCGCAACTCTGAAACGGTCAACGAAGAGGAACAAATCGTAAGTTCGAGCTACGAGGAAGAACAAAACAGTGACGAGGCAACTGCGCCGGCCATCTCCGCCGTGAAACTTTCCCGCGCCCAGCAGGCGCAGCTGGCGCAAATGATTGGTGACACCATGACCCGGCTGAATCGACTCGCCGACGCGTTGGCTTACTACGAAAGTGCTCGTCGCATAGAGAGTTCTGCGGCAGGTCGCAAGGCGCTGCTCCTCAAAATCGGCGACGCGAAAGCGGCCTTGCGAGTTCAGCATCAAAATGCAGCGCGCCAGCCGCTCCTGCACGAAGCGCTGGACCAGGATCGCGTGGTTCGTCCGCAGCTTGTGACCCGTGTTACTCCTACACCCAGAGCCGCCGCCAAAGGAGGCGTGAAGCAATGAAGCGCATCGTCATTGTCTTTTGTATGGCACTCACCTTCGCCGGGATCGGGTGGGCCGCTTACCGTGCCGCCGCGCCGGTCGCGCAGCCTCTCTCCAAGTATGTGCCTGCCGGGCCGCTGCTTTATCTGGAGGCGAAAGATTTCTCCTCGTTGCTCAGCGATTGGAATTCCTCGCCGCAGAAACGGCAATGGATTCACAGCGACAGCTATGCGGTTTTTTCTCGTTCCCGCCTCTTCCTGCGCCTGAAAGGAGCCAGCGATCAGTTTGCCGCCGCCGCTGGCCTGCCTCCGGATATGAACTTCCTCTCCCAGGTTTCCGGCGAACACAGCATTCTGGCGATTTACGATATCGGGAACCTGCAGTTTCTCTACATCACCTATCTCCCTTCCGCCAAGGCCATGGAGACGACGTTGTGGCAGACGCGTGCGAAGTTTGAACCGCGGAGCGCGGGCGGCGTCAATTTCTACTTGCGCCGCGATCCTGAATCGAAGCGCGAGGTAGCCTTTGCGATTGCGGGCGACTATCTGGTGCTTGTTACGCGCGAAGACCTGATGGCAGGCGTTTTGCAACTTATGTCGGGGAAAGCAGACCGCACCGTCGAAAGCGAGCAGTGGTGGGCGCAATCGACTGCCGCCGCCGGGCCAGCTGGCGACCTGCGCATGGCGCTGGACCTCGAGAAACTTGCGCCCAACGGATATTTCCGCACGTACTGGGTGCAGCAGAATATCACCGACCTCTCGCAGTATTCGGCTGCGGTCACGGACCTGTTCCGCTCGAGCCATCAGTACCGCGAAGAACGTGTGCTGATCAGAAAGAAGGAGCCTGAGAAAGCTGAGTCCACCGATGGACTCGCAGCAGCAGCCGATCTTACGCGCCTCGTGCCCGGCGACGCGGGGCTTTACATCGCCGTTGCGAATCCCACGGCGGATTCCTGTTTCGCGCTGCTTGAAACCAAGCTTCTGGCCCCGCATTTGGGGGCTGCGCCTGCCTCGCAGATTGCGCCACAGGTGCAGCTGACGTCGGGAGAGCAGGGCGGGGGCTCCGACCTCGAGACGCGGATCGATCAGGCTCCGGCGGAGCGTCCGCTGGCCGCGCACTCCGCGTCGGCGCTGAAGGACTTACTGAACAAGACTCCGATGCTAGCTTCTCTCCAGGTGCAGTCGACAGAGCGTGATAAGGCGGGCGTCTTCGTCCGCATGCATTCCGCCCTTGTTCTGCAGGCGGTTTCCGATTGGAATGAGTCAGGGGTAGAGTCCGCGTTGGTGGATTTTGTGCGCCCTGGTTTCACTGCCAGCCAGCTCGGCGTTGGCTGGCAGCAAAAACCTGGATACCAGGAACTCGAAGGTTTGTGGCCGCTGGTGGCCTCAGTGCGCGGGAAGTACCTGGTGGTGAGCGATGAGCCGGCGCTGCTGGAGTCGCTGCTCGCCAACTTCGGCAGTAAGTCCGATCGCAAACCTGCACTACTTCTCGCAGGTTTCAATCACGCTCGCGAGCGCAATGACTTCACGCGCTTTGTAAATCTCGTCGACAGACCGAATCTGGAGGGAGTAAATCGCCAACCGCAATTCTTTTCCGGTAACATGGCAAGCCTGAGCTCTACTCTCGCCGCGGTGTCTGCCGAAAGCGTCGAAGTTCGCGGCGAAGGAAGCAAGGTGCGGCAAACCGTTACCTACGAATGGTCGCAATAAAACAGATCGCCTTAGCGCTGAGTCTGGTTGCTCTATTCCTCTCCGGCGTTCGCGCCGGCCCAGCCCAATCGGAGCGCGCAACCAGTACGTCTCTTTTCGAGCAATCTGCTGCGCAGTCGTTGGCCCACGACTTTCCCAGCCGTGACATTTCTTTTCTGCTTCTCGATGCGAACACTGGACGCGTACTAGCCTCGCGCTGGGACCATCCCGACGTTCCTATTCCCATGGGATCGCTGCTGAAGCCCTTCACGGCCTTGGCGTACGGCGAGCAGCACGACTTTCGATATCCGGGCCACACTTGTCGCGGGACTTCTACCGGGTGCTGGCTTCCTGGCGGCCACGGGGATGTTGATCTCACATCGGCAATCGCGCACTCCTGCAACTCATACTTCCGTATGCTGACTACGACTTTAACTGCGGCCGATGTCTCACCGACCGCAGCCCGCTTTGGGCTTGAGCACCCGGCGCCTGAAGCGTCCGGACCGGAACTCGCGGGCCTGGGCACTCGCTGGCGGACCTCACCCTTGCGCGTGGCTCGCGCCTACCTCGAACTAATTCGGCAGCGGCAACAGCCGGGCGTAAATCAGATTCTTGACGGCATGTTCCTGTCGGCCAGGCAGGGAACTGGTGCGGAAGTGCATCGTGCATTTGCCGATGCCGATGCGTTGGTGAAGACCGGCACGGCGGCGTGCACTCACTCCCGGCACGCGCCCGGAGACGGCTTTACCGTTGTGCTCACGCCCGCGGACAATCCGCAGATTCTTCTGATGGTTCGCGTCCACGGAGTCCCCGGTGCGCAAGCCGCGAAAACCGCCGGACAGATGCTGCACCGGATCGAGGAGTAGGCGTGCGCACGAGAATCATTCGTGCCATAGGGATTCTAGCCGCGCTGATCCCACTCGTTCTGAACCCAACGGTTTTCTCGCCGGTGGGCTCCACGCTCAGCGCTCAAAGTGTTGCGGACTCATCTCACACTGACGTTCGCATCGGCGTGCTGAGCCTGTTTCACCCACGCCAATTCACGGTGGCCGCCACGGCTGGTTACGCTCTGGTTTTGCACGCTGGCGAAGAGCGCATCGTTCTCGAGAAAAGTTCAGGCTTCGACTCGGCGACCGTCTGCGTCGATGGCAGCGATATGGTTGTTTCCGTTGGAATACATGAGATGCGAGCGTCGAAGCTAACCGTCAGCAGCCGGAAGCACGATTCTGTCGATTTCATCCTCGCGGTCCCTGAAAAACTTTCGCGCCGCTATCGCGGCATACTCGAAATCACGGCTACCGCCGGAACCCTAGTCGCCATTGTGGCCATGGATCGCGAAACGGCCGTCGCATCCGTAGTGGCAGCGGAGAACACGCCGGATACACCATTCGAGGCTTTGAAAGCCCAGTCCGTTGCTGCTCGTTCATATTTCGCCGCCGGCCGCGGACGCCATCATGATTTCGATTTTTGCGATACCACGCATTGCCAGTTTCTTCGCGAACCACCTGCCGCCGGGAGCGCTGCCGCAAGGGCGGTCGCGGCCACGCGGGGCCTGGTGCTCGCCTATGATTCTCATCCACTCGCAGCGATGTATACGCGCAGTTGCAGTGGGCGCACTCGTACTCCGGCGGAATTAGGCCTCTCTCCGGCTGCTTATCCGTACTACTCTGTGCAGTGCACTTATTGCCGCGCGCATCCAGCGCGATGGTCAAGGCGGATCTCCGCGCAGGATGCCGTCACGCTGCGCGCTTCCGATGAATCTGCGCGGCTGGAGATTGATCGCCGCCTCGGCTGGAGTGCTGTTCCCAGCAATGACTTCATCGCCAAAACAGAGCGCGAGCAAATTATTCTCGAGGGGACGGGCGAGGGACACGGTATCGGCCTTTGCCAATCTGGAGCGGCGGCCATGGCCGAAGCGGGCGCGGATTTCCGCCAGATTCTCACCCACTACTATCCCAACACAACGGTTGTCACGTGGCCAAGCTCACAATCGGGGCAGCGCGGCTCGGCGCAGACCCTGCGCGTCCCCTGAGTCTTGCTGCAGCGATCATCGATCCGCGAGTTTGACGGGCTCGGTAACATAGAATACTCTGCGCACGGGCAGAAATAATTTATGGACCGACGAGAAGCGCTTCGATTGCTGGCCACCGGAACAGCCCTCCAACTCGCTCCGCGCAACCTCGTGGCGGTGCTGCGTGCGGCGCGCAGGCTGGTCGAGACTCAGGCGGCTCCGCGCACCTTGAACCCCCACCAGGAAGCCACCACCAGAGTGATGGCCGAATTGATTCTTCCCAAGACCGAAACTCCGGGAGCCACCGACGTTGGCGCGACCGAATTCATCGACTTGATGTTGACCGAATGGTATGACGAGCAGGATCGCACCCGCTTCCTGAATGGCCTGACCGATGTGGACCTTCGCACCAAAGGGTTGTTTGGCAAGAACTTTGTCGACGCCTTACCCGATCAACAGGCCGAGATTCTGGCTTGGTTAGGCCAGAAGATGACAGCCGAGGCGGAGGCTTCTTTGCGCCCGCGCGGAAGCTCATCGCCGGCATTGTCCACGAACTTCTATTTCATGCTCCGCCGCCTGACCCTGACTGCCTACTACACCTCCGAAGCCGGCGCCACCGCCGCATTGCATTTCCAGATGATTCCCGACTCGCACGCCGAGTGCGCCGAAGTGCCTTCCGAAAAAGGGGGTCACTGAACCAGTGAAGGACGATACAACTTACGATGCAATTGTGATCGGCTCCGGCATAACCGGAGGCTGGGCCGCGAAGGAGCTGACCGAGAAGGGCCTCAAGACGCTTGTCCTCGAGGCCGGCCGTCCCATTGTTCCCGAGGAAGACTACGTGGAACACGTTCCACCGTGGGAAATGAAATTCCGGGGGACGCGGGACCGCCGCCGGCAGATGGAAGATCAGCCCATCCAGAGCACGTGTTACGCGTGCGACGAGTGGTCCGCGAAGTTTTTCGTGAGCGACAAGGAGCACCCTTACACCACAGAAGTAGGCAAGCCCTTCCGCTGGATTCGCGGGCGGCAAGTCGGCGGACGGTCCATCATGTGGGGCCGCCAGGTCTATCGCTGGAGCGACCTGGACTTCGAGGCGAATCTGCGCGAAGGAGTTGCGATCGATTGGCCGATTCGCTACGCCGATCTGGCGCCGTGGTACGACCACGTCGAGGATTTCATCGGCATCACCGGCGAGGCCCTCGGGCTCCCACATTTACCTGACAGCAAATTCCTTCCTCCCATGGAATTGAACTGCTCCGAGTTGGTGGTGCGGGACGCAATCGCGAAACATTTTGGTCCCGACCGCGTAATGACGATTGGCCGCGCGGCTATTCTCACCCGAGACCATCGCGGCCGCTCAGCTTGCCATTACTGCGGCCCGTGTGAACGGGGATGCATCACGCGATCGTATTTCAGCAGCGTGCACGCGACCCTGCCCGCTGCGGAGAAGACGGGAAGGATGACGCTGCGGCCGTACAGCGTGGTGCACAGCGTGGCTTTCGATTCGCGAACGCGCCGAGCAACCAGCGTCCGAGTGATCGACGGGAAAACTCGCTCCGCGCTCGAGTTTCACGCCAAGGCGATCTTCTTGTGCGCGTCCGCCCTGGAATCCGTGCGCATCCTGCTCAACTCGGCCACCCCGGAGTTTCCCAACGGCTTGGCCAACTCGAGCGGAGAGTTGGGTCACAATCTGATGGACCATGTGAAGACCGGAGGCGCGAGCGCAACCATCCCCGGCAATGAAGACCGCATCATCATCGGGCGCCGGCCCAACGGAATTTACGTTCCGCGTTTTCGCAACGTGAAGACCAGGCAGGCCGGATTCTTGCGAGGATATGGCTTCGAAGGCGGCGGCCACCGCGACGGGTGGGAACGCGGGATCTCGCAAGCCGGATTCGGCGCGGAGTTCAAGAAATCGATCAGCCAGCCCGGGCCCTGGCGATTCCGCTTCGCCGGATATGGCGAGTGCCTGCCGAATCACGGTAACTATGTGGAACTCGACCAGGAAAAAGTTGACGCGTGGGGAATTCCGGTGCTGAAGATCCATTGCGCATGGAGTGAAAATGAGCTCGCAATGCGAAGAGATATGTCGATTAGCGCGGCGGAAATGCTAGCCGCCGCGGGAGCGCGCGACATTGAGCCCTTCGCCGACAACGAACCGCCGGGTTTTGCCATCCATGAGATGGGCACGGCCCGCACGGGCAGGGAGCCCAAGACTTCGGTGCTGAACTCCTTCAATCAAACCCACGACGTGAAGAATCTTTTCATCACCGACGGAGGCGCCATGACGTCGTCGTCCTGCGTGAATCCGTCGCTTACCTACATGGCCCTGACCGCGCGCGCCTGCGATTACGCGGTGCAACAACTGAAGAAGGGAGAGTTGTAGACGAATGAACAATCGACGGCAATTTCTGCAGATGCTCTCATCGGCCGTACTGGCGCCGGTGGTCTTGGCTGAATTGCAAGCTACTGAAACCAAGCCGAGCCAGATCCCATTGGCATTTTCCACGCTCGGTTGTCCGGCCTGGGAATGGAAAAAGATTCTCGAGTTTGCCGCGCAGCACGGATTCTCCGCCATCGAACTACGCGGTCTGGAGGGCAACCTGGATTTGCCCACTCACCCCATCTTCGCCGCTGACCGGATTGAGCAGACCAAGAAAGAAATCCGCGCCAGCAAACTGCGGATCGCTAATCTTGGCAGTTCTGCGCAAATGTATGTGGAAGATCCAACCAAGCGCGCCAAGGAGTTGTCAGACGCCCGCCGCTTCATCGATCTGGCGGCAGCTCTCGAAGCCCCCTATGTACGCGTTTTTGGCGGCAAGGCCGACTCCGACAAAAGCCCCGTGCCCAGCGACGAGACCAAGGCCCGCGTGGCCGCGGGTTTGCGTGAACTCGGTAAATATGCTAGTCCGCGCAATGTGACCGTGATCATCGAGTCCCACGACCACTTCACAGCTTCGGCAACTTTAAAAGATGTATTGCACCAGGCCGATTCCGAGCACGTTGGCCTGCTCTGGGACGCGCATCACACGTTCGCCACCTCGAACGAAGATCCCGAATTCACCGTCAAGCAACTCGGTCCGTGGATCCGCCACACCCACCTGAAAGATTCGACCGGCAGCGGCGAAGATCGCAAATATGTGCTGACCGGGCGCGGCAACGTCCCCATCCAACGCCAGATCGAGGCACTACGTTCGATTGGGTATAAAGGGTTCTACTGTTTCGAATGGGAAAAGCTCTGGCATCCTGATATCGACGACCCCGAAATCGCCATCGCCGATTACGCGAAGGTGGTCGGCCAATGCCTGGGCAACGCCCGCGCGTGCGGCTTAATGTAAACGTAGAGACGCAGCTTGCTACGTCTCTACGCCCTTGTATCCGCCGTCATCTAGCCGCGAGGCATGCTGTCGGAGATGGTTTCGCTCTTAGCGTCCCAGTACACCTTCTTACCTGACCAGTACGACTGAGCAGCCATCGTGCAGGCCACGGAGTGCGCGAATCCCTCGTGCACCGAAGCGTGCGGCTGTTGGCGCGAACGCATGCATTCCAACCAATTCGCCATATGCTCTAAAGACAGATCGTCGATTCCCATCGGCGGGAGGCCTGTCTCACCCGGCAGCAGAACAAATTTCGATGCTCGCTTCTGGTCAACGTCGGCGTCGTCTTCATGCGTCCCCTTCTCTTCGACAACTTGGTAACGCGGGCTGCCTTCGCCACCAATATTGATCAGGCTGGCCTTCTTTCCCATATAGCGCGTAAAGCTGGGCGCGTCATTGCCGAAACTGGTCGAATAGCTCACCAGGAAGCCCTTCGGATACTCGAGCAACGTCTGAAACGTATCGGGGTTTTCGCGACCGTCATGCCACGCGAACACTCCTCCATGGGAGACGGCGGATTTCGGGAAATTGTCGTCCATGAACCAATGCACCAGGTCGATGCCATGACTCATCCACTGATCAGGAATTCCGCTGGAGAACTCTTTGTAGAGTCGAAACTCAAAATACATTTGCGGATCAAACGGACGCGCCGGCTTCGTCATCAGCCAGGCGCGCCAGTCCGTGTCTTGCTCTCGGATCTGCTTGACCTGCGGACGGCCGCGCCACCGTGGGCCGTGATAGTTCCACACGATTTCGACCTTGCTCACATCTCCCAACTCCCCACTCCGCGCCACCTTTTGTGCCGCCTGTGGGTATGGCTCGCTGCGATGTTGCGTGCCGACCTGTACGACGGCCTTCGACTGCAGCACGGTGTCGCGCGCGGCTTTTGCCTCGTTCAGCACATTCCCCATCGGCTTTTCGACATAGACATCCTTGCCCGCCTCGACAGCCATCTTCAAGATCGGCGAATGCGAATGCTCCGGAGTCGAAATCAACACGCCATCGAGATCCTTCATGGCGAGCAGCTCTTCAAGATGCTGCACCGCCCGCGGAGCCCTGCCGTAATACCCCTCATTCGTGGCCGTAGCTTTCTCGCGGTGCACTTTCCACAGATCGCAAACCGCGGTCATCTCCACGTGGTGACTGGACTTCAACTTGGACGCAATCAAGTCGAGGTCTTCGCCGCGGCTTCCATTGCCGATGTGCCCCAGGGAAATGCGGTCGTTCGCGCCCGCGATATTTTCGTACGACAATGCCGTGCGGGGCAGGACTACTCCCCCCGCGATCACAGCAGCGGACTTACCCAAAAATGCCCGACGATTAATCTGCGAAGAATCACCCATGATTTCCTCCGACGTACGAATCGATCCGCCATGCTAAGTGGGACAGTCTCTGCGAGTCAAGAATGGGCTCGTGAAAGCGAAGCTCCTGATCTCAGCTCGTCTTCAAACCATTGGGAACCAAAGGCAGCGAGCGCAACCGCACGCCCACCGCGTCGAAAATAGCATTCGCAATCGCGGGAGCCAGGCCGATCATCGGGCACTCGCCCGCACCCGCGGATGGAAGATCCTTCCGGTCGAGCAGAACCGTTTCAAGAACTGGAACATCGCTGAAGCGCGGGACACGATATTGCGACATCTTACCGTTCAGAATCTTTCCGTTGTCGAATTCGATCGCTTCGAAAAGTGCCCCACCTAATCCCTGAACGTTCGATCCTTCGATTTGATTGCGCAGATTGTCGGGATTCACGATCGCGCCGCATTCAAAAGCCGAAACCACCCGAACCACCTTCACGTCGCCCGATTTGCGATCGACGTTGACCTCCGCGAAGGTCGCGATATTCCCCAACTTCTCGTACCCGCCCCCCATTCCAAATCCTCGCCCGGCGGTCTTGCTCTGCCCCCAGCCAAACTGTTTCGCCGCAGCCTGAAACACCGCGCGCAGCCGCTCATCCTTCAGGTTCTTCAGCCGGAATTCCAGCGGATCCATCTTCACCGCGTGCGCCATTTCGTCCATGTGCGACTCGCGTGCGAAATGATTTGCCGTGGCTGCCAGCGCCCGGTACGATCCCTGCCGCAAAGGAGAATCGACTTCATGGAATACGATGCGCTGGTTCGGAATCTCATAATACGTGCGAATTCCCGCCGAACCGGAATTGTAGTTGTGAAATTCCCATGCGGTGATCGTTCCATCACTGCGCACGCCGCTGTTCACGTCGATCACACCCGCGGGACGAAAATACGCCCAGGTAAACTCCTCTTCACGCGTCCACACCAGCTTCACCGGACGCTTGGCCGCGCGCGCCAGTCTTGCCGCTTCAATCGCGGTCTCCCCGGTGTGCTTGCCGCCATATCCCGATCCCGTGTCCGGCATCAGCACTCGCACTCGGTCTTCGGGAATCCGAAACGCCTCGGCGAGTTGGCCTCGCACGCCGAACGGGCGCTGCGTTCCAGTCCATACTGTCAGGCTGTCGCCGTCCCATTTTGCCAGCGCAGCTCGGGGCTCGAGCGGAGTGTGCGCGATATAGGACACGGTATATGTCTGTTTCACGCGATGATCGGCGGAACTCAGCGCCTGATCCACCGCGCCAACGTCAAAGCGATCACCATCTCCTGACGGGTCCTTGCCCGCGACCGCATTCTTCCGCAGATCTTCGAACAGCTCTTTGCTCGAAGATTGCGCCTCAGATTTCCATTCCGCATGAATCGACGCAATGGCAGCCGTCGCAGATTCAGTGCTCGCAGCAGCAACGCCCACGAAGTTGCCGTCGTGAACCACCGCAGCCCCCATCTGCTCGGCCTTTTGTGTGTCCACCGAAAG
>Ga0210402_10003961_pt1 | contig 13685 bp, 7 predicted proteins | sample IncBWC7MmetaG_FD_161055 | JGI IMG/M metagenome (GOLD analysis project Ga0210402, IMG submission 161055) | Forest soil microbial communities from Barre Woods Harvard Forest LTER site, Petersham, Massachusetts, United States - Inc-BW-C-7-M | ecosystem: Environmental > Terrestrial > Soil >...
GATTTGAACACTTCGCCGACGTTGACAGTGAGGGCAACACAAGCGGGAATGATTATGGGAACGGCGGCCTATATGTCGCCGGAGCAGGCGCGGGGCATGGCGGTGGACAAACGGTCGGATATCTGGAGCTTCGGGGTAGTGCTCTACGAGTTGCTCACGGCACGCCCCATGTTCGCCGGCGAAACGATATCGGACACGCTGGCGGCGGTGCTGCGCGCGGATATCGACCTGAGCGCACTGCCGCCGGAAACACCACCGTCCATCCGAAGGCTGCTGCGGCGATGTCTGGAGCGGGACCGCAAACGGCGGCTGCCCGATATCGGGGTGGCCCGGTTGGAGATCGATGAGGCGCTGGGCGGTGCGGTGGAATCCCCGGCCCCGGCCGCTGCCCCCCAGGCGCACGTCGCCTTCCGCTGGTGGAACGCGGCTCTGGCGCTGGTGGCGCTGGCCGGGTTTGCAGTGGCAGTGGTGCATTTCCGCGAAACGCCGCCGCAACCCGCTCTCATGCGCTTCCAGATTCCGGCGCCGGAGAAAACCAGTTTCGGCAGCACGGGCATGGCGCTCTCGCCCGATGGCCGCCAACTGGCTTTCATTGCCAGCGGCGTCGATGGACGCGCGATGCTGTGGGTTCGCCCGCTCGATTCCGTTGTGGCGCGTGCTCTGCCCGGCACCGAGGGTGCCGGCTGGCTTCCGTTTTGGTCGCCCGACAGCCGCTTCATCGGGTTTCTGGTGCAGGGGAAGGTCAAGAGGATCGAAGCCGCCGGCGGCCCTCCTCTAACTCTTTGCGAGGTCCCAGACTTCGTGATTGGCGGTTCGTGGAGCCGTGACGGGGTGATTATCTTCGGCACTCCCAACGGCGGTCTCTTCCGCGTGTCCCAGGCGGGCGGTGCGGCTACACGTCTGACCTCCTTGGATCAGGCCCACGGGGAACTCGGGCACCTCCGGCCCTGGTTCTTGCCCGATGGACGGCACTTTCTTTATTTATTGCGCACTGGCAACCCGGAGACGTCGGGCATCTATCTGGCTACACTCGATGGCCCGGGGCGGAAGCGTCTGGCGGTCGCCAATCAAGCTGGCGCCTATGCTCCGCCTGCCGCGGGATCGCAGAATGGCCATCTGCTGTTTCTGCGTGAGGGCACACTGATGGCGCTGCCGCTCGATGCTAGCCGCTTCGAACCTGCCGGCGAAGCGTTCCCCCTAGCCGAGCAGGTTGGCTCCTGGCTGGCTATGGGGTTCTTCTCTGTATCCGCCAATGGAGTGTTGGCTTATCGCAACGGCGGCGGTGGCGGCGCCAGCTCGCAACTGGTGTGGTTCGACCGGCAAGGCAAGTCTCTCGGGGCCCTCGGCCCGCCAGGGGTCTATGGCACCGGCCCGGCGCTCTCGCCCGACGGGAGTCGCGCGGCGGTGGACCAGGTGGATTCAGCAGGAAACCGGAATGTCTGGGTACTGGATGCAGCACGCGGTGTCCCGGCGCCGTTCACGTTCGATGCCGTGCAAGACTTCAGCCCGGTCTGGTCGCCAGATGGAACCCGGCTGGTCCTCGGCTCGATGCGGGGTACTGCCGGCGCTGACGGCATTTACCAGAAGGATTCCCGCGGGGCGGGAAAGGAAGAACTGCTGTTGCAATCCGGCATGGCCGTGTTTCCGAACGATTGGTCCCCCGACGGGCGATACTTATTGTATAGCGCTGCCGGCCCGAAAGGCAGATTTGAACTTTGGGTCGTACCGGCGGCAGGGGGCACGCCGCTTGACAGCAAGCCGGTGCCGTACCTCCAGGGGCCGTACAACGAACAACAGGGGCAGTTCTCTCCGGACGGCCAATGGATCGCCTACAGTTCGGACGAAACCGGTTCATACCAGGTTTACGTGCAGTCATTCCCCGCCGGTGCCGGAAAGTTTCAGGTGTCGACTGCGGGCGGCGTGCAGCCGAGGTGGCGCCGGGAAGGAAAGGAGATCTTCTATATCGGCATCGACGGTAGATTGACCGCCGTGAGTGTGAAGACTGCGCCCAGGTTCGAAACCGGCGCCCCGCTGGCGCTATTCGATGCTCAGCTTGCGGTCGTCGGCCGGGTAGGCCCGTACTTTAATTACGATGTGGCGGCTGATGGCAAGCGCTTTCTGGTCAACAGCAACGCCATCTACAGTGCTGCCTCGGCTCCCACACCCATCACGGTGATCGTCAACTGGCAGGCGGCGGCGAAGCGCTAAGATGCAGGAAAAATGAGCCTCCCTTCTTCCATTGCCCACTACCGCATCACGGCCAAACTCGGCGAGGGCGGCATGGGCGAAGTCTGGCGCGCCACCGATACCAAACTCGGCCGCGAAGTGGCGATCAAAGTTCTTCCCGAGCGTTTCGCGGCCGATCCCGATCGCATGGCCCGCTTTCGCCGGGAGGCGCAGGTGCTGGCGTCTCTGAATCATCCCAATATCGCGGCGATCTATGGCGTGGAAGAGCGCACCATCGTCATGGAGTTGGTCCCAGGCGACACTCTCGCCGAACTGGTGGCGCGCGGGCCGGTTCCGGTGGCGGAGGCGCTGCCGATGGCGCGGCAGATCGCGGAAGCCTTGGAAGCGGCGCATGAAAAGGGAATCGTGCACCGGGACCTCAAACCGGCCAATGTGAAGGTCACGCCGGCAGGTGTAATCAAGGTGCTGGATTTCGGATTGGCGATGGCCGTGTCGGCTGCCGGTAGTGCTGCGGGTGGGCAGGCGGACTTGAACACTTCGCCGACCCTGACCGTGCGGGCAACACAGGCCGGAATGATTATGGGAACGGCGGCTTATATGTCGCCGGAGCAAGCGCGGGGTATGGCGGTGGACAAACGGTCGGACATCTGGGCCTTCGGTGTATTGCTCTACGAGTTGCTCACCGCGCGCCCTATGTTCAGCGGCGACACGATATCGGACACGCTGGCGGCCGTGCTGCGTGCCGATATCGACCTGACCGCACTGCCGCCGGATACGCCACCGGCCATCCGACGGCTGCTGCGGCGCTGCCTGGAGCGGGACCGCAAGCGGCGGCTGCCCGATATCGGGGTAGCCCGGCTGGAGATCGACGAGGCGGCGGCCGGAGTAGTCGAATTCCCGGCACCGGTCGCTGCGCCCCACGCGCGCGCGGCCTTCCGCTGGTGGTACGCGCCTGTGGCGCTGGTGACGCTGGCCAGCTTGGCGTTGGCCGTGGTACACCTCCGCGAGACGCCGCCGCAACCTGCACCCATGCGCTTCCAGATTCCGGCGCCGGAAAAAACCGATTTCGGCAACACGGGCATGGCGCTGTCGCCCGATGGCCGCCAACTGGCTTTCATTGCCAGCGGCGCAGACGGTCGGCCGATGTTGTGGGTCCGCCCGCTCGATTCCGTTGCGGCGCATGCTCTGCCCGGCACCGAGGGCGCGGTCTTTGCTCTGTTTTGGTCGCCGGACAGCCGCTTTATCGGATTCCTGGTGGGGGGGAAGGTTATGAAGATTGAAGCCGCCGGCGGCCCTCCTCAAACCCTTTGCGAGGTCCCCGGCGACCTGATTGGCGGTTCGTGGAACCGCGACGGGGTGATTATCTTCGGCACCGCCATTGGCGGCCTTTTCCGCGTGTCCCAGGCGGGCGGCGTGGCTGCGCGTCTGACCACACCGGATGAGCGACACGGGGAACTCGGGCACCTGCGGCCCTGGTTCTTGCCCGATGGGCGCCACTTTCTGTATGTCTCGCACACTCGTAACCCGGAGGCGGCGGGCATCTATCTGGCCACGCTCGATGGCCAGGAGCGGAAACGCCTGGTCGCCACCCATCAAGCTGGCGCTTATGCTCCGCCCGCCGCGGGATCGCAGAATGGCCATCTGCTGTTTCTGCGTGAAGGCACACTGATGGCGCTGCCGCTCGATGCCAGACGCTTCGAACCCGCCGGCGAACCGTTCCCGGTGGCCGAGCAGGTGGGCTCCTTCCTGGCGTTGGAGTTCTTCTCTGTGTCCGCCAATGGAGTGTTGGCTTATCGCAACGGCGCCGCCGCCCGCGGCTCGCAACTGGTGTGGTTCGACCGGCAAGGCAAGTCTCTCGGGGTTTTCGGCCCGCCCGGGGACTATCGCAGCGGCCCGACGCTCTCGCCCGACGGAACTCGCGTGGCGGTGGGTCAGTTGGATACCGGTACAGCGGGAAACCGGCAGGTCTGGGTACTGGATGTGGCACGCGGTGTCCCCACGCGGTTCACGTTCGATTCCGTGGAAGACCAGTTCCCGGCTTGGTCGCCAAACGGAACCCGGCTGGTCTTCGCCTCGAACCGGGGTCCTGGTTTTGGCATCTACCAGAAGGATTTCAGCGGGTCGGGAAAGGAAGAACTGCTGCTGCAATCCGGTCTGCCCGTGACTCCGAACGATTGGTCGCCCGACGGGCGATACCTATTGTATAGCGCTCCTGGTCCGACAGGCAGAACTGAACTGTGGGTCTTACCAGCGGCAGGGGGCACACCGCACGACGGCAAGCCGGTTCCGTACCTCCAGGGGCCGTACAACGAACAACAGGGGCAGTTCTCTCCAGACGGCCGCTGGATCGCCTACGCTTCCGACGAAACCGGTTCATACCAGGTCTACGTTCAGTCATTCCCGTCCGGCGCCGGAAAGTTTCGGGTCTCGACCGCGGGCGGTGCGCAGCCGAGGTGGCGCCGCGATGGAAAGGAGATCTTCTATATCGGCGCCGACGGCAGGCTAACGGCCGTGGATGTGAAGACGGAGCCCAGGTTCGAGGCCGGCGCCCCGCAGGCGCTATTCGATTCAAAGATTGTGGCTGGCTTCCTGGCAGCGACCTTTCATTACGATGTGGCGGCGGATGGCAAGCGCTTTCTGGTCGACACCGTCGCCACTGGCAGTGCCGCCTCGGCTCCCAAGCCCATCACTGTGATAATCAACTGGCAAGCGGCGGCGAAGCGCTGACGGCGGACCGATTTCACTGGTCTTCTATTGAAACAGCAACTGCCCCATATTGCTGGCCTGGCCATTCACCGTAACGGTCACCACAAGCTGGCCGCGCCCTTTTAACGCGGTTGGCAGAGCCACATTCACCTGGTCCAGCCCGGCGAATCCGCCCTGCGCGCCGGCAAAGGTCACCGGAGCGTCGATGTTGCCGATCTTGACGCTGACGTTTGCCTGATTTGACCCGGGGGCCGTGCCGCGGATTCCGGTTCCATACAGGATCACAAATGGCTGAGAGGTGACGTCGATCGGAGTCAGCGTGCAATTGCCAGCGGAGCTGCATTGAAAGGTATTGGAGTAGGTCTGGCCGTTGGTCGCCTGGGCCGCGACGGGCCCTTGTCCGGTCTGGTTCGCGGTGTAAAGTCCCGGCGCCATGGATGCGATCATAGCCGTGCCTGTAAATGTCGCGTTTCCGTTAGCCAGGGTGGCCGTCGCCGCCCCGCTGGCCGCGCCCTTGGGGACGAGCCAGTTCACCTGATTCGGCGAGACGTAAAAGAGCGGCGCCGGAAACACGCCCCCATTGGCGTCTTTCAGTGTGACCGTGACCGCTCCCAGAGTTGTCGGCAGCGGTTGCGATTGAGCCTGCAGCGGCTCTGCCGCCAGACCCGAACCATAAATCGATGCGATGGTTTCGGGCGCCAGCGCGTAGGTGCCGTAGGTCGAATTGGTGGCAACCAATGTCCCCGCGGGGTGCGCCAGGCTCTGCGGCGTAGGCGGATAGGCTGAGCCGGCAACGTTCATCAACATCAGCGGCCGCGGCTGTTCGGTGAAATCGAAGGCGTCGGTCATATCGTTGGCAGTGTTGTCGCGGCCCGTCATGGGCATCACGCCGAAGCGCTCCTCGACAATCTTGAGCCAGGATTCGAAGGAATAGGTCTTATGATCGACGTAGCCCTGCCGCGCGTAGGGGCTGATCACCAGGCCGGGAACCCGAATGCCCAGCCCGTATTGATCCACTTTGGGTGGAACCACGTGATCGTAGAATCCGCCCCAATCGTCCCAGGCGATAAAGATCGCGGTGGAGTTCCACTCCGGGGAATTCATCACCGCATTCACCAGGCCGGTGACGTAATTCATACCCGTGGCGATGCTGCCGGGCGGGTGTTCGCTCAGGTCGCTGTTGGGAATGATCCAGCTCACTTGCGGCAGTTTGCCGTTCTGCGCATCGGTGTAGAACTGCGTTGCATTGGTGAGGCGGCCAAACTGGGTGGGGTCGTTCTTGACCGCTGGAAATGCAGGCAAGGGATTCCAGAAGGTGTAGGTGGTTTCGTCCGAATCCACGTTGGCTACTCCCCCATCGGCGGCGCCCGCGGTCTTGCCGCGGTTCACGTAGTATCTCCAGTCGATCTTGCCGCCGCCCAGAAGTTGCGTGATCTCGGCAAAAGCGTAAGACAGCGGTTGGGGCTGGCCGGTACCGATGTATCCGCCGCTCTGCGCCGCCAGCATGTACAGGTGGGCCGGCAGGCTGTAGGAAGTGATCGATTCAAAGAGCCGGTCCTGCAGGACGTAGAGGCTGGCGTAGTTCCAGTAGTTGGAAAGCTCCCGATAGTCGTGCCATCCCATCACATCCCCGGGCTTTTGCGTCGACCCGGCGATAAAACCGTCCATGAGCCCGCCGTCGATGCAGTTCAGCGCGTTGGCCCAATTGTGCGCTCCGCCCTGGTTGACCAGTTGGGTGTCGTGAGAGGGCGCCACACACGGGCCACCGGCGGGATTGCGTACGCAAACACCCGGAGGCAGGCCTTCAGCGCCGGGGTACGTCCCGAAGTAGTGATCGAAGCTGCGATTTTCCTGCATGATGAAGACGAAATGCTGGATCTTTTCGAGGCCGGGCGGAGCGGCCGGCGGCGGCGTAGCCTGAGTGGGCGCCCGGCCTGCGATCAGGAACGCCGCCAGAATGACCGGCAACAGGGCGAGGCCGGCGCGGAGAATCCGATTCGGCTGCATCGCTCAGATAAAACCGCCACGCCAGCCGTAGTTGCGGTGGCATCTGAGATGGCGGGCGAATCCGCACCAGGCAGGTTGCGGGGCAGGTTGTTAACCTGCGGCGGATTGGCAATCCGCCTTCTTGTAGGCTACCGTCCAAAAAAAGCACTTCGCCCCCCGTTCCGCCCACATCGCCGCCCTGCCCCAAGCCTCGCGGCCTCCGGTCGATCCGAAGATGATACTATTCCATGACGAGGCACGATGAGCCCACAGTCCTCCATTGGCCACTATCGCATCGTCTCCAAGCTGGGTGAGGGCGGCATGGGGTATGGACTCGAAAAGCCGCATCCACAATCTGTTTCGCCAGTGGATTCCCGGTCACGTTGCCTTCGATTATCTCTCTTCCTTCGCGGCTACTTTGCGGCTTCGCGGCTTGGCGTGAAATCTTGCCTTTTCTTGTGCATTTGCGTGAAATCCTGCCCTCTGATGCGCTCGCCACTACCCCGGATGGAACCTCGCCCCCTGCGCAGTTCACGATTTTTCAAAATATTCTCCCAATCCCCCTACCACTTACAGTCCCCGATCGCAGACTCCAGCCCCCAGCCTGCTATCACTAGTAGATGAAGACCAACCGCGTTCCACACCCTCCCAACCCGCCGCTGATCGGAGCCGGCCTCCCGGCTTCGTTCTTTCAAGTTGCCCTGCCCGCCAGCCCGATGATGCGCCGCTGACTCTTTGGGAGGGCCTGGTCGATCCCGCCGCCAGCCCCGATCCGCCGCAACGCCCCGGAGTCCTGCTCCCAATCCGCCTCGCGGACGGTTTGAACGCCCGTGAGCCGCATGTTATAAAAGAGATTGTCATCTGGAATAGTCGAGATTTCCTGTAATCCGGCCGTCCGCCGGACCTCTCCGCCCGTGTTGCCCTTGGTCTCCGGCGGAAGGTCTGGTACGGCTGGGCGCCATCCGCTAGGAGCAAGATCATGGAACAAACGGCAGACATCGCGCTAATCGGTCTGGCAGTCATGGGCCAGAACCTGATTATGAACATGAACGACCACGGCTACATCGTGGTCGCCTATAACCGGACCGTATCCAAGGTCGATGAGTTTCTGAACGAAGCCGCCAAGGGTACCAACATCATCGGCGCTCATTCCGTCGAAGAAATGGCGCGCCTGCTGAAACGGCCCCGCAAAATCATGCTGATGGTGAAAGCCGGCCAGGCGGTGGACGATTTCATTGAGATGGTGCTGCCCCACCTGGAGCCGGGCGACCTCATCATCGATGGCGGCAACTCGCACTTCCCGGACACTATCCGCCGCACCAAATACCTGGAGAGCAAGGGCATGCTGTTCGTCGGCACCGGCGTCTCCGGCGGCGAAGAAGGCGCGCGCTTCGGTCCCTCCATGATGCCCGGCGGCAGCGTGGCGGCCTGGCCGCTGGTGAAGGAGATTTTCCAGGCCATCTGCGCCAAGACACCCGCCGGCGAACCCTGCTGCGATTGGATGGGCGAAGACGGCGCCGGCCACTACGTGAAAATGGTCCACAACGGCATCGAATATGGCGACATGCAGCTCATTTGCGAGGCCTACCAGCTCATGAAGGAAGGGTTGGGAATGTCCAACCAGGAAATGCACGACGTCCTCACGGAGTGGAACAAGGGCGAGCTCGACAGCTACCTGATCGAGATCACGCGCGACATTCTTGGCTACAAAGACGAAAAAGGCGAGTATACGGTCGACAAGATTCTGGACACCGCCGGTCAAAAGGGCACCGGCAAGTGGACCAGCGTCAGCTCGCTGGACCTGGGCATGCCGCTCACGTTGATCGGCGAAGCCGTGTACGCCCGCTGCCTCAGCGCCTTGAAGGACGAGCGCGTGGCGGCTGCCCGGATCCTCCGCGCGCCGCAGTTCCAGTTCCAGGGTGACAAGGCGGTCTTCGTGGAAGATATTCGCCAGGCGCTGCTGGCATCGAAGATTGTTTCCTACGCGCAGGGCTTCATGCTGCTGCGCGAGGCCGCCAGGGAATATCACTGGAACCTGAACTACGGCGCCATCGCCATGGTGTGGCGCGCCGGCTGCATCATCCGGTCGGCCTTCCTGGATAAGATCAAGGTGGCGTTCGCCGCCAACCCCGATCTGCGAAACCTGCTGCTGGACGATTACTTCCACGGCGTGATCGATCGCTGCCAGAAGTCCTGGCGCCATACCATCGCCACCGCGGTCACGGCGGGTGTGCCGGCGCCGGCTTTCACCACCGCGCTGGCCTTCTTCGATGGCTATCGCAGCCAGCGGCTTCCCGCCAACCTGTTGCAGGCCCAGCGCGATTATTTCGGCGCCCACACCTACGAACGCGTGGACCAGCCGCGCGGCAAGTTCTTCCATACCAACTGGACCGGCAAGGGCGGCAACGTGTCGTCCGGGACTTACACGGCATGAGCGTCGATATTACTCAACCGGTTACTCAAAGGGTTACTCAACTGGCCACTCAACCGGCCACTCTACCGGTTACTCAACTGGCCTCCAAAATCCGGCTGCTGCTGATGGATGTGGATGGCGTCCTCACCGATGGCAAGCTCTACAACGTGCCCGCCCCCGATGGGTGGACCGCCGCGGGCATGGCCGGCAGCATGGCCGAAACCAAGGGCTTCGATTCGCAGGACGGCATCGCGCTGCAATGGCTCAACCGCATCGGCATTGCGGCCGGCGTGATCAGCGGGCGCGAGTCGCCGGCCACCGCCGAGCGCGCCAAACAGGTCAAGTTCAAATACGTTTACCAGGGCCACACGGAAAAGATCCCCATCCTGCAGGAGATCATGGCGGATGCCAGGCTTGAACCCAGCCAGGTGGCCTATATCGGGGACGATTTCACCGACGTGGTGGTGATGCGGCGCGTCGGCCTGGCCATCGCCACCGCCAACGCCCGTCCCGAGGTGAAGGCCATCGCCCACTATGTGACGCAGGTCCCCGGAGGCCAGGGCGCCGTGCGCGAAGTCGTGGAACTGCTGCTGCAGGCGCAGGGCCGCTGGGACGAAATCCTGCGGCACTACGAAATCTGCTTGTAAGACAGTGGCCGCGACCCTCTGGGTCGCGCGCGCCGCAGTTAGCTTGTTGTAGTCATTCTGCTTTGGAGATTCGCTGCTTTGGAGAATTAAATGAGTCACGGTCTGCATATCCTCCCGGAGGGCGCCCTGGATTTCCTCTCCCTGGGCGCGCTGGTCCATCGTCTGGATCCCGGCATTATTCCCTTCCGCAAAGCCACCGAATGCAGAATCCACGTCAGCGGCGGCGAGTTCAACTGCGCCGCCAACCTGTCGGATTGCTTCGGTCTCAAGACCGGCATCGTAAGCGCCATGGTGGACTACCCCATCGGCGCGTTGATCGCCGAGCGTGTCCGCGCCATGGGTGTGAAGCCCTTCTACAAGCAGTTCCACCACAACGGAGTGAACGGGCCCAACATGGCCGCCGTGTACAGCGACCGGGGGTTGGGCGTGCGTGCTCCCGTGGTCTTCTATAACCGCGCCAACGAAGCCGCGGCCCAACTCAAGCCCGGCGATTTCGACTGGAAGTCGATCTTCGCCGGCGGCGTCCGCTGGTTCCATAGCGGCGGCATCTTCGCGGCGCTCTCGCCCACCACCGCCGAGGTAATCACGGAGGGCATGCAGGCCGCCAAGGCCGCGGGCGCGGTGACTTCCTTCGACCTCAACTACCGCGCCAAACTCTGGAACATCTCCGGCGGCGAGCAGCGCGCCGTCGCCGTGCTCGACCGCATCGTGAAGAACGTGGACGTGCTGGTGGGCAACGAAGAGGATCTGCAGATGGGCCTGGGCATCCCCGGACCGGAAGTGGCCGCCAAGTCCAAGCTCGACCCCAGCGCTTTCTTCGGCATGATCGAGAAAGTCACCAGAAAGCATCCCCACGTCAAGGTGGTCGCCACCACGCTTCGCGAAGTGCACTCCACCAACCGCCACAGTTGGGGCGCCGTCGCCTGGATCAACGGCCAGACGTACCAGTCTCCCACCGCGGAACTGGACGTTTACGACCGCGTCGGCGGCGGCGATGGCTACGCCTCCGGATTTTTCTACGGCCTGCTTACCAACGAATCGCCCGAGGAGTCCGTGAAGTTGGGCTGGGCCCACGGCGCTCTGCTGACCACGTTCCCCGGCGACACCACCATGGCCACGGTCGACCAGGTCCGCGCCTTTGCGAAGGGCGGCTCGGCGCGCATTCAGCGGTAGCGAGTTGGGCTCGCTAAGCCGGTCACTTCAGAAGTACGCCGACGTATCGGGAAACCGCTTGCTAACGCGCGCGGCTCCGATCAGAGCCGCGACCGTGAGGGAGCGGTTTCGTCGAAATACACGACTGTATTTGTGAAACAGTGTACTAAGCTAGGGCACTACCCACCTGGCTCAGGCCGTTTGGGCCGCGCGCTTCGGAGTTGGTGTGGACTTGGCCTTGCGGGCCAGCGATTGGGTAACTATGCGATACAGCAGCAGCAGGCCGACCAGCGTTCCATACAGCAGCGGCAGGCGGATATCCGATTTGACCAGCCAGTAGTAATGGATTACGGCGGCGATGCCGGTCACATAGATCAGCTTGTGCAGGCGCTGCCAGCGCTTGCCGCCCAGGCGGCGGATCCAGCCTGTGGTGGACGTCACCGCCAGCGGGATCATCGACAGAAACGTCAGCAGACCCATGGTGATGAACCGGCGTTTGGCGAAATCCGCCAGGATTTCATGTATGTCGAAAAACTTGTCCAGCCCGAACCAGGTCAGGAAGTGCAGCGTGCCATAAAAGAATGCGAACAGGCCAAGCAGGCGGCGGAACTTGATCAGGTCGGGCAGCTTGAGCAATTTCCGCAAGGGCGTGATGGCCAGCGTGATCACCACGAAGCGGATGGCCCAATCGCCCGTGAAATGGGTGATGTATTCGATGGGGTTGGCGGTGAGATCGTTGTGGTAGGCGCGCCAGGCAAGCCAGCAGGCGGGCGTCAGGCTCAGCAGCCAAACGGGAACTTTGGCCCAGGGTTTTCTCAGCATGTTTTTCTCGCTCTTGGTCGGTTTTTTTTCGCGGCTGTCGCGCCGGCTCAGTAATTCTTCTTCAGGTCCATGCCTTCATAGAGGCTGGCCACCTGGTCGCCATAGCCGTTGAACATCAGGGTGGGGCGGCGGCGGAATTCGCCCAGGCGGCGCTCCGAAGCCTGGCTCCAGCGCGGATGGTCCACCTTGGGGTTGACGTTGGAGTAGAAACCGTATTCGTGGGCGTTGGTGATGTTCCAAGTGGTGGGAGGCATGCTGCCCACCAGCTTGATCTTCACGATGGATTTGATGCTTTTGAAGCCGTACTTCCACGGCACGGTCAGACGAACCGGCGCGCCATCCTGCGGCGGCAGCGTTTCGCCGAACATGCCGAACGAAAGCATGGCCAGCGGGTGCATGGCTTCGTCCAGGCGCAGCCCTTCGACGTACGGCAACGGGATGCCGGCCCTGTCAGGCGTTGCCAGCGGCATCTGTTTCCGGTCCCAGTAGGTTTCAAACGCCACGAACGTGGCCTTGTTGGTCGGCTCCACCTTCTTGAGCAGTTCGCTCAGCGAGTAGCCGATCCAAGGCACCACAATCGACCAGCCTTCCACGCAGCGGTGGCGGCAGACGCGCTCCTCCAGCGGCGCGATGGCCATGATTTCCTCCAGGCTGAACTTGCGCGGCTTGGCCACGTAACCTTCCACGGAGACAGTCCAGGGGCTCGACTTGAAATTCTGCGAATTCTTCGCCGGTTCGTCCTTCTGGGTGCCGAACTCGTAATAGTTGTTGTACGTGGAGACTTCCTGGTAGCTGTTCGCCTTCTCGTCTATGCTGAGTTTGCTCTTGCCGGCGGTGGCCAGCTTGGCGCCGGCCAGCGCGCGGGCGGAAGGCGACAGCAATTCGCGGGCGCCCAGGAAGGCGGCCGGAATGCCGGCCAGGAAATTTCGGCGGTTCAGGTACACGTGTTTGGGCGTGACCTCTGAGTGGCGGATGTCCGCGGGTTTCTTGATCAGCATCGCTTTGTACCTACCTATCCCTTGGTGAGTGGCTTCTATTCCATGGTACGGAAATTTACCGGCTGACGCAGCCCGACCGACCACGGAACACGATGGTCTGTCCTACCACATTTACGAATTCGACGGGCTCCCCGGATTGGTTACGGTCTCAGAATCACTTTCATTAAATTGGGCTCGTGGCGGTACAACCGGTCGAACCAGGAAGGCCCCTCCTCCAATGGCGCGACGGCAGAGATCAGCGGCGCCACCTGGATGGCGCCGGCAGAGAGCAGGGCGATGCAGGCCGGGTACTCGCCGTTGGAGGCGCAGGAGCCCTGGAGGCGGATCTGTCGCGTGACTACCGATTGCAGCGGAAGGTCGATGTCCGGGGCGACGTTGCCCACCAGGGTGACCGCTCCGCCCTTGCGCACCCCGGCGATGGCGGTGCGAATCGGGTCGGTTGCGCCCACACATTCCACCGCGATATCGGCGCCGCGGCCTTCGGTCATTTCCCGAACGGCAGCGGCGGCGTCGCCGGCCTTGGGGTTGACGGTGGCGGTGGCGCCCATCTGCCGCGCCAGGCCAAGGCGCGAATCGTCGGGATCCACTGCGATGATCCGCGTGCATCCGGCCAGCCGGACGGCCTGAACCGCCAGCAGCCCGATCATCCCGCTGCCCACCACCACCGCCGAATCGCCCAGCCGCACCGGGGTGATGCCGACGGCGTGGACCGCCACCGAGACGGCCTCGATCATGGCGGCCTGTTCATAGCTGAGGTTCTCCGGCAGCCGGTAC
>Ga0210402_10003962_pt1 | contig 13675 bp, 22 predicted proteins | sample IncBWC7MmetaG_FD_161055 | JGI IMG/M metagenome (GOLD analysis project Ga0210402, IMG submission 161055) | Forest soil microbial communities from Barre Woods Harvard Forest LTER site, Petersham, Massachusetts, United States - Inc-BW-C-7-M | ecosystem: Environmental > Terrestrial > Soil >...
TCAACACACATATAATTGCTAACAATTCTTTCTCATGTACGGGATAACATTTCTGCACATTGTTGAGTTGCATCGAATCAAATGCCACAGGGTGGGCTGATTCCCATGAAGGGCCCCAACTCAGAACGGCCCCTGTTCACAAGTCACTTGCATCTGTGGTTGCGAATATCTTGTTGTCACCCAGGTTTGCATGATCGATGACCGTCAGACATTCCCAACCAACAACCAGACCCTTAATTGCATTGAATGCTCCTTGGTGTGTTGCTGACCATTTCGGAAATGACCTCTCCATCTCATTCATTGTCAGTGGTGTTAGGGCTGCCATAAATTCTGCCAGCTTTGGCAAAAAGACAGAAATGTATCTGACCAGGCCCAGAAATGCTTGCACATCTGAAGCAGATTTTGGGACTGGCCAGTTTAATATCTTATCAACCTTCGATGAGTTCACTTTGATGCCTCAGCCTGAGATGTGGTGGCCCAGGAAGTCCACCTCCATGCAAAAAAATTCTGATTTCTTTCCATTCAATCGCAGCCCGTGCTTCCTCAAACAATCCATCACCATCCAGACATGTGTCTCATGTTCCTCCAAAGAGGCTGACCAAATTATGATATCATCCAAACAAATATGGCATATCCTGCCAATCAACTCTCTTAGCACATTTGTCACCCTTCTCTGGTGTACTGGGGGTGAGTTATGCAATCCCATAGGCATTACCATCCATTCATACAAACCAAATGGTGTTGTAATTGCTGTGAGTGCAATACTGTATCAAAGTTTTCCATGTGTCTCTGTACTTACAGGGACAACTATATGAGCACACTGTTATTGTTTTTGACGCATCTTTCGGGATCACCCTACAGTGAATCTTGTCCGACAGGTCATCATAATGAGGTAGGGGATCAAACACATCCTTATATTCTTTCCGCAGAGTTTCACTTTGAGCAATCAGATTTGCTCGATCTGCCAGTATCTCGATACGTTCACGAATCACTGCTATTACATTTGGTAATTTGAGTTCCGGGCATCTTTTATCCAGTTCCTCCTTGCAATGATGTCCCTTGCTTTGCAATTGTTTCATCATGAGCTTTCTCTGTTTCGCAACTGAGTGTTGTAGCTCCCTGTGAATCATTTGCAATGGTAACCTTTCTCCCAATGGCACTGGTCATGGTGGTGGGTGGAGCCAATCATAACCCAAAGCTTTCACTACACATGTATTCTGTTCATGATCAATAACAATTTCATTTGTGTGGAGGAATGGTAAGCCTAATATAATGTCCGTGCACAGGCCAGGTGTAACTACTGTGCATACAGTTCTCGAAGACCATGATTCATTTGGGTCATGAAGCTTTAGTTTCACCCACTCTGTCAAAGTTTATACAATGTGATTATTTGATTCAGAGACAGCAAGAGAAATATTCATAGGTTTGTTCAAAGTTTGGCATTGGAGGCCTAAGTGGTTCACAAGTTTGTTGCAGATCAATACTGTATGCAAGCCATTATCAATCAGCACCTCTATTTCTGCATGATCAACCAAATGCTGGTCATCTACTGCACATTTAGGATGGTCACTCACAGAGTCATCAGAGTCTTTAGACAGGTCACTACTATCCCCTTCCAGAACGGTGTGATCATTTGTTGGTGGCATAATCATGGCCACAGGTAGGTTCCCTGAGCCTCATGAAGATTCTGCAACTGTCACCACCGCATTGGTTTGCTTGCAGCATGTGGCATTCACATCTTTGTTCATCAACACATTGTATCCCACAGGTGATTGGAAATTGTTTGGACAGTCTGCAGCACAGTGCTTCATGAAGAAATGCCTGCACTTGAGACATCCCTCATTGTCGAGAAGGAGCGATCTCTCCACGTCAGTAAGTCTCGGTAACTTGTTCACATCTCTCCTTTTACTAGCTGACAACTTGTCATTCGTGGTACCTCAGAAGGTGTTGTAACAACGAGAAGGTTTGGATAGGCCTGCAGACATTGTGTTTCATTTCAGGTGAGAATGGGCAGCCTCTTCCACATCTGCTTGCTGTTGCTGCCACTCCCTACATTTCTTCTTGTCAATGATTTTGACCTTATCCAGCCATTTGTCTAGGTCCACTTCATTGATTCTTTCATTGTTGCATGCATGGCTGAGCCAGGGTTCCAAATTCGCCTCCAGCTGGTTCAGTAGGCCAGTGTCATCCAGGTGGGCAGATGTTCCTCACAATAATGTATTCAGTGATCGCATTTTTATGGCCCACTCCCAGAATGTGCCAGTTTGTTTTGTGCCCAGCACTTTACGGTGAATGTCCTGCTCCCAGTCATTTACCAACCATTTGTTACGCAATTCCTTCATGAAGTCATCAAATGATAATGTGTCGAAAGTTACTTGTCCGGTCCAGTACCAGTCAGAAATGAGGGGTCATGAAGACTGCCGGCGACACGAGCAACGAAGTCCTTTGGTTCTAAGCCCTCTTTGTTACAGAAAAAGGAGTGACACACATTCTCAAATTGGCACAAAACCTCGGGTGATACAGTTCCCGCAGATAACACAGGTGGTTTATTGCTCCTGGTGTGAGCCACTTCAGCATACAATTTAGTTGACATTGTGGCCGGTACAGAGATGGAGAGTTCGGAAGATGAATCTGATGAATTGTAGGTGGGTCAGTTATTTGTAGTAGCCAGCAACAACAATGGTGAAGTCAGCAGCGACAATGGTGGCAATGGAGATGACGGTGGCAGCAGTGAAGAATTTGATTCTGTCTGCTTACCGGATTGGGTCTTTGCCAGTTTTGAAGCCGCTGGGTCAATAATCATATCAGTATCATAATCCACAACATTCACATACATAGAATCAGATCGTCAATGGTTGGAAATAACAGTATGACAATTTTCATCGGTCATGGTGTGTAATGCAGGTGCAGTTGACATCACACCTAGGCATGAATCTCTCATAGACATCAGAAATTGTTTGTAGATATCGGAAATCGTCTTGCAATCAAATTGTTGGTCAGGGACAAGCCCCAACCCGCATATAGCCACTGAAGTGGTTAATGTTCGAGATGATGAGAAATTAATTACTCACAGTTTGTACATGTTAAAAAAAAAGTGTAAGAGAACACTTAAGTCAAATGAATAATGAGACGAGTGTGTGTTATTGAAGCAGTATGAAACTGTAGAGTTAATGAGAGTAAGAAGATGAGATTCAGAACAGGAAAGGACGGAAGTATATGTGTGGATTATGTAAGTGTTTTGGTATGTTTGTAAGCAAGAGTCTTACAGTGCTACCATAGACTTGCTGTCTTGCAAGGGCAACTAAACTTGTAAGGCTCTATATATGACATTGATGAGCTTGTCACAAGTGCCTTGGGCACTGTATCATCTTCCTTAACAAGGTTTTTTTTTGTTCTTTGCCATGGTATTTGAGTATGAAAATTAGGAGAGAAGGGAACTAGTAGGGAACTAGTAGATCAGATATTTACAATTTGATAATTATATATATATAACAAACTCTGATATGATACACTGGCAGATAGTACAAGTGAAGCAAAACTGAAGCAGCTTCACTTTGTTGAAGTGCCTCCAGAGGTGCTTTGATGCTTCAGGTGTGCTTCACTTTTTTGGCACTTCAGCAGCCCAAATTAGAAAAGTGAAGCATCACCTGAAGCCCACCCTGAAGTGCCATAGTTGACTGTCACTATTAACTTATTTGCATGTATTGGTATCAATCCATGGCACAATGGTCTTCAGAGTGCACTACTGGCAGCATTAGTGGATTCATACTCTGATGTTGGTATGTCCATCTCAGTAACCCCACTGGTATATGCATATGTACAAATAAAGCTCCATGTTTTCAATTTCTCACCATTTCAAATTTTCAATTGACATTGTTTCAGAAAATTTGACAATTGGAAACTCCATTATCCATCCAGCCATCCGGCCATCTGGCAGCTGGCAAACAAACCTGACCAAACAGTGTGTGAACTACACTCAGGCTCTGCACCTCGCCATCCTTCAAGTTCTTGTACCACACACCTATGACTACCTGTCACAACCCTTCAGGGTGAGAGCAGCAACAGCAGCAGCAGCAGCAGGGATGTGACGAGGACAAAAATGAAACCATAATGAGGAGGGCAGGGGCATAATTCCAATGTTGGTGTGAGGCTGCATGAGGACGAGAATGATGGCAATGATAAGGGCCACCTATTATGCAATAATACAATTTTATTTTGTAGTTTATGCTCATAATGCCAATTTTATTTTAGAGTTTTATTCTCGACCTATAGTACAGTACCTGCATTTCCTGCAGCCTATAGCTATCTGTCATTACATGGTGCATAAACAGGACATGGTCAGATGGACAGACTACAGATGGACAGCTGGACTACAGACTTTCCAATACCCAAATGTCCTCCATTGTTTGGCTGAATCCAGTTCTTAAACTTGTTAGAAACTTGAACTTGCTCCAAGTCACTTGAGAATCGACCACTCAGACAAGTTGGACCACACTTGAGTCCATGAAAAAAGTCTATGTGGAGTAGTGCCTCAGGTCCATCAGTGTCTCCATTTCTCTCCAGCCTAGCAACTGGACACTGGCAATTGAAGAATAATGACACCCAGTGCCTTGAATGACAATTGCAAGTAGGGAATGATTTGACAGTCACTGGGGTGCGGAGACAAAGTGCATAATGTTGAGCTAGCCAAATGTTGAAACTAGGTTCACTGCTGGAGTTGCTTGAGCTTATTTTTTAGTAGATATGGCTATTGAATCTTGTTATTCACGAGCAGCCGAGTCATTTCAGTTCTAGTTTGATTCTAGTGGCAAAACTTCGAGTTAAGACAAACAGGTACCTCTTTCATATGATACACTATTTCCAGTCACCTTTTATGTTATACTGCACCCGAGATCATTTTATGCCGGAGGATTTTGTGAATCTGCCAATAATGCACAAAGTCGGTTTTCTTTATCCTGTCCCAATCTGGGAGGTGAGTTGCCTAATCGGATGACACGCGTTTCCGCCCTGACAGACAAATTTACCAAATTTGAATGCTCGATCAGGGCACTTCAAGTTGCTGACTCTCACACATTGAGACGCATAGCATTTAGTCACGGTGGAACCTTCAGACATGGACATCCACATGGCAGACGTTCAAAATATTACTCGCCTGCCTACTCCCTCTCCTCCAACCACGTCATCTCCAGAATCCTACGATGATCACCGTTCTCAGCATACTCCTCTAATTATTGACAATGGATCCACTACCATACGCTACGGCTTCTCAACCTCTCCTACTCCTCGCACAGGCGTCAATGCTGTGGCCAAATACAAGGAACGCAAGTACAACAAGCCTCTCCTGCTGTTTGGGGACGGAATAGAGGCGGAGAGTGGTGCAAAAGGTCAGGCAAGGACGCCATGGGAAGGTGATGTGTTGTTGAACTTTGATGCTTTGGTGTGTGGATTTTTCGTATGGATGGCTCGATGTGATGAACATGACATTTTGACCTCGAGGCATAGGAAAACGCTCTTGACTATGCGTTCATTCAACTTGGCATTGATACACCTTCCGTGGACCATCCAGTGTTTATGACAGAGCGGTTATGTACACCGCTGCACTCAAGAGCATGTGCGTGTCGTTTGCTTGCTTTGTTTTTCATAGAGGCTTCTTATCATGCGTGTTTGCATGCAGTAACTTCAGAGCTAATGTTTGAGCAATATTCTGTGCCATCTTTGGCGTACTGCGTTGATGGGGTCATGTCATTCTATCACAACAACCTGACATCTCGGAAAGCACCCTTCACATCTGACGGCTTGGTTATCTCCTTCAACACCGCGTCGACCTCAGTGATACCCATATTAAGTGGGAAGGGCATCATGAGCCATGCTAAACGGCTCGTCTTATTCTGCTTCAGCGATGGACGTCCTTCTAACATCCACACATCAGGATACCTTGGGGTGGCTCACAATCATCCGATTACCTCCTCAAGCTCATCCAGCTCAAATACCCCAGCTTTCCAACTAGGGTAACATCTTCCCAATCAAACGTGATGTCCCATTCCAGTTAATTGGCGGCGACCCACATACTGATTTCTCATTCACGGCCAGTGGATGTTACACAACTTTTGTGAATTTGCAGTCGACTATCCTGCGCTCTTGCGCACATTCAAAGAACCTTTGAAACTGCGCGCTTCCGAACGAATCGTTCAGTTTCCTTTTGCATTGCCTGTATTGGAAGAGAAGACGGAGGAGGAGTTGGCAAGGATAGCGGAGAAAAGGAAGGAACAGGGTAGGAAGTTGCAGGAAATGGCTGCGAAGACTAGGATGGAGAAGGTGTGTTCTGTTCTACTCTCGTTCTGAGAGTCAAGGAAATTCTGACGCGGGCTACGTGTAGCTTGTTCAGAAAGAGAATGATTTGCAGTATCTATTGAATTTGAGGGAGGGAAAGGGACAGGGAAAGAGGGAGTGGATCGTACGTTATTCGTCTCATCTTGTTACATGCATGGGTTCGCTGAGTGCTGATGTGTGTGGAGCTGCGCAGAATACACTGCAATCGGAAGGGTTCGATGATGATGCAGGGCTGGATGAGACAATCAAGAAACTGGAAGGGGATTTAAAGAAAGCGAGGAAGAAAGAGGCCGACGGGGATGATTCTGTTGTGGGTGTCTTGTTCTGCTTCGTAGTTTGTTTGTTCTCTGTACTGATTGGATGTGGTGACGACGATAGGAGGAGCCGTCGTTCCCTTTGGTGGATGTTCCTGATGCGGATGTACGTTCTCTTTCGTTTCAATCATAGATGTGCATGTCGATGACTGAGATATCTACAGCTGGACGAAGAAGGCTTGAAAGAAAAGAGGAAGCAGAAGCTGATGAAAGCAGGCTTCGAGGCGCGAGCAAGAGCGAAGCGCGAGAAGGAGAGGGAACGGGAGGAGAGGGAGAAGGAGGAAAAGAAAGAGGAGGAGGAGAGGGAGACGGACTTAGGCGGGTGGGTACGAAAGATGAGACAGGAACAGGACGTATGTGTTCCATGTGCAATGTTGGGGACTAGGCAGAAAGCTGACTCTAAGTTGGGGTGCAGGCATTAATCAGCAGGATTAAGGACAGAGCACGAAGGAAGGCGGCGTTGAGTGACAGGAAGAGTGCTGCAGCTCAGGCGAGGATGAAGAGTATTGCAAATCTTGCTGCTGATGATAAGGTGACGAAGAAGAAGAGGAAGGGTGGGGGCGGTGAGTTGGTCTTCTTTTCGCCCATTTTAATTTGTTGATGTGATCTTTGGTTAGAGGATATGTTCGGGGCTGATGATGCTGATTGGGCTATCTATCGCAAGATCGTGAGTTCCCTCAACTGCATGACCTAGGAGGGACTGAGGACTGTGGCTCCATAGAATATTGCGGCAACCTCGTCAGACGAAGAGGATGACATCCACCAATTGCAGACCGTCGAGCAGAAACTACTCGCATATGACCCCACGTTCACTAATCAGCACACGCATGCATCTATTACGACGCAACGTTCGGCTCTCATTGCTGCGTTCAGGCCAGCATATGAGGAGGGGGATATCGAGGGTGCGTTACCTCCATCTTGGTTCCCACCTGTGTTACGCCTTATTTATGAGAAGGTAACACCCGGATCCACTTGAACACGGAGAGATGGAGGGTATGCGAGGCGTGGTTCTCACCTGGAATGGCTGGAGTAGATTCAGCGGGGCTCGGGGAGGTTCTGCAAAATGTGCTTGCGCGGTTCCCCGATTCCGACAAGGCACGGCTCGTCAAAGTCCGCTTGTTCTTTACATATTCTCGTCATCCCGTAAACTTATTTGTTATGACTGCAGAATGTATTCCTAACAGGCACGCCCTCCGTCTTTCCGGGCCTGATCCCACGCCTGCACGCGACCCTCCGCCCAATACTCCCCCCAGAAACGCCGATTGAAATCGTGAGGGCTGGTGATCCGGCTATGGATGCGTGGAGGGGGATGGCGGGATTTAGTATGACGAAAGAGTTTGGGAGGGTAGGAATTACCAAAAAGGAGTATGAGGAAGAAGGGGGCGAGAGGATTAGGAGGTGGTGGGGAGGGAATTGGAATGGGGGCTTCGTTGGCTAATGGTGAGGGGCCATGAGAGGATTAACAGGTTATTTATTGGGGATTGAATTTGAAGTCTCAAATATGCAACTTGCTTCTGTATATACATACGCAGATCCATTGTGAGTCAATTATAATATGAATGGAAAGCCTAAGTTGCAAAGATGGATTTAATAAAGACAGAAGAGTAGGGAACCAACAGGTGGCAGGTGATAGTCGATCGGAGAATGTGATACTGGTGTGCATGTACAGACGACGAAAAGGATGTTCGGTCTATGTACAGCAGCCTGTCGAGGTTTGGGCGGAGGGCTGGTTGACTCTCACCGACCCGTCGTTCGCTGTAATCCCTGCTGCACCTGCTGCGTCGGCTTGGGAGTCGATCAGACGAGTCTTGATATCCCTGTAGCGCGCGCCAAGACGGAGGTTACTTTACATCATACGGACAAATTCATAATATGTTCGCACCTTGCAAGCGTAAAGAAGGCTTCTTCGACGCCCTCATTGATCTTTGCGGAGGTCTCCATAAATTTGATGCCAAGTTCGTTTGCAAGCTCGCGGCCTTGTTCTTCGGTGACAGCTTTCTTGTCTGTCCAGTCTGATTTATTGCCGATGAGAATCTTGTTGACACCTTCGGAGGCATGTTGCTCGATGTTGGCGTGCCAGACTCGGATATCTGATAAGGTTAACATCAAGATGACCGTGCCACAGCAAGGGCGAGGAAAAGGTCAGGGAGTGAGGAACGCACTATTAAAGGATCGCTCGTCCGTGACGTCGTAAACTAATAGAATACCCATCGCCCCACGATAATATGCAGTCGTTATAGTTCTAAATCGTTCCTGTCCAGCGGTATCCCACTAATGTCTCACGCTGTCAGCACTCTGTATGGCATGCGAGAGTGCACAGATGGAGAGGCAGGACGCACTATTTGTAGCTTTATACGCTTCCCGTCAAGTTCAATTGTCCGAATCTTGAAGTCGATGCCGATTGTGGTGATAAATGAAGGGGTCCACGCATCGTCGCAGAAACGTAGCAAGAGGCACGATTTGCCAACACCTAAACATAAAGGAACAATATAGTTCACGTAAGGTTAAGAGTGAGTATGTTCACCTGAGTCACCAATGAGTAGAAGCTGGTAAGGGTGTCAGATTGTGAAGTGAAGGTAGTATAGAGAAATTGTGGGCTCACTTTGATGAGGAAGTCGTAGTGTGGAGGAGGCATGTTGGGAGATAGGGATTCTGAGGAATTCGAAGGGTGGTACGGGTACTGGCAATATTCGGAGGGTAATATTAATGGACGTCCAATTGCAAGTTAAGAACTTCAGGTTGAAGGCTCGAGTGCACGTGGAGGCGGCTGGGAGCGCAGTCAAGGGGCACGTGGTTATGTAAATAATAAATAAATATTTTCTTTCGGCTGGTTTCAAGTTCTCGCTTTCCTTGAGTGTGAACTTAAAAGTAGAAGCCAAAGTAGAAGATCGATATTCTGGCTCAGAACAATACTATGGAGGTTTAACCATCGTCGAATTCGTCTCCACAAACAATTTTCGGACTTTGCCCACCGTCAACTGCTCCCAGTTAAAGTTGCAACCCGACAAACGGATATCTATCAATAATTACAACCACCACCCGAATCTGGGCAGCGTACAAATTTATACCGGTGAGTACCATTCTGGAATTTTCTGGCAATTTCTTGTCCGAGCACTCTATTCAAAGATATTTATGTGATGTGAATGACTTACTCGAGTATGCCGACCTTAATGAAAATGGGCTTGAGATACCTTCGCGTACGTCTGGTATGTGCTCAGGAAAGGTAGCGCATGACGTACGAGTTCTAGGGTCAAGAAGCAAGGCTTCTTTATTTCTTTATGTGGCCTTCCGGTTTTGTGTAGGCGCTCGAGAGTCGATACGCGTTTCAATTTCATTTGGGATTTTTCTCGCCCAGGAATTGCCTCTTCTTTCTTTCCGGCTGTTTTAACGCGTCGACTTCTTTTCCCTGACCTTGAATGTCAAATTCATGCCCGTACTCAAGATCTTTTCCAGCCTTCTCTAGTGTCTTTCGTTCTGCTTTCTGGGCTTTCTACGTAAGGGACTTCCGTCAAAACATAGCGCTCGTCAACACGCGCAAACCTCGTTTTCCGCAGCTAGCTTCGAAAGGGACAGGTCATATTAATCAGGCCCTACCACGGTGGAAGCAGCAACTATTGCATTATGGGTCCCTCCGTGCTGCCTCGGAAACATGCGTACCGTCCCGATCTATTCGATCCCAAATCATTGTCGACTCTTGCCGCCGTTGAAAATGCTGTCTGTGAATTCGAAGGCCTTCTCAGCCGCAATAATTTTGAGCACATCATCGATGACTTGCTCTCACACCCCAATCGTACAGCGGTGGAGCTTGCGTTATCGTGTAGGTGCTTATTATGTCGTGAGCCATCTGTATCTGACCCAATCAGCCATAAGCAACTCTACTCCGTTGGCCGACTGGATCATGGAGCAATTCCCCACTAGTCCTGATATATTCAGTTCGTCGCTTACAGAGAAACTCCTGGCCAGGTTTTCTCTCTTCTTCCTCTTGACACCATTACCCCTTCCAATTCTGGAGATCCGCAAAATGACTGATTACCGCCGATCGGTGGTAAGGGCTCCTAAAGTATTCGAAACACTCTTGGCTATGTCTTTCATCGACGATGGCTCCCATGTTGTCGATGAGGAAGAAGAACTACGGGATACTAACCTTGTGAAGAGGAAGCATAAAAGCCAAAGAAAAAATAAGCAGGCCATGCGAGGTGTTAACACCGTGAAGCCCGAATCTTTCAAGGCTCTTGCCATCTCTGTCCCGAACACCCGTCAAAATGCCGAGGAAATCGCCCTTGGTATCTTGAGCGAGCAGAAACTAATTCTTGAGGTTTCTATTGGCTCCTCACATTTCAGATTAACCTATTTTTGAAACTTTCAATTTCTAGTACTATCTCGATGCTCTTCGTCTCTCAGATATGGCAGAAACCATCAAACAAGGGTGCATTCTACAACATGCTTCGCATCAGCCAAAAATCGGTGTAGAAGTCAAATTGGATATTATGAATAACCTCTCGACAACTCAAACCCCTTCCGCTTACCCAATGGTGCAGCCTATGACAGCGTAAGCAGGACCGTTTATCGTGATTCAGCATAGTCACTCTGTTCGCTCGATAGTGCCCTATATTTTCCCAGCGCTGGAGGCTTCGGGGAATGGCGGATCCTTATCGGAACGCGTGCTGAGCGAGTTTTGCGGGAAACTCGCCGAAAGGACCACAAGACATTCCAGATCATATTCAAAAAGATCAAGTATGTCATTGCACGCTTTCAGTCGATTCTACCTTTTTTTGATGCGACTTTGCAGGGAACTCTCAAATGGGCATTTTTCCGACGACAACCAGAAGAGGCTGAACGGACCAAACACTGAGATCCCAATATATGAGGCTAAGATGACGCGAGATTTACGCCTTGTGGTAAGTGCCCTTCTCTCGCTGTCTGGAGGTGCAGGAATTAAGCTTTGCCAACTTGTAGTATCAAGTTGATTGTATTCCAGAAGACGACAGTGAAGTTTGTCTGATCATTCTGATGCTCCTTGATGGGTTGCTTGCTGATAGCCGAATTTTTCAAGGTTGAACGACAGGGTCCGTCCATCCCGTGTCTTTGTGTTATTGCTCACATAAATGCGAGCCCCATTCTGGAAACAGCTCTTAAAGTCTTCGGTATATACACCCATGCCCAGCTCAACAGTCTGAATTGGGATTCCTTCGCCCAGCAGCTTGGGAGGAAAGGCAAAGAGTACAAACACAGGTATACTTCGCGAAATCATAATGGTTTCGACACATTTTGATGGTTTGATAGATGTACCTTCCGCACTCGACCACACCATCCTGGAGACAATGTTTTCATGCCTGCTTCATTCCCATCTGTTGCGGAGTCTGAACAGTCTCCCTCATCCAATATGCCGGAGTTACCTCCTGCTGATTTGGAAGAGGTCAGTTAGAATTTGGTTATTACATAAGGTCTTGATTAAACCAATGGATAGATCCATTCACTCTTGGTGTATGTTCTATCTGGCAGTCACATCACCTCCATGTCCTCATCATTTCGACAGTCTGGAGAAATATGTCACATTTTCTCAGGTGCGCAGTGGCTTCTTACCATCCATTGTATGGCCTGAATTTTTCCTACGGCAGGGTCTCCTCAACAGTGTGTTCATTCTGACACTCAGTTGTATACAGTCATCTCAGGTCTGCTTCAGGTATAATTGCCGACTTGGAGGTTGCATATCCCTTTCAAGTCACGCACGTTACATATCAACCGTGTCGTTCTTGAAAACTAATGTTGAGTTATCAATGCAGATCTCGTGAGAAGGCAATAATCGAACATCCCTACTCTTCCTATGTTCTTGGCCGCAGTGGAACTGGGTATGCACTAATATGGGCCACGTGTGAACCGAGCTGAATCTGTGATAATGTGCATTTAGGAAGACTACAACAATGCTTTTCAAGATGCTCTTAATCGAGAGAAGCTATCACTTGTGTCGTGACAGTGTGTCAAAACCCCGTCAAATATTCGTGACCCAGTCACGGGTCTTGGCAGGAAAGGTGGAAGAATATTTTTTGAAGCTTTTGGAGTCTTTGATTACGGCTTCTCAGTCACTTCAAGATCTAGCGAAGCTTGCAAAGGCGAAGAAACCCCAACAGGACGAAGACGGATTAATTGATCAAGATGATGTGCTTAATTGGCGCAGCGATCTTCCGCACAGATTTAGTCTACTCAATGATCACCATTTCCCCCTTTTCATTACATTTGATCGTGTGAGTATTTTCGGTCTGGTCTGTGCCTGATTTCATTCAACTGAAATGTTAACCGTGAGTTTAGCTTTGTAAATTGCTGGAAGCCGACGTACATGAAAAGAAATCACTCGGCCCTGCTCCTCAACTCGATCCAAACCAGGACGGATTGCCTGGAAGGCACGGCACATTTGTCTCCTATGACATCTTTTTGCAGTATTATTGGCCCCATTTTGCCCAGTCATCGACCAAAGGCCTTGGTAAGGGTTTCTACATCATCTTGCTCGACTCTCTCTTGATTTATCCCTTCCAGATCCATCCCTAGTATTCAGCGAGCTGATGGGTGAGATTAAACATATTTTATTTTATTGTTATGAACCGCCTCACATTTGGCTCTTAGGCGTCATCAAAGGAGCTGAGCAGACATTGACAAGCACGAACCGTTTCTTAGATCGGCATGCCTATGAAGCACTCAGCCCGCGGACCCAGCCTACCTTTGCCAGTCAAAGGAATGCTATATACACCATTTTCGAGATGTATCTCAGTCTAAAGCGCGACCGTGGTGACTTTGATGCCGCTGACCGGTTAGCATGATTCTCCAAGACGATAGACAGTGGACTTACACAAACACAGGACTCATGATATCCTGAAGGCGCTCGAAACACAGGGAGTGCCTGGACAAAAGATAGACTATCTGTCAGTACCATCCCTCAACATGCGCTGACGTCTTCTGATTCGCTTCCTTAGATATGTAGACGAAGTACAAGATAATCTTCTCATTGATGCCCTTCGTGAGCTCTAAGCACTCTTCCA
>Ga0210402_10003963_pt1 | contig 13673 bp, 13 predicted proteins | sample IncBWC7MmetaG_FD_161055 | JGI IMG/M metagenome (GOLD analysis project Ga0210402, IMG submission 161055) | Forest soil microbial communities from Barre Woods Harvard Forest LTER site, Petersham, Massachusetts, United States - Inc-BW-C-7-M | ecosystem: Environmental > Terrestrial > Soil >...
TATAAAGGGGTTTTGGGAACATCGGAACGGAAAGTCCGGTTAAGCCATCGTCAGCGACTATTGCGGCGTTGTACGAGCTTTTCTTGGTCAACAATCGGATTGCGCAATGGTCGCAGTTCGGGGTACTGGCAGCAAACGTGCGAAAAATTTACTCTAGCGTATTGTACGCAATGTTGACTGGCCAGTTAGCTCGGCCAATCACAGCGTTGTCTGCCGCTCATCTTACGATCGCCGAATGAGATCTCGCGTAATTGAGTTCAACGTTGGGCAGCCGGAAAGCGCCATGGCCAGATCGAATTCCTGACGCACCATTTCCAGAACATGCCTCACGCCGGTTTCGGCACCGGTAGCCAGTCCCCATAAGACAGGGCGTCCGATGAACACGGCTTCGGCTACATGATACGACTGAGCCGGAATGCGCTATGCGCTACAACGCCTACCGCTCTGCCGACCTCAACGGTGAAGCGGCGCCCGGTTATTCCACGGGCCAGGCGCAAGCCGCAATCACAAAGATCCTCAAAGAGACCTTGCCGAAGGGCATGGACTTCGAGTGGACAGACCTGACCTATCAACAGATTCTCGCCGGAAACACCGCTTTGATCGTCTTCCCGATCTGCGTGCTTCTTGTTTACCTCGTACTTTCAGCGAAATACGAAAGTCTTTACCTCCCCCTCGTCGTGATTCTAATTGTTCCAATGTGCCTACTATCCGCGATCTGCGGCGTCTGGATTGGCGGAGGCGACAACAACATCTTCACACAGATCGGATTCTTTGTGCTGGTCGGCCTCGCGTGCAAAAACGCGATTCTGATCGTCGAGTTTGCACGGGAGTTGGAAACAGACGGCAGGGAGACGCTGTCTGCGGCGATCGAGGCGGCGCGTCTCCGGCTACGCCCAATTCTCATGACATCCTTCGCTTTTATCATGGGTGTTATTCCATTGGTTCTTTCCAAGGGAGCGGGAGCTGAGATGCGCCGCGCAATGGGAGTGGCCGTCTTTTCCGGAATGCTCGGTGTGACCTTCTTCGGCCTCTTCCTGACGCCGGTTTTCTACGTCGTCGTGCGGACGCTCGAGAAGCGAATAACAAGTCGTGTGCTGCCGGTAAATCACAGCACCTCATCGCTCGCCGCGGCGCATCCCTACACATTTGCTGCAAGCCCCGACCGAACCTGACTGAGCCAAATGTGGCAGAACGCTAGAGGGGTTCCGAGCTGTTCGCCAACGCTCGACGCTTATCACAGACAGTAGATACCGGACTGCCCAATTTGTCTGGCGCGGCTTCCGACGGGACTCCTTCTCAGTCGCAAATAATTTGGGAGATTCGGTCGCATTTAGTTTGGAATCTGACAGCGGGAGCGACCGAGGCGATGACGATGGCCGGATTGGAGCATTTCAAAGTGATCTCGGTCGACAACCGCATGCCGCCCGAAGCCTATTTCCCGGCCGCGATCGACGACGTGCTGACGGTCTATAAGGCCCTGCAGCGGCCTGATCCTGCCCGCTCCGCCTGAGCCGGCCTGGTGATTTTGCGGCGGACAAATGGGCCAAGAAACCATTTCGATTGCATCGGTTCTTGACTTTGCAAGACGACCGGTCATATTAAACCCATGCCGAGAGAAAGCCTCAAAGAACCTATCCTTGCTGCAGCTTTGAAGGTGCTGCAGCAGAAGGGATTTAATGCCACGGGGGTGCAAGACATCACCGAAGCCGCAGGCGTGCCCAAGGGTTCCTTCTACAATCATTTCGAAAGCAAGGAAGCGCTCGGAATTGAGGTGCTGGAACGCTACTGGCAGGCCGGGCTAAATTCGCTGAAGATACTTGAGGACACTGACGTCGCGCCGGTTGGTCGTCTGAAGGATTATTTCCACAAACTCAATCTCAGGGCGCGCAAGCTTGATTACCGATATGGCTGCTTTATCGGGAATCTGGGAGCGGAGATGTCCGATCAAAGCCCTGTGTTTCGCAAGCGGCTGGCGACCATCTTCGGAGTCTGGAGTCGCGCGATTGAAGCCTGTGTCAGAGAAGCGCAGGCAGATGGATCGCTTCGGCGCGATCTCGATGCCAAGACGATCGCTTCCTTCCTGCTGAATTCCTGGGAAGGCGCACTGTTGCGGTCCAAGGTGGATCAGGGGTGGGGGCCCCTCGGGGAATTTGAAGAGGTCGCCTTCACCGCCCTCGCTAAGTAAGCCTGCGACAGGGTTAGAACTACGTACGGTCTTCTTCAAAACCCGGATTGGAGCAAGGTCAAAATGTCTAATTTCACGGCCGCAGCACCTCGATTACCCGTTGATCCCAGAGACCGCGGTGACGTCATCGACCTCGTTAATCGCTTCAACATGCATGTCGATGAGTGGGATCTGGAAGCCATGTTCGCAGCGTATACGGAGGATGCGGTCGTTCACCACCCTCGTGGTGTGGTCCGCGGCTATGACGCGTTCCGGAAGTTCTTCGACGCCTATCGACCACTAACACTGGGGGTGCGACGCCATAGCCTCAACCACATCGTCGACGCCCATGAGGACGGTACGTTGTCAGTTCTGCACTACACCGTACTCGTACGTGTGGCACCGGCTGAGCGCGCGGACGATGTCAGGCGCGCAGATTTGACCTACGATGCGACGGGATTGCCCACTCTTTTCATGCACTCGATCGTTACCGATCGATTCCGTAAGGATCCGGGTCACGGCTGGCGGATCATGGAAAAGCGCGTCGATCAGACGGTCGTTAATGCTGGACTGCGACCTTCAGCCTCGGGTGCTTAGGGACCTCGTGGGAAGAAAGATCAATGCACAAAGAGATATCGATGGCCTCTCGGAGAGGCCGATGTGTTCCAGAATTGGCGCTTCTATAACCTAATTAACACATGTAGTGGACAAGGCAAAAGGACAAACAAGAATGAGCCAAGGGTGACCTTACGATCCCGGCGGGGGCATTGCTTTTCACATCCGGAAACCCTCGGTTGGTGTGGTCCGCCCGAATGGGACAGTCGAGATCCGAAAAGTTGCTATTAGCCGCGATCTCGGCTCAAAACTGGAAATCTCGCAAGGCCTGTCGGAATCAGATCAGATCATCAACAATGCTCCTCCTGGCCTTGTGGATGGCGCCGTTGTGAACGTCGTAAGTGGCAACGAGTTCAGTAGCGTTGATAGGGATAGGGTGGCGCGCGATCTCAAGCAGTTGTTGCTTAGCGATTCAATACTAGTTCTAAGGTAACATTATGGCGAACGATCTGAAAACTTACGACTTGGTGGTAATCGGGGGCGGTCCCGCCGGCATCACCGCGGTGATGGCAGCCTCGAGGTTCGGCAAAAGCGTGGCGCTGGTGGACAGCCATCAGGAGATCGGCGGAGCGGGGTTCAACACGGGAACGGTGCCGAGCAAAACGCTGCGCGAAACGGCGTTGGCCTTGTCCGGTCTTAAGTCGCGCAACCTTTACGGAGTCGATCTTTCGCTACGCCGGGAAGTGACCGTCGCCGATTTTCTTGGCCACGAAGAGCACGTGAAGGACGCTTTTCACGCGAGCATCACGCAGCGGTTGCAGGTGCTGCAGGCGACGATTTATTGCGGGATCTCCTTCTTCCTAGACGCGCATACAATCCAGATCAATCTGGGTTCGGAGGATGGGGACAAAGATCCTTCCGCCCCAGGCGGGGAGATCCAGTTGCGCGGTGAAAAGATCCTCATCGCCACCGGATCCTCGCCGGTTCATCCCGACGTTTTTCCTTTCGGTCACGGCGAAATTTACGATTCCGATACGATCCTGAAACTAGGCCGCATTCCCAAGACTCTGGCGGTCGTCGGGGCCGGTGTGATCGGCACCGAATACGGGTGCACTTTCCGCGCGCTTGGCGCCGAGGTCCACATCATCGACGGGCGCGATGTCCTCCTGCCATTTTTGGATGCGGAAGTTTCCCAGGCACTAGTGGGTGCGTTTGAAAGCATCTGAATCGTTTTTCGCTGGAGGGAAAATGTACAGAAGTGCATTCCACTGGAATCTGGCGGCGTTCGGCTGGAACTTTCCTCCGGCGCGGCTCTGACCGGCGATGCGGTGCTAGTCGCGGCGGGAAGACAAAGCAACACGGGCAACCTTGGACTTGAAAAGGCGGGGGTCAAAACCGGCGAGCGCGGGATCATTCCCGTGAACGAGCACTTCCAGACAAACATCGAAAATATTTATGCCGCAGGCGATGTTATCGGTTTTCCCACCCTTGCCTCGACGAGCATGGAGCAGGCCCGCCGGGCGGTGCGCCACGCGCTTGGGCTCGGCGGAAGCGCGATTTCCCCGCTCCTGCCCAACGGCATCTACACCATCCCCGAAGTCAGCATGGTCGGCGAGACGGAGGAGTCGCTCAAAAAAAAGGCCGTCGCTTACATCGTCGGACGAGCGAACTATCGGGAAAATGCGCGGGGTCGGATCATCGGCGATCAGGACGGGTTTCTGAAGCTGCTCTTTCGCCAGGACGATCTGAAGCTGATCGGCGTGCATATCATGGGAGAACTCGCGACAGAGGTCGTGCACATTGGTCTGATGGCCATGATGTGCAATGCCTCTGCGAATCTCTTTGTCGACGCCTGCTTCAATATGCCGACTCTCGGGCTGCTCTACAAAACCGCGACGCTGAACGCGCTCCAAAACGTTCCGCCTTCAACCAATTACGTGCCGGGAATCATGAGAAACCAACTAACATCATGAAGCAACCTCAAAAGGCCACCTTTAACCGGAGAATTACCTACCGGCTGTCGGCGACAATATTTTGCGTCGCTTTCGCTTTATTAGACATTTCCTTCAATCTCAGCGCGGAGGGACCGGCGAATGAGCAGTCTTCAATAGCGGCGTTATGGGATCGCCGCGAAAATCCCTCAGCCAAACAGGTTGACGTCTGGTTTGACAACTATCGGTTCCGCGATGGTGAGATCATGCCCCGACTGCGAATCCACTATGCGACATTGGGCGGTCCACACCGCGACAGCGAAGGTAATATCGACAATGCTGTTCTGATGCTTCACTGGACGGGAGCCGATGGACGGGCGTTGCTAAGTCCAACTTATACCAAGGCGCTCTTCGATCCCGGCCAGCCGTTGGACGCCAGTCGCTACTACTTGATTTTTCCAGATAGCGTTGGCCACGGGCAATCCAGCAAGCCAAGTGACGGTCTGAAAGCGCGTTTTCCCAACTACGGCTACGACGACATGGTCGATCTTCAACACAAATTGGTCACGGAGACGCTCGGGATAAAGCATCTCCGTGCCATCGTCGGAATGTCGATGGGCGGAATGAACGCCTGGCAATGGGCAGAAGCTTATCCGGACGAAATGGATGGCGTCATGCCGGTCGTTTCCCTTCCCACGAAAGTATCGGGCAGAAATCTACTTTGGAGACGCATGATTATCGATGCGATTCGCTCCGATCCTGATTGGCAAGGTGGGAATTACTCCAAGAGGCTCGGCAGTTTTGCTCTAGCGTGTGAGATTCTGCGTTTGATGATCGATGGTGTGCCGCGGTTACAGGCGGTCGTGCTAGATTCAGGCAAGGCGGACCAGTTCATCAACGAAGTCCGCCAAATATCTGAGAAAGTTGATCCCAACAATATTCTCTACTCGCTGAAATCGTCCTCCGATTACGATCCCGAGCCGGGCTTGGCTTCCATCAAAACGAAGGTCTTCGCCCTCAATTTCAGTGACGATGAGTTCAATCCCGACGAGTTACAGATTCTCGAGTGGCTCATTAGCAAAGTCCCCAGAGGGAGTTATGTCGTTCAACCCGGGTCAGACATCAGTTACGGGCATTTGACCATGGCCCATCCCGAGCTGTGGGTACAGCAGGTGACAAAGTTTATGGATTCCCTGCCCGACACTTCCAACTAAAGCCAACATGAAGGGCAAACTTCACGCCCGCATTTTGGGTATATCGACTCACTCGATTCACTTGAGGTAAAACAATGCGTATTCTTATCGTAGGAGCGGGCGCAGTTGGTGGCTACTTCGGCGCGCGTCTGGTCCAGGCAGAACGAGACGTTACGTTTCTGGTTCGGCCTCGCCGGGCGGATCAGATAAAGACTTCGGGGTTAAGAATTATCAGCCCTTCCGGCGACTTTACGGTTACCCCACGCCTGGTCGAGCCGGGGAAAATCAATTCGACCTTTGACGTCGTGCTGCTCGCGGTCAAGGCCTTTGGCCTGCAGCAGGCGATGCATGACTTCGCCCCGGCGATAGGCGGTAAGACCATGATTGTTCCTTTTCTTAATGGCCTCCGACATCTTGAGTCATTGACGACACAATTCGGCGCGGAGCCTGTGCTTGGTGGAGTTTGTCTCGTCGCGACCACGATTAAAGAGGATGGCAGCATCGCGCAACTGGACGGCATACAGTCTTTAAGCTACGGAGAACTGACGGGGGACGCGACGACGCGCGTTGGAAAACTAGATCAAGTCCTCAAAGGAGCCGGCTTCGATGCCGTTTCATCGCGCAATATCATGCAGGAAATGTGGGAGAAATGGATCTTTCTCGCGACGCTCGGCGGGATTACCTGCGTCTTACGCGGCACGATCGGCGAGATCGAGAACGCGCCAGGCGGTACCGATCTCGCCTTGCAACTTCTAGCCGAATGCGCTGCCGTTTCAACGGCTTTCGGCCATACCCCACCGCCCGCTTTTGTCACCCGCGTCCAGACCGCAATTACGGCGCAGGGTTCAGGTCTAACTTCTTCTCTGTATCGCGATATGATGAGTGGAAAGTCAGTGGAGGCAGACCACGTCATCGGCGACCTGATTGCGCGCGCAAGAAAAGCCAATGTCCCAACCCCTCTTCTGGTGACCGCCTTCGCGCAGCTGAAAGTTTATCAGAATCGGCTCCTGACGAAATGATTCGCGATCGGTATTAACAAAAACTGGAAGTAAGCAGCCATGATCAAGGAAATAGTAGTTCGCCATCACGAATATATCCTTGTTGGACTCCGTTCGAGATGACAGCTTCAAACAGCTTTGGATCCGCGTTTGGGTGCAACTCTACGATTCGAAAGTTGTTCAGGTTCGCCTCAGAGGAAAATGACAGTCTTTACAGACTGCTAAAAACAAAAACCGTCACAGTTAGACGAACTGCCAGAAGGCAGGAGATAGAGGCACCGAGCAGTTGGAGGAGGAAATGATTTCACGGATGCGCACGCTAGCCGAATCACTGCTGCAAGGTTTGAAGGACCACGGCGCTCGCGAACTCTTTGGGATTCCCGGAGATTTCGTGTTGCCGTTCTTCAAAGTTATTGAGGAAAGCGGAATCCTTCCGCATTACACGCTGAGCCATGAGCCCGCTGTTGGCTTCGCAGCCGATGGCGCGGCGCGCTATCACTCCGGTCTCGGCGTTGCCGTCGTCACCTTCGGGGCTGGCGCGTTCAATTTAGTCAATGCGATCACTGGTGCCTATGCCGAACGTTCGCCGGTTGTGGTGATTGCAGGCGCCCCTGGCGCAGGCGAGCGCCTCAGCGGTTTCGTTCTTCACCACCAGGCACGTTCGGTGGATACGCAGATGGCGGTTTATCGCGAGATTACCTGCGACCAGGCAGTGCTGACTAATGCATTAACAGCGCCCAATGAAATTGCACGTGTCTTGCGAAGCGCCCGCGAGCGATCGCTGCCAGTCTATATCGAGCTCCCGCGGGATATGACTGATGTGCCGGCCTCTGCCGTGCCGGTCCTGCCGCGGTGGCCGGTCGATCCAGATGCGCTGGCCGAATGCGCGCAGGAGATTATCGAAAAGATTAGGGCTGCTAAAGTGAGCGCGATCATCGTGGACGTAGAAATCCGACGCTACGGTCTCGAAGACCGAGTCGCGGTATTGGCGCGCAGGCTCGGACTCCCGGTCGTGTCCACCTTCATGGGACGTGGCCTCATGGAGCAATCGCCTGATGTCTTCCTCGGGACCTATCTCGGCGCGGCCGGCGACCCTGTGATCGCCGAGATGATCGAGGGAGCCGACGCTCTTTTGCTTCTCGGCGTCATTTTCTCCGACACCAACTTCGCGCTGTCACATCGCCGGCTCGACCCGCGGCGGACCATCCTTGCCTTCGACCGCGCGGTTCGCATTGGCCATCACGTCTATACCAATATACCAATCGACGATCTCATTGAGACTCTCATCGCACGTGCAGGGCCAAACTCGGAGGCGCAGGAATTCTTCAAGCCTCAGTTCGAGGTCTACCAGCGCAAGCTTCCTGCCGACGACAAGCCGATCGAGCCATCTGACGTCGCCACCGCAATCAACGAGCTGTTCGATCGCCACGGCGCCATGCCGATGACCGCGGATATTGGTGACTGCCTTTTCGTTGCCATGGAGATCGAAAACACGGCGCTCGCCGCACCTGGCTATTACGCCGGCATGGGATTCGGCGTTCCGGCAGGAATCGGTGTGGCTGCAGCGACCGGACGGCGCCCTCTAGTGCTGGTCGGCGATGGCGCGTTCCAGATGACCGGCTGGGAACTAGGTAATTGCCGGCGCTATGGACTCGACCCGATCGTTGTGCTGTTCAACAACTCGTCTTGGGGAATGTTGCGCGCGTTCCAACCGGAATCACGCTTTAACGATCTTGATGACTGGAATTTTGCTGCCATCGCTCCCTCCCTCGGCGGTTACGGCGAGCGGGTGAGGACACGACGGGAACTGAAGGAAGCGATGGAGTGTGCTGTCTCGCGGCGCGGACAATTTACGCTTATCGAAGTCATGCTACCGCGAGAAGCTATCTCAAAAACACTCGCGCGCTTCGTCTCGGGGTTCAAGGCTGTGAGGGCGCGAGCGAGCGCTCCGACTCGGCAGGCCGCCTCTAGAGATTAAGAATCTGCAAGAAAAAGACGCCAGAGATGTGAGCTTCAGTAACCGGACCGTTATGGATACCCCAGAATTAAGCACCATTTATACGCGCTAAAGAAATCAAAAGATCAACGGACAAACGTCATCACTATGAAAATCGATAGAACGACCGCTCAGAAAAGTTTACCGGTGCAAACACCCGATGCCCCGGAAATGTACATTTTTCTCGGGGTGCGGTTGAAGATCCTTCTCTCGAGCAAGGATAGCGGAGGTCAATTTTCACTCATTGAGGGCTTGATGCGTCCAACGGCTGGATTTTCATCACGCGAAGAAGGCATGACCGGCGCAAGGAAAAGGTATTGGGCAGTGCAAAGAATCGAGATTAGTAACGCCCCTTATGAAAGCTAACATTACTGCGATCGATGCGGATGGCCACACGGAAACCTGGGGCTTATTCACGGGGAACTAACCATGCCACGTGACGTTCAATCACCAAAAGGGCAGCTTCGTCGTGCGACGCCCGAAGACGCCGAGGCATGCGGTCGTATCTTTCATGAGGCTTTCAACGGCATCAACAATCAGCATGGCTTTCCCCCTGAGATTCCGACAGTGGAATCCGCAATAGGCATTCTCACGATGCTTTTCTCTCATCCGGGTTGACTATAGAGAATCTTATCCATTCTCCCATTCTCGCTCGGAAGGCACGGGGACTTACTCTCGCAAGTCTCGCTCATTTCGATTCCGCCATGTTTGAGGGCTATATAAACCGTGCCGGCATTACAGGCACTTGGGTAGCAGACAGTCTTGATACGTTCCGTCGTCATCATTGGCGAGACCAAACGGCCCGGCACTATTATGAGCGATTTTTGCGTGAAGCCGATTCTGATCGGTCCTGGGCCGCATTTCCGGGTGGTGGTTCGCCTGGCGGATAGGAGATTGAACATTTGGCGCAAAATTTCCGAAGCGAACATTGCCCACCCAAAAGACCGAACCAAGCTCACAGCGATAAGCGGCGATTTAAAAGCGGGCGATAGAACGTACAAAAGACTAATCTATCAAAGGGGATAAGCGAAATGGCTATGTCGCGTTTGGTACCTTTGTTGGAATTTAACCAGGGTTGGGCTTTAGCTCCTCTTGGGATGTTTTGTCTGTTTCAGACGACAATACCCCGACTGCGGCTCATCCTTCTCCAAAGAAACCTCCTTTCGCGCTTCCTACCCCTTGAGCGCTGACGCGCACGACAGTGCGCTAAAAATCATTTTCCCCCGAATACGAGAACTCGGCACGACCGAGGAGATCCTCGGGGAAGCCGAAAATCGAAGGCAGCGCAGCGCGGTAAGACTTGCTTGAAAGCAAAAACGCCCCAAGCTTAGCGAAGATCGTTATGGCCACATCGGTTCTCCAACTACAGCCCGAGGAACAGACGCTCCGGAAGCTCACGATCGCCGAATACCACAAACTGGTCGAAGTAGGGGTTCTTCACCCGAAAGAACGCGTTGAACTCCTCGACGGCCTACTCGTCCAAATGGCTCCCATCGGTCCACGCCACCAGTCCATCGTTGATCAGCTCACCGAGGAATTCAGTGCACAGAACAAAGGCCGGTACAAAGTCAGCCCTGGAAGGCCAATTCCAATTCCCGATTTCAACGAACCGCAGCCCGACATGGTGCTCTTGGGGCCTGAGTAGCAGCGGAGCAAAATGCGGAGCTCCGCATTTCGTTCCATTGCTCCCCAACACCCAGGTTCAACAGCTTTTGGACGTGATCGAGGCATCCACACACACCGGCCTCCGCGATCGCGCTCTGCTTGGCACTCTTGCTTACACCTTCGCCCGGATCGGTGCCGTCGTGAATCTGAAGGTCCAAGACTATTATCCGTCTGGGAAACGGTTTTTTCTCCGATTCAAAGAGAAAGGAGGAAAGGAGAAAGAGCTTCCCGTGCACCACAAGTTGGAAGAGCTCCTGGACGAGTACCTGAAAGCGACCGGTCTCGGCAACGAGCCAAGCTCTCTTTTGTTTCCGGCCGCCTTGGGAAAAACCGGAAAGCTATCGCGACGGCCGCTGGTGCGCACCGACGCCGCGGACATGCTCAAGCGACGGCTCAAACAAGCGGGGTTGCCGGCTCACTATTCGCCTCACTCGTTCCGGGCGACCGGGATCACGAACTTTTTGGAAAATGACGGCACCCTGGAAGCCGCTCAGCGTATAGCCGGCCACGCCGACAGCCGGACCACGAAACTCTATGACCGGCGCGGACAGAAGGTTTTGCTCGAGGACATGGAGAGGATTCGGTACTAATTTTGAACTCCGTAGAGAGGGCTACAAAATGACGCTAGACAAAGTCTTTATCAGCTAACAGTCACAAAGACAAAAAATGACTCAACGATCTCAAGCCGCAGGCCCGCCCAGCCGCGGTACGGCGCACAATGTTGCCTCGCCCGAGATGCTCTACGTCAGCGGATAGCGGCGCGCAGTTCGACGAACGAGCGCGCGAATTGCGAGGCTCAGACGATGTCGTCTCCGCCATCGACGCCGCGGCCCGTGCAGTGTGACAAACAATCGTCGTTAAAAAGGTGAACAATTGCGAAGAAGAAGATGATGACCAGGGTGTGATAGAGACTTTCATTCTGTTGTGAACACGCCCGACCGAACGACCGCGGCTGCATTTCCCCGTTATTCGAGTGGCCAGGTTTTGGCGGACAGCGCCTCCCTTCAATGGGAGGGCCTGTATGTGCGGCGCTCCCGGTCCCCACGCGTTGTAGATCGCTTCCTAGTGCCCGCCACGGCCGAGCCTTTGTTGTCTTGTACCCTCGCCGGCTCGGCCGAGTTCCAAGAGCGCGAGGTGGGCGATTTGTGGGTGACGCGGCAGATTCAACGAGGCGCCGTCTTCGTGACTCGCTCGAAAACGCCCTACGAACTGCGCTGGAGTTCGCCCGCGGGGCAAGAACTCGAAACCATCATCATCCACATTGCAGTGGATCAGTTCCTAGCGACCGTCGAATCGATCTACCCAGGCAAAGCGGACGAGGTCGAAGTCGTCGACTTCTTCGGCCACGATACAGCGCTCGCGCACCTGAGCTTTGCGTGTGCCGACATGCTTTCGGCGCGAGTGCCGGGGAACTCGAGACGCGTCGCCGATCTCACGCAGCTTTTGACCTCCTATCTGGTGGAGAAATACACGGACGCCGCTTCCGAAAAAGCCGAGAGTCGGGGCGGTTTGCCCATTCGGCAGCTGCGCAAAGTGGAGGACTACGTGCGCGAGCACCTCACGGAGGACATCCCCATCGAGGCGTTGGCAGCGCTCGTGGAACTCAGTTCGTTTCACTTCTTCCGTGTGTTCAAACAGACGACGGGCATGACCCCGCTGCAGTTTGTCATCCGGGAGCGTATCAGCCGCGCCCAGCAATTCATCCGCGAAACGTCGCGCAGCGTTATCGAGATTGGGCTCGAAGTCGGGTACACGAGCCCTAGCCATTTCGCTCAAGTGTTCCGGCGCGTCGTTGGGGTGACGCCGACGGAGTTCCGCTCCGCTTTGTAAGAACGTTAATCCGGCTTTTCCCGCAGGAACGCGACAGGCGGCGCAGGATCACAAGAGAAGGGCCACGCGTTTCAGTAGATGCTGCACCGCGCCTGAGTGGTTTAGACGCGCACAACGACATCAAATGAAAACACGCAAACTAGGAAAAAGTAATCTGGAAGTCTCAGCCATCGGTTTCGGCTGCATGGGACTCAACTATGGCTATGGGCCGGCGACCGAAAAGCAGCCAGCCATTCAGCTCATCCGTGCCGCTTTCGACCATGGCGTCACCTTCTTCGACACGGCGGAAGCCTATGCGCAGGGGGCCAATGAGGAACTGCTCGGCGAAGCGCTTGAGCCGTTTCGCGACCAGGTGGTGATCGCTACCAAGTTCGGCTTCCAGGACGGCGATTACACAAAGGGCCAGGACAGCCGGCCGGAGCGCATCCGCGAAGTGGCCGAAGCCGCTCTGAAGCGGTTGCGGACCGATCGCATCGATCTGTTCTACCAGCATCGCGTTGACGCCAATGTGGCGATGGAGGATGTGGCTGGCGCGGTCAAGGAGCTGATCCAGCAAGGCAAGGTCAAACATTTTGGTCTGTCTGAAGCCGGCGTGGAAGCAATCCGTCGGGCTCATGCCGTTCAGCCTGTTTCTGCCCTGCAGAGTGAATACTCCTTATGGTGGCGTGAACCTGAACAGAGTGTGCTGCCAACGTTAGAGGAATTAGGCATCGGCTTCGTCACCTTTAGCCCGCTGGGAAAAGGCTTCCTGACCGGCGCGATTAGCGAAGATACGAAGTTCGAAGGGAACGATATTCGTAACGCGCTTCCCCGCTTCCAGACCGAAGCACGCCAGGCAAATCAAGCCTTAGTAAAGCTGCTGGGTGACATTGCCGACAGCAAGCATGCAACCCGTGCTCAGATTGCTCTCGCCTGGCTGCTGGCACAAAAACCCTGGATTGTCCCTATACCGGGAACCACCAAGTTGCACCGCCTGGAGGAGAATATCGGCGCTGCCAGTTTTGAACTGACTCCTGAGGACCTCCAGAGAATCGAAGCTGCTGTCACCCAGGTGCAAATCCAGGGTGCGCGATATCCAACACAAATGCAAAAAGCCATTAACCGCTAAGAACCCGTTTAAAAAAGGCACTTCAATGTCGAATGCTCCTACTCCCTCACTGACCCTCGAGGATATCCGGACGGTTTCCCCGGCACTCGAGAGATACACGCAAGGCGCTCTTCTGGGAGATGTGTGGAAGCGGCCCGGTCTGGCGCCGCGGGACCGCAGCGTCATCACCCTGGCAGCTCTGATCGCGCGCAACCAAACCGTTGAGATGGGGCACCATGTCAACCTAGCGCGCG
>Ga0210402_10003964_pt1 | contig 13671 bp, 10 predicted proteins | sample IncBWC7MmetaG_FD_161055 | JGI IMG/M metagenome (GOLD analysis project Ga0210402, IMG submission 161055) | Forest soil microbial communities from Barre Woods Harvard Forest LTER site, Petersham, Massachusetts, United States - Inc-BW-C-7-M | ecosystem: Environmental > Terrestrial > Soil >...
TACCAGATGGACGCCGCCGGGAACGGATTCGGCGAGGCGAGCTATGCGTGCCGCGTCGAAAGCGACGATGTCTTCGTCGGAGCCGTGCCACGCCGGCCCAGTTCCGTGGCCATGGAAGTCCGGGGTCATCAGCCGGACCTCTGGTTCGAGTTGCGCACGCAGCGCGGCCCATTGTCCGCCCGTGCTGCCGCTCGAGTGCAGGCAGATGACTGTTGCCTGATGGTTCATGGGTCGTTGTAGCGCTCGTATATCCATCACACCCTCCACATCATTCAGTCGTCAATCGACGCGAGTGCATTTCCGATGGCAGTTGCGATTCCCGTGGCAATCGTTGACAGCGAGATCGGCGTTGGATCGGCGAGCGCAATGGGCACAACCCGCTTCCCATACCGCAGCGCCATTTCGACTGCACGCGGAGGCGTGACACCAGCGGGTACTTCGACGACGAGGCGTGCAGCCCGATGGGCGAGCACGATCGCCGTGCCGGTTTGGGCGAGGTCGAGGCAGTCGCCCGGCAGCAGTACGTGGTCCTCGATGCTGTTCTCCTCGGTTATCCAGAGTACGCCGTCTGTCATGCGGACCCGTGTTCCTCGACCATTTCTGATGCGAAGCGAATCGCCGCGATCGAGGGCAACCGGTCTGACGATTGCGGCCGCGCCCTCGTTCGCGCGGGGGACGCGACTCTTTGCCGTCGACAACGAGGTGCACTCTGGTGTGCCGATGCTGATATTTCGTTGGAAAGCGATCATGACCATCTCATTCTCCATTCCTGGTTTGGCGTCGCGCATCTGTATTCACCGTGCAGGGCGAGCATGTGCCTCATGACGGAGCTCGTTATCGTCGATGCGTCGATCCGGAAACAGTCTGTCGCGCAATGGTTTCGGCCCACCGACGATTTCGACTCCTATTTGCGGGCCATAAAATTGACTGCCTGGACGTGCAGGTCGCCCGCCACCTTTGCCTCTGCAGTGGTGTCCCGGAAGCAGTCGAAGCGTTCCGTGATCTGCGGATCGCGTAACCGCGATGCGAGCGCCAGCTCCGCAAGTTCGGATTCCGGCAGCGCGCCGGCGATGCACGCTGCCCACAGGTCCGGGCTGTTGCGCACCTCGTACTTCAGTTCGCGCTGAACCACGACGTCGGCGAGATATAGCCGGCCACCAGGGCGTAGCACACGTTGGATTTCGGCGAAGACCTGCGATTTGTCGGGAGCGAGATTGACGACGCCATTCGAAATCACCACGTCGACGCTCTCGTCGTCCACCGGCAGTTGTTCGAAAAATCCGGCGCGGATCGTGACGATCGTTCCCAGGCCGGCTTCGGCAGCCGCGCTCGCTGCGACATCTCGCATGGTGGGCGTCATATCGACGCCGATGGCGCGGCCGCCGGGTCCGACACGGCGAGCCGCCAGGAGAAGGTCCATCCCGGCGCCGCAGGCGTGGTCGAGGACGGTCTCGCCCGGATGGATTGGACCGATGCGCAAGGGATTGCCCACGCCGGCGAAGCGCGCCGTGGATGCGTTGGGCAGCAACGCCAACTCGTCAGCGTCGTACCGAAGATATTCGGCTGCGTAGCGCGGGCCGCGGTGAAAGTGAAAATCGCCACTGGGATCGCGCGCAACGCGGTCGTAAGTCGCAAGCACTTGCGCGCGCAGCCCGGCAACGTCGAATCCGATGGGGCATGTTGCTGCCATGATTGGGTCTCCTGTTTTATCGACGGGCCGATCAGGCCAGGATCGGCGCAAGCGCGGAGCCGATTCGCCCCGCTTGCTCCGGCGTGATCATCCCGTGCAGCAAATTGCCGAAATGGGGAATTTGCACACCCGACCCGATGTACTGCCAGCGATACGCGGCAAGAACGGTGGCCTTCACGGTTTCGACCTCAGTCACCGTCAGGGGCCGGCCACAGATTTCGACGAAGTAGTGCGTATCGGCCGCGGACTGGGCTTGCAAAATTCCGTCAACGGCGCCCACCAGCGCAATCAGGTCGTCCACCGCACCATCGCGCGCTTCGGGCGTGAGCTTTGCGTTCTCGCGCACCCATTCCAACTCGTCCAGGATCGCGTGTTGCGATTCCTCTTTCCAGTGGAACAGGAACACATCCTTGAACAGCGGGGAAAGTTCGCTGTCCAGCTCGATGCTGGCCCGGTAGTGCACCTGTGTGAATAACTCGATGAGGCAGGTCAGCGCCAGCACCGACCAGCTCGATTTGCTCAAGACGACCGATGCGACGTCGTTTGGCCGCGGCAGGAACGAATACCCCGCCGGCATCCCAGCACCGATCAGGGTCTCGATCCGGCGAAACAACTCCTGGTGCTTGAGTTCTTCGTCGGTAAAGCGAACCAGCGCCTCGAATGCGACCTGATCGTCGAACGCGTGGTCGCGGCTCAGCTCAAGGATCTTGACGCCGATGTAGCGCTCGACCAAACCGAAGATATTGGCGTACGAGCGGCCCTGGATCTGCGACAGCAGACGCCGCTCGTCGGCGCCAAGGAATGGCACCCGGTCGACGAACGACAGGCCGTCAGGCAGGAATTTCTTCGTGAAATCGAATTCACGATGGCGAATCACGTCGCGATCGATGTCCCACCGGATGCGTTTGGACACTTCGATACATTTGGCGTACCGCGCGGAATCGACTTGGGGTTGCAAGGTGGATTGCAGGGCAGGCATGGAAGTTCTCCTCGATGTTTGTGGTGGTACGGCCGCATCCGCGAAACCGTTGGTTGCATGGGCATGACGAGCCCAGGCGTCGAACTCGTCCGCGGTGTGGGTGTGGCGAATGGCTTGCGTGTTCATGGCGGTCATACCTTTGATGACAAGTGATTTCGTGTCAGCATCGAACCTTTGGAGCACAATGCCGGAAGCACGGTGCCCACTTTGCCGGCGTCACGTATCCGTCCGGCGACACTTTGGAAGGAATTTGTTTCGTATGTATCAGCGTCGCCGTTGCACGCCGCGGCGGTGAATCGCATTCGGCGAGCGGTCGGTGGGAAGGTGCGTCGCACGGCGCTATACTTCCGGGGCGATGCCGATCAAACCTATGCGGGGACTATGGCACTCAACGGCCGCATCCTAATCGTCGAAGACGACGCTACCGTGCGCGAAATGCTCGCGGAGTACCTCGGTACGCACGGCTATGAAGTCGCGCTGGCGGACCACGGGACCGCGATGCGCGAGACGTTAGAAAAGTGCTTGCCGGACGTCGTCCTGCTCGACGTCAACCTTCCGGGGGAGGACGGTTTTACCCTCGCCCGCTTCCTGCGCGAGCGCTACGACGTCGGAATCATCATGGTCACTGGTTCCGCCGAGGTGGCAGACCGAGTTGCCGGGCTGGAAGTCGGTGCGGACGACTACGTCGTCAAGCCCTTCGACCTGCGCGAACTGCGCGCACGGGTCAAGAGCGTCATTCGGCGGATGCAGGCACGCCCCCCAATCGGGGCGGCGGCTGACACGCCAGCTGCGGTGCCTTCATCACGCGTGCGGGTGGGTACGCGCGTCCTCGATCTCGCTTCGCACCAGCTGTTCGCCTCCGACGAGAGCGAAATTCCGCTGACCGGCATGGAGTTCGATTTGCTCAAGGTCTTCTTAGAACGGCCAAATCAGGTTCTCAACCGTGACCAGCTTCTCACATCGACGCGCAACCGGGAGTGGGAGGCGTTCGACCGCTCCATTGATATTCGCATTGCCCGCGTACGCCGCAAGATCGAGGCCGATCCGGAACACCCACAGGCGATCCGCACAGTGCGTGGCACCGGTTACATGTACGTCCCGCCGCCCGACGCTTTGTGATGCGGTGGTTTCGTGTGTAACCGGCAGGTAACAGTTTGGTCGGCCGGTTGTACTGAAGCTGCACTGTACGCGATCACAGCATGTTCGAGCCTTGACCATGACCTGCGTCGGGCGCTAGCCGCTTTGCGAAGTTTGCAGATGCCAGCGGGAAGAATAGCGCGTTCGACCTGAGCAATCAGGTTGGCGTTGCTCGAGGCACAGTTTGAATGTCACAAAGCGCTACAAACCGCCAGGAAGATGAATACGTGGCGGCTACGCGCGCTTCGCAACAGGCTAGCCCTTCGCCGTCAGCCGACGACCGAGCGCGCCAGTCTTCGCGCCTACCTTGGACCGTTGGCTCGCCGAGATCGGGCTTCTAGAGGCAGAGCGAAGAAGTGATCACGATCGCGATCAACGAAGCGAAACCCTTTCGCTGTCAAAATCATCCGCAGTCAGAAGAAACAGCGTGATCCCAAACATCGTAAGATCTACGTTGCTCGGGCGGCGGCCTGCGAGAAGGTGTCTTCGGTAGGTTCAGGTAAATTATCCGGCGATCTCGACCAGCCGGATTTCGCGGAACGCCCGCACCCATAGCAGGCATTCGGGGCGTAGACTGACGTCCGTCCAGGATTGAACCGGGCTCTCCCCCGGCGGACCACCTCACCTCTTGTGCACCTATTCGCTTTCGCAGGCCGATGATGCCCGCTGATCCCGCACCCGCAACGCCACCGCTGCCTGTCGGGACGGTAACCTTTCTGTTTACCGACATCGTGGGCAGCACGACGCTGTGGGAGGTACAGCGCGATGCAATGCGCATTTCGTTGGCGCGCCATGACGGGTTGCTGCGTCGGTGCATCGAGCAACATGGCGGATACGTGGTCAAGACGACCGGCGACGGATTTCACGCGGCATTCGGAAACGCCTCGGATGCGATCGAAGCGGCCATCGCCGGGCAGAAGGCCATAAATGCCGAGCCCTGGTCGGAAGCGGCACCCATTCGCGTTCGCATGGCCCTTCACACAGGAGCCGCGGAATTGCGTGACCGCGACTACTACGGGCCGACGGTCAACCGCGCCGCCCGGCTGGCGGCGCTAGGCCACGGCGGACAGACTCTTTTGTCGCAGGTTTCCCACGATCTGTGCCGCGACCTTGCGCCTTCGGGCGTGACGTTCAAGCTGCTTGGCGAGCACAAGCTGAGGGGATTGGCACGATGGGAAGCCGTCTACGAGGTATGTCATTCCAGCCTACCGCAATCCTTCCCACCGTTGCAGACACTGCTCGCGCGGATCGATGACCATACCCCGTCGATCGCTGTGCTGCCGTTCACGGACCTCAGCCCGGAGAAGGATCAGGGGCACTTCACCGACGGTCTCGCCGAGGAGCTGCTGAACGTTCTTTCGAAGATTCACGGCCTGCGCGTCGCGTCGCGAACCTCGGCGTTCAGTTTCAAGGGAACGACGCTGGACCTGCCCGCCGTCGCAGAAAAACTCAACGTGGCCACGATCCTCGAGGGCAGCGTGCGAAAGTCGGGCAAGCGCGTTCGAGTGGGCGCGCATCTCATCCAGACGGCAACCGACTCGCACCTGTGGTCCCAATCCTACGATCGCGAACTGGACGACATTTTCGCGGTGCAGGACGACATTGCACAAGCCGTGGTCGCAGAACTGCGCGCTACGCTCCTCGGCGCAAAGGCCGACGCAGTCACCATGGAGCAAGCGAAAGCCGAAGTTCAGGCTGCCGCGATCGGTCGAGGCACCGATGCCGACGCCTATGAACTCTACCTTCAGGGGCGGTTCTATGTCGATCGGTTCACGCCCGACGACACGTCAAAGGGCATCGACTACTACGAGCAGGCCGTCGCCGCCGATCCCGAGTTCGCGCTGGCATGGGCTTGGCTGGCGCGGGCCTATGCGGATCAAGCCGCCTATGCCTGGGCGCCAGCATCGCAGGCCTTCGAACGTGCCCGTGACGCAGCAGAACTTTCGTTGCAATTGAATCCCGACCTGGCCGAAGGACACGCTGCGCTCGGTCTTTGTCGGTTGGCGAACGACAGGAACTGGCGAGGCGCCGAAGCGTCCTTCCGGCGCGCATTGGAGCTGGCGCCAGGAAGCGCGCTGGTTCTGCGCCACGCGGCAATCCTCGCGGCGTGCCTCGGCCGCAACGAGGAATCGATCGCGCTGCTGCGGCGAGCAGTCACGCTCGATCCGCTGAGTGTTCCCGCCCAGCGCCTCCTCGGCCAGCGATGCCTTTACGAGGGATTGCTCGCGGACGCGGAAACAGCGTTGCACAAGACGCTCGAGCTCAATCCTAGCGGTGGCTTTACCCACTACTGGCTCGGCATGAGCCATCTTGCGCGCGGACGACGCGATGCAGCGCTCGCGGCATTCAAGCGCGAGGTCAACAACACGTTCGCGTTGCTGGGACGCGTGGTTGGTGAACACGCGCTCGGTCATCGATCCGACGCAGAAGCCGCGTTGCGGGAACTGATCGAGAAGGACGCTGAAGGCGCGGCTTTTCAGATTGCCGGTGCCTACGCAACCATGGGCGACGCTGACCGCGTGTTCGAATGGCTGGAACGCGCGGATACGCTTCGCGATCCCGGTCTGGTCGAGGTCCAGGCAGAGATACTGCTGCGCAATGTTTACGGCGACCTTCGCTGGCGTACGTTTCTCGAAAGAATGGGGCTCGACGATCGCACGTCGACGTCGTCTCGCGAAACTACAATCTAACACCACCGCGCCCCGAAGTGCGCCGGGGGAACCGGTGACGTACTTCGACTCGCGTATGGCCGCCGGTGCTATTAGCTTTTGGGGAGAGCTTTATGAAGAAAACATCGACGACGCCGAATTCCGGCGTGTCCAGCAAGGTCCACGTTCCGACCATCGTTTGCGTCAACAAGGCTACGGTCGCGCTCGGCGTCGATTTCGATGCCCTGATCGCGGCCATGCAAGTCTTCGTCGACCGCCACGTCGCTCCTGTATGGGGAACGCCAGCGAAACTGGTCAAATCCACACATCTACTGCCAGGTCACTGGGCGATGGTCTTCCTCGACCACGCCGATCATGCTCATTCTCTCGCCGTTCACGACCTTACGCCGGACGGCATGCCTCTGGCCAGAGTCTTCGTCAAGACGACGCTCAAGCACAAGCAACGGGTCAGCGTTTCCGCATCTCACGAGCTCGTGGAAATGCTAGTCGATCCGGCGATCAACCTAGTCACGATGCATCCGCGCTCGAAACTTGTGTACGGCTACGAAAGTGCCGACCCGGTCGAAGAGCTCACGTTCCCGGTGAATCGCATCCCCATGACAAACTTCGTGTACCCGACCTATTTCGAATCTTTTCATAAGCCGGGCTCGGTGCAGTTCGACCATCTCAATGCGCTCACGAAGCCGTTCCAGATCCATGCCGGCGGCTACCAGGGCGTGTACAAGGAAGGCAAGTGGGTCGCGCTCTTCGGCACGCCGGCGAAGAAAAAGCGTTTTTCGCGCGAAGACCGCCGCGGGCACCGCAGCGAGCAGCGGGCGGCAACGAAGCGGAAACGGACGGCGGCGAAGCATATGGCGGCGAGGTAGCGGCAGACGCAGGGCTCGGGACGTCAGGGAAGCTGAGGGGCAGCCCCGTGGGGTCTCCAGCAGCGCCCCACGCCTTGGAGCCCAGCGCGGCGGTGGCCACCTGACCCCATGGTCGATCGCTTTTTTGCCAGGCGCGGACGCGTTAGTCTACAGAAACGCGATCGGGCGATTCGACTTTGTCGAAGGCATCTCGCCTCGTTCCAAGGAGGCGCCGAAGATCTCCATGTACACGATTCCGCAGTCGGAATTGTCGCCAGCTTTGGAACCCTTACGGCCACAGTGGCCGTTTGGTCGAATTGCGCTTTTCTTCAGGCATCGAACGCCTGCACAACGTGTCCGGGGCTGATCTCGCGATAAAGCCGTGGCGCGGGCACGTAGTTCGCTTGATGCACCGGGCTGGGAATCTCGGTCGTCGAGAGTCCGCGCCGGAGCCTGCGGCGACCTGCTTCCGGCACCGGCACTGCCGCCATCAGCCGCTTCGTGTACGGATGCTGCGGATTTTCCAGGACCGCCGCGCGCGGTCCGATCTCGACGATCTCGCCCAGGTACATCACCGCGACACGATGGCTGACCCGCTCGACGACCGCGATGTCGTGCGAGATGAAAAGATACGCCAGGCCCATATCCGCCTGAAGGTCCATCATCAGATTGATGACCTGCGCCTTGATCGAGACGTCGAGCGCCGATACGGCTTCATCGGCGACCAGCAGCTTCGGCGTCAGCGCAAGCGCCCGCGCGATGCACAGCCGCTGCCGCTGGCCGCCGGAGAATTCATGCGGAAAGCGGCTCGCCATGTCGGGCGAGAGGCCGACCCTCCGGAGAAGTTCGCGAACCCGGTCGTGCGCATCCGCACGACCGAGAAGGCCATGTACGATCATCGGTTCGGCGATCGCGCCGCCAACCGTCTTGCGGGGATTGAGGCTCGCAAACGGATCCTGGAAGATCATCTGCATGCGTCGCCGGGCTGCGCGCAGGCCTGCGCGGTCGAGCGCGCGGACATCCTCTCCCTCGAACAGAACAGTTCCCGAATCGGGCTCGACCAGGCGCAGGATCGAGCGGCCCGTGGTCGACTTGCCACAACCGCTCTCGCCGACCAGCGCGAGCGTTTCGCCGGCGTGCAGCGAGAATGAAATATCCTCGACGGCGTGAACCCGCGCGCTGACGCGACTCAGCACGCCGGAGCGAATGTCGAAGCGGGTCACGAGGTGGGCGACTTCGAGCACCGGGCGCTCGGTCACCACCGCGGTCGACGCGGTATCGGGTACGACTTCGGCCGCGCCGGTGACCGGATCGACGATCGCGAAGCGCTGCGGGGCAAGACGGCCCTTCATCGAGCCGAGCCGTGGAACCGCGGCGAGCAGTGCGCGGGTATAGGGCTCCCGGGGCGATGCGAAAAGCTCTGCGGTGGGTGCCTGCTCGACGGCGTTGCCATTCAGCAGGACGACCGTGCGATCCGCGATCTCGGCCACCACACCCATGTCATGAGTGATGAAGGCGACCGACATCCCCTCCTCGTCCTGCAGCAGTTTGATCAACTCGAGGATTTCGGCCTGGATCGTGACGTCGAGCGCGGTCGTCGGTTCGTCCGCGATCAGCAGCTTCGGCCTGCACGCGAGCGCCATCGCGATCATTACGCGCTGGCGCATGCCGCCGGAGAGCCGGTGCGGATACTCGTGCAAGCGCGACGCCGCGGACGGGATACGCACGCGCTCCAGGATGCGCAGCGTTTCGGCCTCCGCCTGCGCGCGCTTGAGGCCGCGATGGTAGATCAGCGCTTCGGCGATCTGGAAGCCGAGGGTCAATACCGGGTTGAGGCTGGTCATCGGCTCCTGAAAGATCATCGAAATCAGGTTGCCGCGCACATGGCGCATCTGGTTTTCGGGTAGTTTGAGCAGGTCGCGTCCTTCGAGCAGGATCTCTCCGGTCGCCCGGCTGTTGGCTGCCGGCAGCAGCCCCATGATCGACAGCGCGGTGACACTCTTACCTGAACCCGATTCGCCGACGATCGCCACCGTCTCGCGCTGTCCGATCTCGAAAGAAATCCCCTTCACGATCGTGGTCCACTCGCCGTCGACCCGGAACGCGGTCGTCAAGTTGCGTACGGCGAGTACTGGCCACTGAGTTGGCGCCGCGGCTGACACTAAGCTTCGCCCTTCAGTTTCGGATCGATCGCGTCGCGCAAGCCGTCGCCGAGCAGGTTGAGCGCGAAGATGACGATTAGAATCGCAACGCCCGGGACCAGCGCCAGCCAGTAGCTGTCGAGGATGTTCTCGAACCCTTCGCGGATCATGCCGCCCCAGGTCGCAGTCGGTGGTTTGACGCCGAGGCCGACGAACGCAAGCGAAGCTTCCGTGCGAATGGCGTTGGCGAGCCAGAGGGAGCCCATCACCAGGATTTCGGGCAGGATGTTCGGCAGGATATGGACGATAAGAATCCGGGTGTCGGAGTAGCCGAGCGCGCGGCCGGCGTCGACGAACTCGCGCTCCTTGACCGCGATCGTCGGCGCGCGGGCGATACGGGCAAAAGGCGGGATCGAGGTCAACGCGATGGCAATGATGATGTTCACCATCGAGGGGCCAAGCATCGCCACCAGGATCAGACCTAGGATCAGCGACGGGAACGCCAGCAGGACGTCCATCGCCTGCATGGTGACGGTATCGAGCCGGCCGCCGTGCCAACCTGCCAGCATGCCGATCGCCGTCCCGATCACCATCGCGGCAAGTGTCGAAACAACACCGATGATCAGCGAAATGCGCGCGCCGTACATCAGGCGCGACAACGTGTCGCGGCCGAAACTGTCGGTACCGAGCCAGTGCTCGAGGGTCGGCGCACGCAACTTCTCGAGGATGTTCTGATCGTTCGGATCGAACGGCGCGAGCACTGGCGCGAGGATTGCCGCAAGGACCACGATCAGAAAGACCGCCAGCCCGATCCATGACGTCTTGTTGGTGTTGAACGCCTTCAGCGTCGCCGAAGCGAAATAGACGAATGGCGACGGCGCCGCGGCGTGTAGACCGGTGCTCATTCGACAACCCCCACGCTTGCGGCGCTCATTTCAGCTTCACCCGCGGGTCGGCGAACCCGTACGCGAGGTCGGTCAGCAGGTTCACCAGTACCACGATCAGCGTGTAGATCACCATCATTCCCTGCAGCATCGGATAGTCGCGCTGGTTGAGGGCGCCGATGAGCAGCTTGCCCAGGCCCGGACGGCTGAAAACGATCTCGGTCAGCACCGAATTGCCGATCAGAATACTGAGATAGAGTCCGACCACGGTGATGATCGGGATTAACGCGTTGCGCAGCGCGTGCCGCCAGATCACCACGTTCCACGGCACTCCTTTGGCCCGCGCCGTCCGCACGTAATCTTCGGACAGGACTTCGAGCATCGCCGAGCGCGTGACCCGGGTCACATACGCAGCCGAGATCAGGCCGAGGCTGATCGCGGGCAGCGTGATCGACTGGTACCAGGCCATGACGCTGCCCGAACGAGCGCTGATCACCGGGAACCAGGGCAGCGCGATCGCGAAGACGAGCAGCAGGATGATGGCCGAGACAAACGGCGGGAAGGACAACCCGAGCAGCGAGGAAATACGCACCGCGTAGTCGGCGAAGCGGTTGCGATGGATCGCCGCGTAGACGCCGGCCGGAACGCCAAGGAGGACGCCGATGAAGAGCGAGACCAGCGTCAGCTCGATCGTCCACGGCAACACGCGCAGCACCTCGCCGATGACGGGCTGGCCCGAGACCATCGAGACGCCCCAGTCGCCGCGCAATGCGCCAAGCAGGAACACCGTGTACTGCTGCGAGAGCGGCAGGTCGAGACCGAGCCGCTGCCGGAGAGCGTCGATCGCCTCGCGGCTCGCCTGGTCGCCGAGGATAAGCTGCGCCGGATCGCCGGGGACGATCCGCACCAGCACGAAGACCAGCGTCAGCACCGCGAACAGCGTGACGCAGGCGAACGCCAGCCGGCGGACCAGGAAGGTGGTCACATCCCGATCTGCTGCGCGGGCCCTGCGCCGGAGCCGAAGCGTCCGATCACGTTGGTGATCGTCGGCTTATTTGGTGAAGCGGGTCTTCTCGGTGACCGGCGGCGACAGGTTGAGCGAACCCTGCACCTCGTAACCCATGTCGAGCGAATCCTTCCACGCCCATAGCTGGAGCTGCTCGTAGATCGGCACCGCGCAGACCGCCTTGATGATCTTCTCCTGCGCGGTCTTCCAGAGCGCCAACTGCTTGACCGGATCCGTTGCGACGCGCGCCGCGCGGATCTCGTCATCGGCGACGTTGCAGTGGCTGAAATTCGTCACCGCCGTCGGCGTGCCTATGATCGATTTTGAATCGAAAAACTGCGTCAGATACACGTCCGCCACGGGAAAGCGTCCCGCCTGGTAATGCACGATCGGTGACAGATCCTTGCGGATCTGCGCATGAAAAGTCGCGTGCTCCACGAGTTCGATATCGAGATTGATGCCGGCCTTCTTCAGTTGCGCCTGCACCGCCTCGATCAGGGTCTGCATGCCGGTCAGCGTCGTGTGAATGGTCTTGATCGTCACGCCGTTCGGATATCCGGCTTCGGCGAGCAACGCTTTTGCCTTCGCCAGGTCGTACGGAAACAGCGGCGCCTTCTGGTCGGTGCCGAGATAGCCCGACGGCACGACCGAAACCGCTTCGCGCGAACTGCCGGCGCCCTTGAAGGCGACGATGGCCTTGCGGTCGATCGCATAGGCGATCGCCTGGCGCACGCGGATGTCGTCGAGCGGCTTGACGCTGACGTTGAGATGCAGCTCCGACAATTCGGCCGGGTCCATCGCCACGACCTTTACGCCCGGCAGCTTGGACATCCGATCGACCCAGGTCTGGTCCTGCTTGCCGTAGATCATGTCGAGCTCCCCCGACTGAAACGCGAGGTCGCGGCTCGAATCCGCGGGAATATAGCGATACGTGATTTCGTCGATCTGTGGCGCACCGCGAAAGTACTGCTTGTTGGCAACCAGCTTGACGAACTGTTGCGGCTGATATTCCGCGAACATGAACGGCCCGGTGCCAATCGGTTTCTTCGAAAAATTCTCGCCCATCTCCTCCGCGGCCTTCTTGCAGATCATGTTGCCGCCGTTGACATTGGCAACATAGCCCAAGAATCCGGCGACCGGATTCTTCAGCGTGATCTTCAGCGTCAACTTGTCGAGCGCTTCGACTTTGTCGACGGCCGAGTAGTCATTGGAATACGAGGATGTCGCCTTGTTGCTGGCCCGCTTGATCGAATACGCGGCGTCGTCGGCCGTGAATTCGCCGTAGCCATGGTGGCATTGCACGCCGGAACGGATCTTGAACGTCCATTCGGTGCCGGCCGGGTTCGACGTCCAGCTCTCGGCCAGATCGGGCTCGATGAATTCCGGGCTGATCCTGCCGGGCCGCACGCGGACGAGACCGTTGAACATCCAGCTCAGCACGCCCTTGTCCGGTGTGGTCGAGGCGATATGCGGATCGAGCTTGCCGGCATCGGCGGAACCCATGCCGACCACCAGACTCTTCTTTTGCGCAAAAGCCGGCTGCCCAAACATCAGCGCCGCGCATACGATGGCGAGTACGATCTTTTTCATTGATTGGTCCCTCCTGTGGGTAACGCGATTGTAGGCGGTATTGCACAATAACTGGCAAGCGAAACAGAGGAGAGGTCGCGCGCACCGAGGTTGAGCGTGTAGCCCTTCGCGTAGAGGATTCGCGCCAGCGCAAGACGAATACGGCGATTTGGCGTCGGATGTGAGAACGACGCGCCTGATTAGAGAGGAAGAATCTACTATCCGTGCAAGGTAAGCTCGGTCTGCGTCGTCACGGGTCGCCCGAAACGAGCCAGTCTGAAAGCCGAAAGGTCATGCCTCGGAACGCGTCCGAGCGCGAGATCGGCGCATAGCAATCCGCTGACCGGGCCCAGGCAAAATCCATGGCCCGAAAAGCCGGCGGCAATCACCAGCCCGGACGGATATTCGGGCGCGTCGATCACCGGCAACGCGTCGGGCGTCAGATCGATAAGGCCGCCCCAAGCGCGCGCAATCGGCGCATCAGCCGCCATCGGAAGCACTTGGGCTACAAGATCCACGACGCTGCGGATATCGGATGCCGACGGCGCAAGGGAGCTCTCTGTCCATTCCGTAGGATCGCCGGGCCAAGCACCCGCGCCGCTGCTCAAGCGCAAGCGACCGTCGGCCTCCTGCCGTCCCGCGCAATCGGCATTGGCCACGCCGAACGCAGGCAGAAGACAACTCGGCAACGGCTCGGACTGAACGACGTGTGTGATCCTGATCGATAGCGGCAGATCCGCGCCGAGCGGCG
>Ga0210402_10003965_pt1 | contig 13662 bp, 7 predicted proteins | sample IncBWC7MmetaG_FD_161055 | JGI IMG/M metagenome (GOLD analysis project Ga0210402, IMG submission 161055) | Forest soil microbial communities from Barre Woods Harvard Forest LTER site, Petersham, Massachusetts, United States - Inc-BW-C-7-M | ecosystem: Environmental > Terrestrial > Soil >...
GCACCGCTTAGCAGTTTGTCGCGCGGAACGCGTAAGACATGATCTGAGGTCGCGATCCACAACCGTCCGCTCTTGTCCTCCGCCATGCCGACTATTTGTTCGCGCCAAACGTCGGGCGATTCATGAGGAACTTGAAAACGATTTGAGGCAAAAAAGGCAAGACCAGCAGAGGTTCCACTCCAGAGAGTTCCGGATGAATCCTCGAAAAGGCAATTCACCTCGGGCGACGGCAAACCCTCTACCGTTGAATAGGTTCTCCATTGGCCGTTTGAGAAAGAACTCAGCCCGTTGGGTGTAGCAAACCACATTGCACCATCGCGGGTTTCAAGGATGGACGAGACGGTATTCGAAGCGAGGCCGTTGGCCGTCGTGTAAGTGGTGAAGTGCTCATCTTTGAATTCGCTGACACCGCGGTTCAGCGTGCCGGCCCAGACGGAGCCATCGCGGCTCTCATAAACAGCATAAACGCTGTTTTGGGCCAGTCCATTCGCCTCCTTATAGCTTTTGCTGCTTAACGCCCCGTTGCGAAATTGTAGACGGGTGAGCCCCCCGCGTTGACGTCCGACCCACACCTCATCAGCCGCGCCAGCGATGGAATAGACGACATCATTTGTCGGCACCGATGTAACTGGTTGAATCCGGCCATTGTCCAGAACGTAGAGTCCCCCTTGAGCGGGGGCAAACCAGGTGCGGCCCGCCCGGTCGACATGTATAGCCCCATTCTGCTCGAAGCGAGGATCGTTCATAGATGAGTGAGTCAGGAATGCACTGTCCCGAATGCGGCCTAACCCTCGCGAACCTCCGATCCAGAGATTGCCTTCGCGGTCCTCGAACAGAGCGTTAATGCCGTTGCCTCCGCGAATCTCATTTTCCTCTGAGAACGAAATGCCTTTGGCATTGATGCGCAATAGGCCTCGCGCTGTGCCCGCCCAGATATTCGAGTCACGATCGCGCAGGATGCTCAATACCTGGACACTACCGAGGAACGACGGCAATTCAACCCGGCGAAAGCCGTTGCCGTTCCCGCGATACAAGCCCGTATCGGTGCCGACCCATAACTCTTCACCGATCGGCAGCAGACTGTTGATCTTTCGGTCGGGCAAGCCTGCGTTGACGTTGGTAGCTCGTCCGCCGGAAAGACAAAAAAGGCCATCGCCCAGTGTTCCCAGCCAAATCTTGCCGTCGGCTGTCTCTGCCATGGAGATAACTGGCGGTGAAGACGGTCCCAATTTCTGAACGTCGTCTGACATGAAACGGAATGTGCCCTCCAGGATGTCCGAAACCAGTATTCTGCCGTTGATGTCTTTTGACACGGCGGTGATTCCGTACAAATTTAAGGTAGGTCTAACGCTCTCCAACTTGCCAGCGTTTTGCCGTACGAGATTGGTACCCTCTGGACGGATCCATAGTGTTCCGCGAGCATCCGTAAACAGCTGCAAGATCGAAACGTTCAGAGCGGAGTTGATGGAACTCAAGGAAACAGGCCTGAAATTAAAGCCGTCGAAACGTACCAGGCCTCTGTCGGTTCCAATCCAGAGGTATCCATCTGCAGTCTGCGCGATGCCGTTGACAGCGCCGCCGGGAAATCTGGTTTCGGTGGTCCATTGTTCGCGGACGTACTGCGAAGCCAGACGATTGGGATCGAGTCCACGTGCATCGGTCACGAGGCCCGCCAACACGATTCCAACAAGAGTGCATCGAGTTTGCTTTACCCAGCAAATCATGGGAAGTACTCGAACTTGTCGACTATGACCTCATTTTCATTTTTCAGGAGAATATGGCCTTGATTAAACACATACAAGGCGATGCGCACCGATTGACCCTCCGTGGACGGCACACCGGAGGTAAACACGTGCTGGTTAATGACGCGGCCGTCGCCTGTATTGGCCGATTCTGCTACCGTCGAAAATGTTGCTTTTCCCGGTTCCCACCGAAACGAATGTGTGTAGAGGCCAGGCGGCGCCCGAAAGGCAAGATAATTAGCTGGAACGTAATAAGGCTGCACGACATAACCTACGTTGGTATTGTTAAGCTGTCCCCACCGACTAAGCTCAACATCTAACTCGTGCCGGGTGCTCTCTGTGCCAACGCCGTCCCAGGTGATTAGAGTTAGAACAGCGGAAGGTTCGAGATGAGAGACATCGCGCACGTGGAACCTGTATGTTCCGTATCCCAGGCTGCGTGTGAGCTTCAGCTCCGCCGTACTCCACTTTCCCGGGCTTCCCGAGATGCGAAGGTGCAGTGCGCCTTTTTCGTCCGTCCAAACGTTCGCCGGATCAAAAAAGTGTCTTGACCCAGCGTGGAAAATTGGCCCGCTGCTCGTCGTCCACTCGTATCCGCTAAAGTTCAATATCTTGGGCGACGGGAATACGGGCGCTGGGCCTTCCCCGTTCACGACTGCCAGCGCCACCACGCCGTTGCCGACGATCGGCAACGATTCCGTTTGTTCAGGCAGATTGTAGGTTGGATCAACCAACAGAGCGGCGTATTGTATTCCCAGGTGGACGGAACCTTTCCACCGGCCGTCACTTTCGATATCCGTAAACGGCTGACCTGATTGCCGGCACACGCCCCATCGCCCATCTACCTTTGCATACAACACCAATCGCTGCCCTGGTCGAGCCCCTAGGACACGTCCTTCGATTGTGTCTGTCTTGTAGTCACGTTCGAATGTGTCTGTCCTGAAGGGACTCCCCTGATCTGTGGCGGGGACCTTACTGATAGCAACCGTCGGAACTGAATCTGTTGGTGCAGACTGGCATCCGGTCAGCACAAAGTACACAAATAGCACTGAGAATGTCGTGGTACATGCGACTATGTGCAGGCGCGACATCGTCGATCTCCGTTTACGATCCCAGGTATGGCGGCCAGGACTGCAACCACCACGGGCCACTCTTTGCACAAGCGAAAAACGTCACTCTCGTTGCCCTGGGCCACTTTTTTCTTGGAAGACTAGAATCCTGGCGCCTTGCTCTACTTCTTAACGTCTGTCGAATTTCACGCCTAGACTTCTTCTCGCGGGTTGCCGATCACGTCAGTTCCGTCCTGGGGAATAGGCCGCGAGATACCCAACCTTCTCATCTTGGCCAGCAAAGTGGTTCGTTTCAGTCCGAGTTTCGCCGCGGCGCCGCGCGGTCCACCGACGATCCAGCCGGCCTGCTCCAGCGTCTCCAGAATCAGAGTGCGATCGGAATCCTCCAAAGTCATCGACGACTGCAACGTTCGGGTGCGATTCAGAGTTGGGATCATGAGTTCGGTTTGCTTTTTGTGAAGCGGGTTCGGAAGCATCCCGTCCCGCGAAAGGATGACCGAGCGTTCCACCAAATTTTGTAACTCGCGAATGTTGCCAGGCCACGAGTACCACTGGAAGGCGGCCATGGTTTCCGGAGGAATGCTCTCGACTTGCTTCCCCATGCGACGACTAAACAGCTTTACGAAATGCGTGACAAGAGCAGGAATGTCTTCCCGGCGCTCTCTGAGCGCCGGCAGCAGGACGGGGAAGACGTTCAGACGATAGTACAGATCACTGCGAAATTGCCCGCGCGCTACCATCTTCATCAGATCGCGATTGGTTGCCGCTACCAGCCGAACGTCCACTTTATGCGTGCGACCGCTCCCTAAGCGCTCGAATTCCTGCTCTTGCAATACACGCAGCAACTTCGGCTGTAGGGCAGAAGGGATGTCACCGACTTCGTCCAAGAACAGGGTGCCTTTGTCGGCCATTTCGAAACGCCCGATCTTCTGCGCAATCGCACCGGTAAAGGCGCCCTTTTCATGACCGAACAATTCGCTTTCCAGAAGGTCCAGCGGAATGGCCGCGCAATTCAGCTTTATAAACGGGCGCCCGCAGCGCTGACTTGCATTGTGAATGGCATGCGCGATGAGTTCTTTTCCCGTGCCGGTTTCCCCTTCGATGAGGACAGTCGAGTCTGTGGGCGCAACCTGCTCCACCTGGTCGAGAACAGATTCGAGAGCAGCGCTATCGCCGATGATCCGCTCGAATCGGCGCTCGGCCTGATCCGGCCCAGGGTCCGTGACTATTGCATAATCTCCCACAGAAACCTCTACACTTTAGGCTTCCCCACGTGACTGCAATAACCGAGGTTGCTCACATATCCAGTGCAGCACGGACAGTTTTGAGCAACCGTTGATGATCGAAGGGTTTTGCAAGGAACTCGACTGCACCCTCTCTCATCGCTCGAATTCTCATCCTGGCATCCCCATGAGCCGAGATGAAGATAATCGGAATATTGCATTCCTCTTCTTTCAGCCTGGCCTGCAACTGCAGACCCGACATCTTCGGCATACGGATATCAACAATTAGGCACGAAGCTCGAGTATGCAAATCGGATTCGAGGAATTCTTCCGCGGACCCAAAGCACCGTGCAGCCAGCCCAGCAGCTTCCATCAGATCGCGCAGCGAATCTTGCATGGCCTCGTCGTCATCAATGATCGCTATCAACTTGGACGTTCGGTCCCCTGTCATGCGGCAAGGTTAACGTCCCAGCCTCACTGGGAGCAATCAAACTTTAGGCTAAACGGACTAGACTTTAGGAGGGTACATCCTGACTCTCGACAACTGGGCGAGGGAGGCATCGATTCGCAAAAAGTGACTATATGATGGACTTGAGTTTGTCCGCCATTCTGACGAGCTCAGGCAAGGACTTAGCCTGCATCTTTTTCATTGTTTGGCTCCGATGCATTTTGACAGTGGCTTCACTAGCACCGAGTTCCCCAGCAATTTGCTTATTAAGCATCCCGGAAACAACGAGGTTCATCACCTCGCGCTCCCGAACGCTTAATGTGTTGTAACGCTGTCGGAGTTCAGCAGTGTCTCGCTGCTTTTCGCGGACGAGACGATCTCGAGTGAGCGATCGCTGAACGGCATCGAGCAGATCTTGGTGCCTGAAGGGCTTTGTCAGAAACTCAACCGCACCCGACTTCATGGCCTTGACCGACATCGGAACGTCCGCATGTGCTGTGAGAAAGATGATTGGAATATTGACTCTCCCCCTTTTTAGTTCGTGCTGAAGCTCCAAGCCACTGATGCCGGGGAGCCTTACGTCGAGAATAAGACAACTGGGACCGTCACTGCGGGGATTCGACAAGAACTCCTGTGCTGTTCCGAAAGACTTAGAATGCAGGCCGACAGATTCCAGCAGTTCCTGGAGAGATTCACGCACATCTCTATCATCATCGACAATGAATACGGTTGGCAGATCCTGCGTGCTCATAACGACGCGCCTCAATCAGAAGAAAAGTCAAAATCAAAATGCCGCGCGCTTCAATCCTTTGCCAATGAAGCGCCGGTTGACAACGCCGGATAGATTCTATCGGACTATGCAATGCGAAGGCCGTGCAAAGTCTCGGGCTTGAGGGTGGAACTCGAGGATGATCAGAACCTAGCAACCTATCTCATAGACAACTGGCACCTCCTCTGGACTCACTCTCACACATACTCTTCGAGTTGGCGTGCTGGAGAGCAACTACCTTTGCGGTACGGCTCGCCCTGACCTCGATCTGGGTCATCGCGAGGCAGCTACAGGGGGCGGGAAATCACGTTCCAGTTGCGGGCATTTGCAGGGTTTCGGCTGCGGTTGGCAAAGTGAAATGGAACGTTGCACCCCGTCCGCTGTTCGCCGTGGCCCACAACCGGCCACCGTGCGACTCCACGATGGAACGGCTGATGGCCAAACCCATCCCGCTGCCCTGCGGCTTGGTGGTAAAGAATGCAGAAAACATTCGATCCACTACTTCGGAGGGTAGCCCCACACCGGTATCACGGACCGAGAATTGGAGTTGACCGTCGTGCAGCTGGGACTTCACCGTAAGGTCTCCGCCGGCGTCCTGCATAGCCTCTATGGCGTTGAGCATGAGGTTCATGAACACCTGCTGCAGTTGCACACGATCCGCCATGATCTTGGGCAGTTCGGCGGCCAGATCCGTGCGCGGGGTAACCGAGTATCGAGTGGCCTCACCTTTCAGAAGAGTGAGCATTTCCTGGATGATTCCGTTCACATCGACCAGCTCCCGTTGGGGCGGAGATTTCTTGTAGAACGAACGGATTCGGTCGATGATTTCGGCCGCGCGATTTCCGTACTTATCGATTCGTACCGCGGCCGCACGGGCCCGATCCAGGTTCGGCGGTTCATGGGCAAGCCATTCAACGCAAGTGTTGGCGCTAGTGATGGCAGCCGCGATGGGCTGTTTGATTTCGTGTGCGAGCGAGGCTGCCATTTCCCCCAACGTGCTCACACGATTGATATGCGCCAACTCCGCCTCAAGCTGTCGCAGCTTTTCATGTTCCTGCTCGGCGCGCTTGCGCTCTTCGATGTCCGTGAGGGTTCCGTACCATCTGACAGTGTTTCCATGCTGGTCTCGAAGGGGGACACCACGCACCAGGAACCAGCGATATTCCCCATCAATGGCGCGACTGAACCGAGCCTCGTCTTCGAAAGGCTGTCCGGTCGCAATGGAGGTGCGCCACTTCTCGGAATGGCGCGCAAGGTCTGCAGGATGAATCGCACGCTGCCAGCCTGCGCCAGAAGTCTGCTCGACAGAAAGCCCGGTGTATTCGATCCAGCGCTTATTCACAAATGTACTGGAGCCGTCCGAGGATGCAGTGAAAGTCATCGTTGGAATTGTTTCCACAACATCCCGCAGACGTTTTTCATGGCCTTTGAGCTGATGAGTGCGCCGTCGATAAAGTGCCCAGAGCAGCGCAATAAAAACAGCAACGGAGACAGCGCGGAACCACCAAGTATTCCACCACGCAGGCAGGATTTGGATTCGCAGTTGTGCCCCGGGTTCGCTCCATGAACCGCGTCTGCTCGCACCTTGCACATGAAAAATATAAGTACGTGGCGGCAGCGTTGTGTAACTCGCGAACCGCTGGTCGCTTCCCACCTCATTCCATTTTTGGTCCAAGCCTTCCAACATGTAGCGATAGCGGTTAGTCTCAGCATGGAAATAACTCAACGCGGAAAAGCCGATGGAGAAAACGTTTTGTGAATGGGAGAGTGTGATCGTATCCGTGTAGTTGACGGCTTTCTTCAGCGGCGAGCCGGGGCTGAGGGGGACCGCCGTTCCGAATAATCGAAAATCAGTCAGTACTGTGGGCGGAGCGTACGCGTTCGCATCGACGGCGCCGGCTACTACCTGGTCGGGAAAGAACGCGGTGACTCCGCTGAAGCCTCCAAAAAACATTTCACCCGCTGCACTCTTGAAGCAGGCGCCCCACCCGGTCAGGTCTGGTCCCGGAAGACCGTCTGCCACAGTGTAGTTGGTGAATCTCTGGGTTCGCGGGTCAAAGCTCGATACCCCTTTATTTGTGCTCATCCAAAGCAGAGCGTGCTGGTCTTCGAGGATGCAGCTCACAACATTCCCCCCCATGCCATCGCGCTCGTTGTAAACGGCAAATGTGTTTGTCCTGGGATCAAATTTGTCCAGCCCGTTTTGAGTGCCAACCCACATGCTGCCTGCGCGATCGAAATAAACCGCGACTACTCTGTTGTCGCTGAGGCTGTGCGCGTCGTCGGACTTGTGGCTGTAAACTGTGAACTGGCTGGTGTTTGGATCGAACCGGTGCAACCCTAAATTGCTGCCAAGCCACAAGCTTCCCTGTGGGTCTTCCGCGATGGCGTAATAGTTCAGGCCTCGGGTTTTCGGGTCCGGCTTGTAGGTGGTGAACCGCTGCGTCAACGAATCGAAGCGACAAAGACCATCCCACGTGGCTCCCCACAAGGCGCCGCCATGATCGATAAGCAACCGCTGTACGCCGCCGCTACACAAGGTCGTGGGATCGGCACGGTTGTGAACGTAGTGTCGAAGTTCTCCGGTTTTCCGGTTGTAACGCAATAGCGGATTCGTGCCCGATATCCAAAGCACGTCCGGTCCGTCTTCGATGATCGAAAGCACTTCAGACCCCGCGACTGGCTGGAAGGTCGAGGACAAGCCGGTCTTGCGATCGATTTGCACCAGCGAACGATTGACGCCCACCCACAAAACGCCCTGCCGATCCTCATAGAGCGCTCCAACCAGACCCGGACTTATGTTGTTCGAACTGGAGGGTGAGTTCGCAAATTTTGCAAAGAGTGGCGGCTTGGAAGCAAAGAAGTGTGGCTCTACATCGTGCATTCCGACCCAAATATTGTTTTCGCGATCCTCGAATAGAGTTATGACTCGATTGTCGGCCAGAGTGTCGCTATCCCCAGGACGGTTGTGGTAGCTGATAAAACGCCGATGCTCGCGGTCGAACTTCAGCAAACCAAGCACAGCCGTTCCAAACCACATGGTGCCTTTGTCGTCCTCCAGCAGGGCGTAGGCTGGGTTCTTCAAGTCGCTATCGGAGCCTGATGAGTCGAATCCGTACCGAGTCAACTTGTTCGTCTTGCGATCGAATGTGGCGATATGGCCGTCTGGGCCGTAGATGATCCAAAACACACCGAAACGGTCTTCGTGGAACCAGAGCCCGATACCCGACTCTCCAGTCAGGACATGCCTCTTCACCGTTCCGGTGTTCCGATCAAATTCGTCAAGCGTCTGGGCTGTGGCGACCCAAAACCTGCCTTCACGGTCCTCACCGCTGGATTTAATTTCGTTATCTCCGAGGCTGGACGCGTTCCCTGGGTCGTGATAAAAACGCTCGATCTTACCCGTAACGGGATCAAGTCGGAATAGTCCCTTGCGAGTGGACAGCCATAACATGCCCGAGGAGTCCTGGCTGATCTGATTGACGATCGTCGTCAAGCCACTTGAATCCGGGACATCGAAATGATAGTGACTGAATTTTTCCGTAAGCGGGTCAAAGCGGTCCAGAAACTGGTCTGTTCCGACCCAAAGTGTGCCGGCGCGGTCCTTAAACAACGAGTGGATATAGACCCCACTGAGGCTCTCCGGACGTTCCGGATCGTGTTTGAAGACTTTGAAGTTATAACCGTCATAGCGATTCAAACCGTTCCATGTCCCGAACCAAATGAATCCCTGATCGTCCTGAACGATATCCGAAACCCGAACCTGGGAGAGGCCTTGGGAACTGGATATCCGTGCAAAGCGGATGTCCTTACCCTCGACGACGGGAAGCCTGATGGGATGGGTGTCTACCGGAGAATCGAGCGAGGTGTCAGCGCCATCGCCCACTCTTGCCCAGGCTGAGGTGCTGACAGGGACCAAGAGCAGAACCGCCAAGGCCACTTCGAGCGAAGGGCAGTGACCCGAGCTCAAGATCATCTTTGATGAACTCCCGGCAGAACATTCACTAGCGACGATACGACAGGAACTTCGTTTCTAGGCAGCCTGTCGCGTTTCGACCGATCCCGCCAAAGTGAGTCAAATTTATAGGACTAATCGATTGCGGTTAAGCTGACAAACGTCAGCACCATTCTAAGCCAGCTTGGCAATCGCCTTCGCGGCTCTTAGCCTGATTTCAGTTTTCACTGTTGCCCATGTCCGATTGGGGCAGGGACACAATCTTCCGCCGATTTTAGGCTTCTCCCATGCCGGGTGGTCTTTGCGACTGGTCAGGAGGGTACCCCAGTCGGAAGTGATTCTGAGGTACCGTGAAGCGCCACAACGCATCAACACACTACGTGCCATTCGCGTAATTTAACCGACGAGAGTGAAAGACCCTCGACCGGCTAATTCCAAAGCCAGAGAACACGATTCGACGGCCGGGGGGCCTTGGAAAAGCCGCCCCATTCATTAACGGCATCCTCAAAGTATTGAGACCCGCGCGCCTGGGACGACCTTCCCGACAGATTGCCTTGCCCCGGCGGTTAACGTGAGACATTTACCGGTTCACGCTTGATTTCAGAGAGTTCCTTAGAGAAATTGAAATCCGTTGGAGCGATGCCGGTAATTAACCGTGCACCGCGGCTGAATGTCAGATCCTGTATTGCCCATTGAATGAAAACGAGAACGCGACTTTGGAATGAGACCAGATAGGTTACATGGATAAAAGCCCAAACCAGCCACGCTAAGAACCCCGAAATATGAAGACCGAAAACGTCCGCCACGGCGGCCGCACGTCCAATGACTGCCAGAGACCCTTTGTCGAAGTAACGAAACTGTGGAAGCTCCCGCCGGCCCTTCACTTTTCGCAAGATCGCCTTTGCTGCGTAGGCTCCTCCCTGCATGGCGACCTGGGCCACTCCAGGCAAAGGTTTGCCTTTTTCATCCATCGCTGAAGCCAGATCGCCTACCACATAAATGTCCGGATAGCTTGGAATGGTCAAGTCAGGTTTTACTTTGACCCTTCCTCCTTTGTCGGTTTCGGCTTTTGTGTGGCTAGCCAAGATTTTGCCCAGCGGCGACGCAGTGATACCGCCAGCCCATACAACAGTCTTCGCGGCGATTGAATCAGTTTGTCCGCTGGACTCAATCGTCAGACCATCCTTGTCCACGTTCTTGACCATTGCACCACACCTAACCTCAACTCCGAGCTTGGCAAGCGAACGGCTAGCTTTTTCGGCCAGATCCTCAGGGAAAGGCATCAGTACTCGTGGCGCACCATCCAGCAGGATGATTTGCGCTTCCTCGGGATGGATGGAACGAAAGTCATTCTTTAAAGTTTGGCGGGCGATCTCCGCAATCGCGCCGGAGAGTTCGACTCCAGTCGGCCCAGCACCAACGATGACGAATGTGAGCCAGGCGCGGCGTTGCGCGGGATCCGAAAGTCGCTCGGCCACTTCAAATGCATAAAGAATTTTGTGGCGGATGGCCGTAGCTTCTTCCACACTCTTCATGCCGGGTGCCCACTCTTGCCACTCGTTGTGCCCGAAATAGGATGTCTGCGAGCCGGCGGCAACAATCAGTGAATCGTAAGGAACGATGGTCCCATCGGCCAGAAAGACGCGTTTGGAATCAGGATCGATATCCGCGACGGTCCCCAACCAAACGCGAGTATTTTTCTGCCGGCTTAGGACGCCCCGAAGGGGAGAGGCGACTTCTCCTGCCGAAAGCGAACCTGTCGCGACTTGATAAAGTAATGGTTGGAAAAGGTGATAGTTTCGCCGATCGATAAGCGTCACGTCCACCAGATCTGAGTTCAAATGCTGGGCCGCAGAAAGCCCACCAAATCCTCCGCCTACGATCACTACCTTCCAGCGTTCGCTCATTACTTTCCTCCTAGTGGCTCAGAACAATTTCCCGACGGCGACCAGGGACGAGTGTGGGCGCAGGGCCGCCGTTCAAGACCGCCTCCACATTGTCCAGGGCCAGCATGCCCATTGCTGTACGGGTTTCGATTGTGGCGCTGCCGATATGCGGCAATAGAAATGTATTTTTCAACGAAACATATTCCGGGTGAAGTTTTGGCTCGCCTTCAAATACGTCGAGTCCGGCGGCGGCGATCCGCCCGCTCTTGAGAGCAGCGATAAGGTCCTCGTCGACCACCAATCCGCCGCGAGCCGTGTTCACCACGATTGCTCCGGGGGGCAGAAGACTAATGGCTTTGGCGTTCAAGAAATGGCGAGTCTGAGGAGTCTCCGGAGCGTGCAGGCTCAAGAACTGGCTAGCGCGAAGCAGCTCTGACGGATCCGCGTGGTAGGTGGCATCGCCTGCGATTTCCGCAGGTAACTCCTTAGTATCGTAATAGTGAATCTTCATTCCGAATCCGCGCGCTCGACGCGCTACGGCCTGCCCCACGCGCCCCATTCCAAGAATGCCGAGGATTTTGCCTCCCACTTGCCGTCCCAAGAGCATGTCGGGGCTCATGGGTTTCCACGTTCCCGTTCGAACCAGTTCCTGAGCCTCGTAAGCTCGACGCGAAGCACCCAGCAATAGCAGCATGGTGATATCGGCTGTTGCTTCACTGTTGACACCAGGGGTGTAGGCGACTGGAATGTTCCTGCGAACGGCGGCTTCTAGATCGATATGCTCAAAACCCACCGAGTACGTCGCTATGATTTTTACGCTGGGCGAAACTTTTTGGAAAAACCCAGAGTCCAACCGGTCTGCTGGCGTGATGAACAAGGCGGCAGATCCTTCGGCAGCGGAGAGCAGCTCCGGCTGACTGAAAGGGAACTGATTCGGGTTTCGTCGCGCGTTGTAATCACGGTCGATCCGGTCTTCAACTTCCTTTGGATAACGGCTGGTTACCACCAGAATGGGTTTGGTCATGCTCAACATATCCTCTTACACGCCGAGGGCGGTGCCTTGCTCGACAGCATTTCGACGGCTCCGAGATTCATGGTCTGGAAGCTCAGACGATGCCCACGTTTCGCTCGATCTCCTTGATCACCGTATCGAACCTTCCGCTCAGCACCTGCTTGGCGAAACTGAGAGTGAACCCCTTGACGGTGTGGAATGGTGAATGGGACGGCATGGCAAGCGCGAAGGGGTCGACGACTGCGTCAACAACGACTGGGCCATCCTTGTACGCGAGAGCTTCAGCCAGGCCTTCTCGAACGTCCCCGGGTTCCTCGATACGAATCCCTTTCGCGCCCATTGCCTCTGCAACCTTGGCAAAATTTGGATTCTTGAACTCCACGCCAGAAGGAATGAAGCCGGCCTCCTGTTGTTCGATATGGACGAAGTCGTACTTCTCGTTGTTGAGAATGACTTGAACCATAGAAGTTCGGCGCTCTATCTGCGTCAGCAGGTCGCCCATTCCTAGCATCGTGAAGCCTCCATCGCCGCATAACGCGATGCACTGTCTGCCGGGATACGCCTGAGCACATCCGAACGCGTTCGGTGCGGCATTGGCCATAGACGCCCACGAGAATGAGCCAAAGAGCCTGCGGTTTTTTCCACCGAAGATATGTCTTGCAAGCCAGATACAGGCCGTGCCCGTGTCGGCAAAAAACATTGCGTCATCCGAGGCGAGCTCGCTGAGCGTCGCGGCGAGGAATTCAGGGCGTATCGGTTTAATCCCCGGTCCCTTCTCGACATAGTGCTGCAGCTGTTTGTGGAAGGATTCCGTGTGCGCAATCTGCCTTGCTAGAAATTCTCCATCCGTCTTTTCAGACACGGCTGGAAGCAATGCACTGATCGTCGACTTGATATCGCCGACAAGACCGAGATCCAGCGCAGTACGACGGCCGATATGCTTCGGGTTCTTGTCAATCTGAACCTTTCTCACACTGGCGCCGGGAAGAAATTCTGAAAACGGAAAATCCGTGCCCAACATGAGCAAGAGGTCGGCTTCATGGAGTGCGTTGTACGCTCCCCCATAACCGATCAGGCCGGTCATGCCAACGGCGTTAGGATTGTCATGCTCCAGCCACTGCTTCCCGCGAAAGGCATAGCCGACCGGAGCCTTCAGCTTGCACGCCAGCTCAACCACTTCATCGCGACCTTCCCTGCAGCCGTCCCCACCAAAGATCGCCACTGTTTTCGCTTCATCGATCATCTTCACCAATTTGTCGAAGTCTGTATCGGAAGGTCTCAGGATAGCTGGGGCTGCAATAGTGAAGTCGCTAGGCTGGTCCGGAGCATCGGCGGCCGCGACATCGCCAGGTATGGAAAGAACGGTGGGACCCTTTTCCAGAACAGCCGTGAGTATGGCGGTGTTGATGACCGCGCGGGCCTGCTCCGGGTTAACCAGTCGGGCGGTATAGAGCGAAGCCGCCTCGAAAAACTTATACGGATTCAGTTCCTCGAGCGTGGACGTGTCAATAAGGCTCGACTCAACATCCCCGGCGATCGCGATAATGGGAGCTGCTT
>Ga0210402_10003966_pt1 | contig 13656 bp, 11 predicted proteins | sample IncBWC7MmetaG_FD_161055 | JGI IMG/M metagenome (GOLD analysis project Ga0210402, IMG submission 161055) | Forest soil microbial communities from Barre Woods Harvard Forest LTER site, Petersham, Massachusetts, United States - Inc-BW-C-7-M | ecosystem: Environmental > Terrestrial > Soil >...
GATCATGCCCAGCTTGTGGCTGCCGGGAATGAACATGAGCGGACCATTGAACTCATTGACGTCGTCCAAAAAAATCGCGACGTTCATGGCTCGCGGTTCGGGCATGTCGTCGTCGTTTTTCCAGGTGCCGAAATCCTGATGCCATTGCCAGACGTCGCCGTCGAAGGCCATCTTGCCGTTGATCTTGAACTGATGCATGTACACCGGCTCGCCGAACACCTGCATTGCCGGTTCGATCATCCGCGGGTGGCGCGCGAGCCGCGCGAACGGGGCGCTGTACAGGTGCGCGGCGAAATTGGTGCGCACGGCATCGCTTCCCTTTTCGCGCACGTTTTCCTGCCGGAGCTCGGCATAAAGCCGCGGCACCTCGTCCAGCAGGACCGCGATTTCATCCGGCTTGAACAGGCTGGGAAAGAACAGGTAGCCGTCGCGATCCAATCGCGACCGTTGTTCCGAGTCGAGTTGCATAGCGCCCTCCGTCGTCTGTTCCGGCTCGATTCTATCCGCTATGATCCGATGCTTCGATTGTAGTCGATTTTCCGGTGTGTCCGGACAACACCAGACGCGATCGGAAAGGGAGCGGCATGACTGGACTACGGGAGCGATTCGGCAGACCGCTGCGCCTTGGAATCATCGGAGGCGGCCCCGACGCATGGATAGGACGCATGCATCGCGGCGCCGCCGAGATGGACGGCTGGTGGCGCGCTGTGGCCGGCGTTTTTTCCAGCGATAGAGAGCGCTCGCGCGCGGGCGGCGCGGCGTTGGGCTTCGATCTCGGACGGAGCTATGGCGACGTCGAGGAAATGCTGCGCGAGGAGCGCCTGCGTCCGGATGGCATCGACGCAGTGGCAATCATGACGCCCAACGATACGCACTACCGGTTCGCGGTGGCAGCGCTCGACGCCGGCCTCGATGTCGTTGGCGACAAGCCGGTGACGCACGATTTTCAAGAGGCCTGCGATCTCGTCGCACGCACCCATCGCGGCGGACGAATATTTGCCGTCGCGTACGGCTATTCGGCGTATCCGATGACGCGGTACGCCCGCCAGCTGGTGCGCGACGGCGTGCTCGGCACGGTCCGGCTGGTGCAGGTCGAGTACATTCAAGGCGGCATGGCGACACGCGTGGAGGAAGGGCCGCAGAACAATCGCTTCCGCTGGGTTCTCGATCCCCGGCGCAGCGGACTTGCGTTGGTGATGAGCGCCATCGGCTGCCATGCCCAGCATCTGGCGAGCTTCACCGCCGGGCTTGCCGTGGCGCGCGTCGCAGCCGACGTCGGCGCGCTGGTCCCGGGACGCAAGCTCGTCGATTATGTTTCGGCCTTGCTCGAGTTCGACGGCGGCGCACGCGGTACGTTCACCGTGACGCAGGCGGCGGCTGGCGGGGAAAACGACATACGGCTGCGGATCTACGGCGACAAGGGCGTGCTCGACTGGTGGCATCGCGAGGCGAGCTATCTGCGGCTCGCGTTGCAGGGCGAACCGGCACGCATCATCGGCCGCGGCGACGCGTTTCTGCCTCCGGAGATCATCGCCCTGGGACGTACTCCGCGCGGCCACCCAGAGGGCTTGCGCGAAGCGTTCGCCAATATCTACGCGGAAGTAGCGCAGGACCGGATGGCGCGCAAGCTCGGCGAGCCCGTCCCGGACCTGCTCTATCCACGCATCGAGGAAGGCGCGCATACCATGGCGTTCATCGAGGCCTGCGTCGCGTCGCACGCGTCCCGCGGATGGGTCGCTGTTGCCGCTGTTGCAACGAAGCCGGCGCAGTGATTCCGTTTCAATCCCGCCGCCGGCGTTATCCGCGCGGCTACTCCTCCCCGACTTTGGCGCGCGCCGACTTGATCTGACCGCGCCGTAGCTTGGAGTCGACGCGGCGGCGTTGCGAGCTTCGGGTCGGACGCGTCGCTTTGCGAACGCGAGGCGCCTTCGCGGCTTTATCCACCAGCGCCTGCAGCCGCGCGAGTGCGTCGTCGCGGTTCTGATCAAGACTTCGGTGCCGCTGCGCCTTGATGATGACCACACCCTGCGCAGTAATGCGCCGGTCTTTGCTGGCCAGCAGCCGCTCCTTGATTGCGTCGGGAAGCGTCGACGCGGGTATGTCGAAGCGCAGCTGCGCAGCGTTCGACACCTTGTTGACGTTCTGGCCGCCGGCCCCCTGCGCCCGGATCGCGGTCCATTCGATCTCGTGCGCAGCGATCGAGATCATGTCTGGGGGAACATCCGCCGCCATCCGTCGAGCCCGAGCCGGCGCAGGGTTTCGATGTTGCGCTCGAAGATGGCAGCGGCGTCGGGAATCGCCGCCACGGCGCGCTCGACGCTGGCTTCGCGAAGCAGATGCAGCATCGGATAGGGCGACCGATTGGTATAGTTGCCGATGTCGTCAGGTGTCGTGCCGGCGAACTGATAGCGCGGGTGAAAGCTCGCGATCTGAATCTGACCGCGGAGCCCCAGCGAATCGACCTTGCGGTCGGCCGCGTCGAGAAAGCCGTTGTAGTCGGTAAAGTCAGACAGAACCCGGGGATGAATCAGCAGCGTCGTTTCGCACCTCTGCTCAGGGGTCGAATCGAGCATCGACAGCTCACGCGTCAGATCCTCGAGCAGCGCATCTTCGTCGCGTGCGGCGCTGACGGAAAAGCGAATGCGATCGCCGATGTAAACGGCCTTGGCGAACGGACAGAGCTCGAGCCCGATGACGGCTCGTTCGAGCCATGCGCGGGTGTCGGCCAGCACCGCTTCGATCTCCGATGTCGACAGGTTCGTGTTCACGATGGGCGGATCGCCGCGTCATCGGTTGCCGGCGCCGCCTTGCGCCAGACAGTGGCGAGCCAGGGCTGCTCCTCGCGCGGCAACCCGTCGGGTCGATAGTAATGCTCGAGCTCGACAAATCCCGCGCTCGACACGTAGCGGCGCCAGGTCTCGATTCGGTGGTAGGCGCCGTAGCGGCCGCGATTCCATCCTTCTTCGTCCTCGCCGTGCGGGTTCGAGCTGAAGAGGACTCCGCGCGGCTTCAGCGTCGCGCGCAGTTCGCCCAGGACGCGCCGCAACTCCTGCGACGGCACATGAAACAATGCAGCGTTTGCGAACACGCCGTCGAACCGGCCCGCCGGTAGACTCAGCTTGAGAAAGTCCTGCAGCCACACTTCGCAGCCGGAGTAATCGCGCGCCATCGCCGCGAAGCGCTCGACTCCATCGATACCGATCGCGGTATGACCCAGCTCGGAGAGGGTTTTGAGGTCGCGGCCGGGTCCGCAGCCCAGATCGAGAATCGTGAACGGCGGGCTGCCCTCGATGTATCGCAGCAAGGCCTGGATGTTCTGGCTGACGTCGTGATCGCGCGTGCCTTCCCAGAATGCCGCGGCGCGTTCCTCATAGTGATCGAGCGTACGCGCGACGATCGCGGCCACTGCGTCGGGCTGAAGCTTGATCTCCACGAGGTCGGCCTCGGCTATCCGCAGCGTGTCGAGTTGGCGAACGACAAGCGGGAGTGCCGACGATAGGTCTCGCGGCAATGCGCGGTCATGACATGCTTCGCGACACCGGGCCGACATAGACCGGGTTCGGACGCGAAAACCAGGCATGGAGCAGGTGATAGACCATGAGGTAGTTCTTTTGCTGAAAGCTCGCGTGCGAGATGCCCGGCATGACCGTGAACTGCTTGTCCGCGACGGGCAGCCGCTTGAAAAACTCGATCAGGTCGTCGAACGCGGCGATGCCGTCGTATTGCCCGCGCAGGATCAGCGTCGGCGTGGTGATCATGACCGGGTCGACGATGGGAAGCCTGGAGCACATGTCTATGTAGGTCCCATTGGGCATCGAGTCGTCGAGCGCGAGTATGGCGTCGGCGAAAGCGTCGACCACACGTTGCTCTGTGGTTTCCGAATGATCGCGCTCGAAAATCGAATAGACGAAGGCGCGGTCGATCGGGCGGCGTCTCTCGGCCAGGAACTGGGGAAGCTTCTTGCGCCGCGCTTCGAGCGTCGGCGCGCCGCTTCCCGTCCACACGAACGCGTCGAGAGCGAGGCGAGATACGCGCTTGGGATGCTGCTGAGCGAACAAGGCGGCCCGCAACGCGCCCGAGGAGATGCCGTACATCATGACGTCGCGCTCGACGCGTCTGGTCGCGATGTAGCCGGTCGCGGCGGCCAGGTCATCGGCGCCGTTGGCGATATCGCAGGTGATGTCTCTCGACTTGTCGGAGCGGCCATAGCCTTCCATGTCCACGCTCCAGCACACGAAGCCGCGTCGGGCGAACCAGTCCATGACGGAAGAGTCGGGCCTTCCCGGAACGGTGAGGTCGAACGTCGGCTGCGACGCCATCGATGATCCGTGCACGAACAAAATCGCCGGCCTGCCATCGGGCGAGCCGACGAATTTTTCCCAAAGAAAGAGGCGTACCTTGCCTTTGCGCGTCCAATGCTCGACGCCGGTCACCGGCATTTCGGCGGGAGCGGCGTCTGGTGCTGGAAAAAACGGCGTGTCGTCGCTCGTCTGCGGGCGTGGGGGGCCGCTCACTTCGGTCACTTGGGTCGGGGGGATTCGAGCTTCGCGTCGTCGGGATCGGCGTACCCTTTGCCAGCTTTATGAGTGACCGGCACCTTGCGGCTATCCTTGTACGCCTTCCATGCGACATTCTCGACCCGCGCGAGCGCCGCTTCCTCGGGCGCGAACAGCGGGTCCTTGAACGGTTGCGTGAAGCGGTCGTGAACCTGGATTCCGGACAGCTGAGCGGGAGCCTGTCCCTTGCGGATCTTGATCATGTCTGAATTTTAGCTCAAGGTGAGCGCGCTACGATTCATGACGCCAGGCGGGCAGATCATTAAATATTTCTGCCGGTCGATTACGACGCTTTGATCCGGTCAATCGACCTTCGCACCCGTCTCGCGCACGATTTTCGCCCAGCGATCCTTTTCCGTATGGAAGAACGCGCCGAATTCGGCTGGCGATGATCCCACGACCTCGATGCTGGCGCCGGCCATGTAGCGCTTCACTTCGTCGTTTGCCAGCACCGCGAGGAGCTCGCGGTAGAGTCTGTCGATGAGCGTCGCCGGAGTTGCTTTGGGCGCCAGCAATCCCATCCAGACGTAGGCCTCGTAGCCCGGTACGCCCGCCTCGGCAACGGTCGGCACGTCGGGCAGTTGCGGCGCGCGTCTTGCGCCGGTGACGGCCAGCGCGCGGAGCTTTCCGCTTCGAATGTGGCCGAGCATGCCAGCCATGCCCGGCATCGACATCTGCACCTGTCCTCCGAGCAGATCGGTCGTTGCCTGGCCGCTGCCGCGATACGGAATGTGGTTCAGTTTCATTCCGGTCATCGACGCGAGCAGCGCCGCGAAAAGGTGCTGGCCGCTGCCGTTGCCCGACGATGCGTAGTCGACTTGGCCGGGGCGTGCCTTCACGTAGGCGATGAAATCCTGCAAGGTATTTACCGGGAGGGAGGGGTTGACGACCAGCACGCCGGGCTCGCGGCCGATGAGCGAAACCGGCGCGAAGTCTTCGACCGGATCGAACGAGAGCTGTGGATACAACGTGGCGCTGATCGCGTTGGTCTGCGATGCGAGCAGCAAGGTATACCCGTCGGGCGCCGACTTGGCGACGATCTCGCTGCCGATAGTCGCGCCCGCACCGGGCTTGTTCTCGACGATCACACCCTGGCCGAGGCGCTTGGAAAGTTCCTGGGCGATCAAGCGCATCGGCCCGTCGACCGCGCCTCCCGGCGAGAAAGGAACGATGACGCGTATGGGCCGGCTCGGGTAGCTCTGCGCCTGCACGGCAGAGACGAGAGCCACGGCGAGGGCAAGAGCGAGGAAACACGCCGGCCCGCGCCGGCGACGAGCTAGCGCGAACGAGAAATCGAAGTCCATGCGACTGCACAAGGACGCATTATCCATGATCTGCCGGATGCTGCTCCGGGTGATCCCACGCGCGACATTGGCTGCTGCCATGCCGCAATGTCGCTCGGCGTCAGGCGATGGCGCGGCGCTCGCGCAAAAAAAAAGCGGCTCCGACCAGGCGATCGGAACCGCGCTGTACTGCGTGTATTGCAGGGCTTACCGAGAGTCAGGACCGCGGTGAGTGTTACTCTGAAGCAGTCCCGTCCCTTCCAGCAGCCCGAGTTCGCGGAGCTTCGGTTGCAGTGCCGATCCCGGCGCCAGCGCTTTCTGCAGGCCGGCATTGAAAGCCACCTGCGCATCTTCCGGCAGCAGTAGGCGGCGTCCCATCATGTCGTTGATCGCGAACAGCAGCGTGAAATAGTAGCCGGAAAAGCTGCCGTAGCGCTCCTGCACCGAGAGTCGCGGGTCGCCGGCCGCGATCCGCGCATCCTTGGTTTGCTGGAACGGAATGTATTGCCCGGTCGACTCGCAGCCATCCGGTCCGTCATTGGCTGTCGAGCGCAGCGCCCAACCGGTGTAGGTCGCTAGCGGCACGGTGACGTCCGGCAGCCGAACGCCGGCAATGTCGTTGCCGTCGGCGTCGGTTGTCGGTACGTAGCTCTGGTAGATCGGCCCGTTCGCGGGATTATCCTGGTACGGCGCGGTGACGTTCGGAGGGTAGATCGACGGGATTCCCGTCGTGTAGAAATTCGGGCCGTAGTTGAACCGATACCGCGTCGTCTGCAACCCGGTGTACTGGACGCCCGGTATATTCGGGAAGCCTACGGCGCTCTGGGGCAACGGCTTCGACATCGTCTTGTTGTCCAGACGCGGCACCGCGGTCGGCGGCGGCGCTATGCCCTGTGTCGACCACAGGTCCAACGCCGTCCACAGCGCGCGCTGCACCGGGCTCGAGTCCAGCGGATTCCCAAACTGCTGGCACAGGCCTTTGGACGTGGCACTGCCAGTGCCGTGCTGCATGCTGGACATGAAATAGTGGCGCGACAGCGGGTAGTCGGCCAAATCGACAGTCCCCGCGGGATCCGTGTGGAGCAGTGATGCGGTCTTCACCCAATATTCGTTCGCCGAGTAGATGTTCATCTTCAGCGGACAGGTGCTGGTCTTCTCGCATACTGTGTACCGGCCCTGCGTCTTGCCCGAGATCGCGTCGGTCGTCGAAAGGTCGGCGAACGGGAAAACGGCCTCGGGATAGAGGAGGTGCTGGCGGTTGCGCGCCGTTCGTCCCGGCTGCCCGAAGCGAACGTTGCCATCGATGCCGCTGCCGGCGGAAATCCAGTTCATGATGCCGTCGACGACGATGCGGTTGCTTTCATCCGCGTTGAAACCAAGTGTCACGTAGTCGTTGAGAAAGCGCCCCGGTTGCGATGAGATTTCGGTATAGACCCGCGTGATATCGCCGGCCATCGGATTTTTCACGCCGGCATCGTCTTGAGTCGAGTAACGGAGGAACGACATGAGGTCGCGGAACGCAGCGAATCCGACCCCGTTGACCGTGGGATCTTTGGCGACGTACGAAAACTCGTAAATATCGTTCGCATTGAACGCCGTCCCGGCCGGCAGCAGGCTGATCGAATTGCCCGTGGCATCGTACGCCCAACCGGACGCCGGTATCGCTACCGGCGTGTCGTTCAGATGCTTGCGGGTTGTAAGCGTCGCCTTGGTCTGGTCCAGCGTCGCCGCCGTGTAGGTAAGTGCATTCGAGGTGACCCCGGCGCCAAGTACGATGTAGTCGTACGCGGGCCCCGTGATGGACGAACCGTCCGCGTTTTTCGCGATCGGCAGGTTGATGAACTGGTTGAAGCCGGTCGGGTCCGTGCCGGCCGCTTGATCCCAACCCACGAAAACCGAGGTATAGCCTCTCGACCAGAGGAATGCCGTCGCAAGTGCCGCGGGGTCGGTGAGACTTGCCGGATCGTTGCCGGCACCCACCCGATTCAAGGCGGTATAGGTCTTGCTCCCACGATTTGGCGGCTCGTAATGGACCTTGTGATTGCCCTTGGTGAGGTCGACCGGCTTCAGGATGTAAAAGCTCGTCGTGTACTGGACGTTGCCGTTCGCAAGGCGGGGTGCCAAAGCGAGGTCGACAATCCCGCTGTTGTGCGCGTCGTTCGGATTGAGTTGGCCCGTCACGGTACCGATGATTCTCTGGTATTGCCCGACGCCGGGGTAGGAATAACCGCCGAACGCCAACGTCGTTGACGTGATGGTCAGGGCGGTGACGCGCGCGTTCGCATCTGGCGCAACGAGCATCGACGCGCCTGCGCCGAGCGCGCACGCCACGCCGAGGCTGACAAGAGTGCGGCGATATGCGCTCGGCGGATCACTGCGGATCTGACGCGATTTTCGTTTGTTCATGAACCTTCCTCCTTCAGTTGAACTAAGATCGCGTCGCGACCGCTGCTGCAGCCGCGACGCGCCAGAATTTCTACGTAATGAGACTTCCTTGCGATGCGCCGCCGAAACTTGGCGTCGACCATGCGGAGAGTTGGAATCGAAGCGACAGGGGGAATCCAAGCGACAGTGCCGTTGCGGCACGGTTTGCCAATTGCATGTCTTTCCTCCCGCGCGGCAATGCAGGTCCCGGTGCCGGACCGCAGCAACGCTTCGGTGGCCTGGCATATCCGACAGACGCTCTGCGGCGTCATTTACGGGCATGCAGGCTGTGGTATTTGGTATGTAATATTGCGCCCAACGAGATAGCCAATCGATATCGTTTGAATATACGTGCCATATGTTTCTAATATATCCTGAAGGTCGTGGAACTGAGGCACCTGCGCTATTTTGTTGCCGTCGCTGAAATGGGCAGCGTATCGCGCGCGGCCGAAAGGCTTTTCATAGCCCAGCCCCCACTTTCCACGCAGATCAAGCAGTTGGAAGATGAAGTTGGGGTAAAGCTTTTTGTGCGCCATCCGCGCGGAGTACGCCTGACCGCCGCTGGAACGGCGTTTCTGGCCGAGGCGAAAGACTTGCTCGCGCGTTCGGAACATGCCAAGCGCATGGCACGGCACCACGATTTTGCACTGGGCGGCGCCGTTCGCATCGGCTACGTACCATCCGCCGGCCACACCGTGCTTCCCCGGCTGCTGCGCCAGATCCGTGAAATTCATCCGGACGGTGAAGTCGACGTGCGGGAAATGATCACCCCCCAGCAGGTGCAAGCCTTGTGCACCAGCGAGATCGACGTCGGCCTCGCCCGGGCGCCGATCAATTCACGGCGCATTAAACTGGTCGTCGAGCTGGACGATCCGTTTTGTCTTGCGGTTCCGCTAGGGCATCTCCTCTCGGGCAAGGGCTCGATCGATTTGCGAGGGGCGGCCGATTGCACCTTCGTCAGTTCGGCGCGGCATCGCGGGCCTGCCTATTTCGACCAGATGATCGGACTTTGCAGCGACGCCGGCTTCAGTCCGGAACTGCGCTACGAAGCGAGCACACTGTACGGCGTACTCGACCTTGTCAGCGCGGGCTTGGGAGTGGCGATCGTTCCGGCTTCCGCGATCATGCTCGCCCCCAAAGGCTTCACGTTGCGAATACTGGAACATCCGACACGCGCGGGCTCGCTGGCATTCGTGCAGTTGCGAGGCGACCCCAATCCGTTCATGACGACGCTGGGGGAGCTTGCTACCACCGTTTTCGCCGATCTGAAAAGAGACATCGATGTGTCGCTGATGGGCTGTCTCTGACCGAAACGTTTGGACGGCTCGCCGCGGCGCATCGGCCGGTCGCTCAGAGGGCCGAGGTATAATCGACCTCTGTTTGCCGCCTGCCCTTGCCGGCCGGCGGCTTTTGTTTTTGTTGAAGCTGCGCCATAGGGCGCGACCGCTCTCTTCTACCCGATGAACGCAACGACTTTCCCGGCAGATCTGGTTCGCGATGTCGCGCGGCGGCGAACGTTCGCGATCATCTCGCACCCTGATGCGGGCAAGACGACGCTGACCGAAAAACTGTTGCTCTTCGGTGGCGCGATTCAGATGGCTGGAACCGTGAAGGCGCGCAAGAGCTCGCGCCATGCGACGTCGGACTGGATGGAGATCGAGAAGCAGCGCGGCATTTCGGTCACCAGCTCGGTCATGCAATTCGCCTACGCCGGCCACACCGTCAATCTGCTCGACACGCCGGGGCACGAGGATTTTTCCGAGGACACCTATCGGGTGCTGACGGCGGTCGACGCGGCGGTGATGGTCATCGACGCCGCCAAGGGTGTCGAAGCGCAGACGATCAAACTGCTGGAAGTGTGCCGGCTGCGCGCGACGCCGATCATAACGTTCGTGAACAAGCTCGATCGCGAGGTTCGAGCACCGATGGCGCTGCTCGAGGAAATCGAGTCGGTGCTGAAAATCGATTGCGCCCCGATCACCTGGCCGATCGGCATGGGCAAACGTTTCCAGGGCGTGTTCGACCTGCGGCAAGACCGCCTGGTCCGCTTCACGCCGGGCGAGGAACGGGTGCGCGATGACGGCGAGCTGATCGAAGGCTTGGGCAATCCTCGTCTCGATCAACTATTTCCCGATGAGACTGCGGCGTTGCGTCACGACGTGGACTTGCTCCGCAACGCGAGCTCGCCGTTTGATCTGGAGTCGTTCCTGGCGGGAGCCCAGTCCCCGGTTTTCTTCGGCTCGGCGATCAATAACTTCGGGGTGCAGGAGGTTCTGCAGGCGCTGGTGGAGTGGGCGCCGCCGCCGCAGCCGCGCGACGGCAGCAGCCGAGTGGTTCTCCCGACGGAAAAAGCGTTCAGCGGATTCGTCTTCAAGATCCAGGCGAACATGGATCCGCGCCACCGCGACCGCATCGCGTTTTTCCGCGTTTGCTCCGGACGTTACCAGCCGGCGATGAAGGTTCGCCATCTGCGCATCGGCCGCGAGATGAAGCTCGGCAACGTGTTGACGTTCATGGCCAACGAACGCGTTGCCAGCGACGATGCCGTCGCCGGCGACATCATCGGCATTCACAATCATGGGCAGCTGCAGATCGGCGACACGCTGACCGAAGGGGAAGCGCTGGCGTTCAAGGGCATTCCCTACTTTGCGCCGGAGCTGTTCCGCGTTACGCGTCCCCGCGACCCGTTCAAGGCCAAGCAGCTGCAGAAGGGTCTCCAGGAGCTGGGCGAGGAGGGCGCGATCCAGGTCTTCGAACGCGGGTGGAACAATACGCTGCTGCTCGGTGCGGTCGGAGAGTTGCAGTTCGACGTGGTCGCGGATAGGCTGGCGCGCGAATACAAGGTCGACGCTCTCTACGATGCGGCCAACATCGCAACCGCCCGCTGGCTCACCTTCCCCGATGCCGCGACGCTTCGCAACTTCGAGAACGAAACCGCGGCGTCGATGGCGACCGACGTCGACGGCAACCCGGTGTTTTTGGCGGCGAATAAATACATCCTGCAGGTGACGATGGAAAGGTGGGCCAACATCGGCTTTCACACCACGCGCGAACACGGGCAGCGGCTGGTGCAGGGATAGCGGCAACGACGGGCGCTCGGTTTCCGCGCGGCCGAACGCACTCGACCCGCGATCCAGCGTCAGTCCGGGCCTGTCGCGGGTCGAGCGGTCAACCGGCGCATTCAAGGCCTGGCTTGGTCAAGCCGCGCGCTTCGCGCTCGCGATCAGCGCCAGCTTGGCGCGCGCGTCGCGCAGCGCGCTGCGCAGACCTTCCTCGAGCACCGGATGGTAGAACGGCATTTCCAGCATCCGGTCGATACTGAGGTTCATCTGGCGGGCCCACGCGAGCAGATGGCCGATGTGCTCCGCATCGGGGCCGATCATCTCCGCGCCGAGAAATAAACCGGTGGTGCTCTCGGCATACACCTGCAGCATGCCCTGATTGCGCAGCATGACGCGGGCACGGCCCTGGTTCTCGAACGATACCTCGCCGATAACGGGAGCTGCGGGCCGCGCCGACGCGAACCCGCCGCCGACGATGCAAATCTGCGGGTCGGTGAAGACCACGCTCAGCAACGCCCGCCGCAAGCTGCTCCTGAGCGCGGGAAACCGCGCGGCGTTGTCGCCGGCTATGCGTCCTTCATCCGCGGCTTCATGCAGCACCGGCGAATCGTCGCTCGCGTCTCCGGCGACAAAAATGGACGACCCGCCGCACTGCAAGGTGGTGCGGTCGAAGATCGGCACCCCGCCGGCGTCGAGCGCCAGCGTGGTATTTTCAAGCCCGAGCTTGTCGACGTTGGGCGCACGCCCGGTCGCCGCGAGCAGGTAAGCAAATCGCTCGGTCTGCGTGGTGCTGTCCAGCGCCCTGTAGGTGACGACCACCTCGTCGCCGTCGCGGGCGACCTCGGCATGGGCATTGGTATCGAGGTAGAACTCCTGGGTGAACACCTTGCGCGCGCAGTCGACGAGCGCGGGATTCGACAACGGGCCGACGCCGCCGCCTCTGCCGAAGACCTTCACGCGCACACCCAGACGATGCAGCGCCTGGCCAAGCTCGAGTCCGACCACCCCGGGGCCGAACACGGCGACACTCTCCGGGAGTTGATCCCATTCGAAGACGTCCTGGTTGGTTGCGAGGCGCTCGCCGAGGGCGCGCCAGTCGGCGGGAAAGACAGGCGAGGAACCGGTGGCGATGACAATGGCGGCAGCCTTCACCAGCACGCGATCGTCGACTCGCAGCGTCCGGTCGTCGACAAAAGTGGCGCGGCCGCTGAGCTTGTCGGCGTCGGGGAGGGCATCGACGTCGTCGGTCACGAATGCTACGAACCGGTCGCGCTCGACTCTGAGGCGCTCCATCACGGCCCGGCGATCGACCTTGACGGCAACCGGCGCTATCCCGAATGCGGGAAACCGCGCCACGGCATGCGCGGCTTCGGCGGGTGCGATCAAGAGCTTGCTCGGCATGCAACCCACTCTTGCGCAGGTCGTACCGTGTTCGCCGCCTTCGATCAACAGCGCGCGCTTTCCAGCGGCCTTGGCTGCGCGATACGCTGCGATGCCAGCGGTCCCGGCGCCGATGACGGCGACGTCGGTCTCGATGCTCGTTTGCGTGATTGCCATTGATCGCTTTTTACGTTCGACTTTTCGACCCGAGACCGCTGGACCGTTGGTCGCGCACCACTGCCCGCGCTTACGCCGCCTTCTTCAGGAACGCGGTCAGATCATCCAATCCACCGACCAGGCGCCCGTTGATGAATACCTGCGGTACCGTCGCCGCGGACGCTATCGCACCCACCGCCTTGGTGCGTATCGTATGCGGCAGAGCTACTTCCGCAAAATCATACCCCGCGTCGGCGAGCAGGTGCTTGGCTTTAGCGCAGAACGAGCACCCGTCGCGGGTGAGGACGGCCACCTGATCGGGCTTGCTCGCGTTCGGATTCAGATACGCAAGCATGGTGTCGGCATCCGAAACCTTGAACGGATCGCCCGCCTCATCCGGCTCGATGAACATCTTTTCGATCAACTCGTCGCGAACGAGCATCGAGTAACGCCATGAACGCTTGCCGAAGTTCAAATCGGATTTGTCGACCAGCAAGCCCATCTGCTCGGTAAATTTCCCGTTGCCGTCGGGCAGCAGGAACACGTTTTGAGCTTCCTGATCGCGGCCCCATTCTTCCATGACAAATGGATCGTTGACCGAGATGCAGACGATGGCATCGATGCCCTGCGCCTTGAAGGCCGGCGCGAGCTCGTTAAAGCGCGGCAAGTGCGTCGACGAACAGGTCGGCGTGAACGCGCCCGGTAGCGAAAAGACGACGACATTCTTGCGCGAAAAGATGTCGTTGGTGGTCACGGTTGCCCATTCGCCGCTGCGGCGGATACGGAAGCTGACTT
>Ga0210402_10003967_pt1 | contig 13656 bp, 22 predicted proteins | sample IncBWC7MmetaG_FD_161055 | JGI IMG/M metagenome (GOLD analysis project Ga0210402, IMG submission 161055) | Forest soil microbial communities from Barre Woods Harvard Forest LTER site, Petersham, Massachusetts, United States - Inc-BW-C-7-M | ecosystem: Environmental > Terrestrial > Soil >...
GGGGGGGGTCATTGGATGGGCCCCGATCCTGGGTAGGTGGTGGTGGGGGTGGTAGGGGCCGAGAGGCTCCTGTAGGGCACCTGGGGGCTATGGAGAGTCCTCAGGGGGCCTACGGGAGCCCAGGAGCCGCTGAGGGCTCCTGGGGCCGTGTGGGGGGCTAGGCCGCCGCCTCGGCCAGTACCTTGGCCTGGGTGGGGCGGGAGTAGAAGCCGAAGCCAATTTCCTTGGCCGTGACCTGGGCCATGAAGCTCACCTGGTCACCGCGCTCAACGCTGATCTTGGAGGGTACCGAGCCCCACAGGCGGTAGGTGCCGACATCCACCAGCATTTTGAGGGACCCACCAAAATCGTTCTCGACCCACTTGGTCGAAACTACGGTGCCGGTCACCTGGACGCGGCCCTCGATGGGCATGGTGGCATTGGCATCGCGCTCAGCCTGCTCAGCCGCCCGGCGGGCCATCTGGTCGATAAGTTTGGCCACCAGGTCGGCCTGCTTTTGGCTGATGGAACCATATTTGTACAATTTCGAGCGGATGTCGAGGGCGATGTAGTGGCCCTCGGTGCCCTTGCGGTTGGCCAGGAACTCAGCGGTAGCCGGGGTGAGGTCGAGGGAGGACAGGCACTCAGCGGCGGCTTTGACCAGGCGCTGGGCCTTGCGGTCTAGCTCAGCGGCCTTGCGCAGGGCATCAAACTGGGCCTTGGACTCCAGGCTGAAACGGTTGTCGAGGCACGTCTCGCCCACGTAGATCGTCTCGCCCGTGGGGTCGTGGCGCAGCATGGCGTGGTAGCGGATGTGGGCCCCGCAGTGGGTGCAGCGGCCAAAGCGTGACAGGGGGGAAAGTGCGCGCTCCCAGGCGAAAAACTCTTGCTTGTCAGCCTCTGACCACCCAGCGAAGAAAAACTCGTCCATGGGGTCGATAGCGATCAGGTAGGTGTAGGACGCGGGGTCCATCGCTGTCGGGCTATGTACATCGGTGCGTGGTGTGCTCATGAACCCAATATACAGCACTCAACAGGCTTGGTGCGTCAATGTGACAAGTTTCTGGAATTTCTCAGAAATGGGCTCAGACGCGACATGGCCCCTGAGGACCTATGGAGAGTCCTCAGGGGCGCTAGGGCCCTGCGGTGGGTAGTCGGGAGGGGGCGGATTGCGCGGGCTCGGATCGAGGGGCGGCGGGTAGTCGGTTAGGGTTGGGGCGGGATAGGTGGGATCGAGTAGGGGTGTGCCGTGCAGTGCAGTCAGTTGAATTAGACGGTCCAGAACAACCTGGGCGCGTGGGGCCAGCCTGGGCTGGCTGACCCCACCCTAACAGGTCAGGCTGCGACCAGTTCCTTGGAAGCCTCGGTGGTGGGCTCTTCAGCCTCAGCATCAAACGTGATCCCTTGGACGTAGTCGGCCGCCTTTTGGGCCTGGGCCGCAGCCTGGACGATAAGCTTGGAATCACCCTTCAGGACCTCGGCCCAATGCTTGAGGTAGGCCGCTGATGAGGGGATAGTAGACTCGATGCCCGCCATACCCTGCAGGAAGGACGAGGCTAGCTCGGCTACCAATTCCTCTTTCGAGTATTCCTCGTCCCCGAACACATGGGGCTCGCCCATGTTGGTGCGGGCCAGGCGAGACTCATGACCGGTGGAATGAGCAAGCTCGTGGAAAGCTGTCGAGTAGTACTCATCGGCCACGTAGTGCTCAGAGATAGAGGGCACGTTCACCAGGTCCTGGGTCGGGGAGTAATAGGCCCGAGCCGGGTTGGCATGGGTAAAGGTGAGCGAGGTGTTAGCGGCCAGGTAGGCCTGCACGAGAGCCTCAGCAGCGGCCTGGGCCTCGGAGGGGTCGATAGCCACCTCGTCCTCCTGGGGGGCGTAGAACCGCTCAGGCAGGCCGTCAGCCTGGTCTGCGTTGAAGACTTTGTAATAGCGCAGCATAAAAAAGCGCTCGGGCTTGCCCGTCTTGGGGTCCAGCTTGTCCTTTTTGACCCCCGAGGTCCACAGGACGACCAGGGTGCCCTTCTCGCCCTTGCGCACCTGGCCGCCCAGGTCGGAAATATGCTTGTAAGTCCCCCACCAGGATGACTGGTAACCCATGGCCATGCTCTGCAGGCCAAGCAGCAAAACGTTGACCCCGCGGTAGGCCTTGCGGGTGCTCATCGAGCGGGGCAGGTTGCCACCCGCCTTTTTCTTCCAGGGGATGCGCCAAGGGACAACGCCCTTGTCGAGGGCATCGATGATGTTCTGGGTAGCGATCTCGTATACCTGGTTGGTGTTTGCCATGTCTCTACTGTACAGCACTAGTGAGAGCGTGGTGCGTCATATTGACAAGTTTCTCCATTTTCCTTAGCCCCACTGCACCTGGACATTGCGGGCCTGGGCCCACAGGGCGATCTCGCGCAAGGCCGAGAGCTTGGTGTCCACATAGCCCTCAGAGCGGCCGCACATGACCATGGTGGCCCGGCCTTTCTCGGCCACTGTCTCAGTCTCGGTGCCGGGGTCGCCTACGCTCATGACCTCAGCGGCCAGCACGCGGCCCAGGAAGCTCTCCGCATCCATCGAGCCGCAGGCATCGGGCACGGGCCCGAAAGCGGTGTCGGTGACCTCACCCAGGAGCCCCAGGGCCTCCAGGACCACGATGGCATTGCCATTGGCCATGTTGAGCTTGGGGGCGTCCTCGGCAAAGGTGGCCTTGATGAAACAATGGCCCATCTCGCAATAGCCCTCCTGGCCGAGGTACTCGCAGCCCACCAGGACCTCGGGGATGGTGGTGTTGAGCAGGTCGTGCTTGGTGTAAAACGCCTCAGCGTCGGCATAGGTGCCGAACACGGGCCCCTGGTTGTCCTCACAAGAGCAGCCCACCCGGAACCCCGTAGGGGCCCCAGGCTCGGGCGAAAAGGTGATGCTCATGACTCCTCCTCATCAAGGGCTAGATCAGCTTCGAACACCTGGGCATCGCGCCCAGCGGGACGGGCCTGGCGCTCCAGGCGGTGCCAGATGTGGAAGCCATCGCTGCGATGCTCCCATTTGTCAGTGCGTGCCATGTGAACACTGTACAGCACTAGTGAGTATGTGGTGTCGAAGTTTGACAAGTTTCTTCCTATTTTTCTTCGAAGGCACAAGAGGGGCCTGTACGGCCACACAAGCGGCGCTTGTATGGCCTAGTAGGAAGGGGTGACGCGAAAAGCCCCCAGGGCCTCAGCGGGCATCCTGGGTATCAATCAGGGGATGCTGAGCGAAGCTCGCTCCCTAGGCCATGGAGCAGGTCAGCTATCGCCTGCTTGCGGGCCTCATCAATGCCCCTCACCTTGGGGACATGGGCAATAGCTCGGTCGATGTACCTGACCGCCAACAGGTTGTAATCTTTGGGAGGGTGCTGAGCGCGTCGGCGCATGTTCTCCAACCTCGTCTCCCAACGCAGGTTGGTGGGGCGGTCGTCCCCATTTACACCATTCAAGTGAGAGCATTCTTTACCTGATGGGCATGGGCCATAAAAGGCTTCGCATACCAGGCGACTAACCTTTACTTTGACTTGCACGCCATCTAGATGCAAGTTGATCCTTCGATACCCATGATGACTCTCAGATGACTTCATCCGCCTGAGGGCACCAGAGGCACTTCTACGCGTGGAGTATATGACCCCGTCTTCCCCGGCGTAGTAGCCGGGGAACGAGGGTATAGGCCGGTAATCCATCCGAGGCACTTTAGGGCCTCAGCGGGCATCCTGGGGGCCTCTGCGAGGACCTGGGGCTTACAAGCCGCGGGCGGCGAAGTGGGCCTGCCAATGGGCTTGCTCTTTGCGGTAGGCCTTTAGGGCCCGGTCCAGGGAAGGCTGGACCTCGGCCTGGACCTCCTCGACCGTCTGGCCGTGCTTGGCGGCGATGGCCTCGATGAGCAGGGCCATGTTGGCCACGTACACCTGGCGGCGTGTCTCGGCCCAGGAAGCTCCCTCAGCCTCGCCTTTCGCCTCAGCCTCCTGGCGGGCCTCATCAGCCTGGATGCTGTCCACGTAAGCCTTGCTCAGTTCGCGCCGGGCAGTGACCTCGGTGGCGATAGTCTCACTCTGGCCCATCAGGGTGTCGATCTTGAGCGGGCTGCCATCAGGGGCGGTGATGGCCTTGGCCGCCTTGGCATCGGCCTTGGCCTGGCGCTCGGCTGCCCTGGCATCCTTGGCCACCTGGTTGCGCCGCCCTGGGCCCCTGAAGCTGGGCAGGGAGGGAGCATTGGGGAAGCACACTGTGCAGGCGTTTTCGCCGTACTCCTCGACCATCTTGGCCTCATCGCAGTCAGCCAGGTCAACCACCCAGGCGTACTCGGTGGTGGGGTAGCAGGTGCTGCAGTTCATGCCGCGGTGTACATGGCCGTTCGAATTGGTGACCAGGAAGTACCGGTTCCAGGGGCGCTTGCTGTACTCGACCTCGAAGGGGGCCTTCTCCGCGATGTAGGCCTGGCGCTGTTCCTGGTACTTGGCCAGGCGTACCTTGGCGTTGTCCAGGTTGGCCTGGTCCCAGGAGGTGAGGGGGGCCTGGTTGGCCCGCTTGGTCTGGCGCTCGATGAACTTGACCTCGCTGGCGATGCGGGCCTCGATGACCATGGCCTCGCCATAGATGCGGGCTAGCTCAGTGTCGATCTCGACTGGTGTCATTGTGGTGGTGTCCATGTGAACTACTGTACAGCAGTAGAGAGCGCGTGGTGCCCCACATTGACATGTTTCTTCGTTTTCTTTCAGGACGCGAAAAAGCCCCAGGCGCTTGGCCTGGGGCTCCCTGGCATTATGTGGATAGGCTCAGTACTTCGCTATCTGCTCGCCGCGGGTGAGCTTGGCAAGCTCGTATGAGCGCAGCTTCCGGCAGGGCACGGCCTGGCGGCGGTCTACGCCATGGCTGGCGCAGTACACATAGCCCTTGGCGTCGATCATGGCCACGGGGCGCTCGCAATCGATCCGCATGTCACAGTGCAGGGCCTGGGGCTCAGCCGCCAGGTTGGCGTTCATTTCCTCGGTCAGGGTGAGGGCCCGGTCGGCGCTACGCTCCCAGGCGTCGCGCTCGATGAAGATGCCCTCGGCCGTCTTGGCCTTGCGCCCCGCCTGTTGCACGAGGTCGGCGGCCCGGTCAAGCAGGTCGGCCACCTCGGGCAGGAGCCCTACGCCATTGGCGCGAGCGGCCTTGTTGGCGTCCCCAGCCAGGGCCAGGATACCAGTGCGGACGAACTTGGCCTGCTCGGCCACATGGTCGGCGGCGTTGGCCGCATTGCGGAAGTTGGCTTTGGTGGTGGTGGTTTCGCTCATGTCAACCACTGTACAGGTACCAACAGTGTTGGTGATATCAGATGACAACATTTCTTGAATTTCTTCCATCACTTGCGCCCCTGCCAGCTAGCCATCCTGGACTTGGACGTTTCGGTGTGGCTCCAGGCCTCGGGGTTGTAGGTGGCCGTAGCGGCGATGAACTGGGCTGTCAGGCCTTCCAGGGTGCCCACGCGATGGCCCTTGCGGCCATAGCCCTCGATGGTGTAAACAACGCCGGTAACCCGTTCCACCAGGAAGCGGCCCGAGCGATGGACATCGGCCATAAGCTCGCCCTGGTAGGCGTCAGTCTCATCGACTGCGATGTACTTGCGCCGGTCCTCGGCAATGATGCGGACTTCCCAGCCATTAGCCCGCCAATCCCGGCCTACGGCCAGGTTGCGGTTGTCCTGGACAGCGGTCATAAAGGCCTGGACGGCGGGGCTCGATGCGGTGTAGGTGGTTGCGCTCATGTAGAACACTGTACAGCACACAAGGGCGCTTGGTGCGCCATATTGACAAGTTTGTTCAAATTTCTTGCCAGTGCCCTGACCTGGGCGCGAAGCGGCCCCCGCCCTGGATGGGTAGGGGCCGTGGTTGGCCTGTAAGGGCTTAGAAGGCCTTAGGTGGCATGGTGGTGGCCCAGACCAGGGAACGGGGCTTAGAAGGACGCTGAGGGGCCTTAGACGAGACGAGGGTTTACAATTGGGTCCTGCGCCCTGAGATCACATCGACCACGACCTCGCCCGGCCCGAAAGCTGCACGCATCTCGTATAGCTCCTCGTCCGAGGGCTGAGCAGGCTGGTTGGCCACGTAGGCCCGGATAGCCTGGCGCATTTCCTCGGTGCTGACCTCGACGGACTTGGTGAACTGGGGCAGGGTGATCAGGCCCATGTCCATAGCCGCCTGCAGGCAATCATTGGGGGGCACGCTCTCATTGGACCGCCAGCGCATGACGCTCTGGGCGTCCACATAGGCCTCGTCAGCTTCCCAGTACTGCAGGACGTGCTCCATGGTCTGTAGGGCTGAGCGGGCATCGCGTACCGCGAAGCGGGCCCGCAGGATTTCTGGTTTGATCGGTGTTGTGCTCATGAGGTTACTGTACAGCATGTAGCAACCTCATGTGCCAAAGTTTGACAAATTCATCGGGAAATTCTTTCCTTACCAGCGTCGGTCGGTCAAGCGCCCACCTCCTGAGCCAGGACCTGGCGGCCCTTGTCGGTAATGACGCAGCCCTTGGGAGACTCGGGCCCGGCTGGTTTGACCAAGCCCAGGCTCAGCAAATGGCTTACGGTGGGGTACAGCGAGGCGGCGTCCCAGATGATGGGCTTGCCTGCCCGGTAAGTCTGGAGCAGGTCTAGCTGCTCGGGGGTCAGGGTGATGTCCATAGGTAGCGCCCTCCTGGCGGCGCGGTAACGCTTGGGTGAGAGCCAGGCATCCGACCAAGACAAGCCCACAAGGGGGCCTGGAGCGGCGCTGGCGAGGTTTGGGGGCCGTCATGACCCCGAGCCCTCAACGGGGCTCAGGGAGCCTCCTGGGGGCCTCAGTGGGGCCATGCGGTTATACCGGGCTGTCATCGACCAGGGAACAGGCCTCTTGGACCTCACTGCGCCAGTCTTCGAACTGCTCCTCGGTGGGGGGCACCTCGGTGTCGCCTTCCCAGGTGGCCTCGGGGGCGCTGGGCACATCGGCGTTCTCGATCTCCTGGGCCCAGGCCTCCAGGTCATCAGCCTGCTGGTTCAATTCGTCAGACTGGTAAGTGGAGTGCTGGAAACCGTCCTCGATGTTCTGGGCGCTCTCGCGCTTTTCCTCGGCTATGTCGGTCACGGCCTGGGCCGCATTGGCGAGGGCATCGGTCACGTCATCAGCATTGGTGACTTCGGCCAAATTCTCCCAAAAATAGTAGCTAATTTCGGACAGGCGAGCCGACAGGCTGCTTGAGTATTCCCACACTTGCCAGTCTGGGCAGGCCTCGCAGCGCACCAGGCGACGGCCACCGTAGGGCCCAGACTTCGGGCTCATGTGCTTGTACGGGCTACCGACCTCGATGGTCTTGGCACACTTGTCGCAGTCCTCGGCGGGCTTGGGCTTGGTCTTGTCGGGCACGGTCCTGGTGATGAAGACCTGGTTGCCCCGCTTGTCTGTTTTGGGTGAGCCGTCCTGGTTGGTGAGAGCGATGCGGACAGGCTCGCCCTGGGCATCCAGCACAGGCACAGTCTCGTAGCGCTGCTGGGCGGCCTTGACCCTGGTGATGGTAGGCATTACGACAATCCCCTTTCTTTGGCTTGGTAGGCCCACGCAGAGCCCTCTTCGATGATGGCCCGGAGGCGGTCAACCTCGATACCCTCGTCCTGGGCATCGAGCAGGAACAGCACGCCCTGGGCGCGCACGGCGGCTTGAAGCTCGGGGCCCAGCTTGGCGAACGCCGGGCCCCAGTCAGCCTTGATGCGGTCCTCGACCGCTTTGAACAGGCGGTCCATCACTCGGGCCCGAAGAAGAACAGGCGGGCGTTGACGGTGCCACCAACAGAGCCATAGTTGGGATCGAACAAGAGGGTCCCGGCCATGTCGCCAGTGTCCTGGGCCGGTATGGCCCTGGCCCTGACCACGCCGCCTTTGGCCACGCGGCCGGTCACGACCACGTAGAAGAGCATGCCGGTGTTCTGGGACTCAGCGAACCCTATGCCATCGACCAGGCAGAACAGGTCGAAGTCAAGCCTGTTGTTGTCGGGGCTGAAAACATAGCGCCCGAGGACCTTGCGGTCTTTGCTGGCCATGACCTCGTCGCGGGTAGCGAAGAGTTGGCCCTTGGAGGTGCGTGTCGTGCTCATGGGCTTCACTGTACAGCATCCCGATAGGCTTGTCATGTCACATTGACAAGTTTCTCGAAATTCCTCAGTGGCCGGTGTTCTGGGAGTGGTAGCCGATACCCAGGCTGGTTATCTCTTTGCCACAGGTGTCGCAGGACACCCGGCGCATCCCGGTCTTGGGGTCATCCGGAATGCGGGTGTAGCCGCGCTTGACCGGAGGCAACTTGTGCCAGGGCGTACGCTTAGCCAGGCGGTCCCGCTCAGCCGCCTCAGCCCGGTACAGAGCCCCTGTGTCCTGTTCCCAGCACCTGCGGGCCTCAGCCTCCTGACCCCGGCCGAAGCTGGCCAGATAGCCTTCGAGGCTATCGCCCCGGCACTTCATGCGATGGCGGATACCATCCAAGCTGTCATGCCAGGACATCAGGGCTCTACCCAGGTGTTGGTAGCCCCGCATTTCTTGCAGGTGCGGTACTCGATGACCCCGGCATCGGTGGTAAAGATGTGGGGCTCATGAGCCGTCCAGGAGCCGCATACGGCCCCGTAGTCGTCCTCGATGACAGCATCGCAGTACTCGGTGTTCTGCCAGGGCTCGGTGCGCCCCGGCTTCAGGGTTAGGAACCCACCGCACTCGGTGCAACGCGGTGGGGGCAGGGGCTCGTAGTCGGCCCTGGGGTCGGTGGTCAGCCAGCGGTCCAGGCTGGCAGCCATGTGGCGGTCCATCATTACCAAATCACCTTGGCACCTTTTTGCCAGGTCAGCCGGTAGTCGGTGCCGCAGCCCTCGACATAGCCGTCGCCGTAGTCCATGCCGGTGCAGACCACGCGCCAACTGGTGATGCGGTCGGCAGGCAGACCAGGCAGGAGGCGGATGGTATATCCCGAGCAGCCGCAGCTATCGCACTGCTCGCTATCAAAGGGCGTATGGTCAACCAGGTCAGCGAGGTCCTCGGTCACCAACTGGGGAGCGTCCACCCTGCGGACCTGGACGGCTACTACGAGCTTGTTGTTCTCTTCTTCGTATGGGTCGTGTTCAACGGTGTGTGTGCTCATGGGTACCATGGTACAGCACCCACAAGCACACCGCAACCCGGTTTGACAAGTTTCTCAGTTACCGTTTACCTGTACGAAATGCTGGACTACCGGCCCGCTGGGCGGGGTAGCTGGAGCAGCCAAGGGGCTGACCTCGGTGGTAGAGGCGGGGCTCACAGGCTGAGGTGTGGGTGGGTTCCTGCTGGGCAGTTCGACCACGTCATTGGCCAGGATGGTCGAGACGGCGTCAGCCACCCCCAGGACGCCCTGGAAATTCCTGGTCGCAGGCAGGGCACCAACCAGGATGGCAAGCTCCAGGTGGAGCTTGGCCAAGGCTAGCTGACCGGCCGGGGTGATGACGATCCTTTGACTGGTGTCGCCCACCACCCATTGCTCTGCTACCGAAACCGCGGTACATGTCTCGCATTGGAACTCGGTTGAGGTAGCATTGTTGGTGAGCACGTAGGTCTGGGTGTCGCTGGCGATGATGATCTGGAACGACACCGCCTCGGCCGTACAGTTGGCACACCCCTGGGCCGATGCAGTGGCATTGTTGGTGGCCGTCACCGATGGCCCGTCAGTCTGGATGGGCCCGGCCCAGGCCAGGTGCTGGCTGAACTGCCAGTTATGGGTGACCGAGGCAGTGGACGCGTTGGCCAGCCCTGAGGGGTCGGCCCCGGCTGGCCCGGCCATAGCCAGCACCAGGCCGAGCGCAGCCAGGACAGTGGCTAATTTAGCGAATCTCAATTGCTTTCCTCCATTTTTGTCGGTAATTCCTGTGAAATTCATTTCTGTGACCGGGCCTTACAGGACTGGGAAAATCATCTGGTAATTCAGCCAAATTATTCTTCCCAGCCCCCTTCGCAATCGCACCCTGGGACCATGCACTCACCCCAACCATGTTCATCCGAAGGATGCTCACAAGTGCAACCCACGAAATAGGTGTACTCCTCGTCGGGCTCTTGCTCCTCGGGGTCGGGAAGCTCAGTCTCGTCGTTGTCTGTCATGACGGGTGCTTCAGCAAAAAGGCGTCAATGCGCCGAATGGTCCCGCCAGGGCCCCAGTGAGCCTTTAGAAGCCCCTGTGCCTCTTTCAGGAGCCCGGTAGCCACAACAAGGTCCTGGCACACAGAACATACTTCAGAGGTCATATGAACGCAATGGTCTTTGTCGCTCATTTGACTAAGCGCTTAGCCCTCAGCTAACTAGTGAAACGAGCCCTTCAGCTATGACATCGGGGTCTGTCTCGCTTCCAAATGTCACTACCCGGACGTGCTTATTGGCATCGGCTAGCTTCTGGTAAGCGGCCAAGGTGGCATCATGCTCCGCGCCATAACCGATGATGGCCACACAGATATAGGTCCCTCCGGTGGTCTTGGCGCACTCGGCCTCGAACTCGGCCATGTCCTTGGCCTCGCCATCGGTGATGACCAGAGCCAGCAAAGCGGGGCGGTCTTGCTTGGGGGTGTCCCCAAACTCCTCCATGTAGTTATCCACCGCCAGTTGCCAACCAGGCATGATAAAGGTACCCCCGCCCCAGGCGATAGAGCCCCATTTCTCCTGCCAATTGGCGTCGTTCAGGTCGCCCAGCACTCGGGCATTGTCGGCATCCGCGAACAGGACCGTCATGAGCCCACCGGCTTCGCCTTCACCGCCCGTGGCCATCTCTTGTTCTAACTCCTTGGCCGCCTGGGCATCTTCGACCTCCAGCTTGGCCACCAGCTTGCCCATGGCCTCGCCTACGACACTGCGGCGCTCTATAGAAGAGCCCTCGGCCGCGGGCCAAGTCATTGACCCAGAAGTATCGATGACAGCTAGGGGCTCCTTATCAACCCCCTTGGGTACTACCGGGCTCAGGTCCTGAATCGACGGTTCTTCAGGCATTTATGCTCCTTATGGTTTTGGTTGTGCTCAGATGGGTGAGTGCTGGCCCGGCCCCGTACGAGGTTGGTTGCGACAATTCTGCTCACCGGGTGTCTAATCCGGGTCATCACAGGCCGCACGGGCCAGCGCGCTTCACCCTAGCTCACCATAGGTGCGGCCTGCACCATGACCAAGACCAACCAGGGCCGTACGGCGGTTTGTACGGCTTGGTGGTAGTCGTGGTCGGCGGGACGGTCGTAGTCGTGGTGGGATATGGCTTGGTCGTTGTAGTGGTCGATGGGTAAGTGGTTGTCGTTGTAGGGGCCACTGTCGTGGTCGTAGTAGGCCGCGTGGTGGTCGTGCCCCCTGAAGTTGTTGTGGTAGTGGGGGCCACGGTCGTGGTCGTTGTCGGGGCTATGGTTGTCGTGGTTGTCCCAGAGGCCGTTGTAGTCGTCGTAGAGGCCACGGTGGTCGAGGTGGTGCTTGGGACCGTGGTTGTGGTCCCCGAGCCCGTGGTGGACGTTGTGGGGGCCACTGTGGTGCTCGTGGTCGGCGCGACCGTGGTCGAGGTCGCTCCTACTCCCGTAGTCGTAGTCGTGGGTGCTACCGTGGTCGGAGTAGTACCTGGAGGGCCTGGGGGACCGGCTGGGCCTTGTCCACCGTTAGCCCCCGGAGGACCTTGTGGCCCTGGAGGCCCCTGGGGCCCGGCGGGGCCCGGAGGCCCTTGTGGGCCGGTGGGGAGCTTGACCGCCAGGGTGCCGCGCTGGACAGCATCAAACGGCCCTTGGTCAGTACCACCTGGTCCTGAGGCATGAGCCATAAACTCGATGATGCGAGGGAGCTTGCCCGTATTCTGGGTCAGGTCAAAATAGCCCAGGTACTGAGCCCCATTACCTTTGTTGGGACAGGCTCTCTTGGGAGGCAAGCCTCCTGCGACCAAAGCGTTAGCGGGTTTGACCAAGGTAACCCAGCAGGTGGTGGCGTTCTTTACTTTCACTACGGCCAGCACCTGGATCGGCAGGGTGTTATCAAGCACAAAGTAGGGTGAGGCGATGGCAAAGGTCACCTCGGTCTTCTTAGGCTTGGGCTGGGCAGTAGCAGAAGTGGCGAAAACCGTTGCCCCGCCACAGGCCAGGACCATGGCAGTGGCGAGGACGGCTCTAGTACGGTTCAACTCGATATTCTCCTTGACTAGACGGGGGGCGGTACCCCTTGAAAGCCCTAGTCATATCAGGAAAGTATCGTTATTGTATGAACTTCCCAAAAATGAGCTTTTATGACTATGTAAATTGACCACTAACACCCATCGTAGGGAGCCCACGGCTCTGTACCGTCCATGTCGTATAGTTTCCAAAAGGCAGCATCCTGGGTGGCCAAGGAGGCGTAGTAGGGGCTGCCGGAAAACCCGATCACGTCGGTCCAGATGTAAGGCAGGATGCCGTAAACATCCGAAGATGCCTCCCCATCGCTGGACTCCCGCCACGCCACACACGCCTGGAAGCTCCCCGGCGCGCCCATACCACTGGTGGCTGGGTCGTAGGCAGCAACAGTTGTTGTTGTGGGTGCAACAGTTGTGGTGGTGGTTGGCCTGGGCTTGATCGAAGCGATGGTGCGAGGCGCGGGAGCGATCGCCGCCATCTGGCGCATTTCCGATCGCACCTGGGCCATAGGCACCCGGTAACCATTTCTGGTCACCAGCCGGGCGGCCAAGTCCCTGGTGGTAATGGGCTGTTGTGGCCCGAGTACTGCGTTTAGGCCAGCAATTTGCTGGGTACGGATGATGGCAGGGGGGCGCGTGAGCGCACTAGAGGAGGTTACTCCGACAGTTAGGGCTATGGCGACGGCCGTGACGGCGGCTGTCACCCGCCTCAATTATTGGCCCTTCCCCCTTTTACTCTCACCACCCACAGCGCATCAGCGCTCCTAGCTTCACTGCTGGTGTTTCGGGCCATGCTCGGGTGGTTCATTGTTGATCAACCTTCTCTCGCTTAGTGAGATGTCCGATAGGACTCACTGACGCTAGCGGCTGACCGGTCTAAAAGCAAGTATTACCGAGGCATTGATGGGGCCTGAGGCCACTCCTCGGGGGGCTCGGGGATAATGATAGAAAACTCTCTGTTCTCAGGCCCACCCCGAAGTAAAAGCGCGTTGGTCGGGTTGCCGAACTCATCAGTCACTATTTCGAAATCCAGGCCGTGAAATGAGAGTGTCCCGGTCACCCACCCCGCATAATGGAGGTGCCTACCCTCGATCGCCCTGGCCACTTCTTCGTTACTACTGGGGCCGGACAGAAGGAGGCCCAGGAGGCGCAGGAGGCGTCGGCCAAGGCTGGTTGGCATTATTGTTGGAGATATTGGTGTTGGCCCCGGCCCGGAAACTGAGCAGGGCCACCAACCCTCCTACTGCTGTCCCCAGTACCGTGCCCAGGAGCGCAGCCTCGGAAATAGAGATCGAGTTGGTATGGACGGCCGCCCCTACAGCCAAGGCGATGACAGCAATGGCCACCCCCGCCGCCAAGACCAGGACCGACAGTTCGCGTACATCAACCCTCATGGCTCTTCTATCCCTATGTCCACTAGGTCATCGGGATCTTCGGTCGGCTCAGGAGGGCGCAGGATGACAGGCTCGGCGTCACCAGGGGCCACGATACAGAGCAAGCCGAGGTCGGGGTACTGGTTGTCGAGGACC
>Ga0210402_10003968_pt1 | contig 13654 bp, 6 predicted proteins | sample IncBWC7MmetaG_FD_161055 | JGI IMG/M metagenome (GOLD analysis project Ga0210402, IMG submission 161055) | Forest soil microbial communities from Barre Woods Harvard Forest LTER site, Petersham, Massachusetts, United States - Inc-BW-C-7-M | ecosystem: Environmental > Terrestrial > Soil >...
TCTCTCTCGTCCAAGAACGGCGTAAGCGCATCGAAACGCGCCGCGATCGCAGTGGAATCGATCATACAGCCAGGGTAGATGCGCCAGCCTCAGTGTCACTCCCATATACAGATTCGTTCGTTGCGTCCTTGCCCCAATCTCGATTCTTTTCTTCCGATTCGGTTGTCCAGGCTCAGGCCCTTAGCGTGCGCCAAGTCGCTGTTCTTTGCCAACTTGGGCAGCTTCCGCTCCCGCGACTACGAGGAGGTGAGGAATAATACCAGAAGCCGAAAATCCTGACTCTTCCCTCCGGGAGCATCTTGCTGAAATCACGCAGTTTTCTCGGCTGGAGAAGAGTCGGGACTTTGGCCTTCTGGTATAAGGCCAGTTGCCTCAGCCTGCTGTCGAATGCCGTGTTGACCTGGAACACCGTCCACATCGTTGAGCAAATGACTGAATATGTGCGCGGTGCGGGGGGTGATGATCTCGTTCGCTCCCTCACCCGTCACGGCTACAACGTGAAGAGCCTGGCCTGGCTGCGCAGTTCCACACCAAGCCAGCCGAGATCAGGCAGTTCCTGCGCGGTGCGCTCAACGAACAGCGCACCCACGAACTCACCAAACAGATCCGTGCCGCACGCTTGCCGCTATGACCGCGCTTGGGATCACCGATTGTGAGCAAACGCTCTCGATGTCGAGCATCGATCACTTAATCTGAGCATGGTGTCACTTAATCTGGGCGGATGCGCCCACCTGCGATCACTCAATGTGAGCAGGATTCGGCGATGAAATCGAGAATACCCGCCGATAATGTCGAGCAGCTACAACTAGCACTGGACCCTGCGCTTACGCGTGACGCGGCGCTTGGCAGCGGCCGATAGCCCTACCCAATCACGCGCGCGAGGCCAGAAGCACCGCGTTCAGCCCGCCAAACGCGAAAGAGTTCGACATCGCGACGTTGACCTCCACCTGTCGAGCGACATTCGGCACGACGTCGAGTTCACAGTCGGGATCGACCTCCTCGAAATTGGCTGTTGGTGGAATTGTCTGCCGATGCACGGCAAGCGCGGTCACTGCCATCTCCAGCGCACCGGCAGCGCCCAGCCCGTGACCAAGCACCGCCTTGCTGGAAGACACCGCAATGCGCCCCACGCCCGGCCCGAAGGCGTCGCGCAGAGCCACAGCCTCCGATCGGTCATTCTGCATCGTTCCGGTGCCATGCGCATTGACGTAGTCGACGTCCCCCGCATTCCGTCGCGCGTCCTTGAGCGCAGCTCGCATCGCCCGCGCTGCGCCGTTGGGATCGGATGCGGTGATATCGCCAGCATCGGCGCTCATGCCAAATCCCAGGATTTCCGCGTAGACGCGTGCCCCCCGGGCGAGCGCATGCGCGCGGTCCTCCAGTAGCAGGACGGCCGCCCCCTCGCCCAGCACCAGCCCCGATCGCGTGCGCGAGAACGGCCGGCAGGTATCCTTACTGAGCACGCGAAGCGCTTCCCATGCCTTGATCGTTCCCGCCGTCAGGCAGGCTTCAGCGCCACCTGCGACGGCGACGGGCGCCTGCCCGGAGCGAAGCATGTGGAATGCCAGTCCGATCGCGTGCGTGCCGGCCGCGCAGGCGGTTCCCACGCAAAAAGTGGGCCCCTTCAGGCCAAGGTCCATCGATATCTGGCTGGCCGCGCCGCTCGTCATCAATCGAGGAATCGTCAACGGATGCAGGCGCGGTGAATTCTCAAAATAGAGTCTGAAGTAGGCGTCATCCAGCGTCGTCTGGCCCGCCGAGGCATTGCCGATAACTGTGGCCGTCTCGATGGCCAACCGTTCGGATAGGTCCAGACCCGAATCTCGAACGGCGGCCCGCGCGGCCACGACGGCGAACTGTGAGAACCGATCCAGGGTGCCGAGTTGCCTGGGCTCGAAATGCTTCGCTGGGTCGAACCCGGAAACCTGCGCAGCGATACGCGTGTTCAGCCGTTCGCTTCGAGTGACCGAGAAATTGCCAATGGCCGAGCGGCCCTCCACAACAGCCGTCCAGAAGTCCTCAAGGGTACATCCCACGGGAGATACGACGCCGATCCCCGTGATTACGACGCGGTTCATGCCGAGGTCTTCGTGTCCACGAGCCCTTTCACTGCCGTGGAAATCTGGTCGATCGTTTCAAACTTTCCCAATCCGACCATCGAGGATTCCCGGTTGTCCGTGGCGGCCGCATCATTCGCGTTATAGGGGATGCTGATGTCGAACTTTTCCTCCAGCGCGAAGATGATCTCGATCAGGTCCAGCGATTCGACACCGAGGTCTCGCAACGCAGTGTCGGGGGTCAAACGCTCTAACGGAATCTTCAGCTCCCTGGCGATGATCCGCCTGACCTCGTCTGTGACCGCTTCCACCGAATTACCACCCTGATTTGCCGTAGGAATTGCGGTGCATCCACCGTCGCGACGCACCTATCCTCCCTTGACAAATATACCACGTTGCTATGGCCTCGCAATCAGCGAGTCGGCCAGCCTCTAATAGTCATCCACGGCTGGCGGCACTGAGGGCACGACACGCTGCCCAGACCCGAGCGCAAGCATACGGTTTTCGGAAGCCTGAAGCGCGACGATCCCATCCAGACCACTTCATGGAGGCCTATCATGAAGCGGGGCCCTGCGGAACCGATAGCAGAATGTTCCACGCTCGTTGAACTGCTGCGCTGGCGAGCGGTCCAGCAGCCTGAACAGCGCAGCCATGTCTATCTGTCCGATGGAGAAGTAGAAGCGGGTCATCTGACCCACGTGGCGCTGGACCGCCAGGCCCGGAGTATTGGGGCACTGCTGCAAAGCTATCGCGCGCGGGGGGAGCGTGCGCTGCTGCTTTATCCGGCCGGTCTCGAGTTCATCGCCGCGTTTTTCGGCTGTCTGTACGCCGGGGCGATCGCCGTCCCACTACCTGCGCCCAATCTGGCTCAGCCTCAGCGTAGTCTCCCCAGACTTCGAGCCATCATCGTCGATGCGCAGCCTTCCATGGTGCTCACCACGGCAGCGATTCTCGTCGACACCGAGAGTCTGTTCACACAGGCCCCCGAGTTGCAGAAATTGCGCTGGTTGGCCACCGACGACTTGGTCACCGCCAGCCTGGCACAGGAATGGCGAGACCTGACCGTAACCAGTAGCGGCTTGGCGCTGCTCCAATACACCTCTGGCTCGACCGCGGAACCAAAGGGCGTCATGATCACTCACGGAAACCTCCTGCACAATTCGGCGTATATCAGCCGCCTTTTCACGTTCAACACGAACGGCGTCACCGTCAGCTGGCTACCGACCTATCATGACATGGGACTCACCAATGGGATCATCCAACCGGTGTATCACGGCCGTCCGTGTTACCTGATGCCGGCGGTAGCCTTTCTCATGCGGCCGGTACGGTGGCTCCAGGCTGTTTCGCGCTACCAGGCTACGATCAGTGGCGGCCCTAATTTCGCGTATGAACTGTGCATTCGCGGAATCACCTCCGAGCAACGTGATACTCTCGATCTCAGCAGTTGGGACGTAGCTTACAACGGCGCGGAGCCAATCCGTGCAGACACCTTGAAACGATTCGCGGCGACCTTCGCCGCGTGCGGCTTCCGTCCCCGTGCCCTGCATCCATGTTATGGATTGGCCGAAACCACGCTGATGGTTTCTGGCGGTTCCTTGGGAGATGAGATGTCCCGCACGATAGACGTGGCAGCGTTTGAACAGAACCGCATCGTGGACGCCCGCGCGCAATGCCAGAATGCGCGGATCCTTGTCGGCAGCGGCCATGCCCTGCACGACACCAGAATTGTCATCGTCAATCCGGATTCGTTGACCGCCTGTGCACCCGATGAGGTTGGTGAAATCTGGGTGTCCGGCCCGAGCGTGACCCAAGGGTATTGGAACCGACCCGAGGAGACGGAACGCGTTTGTCGGGCCGTTCTGAACGATACCGGGGAGGGACCGTTTCTCCGCACCGGGGATTTGGGCTTCATGCAAGATGGCGAATTATTTGTCACCGGTCGCCTGAAGGATCTGATCATCATCAGCGGCCGCAACCTTTACCCCCAGGACATCGAATTGACGGTGGAACAGAGCCATCCGGCCTTTAGGTCGGCCTGTTGCGCAGCATTTTCGGTCGATCGCACCGGCGAGGAACAACTGATCATCGTCGCTGAGGTCGAGCCCCGGTACACACCTGCGGTTCGCACCCCGCCCGACGGGGAGGCGCGCGCTTATTCGAATGGGCGCTTGCCGCTGGATGCCGAGGCCGTGGTTCGCGCCATTCGGAGGGCGGCGGCAGAACAGCATGACGTGCGAGTCCACGCGGTGGTTCTGCTCCGGGCTGGGCGGATGCCCAAGACCACCAGCGGCAAGGTGCAGCGCCATGCCTGCAAGGCCGGTTTCCTGAAGGGGACGCTGGAACGATTCGGTGCGGACTGAGCCATGTCCGACAATTCCACCGACGCAGAACGCATCCAGGTGTGGCTGGTCGCCAGGCTCTCCGAGCGGCTGGGGATTGAAGCACACGAGATCGATATCCGGGAGCCCCTGGCAAGCTACGGACTCGGGTCAACGGATGCAGTCATCCTGGCCGGTGAGCTCGCCGAGTGGCTGGGACGCAAGCTTTCCCCGGCTCTGGTCTATCAGTATCCCACGATCGAGACTCTCGCTCGGCACTTGGCAGAATCACCGGACGCAGCGGGGCCGGCGACCAGGGTCGACCATGACCGGGAGGCGACGACGGAACCGATCGCCATCATCGGAATTGGCTGCCGGTTTCCCGGCGCGAATGACCCGGCCGCGTTCTGGCGGTTGCTGCGAGACGGCGTGGATGCCATCCGCGAGGTTCCGTCGGATCGCTTCGACCAGCACGCGTTCTACGATCCGGATCCGGCGACCCCGGGCAAGATGAACACGCGCTGGGGCGGGTTCCTGGACCAGGTGGATCAGTTCGACGCCAATTTCTTCGGCATCTCCCCGCGGGAGGCATTGCGCATGGACCCCCAGCAGCGCGTCTTGCTGGAGGTAACCTGGGAAGCGTTGCAGGACGCGGGGCAGGTGCACGAGCGTCTGGCTGGCACCCAGGCTGGCGTGTTCATCGGCATCTCGACCAATGATTACGGCCGACTGCAATGGAATGACTTCACGCGAATCGATGCCTACGCCGGCACCGGCAACGCGCTGAGCATCGCCGCCAACCGAATCTCGTACCAGTTCGATTTCCGCGGGCCGAGTCTCGCCATCGACACGGCCTGCTCCTCGTCACTTGTCGCCGTCCATCTGGCCTGCGGCAGCCTGCGGAACGGCGAGTGCACGCTGGCCTTGGCCGGGGGTGTGAACCTGATCCTGTCGCCGGCGATTGCGATCAATTTCACCAAGGCCGGCGCGATGGCGCCGGACGGCCGATGCAAGGCGTTCGATGCCCGTGCCAACGGCTACGTTCGCAGCGAAGGCGCCGGTGTCATCGTGTTGAAGCCGCTGTCGAAAGCGTTGGCCGACAGCGATCCGATCTATGCCGTGATTCGCGGCAGCGCTGTGAACCAGGACGGACGCAGCAATGGGCTGATGGCGCCTAATCCGCTGGCGCAGGAGGCGGTCCTGCGCGACGCCTACCGGCAAGCCGCCGTCTCGCCGGGCGAGGTGCAATACGTCGAGGCCCACGGCACGGGCACATTGTTAGGCGACCCGATTGAGGCGCAAGCGTTGGGCACGGTGCTGTGTGTCGACCGACTGCCGGGACGCGATTGCGCCGTGGGTTCGGTCAAGACCAACCTGGGCCACCTCGAGGCCGCCGCCGGTATTGCGGGCTTGATCAAGGTGGCGCTGGCGCTGCGGCATCGCGAGATCCCGGCGAGCCTGCACTTCGAAGAACCCAACCCGCATATTCCCTTCTTCGAGATTCCTCTCCACGTGCAGACGACCCTGAGTCCATGGTCCACGGACGATGCTCCGGCACTGGCCGGGGTCAGCTCATTTGGCTTCGGCGGCACCAATGCTCATGTGGTTCTGCAAGAGGCGCCGCCGGCCGTTACCAAAATGCCGGTCAGGGAACGCAATATTGGCACACACGTGCTCCCGCTGTCGGCGCGTGATCCGGCGGCCCTCCTGTCGCTCGCTCGCGCCTATCAGGACTTCCTTGCCACGCCGGAGTCCGCTTCGTCGTTGCCCGATGTTTGCTACACGGCTAGCGCGCGGCTCAGTCATCACGACCATCGTCTCGCTGTGATCGGCGATTCGCCGGCGCAACTGATCGAAAACCTGGAAGCATTCGTCCGCGGCGAGGCTCGTCCCGGCTTGTCGTCCGGTCGCAAGCCTTCTGCGCGCCAGCGAAAACTTGCTTTCGTGTTTCCGGGGCAGGGTAGCCAATGGTTTGGCATGGGGCGGCTTCTGTTGCAGCAGGAAGCCGTTTTTCGCGAGGCCATCGAACGTTGTGACGAGGCGATGCGTCCGTACGGAGATTGGCGGTTGCTCGCTGAACTCACGGCCACTGATGCCATTCAATCGCGGTTGAACGAAGTCGATGTCATCCAGCCAGCGCTGTTTGCAATCCAGGTCGCGCTGGCGGCGTTGTGGCGCTCGTGGGGCATCGAGCCGCAGGCCGTGGTGGGCCATAGCCTGGGCGAGATCGCGGCCGCGCACGTCGCCAGTGCGTTGAGTCTCGACGATGCCGTCCGGGTCATTTGTCATCGCAGCCGCTTGTTCACGCGCACCATCGGCCGCGGGGCGATGGCGGCCGTGGAACTTTCCATCCAGGACGCCGAGGCGATCCTGGTCGGCCTGAAGGATCGCGTGTCGATCGCTGCCAGCAATGGTCCCACATCGACCGTGTTGTCCGGCGATCCTGCCGCGCTCGCTGCCATCGTGGATCGATTGGAGCAGCGCGACATTTTCTGCCGAATGGTGAAGGTCGATTTTGCCGCGCACAGCCCCCAGATGGATCCATTGCGCGCCGACCTGCTGCTGGCTTTGGACGGATTGCAGCCGCGGGCTGAATCCGTGCCGATCTACTCGACGGTTACCGGCCAGATTGGTCACGGGCTGGAACTCGATCCGCTCTATTGGGCGAGGAACATGCGGGAGCCGGTGCTGTTTTCCACTGCGGTTCAGCGCCTGGTGGAAGATGGGTATGACACCTTCCTGGAGATCAGCCCGCACCCCATCCTGCTCAGCGCCATGCAGCAACAGTTTCAGCACCTCGGCGAAGAAGCCGCCGTCCTGCCGTCGCTTCGCCATGAGGAAGATGACCGCACGGTTCTGCTCGGATCGTTGGGCGCACTTTACACGTTGGGATATCCGATCGACTGGAACCTGATCTATCCGACCGGAGGCCGGTGTGTCCATGTCCCCCACTACCCGTGGCAACGGGAGCGTTGTTGGCTCGAGCCCTTGGCTGGGGACACGGATTCTCACCGGGAGCAAATCACTCGGCGCGCGCAAGGGAGCCATCCCCTTCTGGGCGGGCATTTCACCTCGCCATATCCCGTGGGAACCCACTTCTGGGAAACCACGCTGGACAGAAAGTCCCTGCCGCATCTCGATGACCACCGCATCCAGGGTGTCGCCGTGCTGCCCGCCTCGGCCTATCTGGAGATGGCCTTGGCCGCCGCCGTTGACGTCTTCGGTGCGCAATCCGCCGCGTTGAAGGATATCGAATTTCGCAAGGCACTTTTCCTGCCCGAGGGCGAAACCCACACGCTTCAGACGATCCTCGCTCAGGGTGTGGATGGAACGGCATCCTTTCACATCTATAGTTGCGCGGCGGGCGTGGAGAACGCCGATAGATCATGGATGCTGCATGCGACCGGCAAGGTCTGTCCGCAACAAGACAATGGCAGCTTCACCGTGGATGCCGTGCAGGAGACAATCGCGGCGATGCAAACTCGCTCCACGGAGCAGATCTCCGGCCAGGACTATTACCGGAGACTCTACCAAAGCGGCATCCACTATGGCCCCACTCTTCAGAGCATCGCGCGGTTGTGGCGGAACGACGGAGAGGTATTGGGTGACCTTCAGATGCCCGAGGAGCCGGCAGCAAACTTCAACTCCTGGCAAATTCACCCGGCCGTTCTCGATGCCGGGTTGCAGGTATTCGCGGCTGCGGTCGCGTCGGACGCAGTTCACGACGACCGACATGGAATCTATCTGCCGGCCCGTATTGATCAATTCCAGGTTCGCGGTCGCGCAGACCGTCATCTTTGGAGTCACACCCGGGTGCGGCATCGGGATGCGGATGCCACAACGGGTGACGTTCAGCTTCTCGATGAAATTGGGCATGTGGCGCTTGAGATTCAGGGGCTTCGCTTTGAATACCTTGGCGACGATACGCACCCCGCGTCTGTCGATAATCTCGATGACTGGCTCTATGAGTTTGTGTGGCAACCTAAAGAACGTGTGGCGGGCGCGCCGCCAGCATCGACCGATCGCGCAAATTGGCTGATCTTTGCCGACAGTGATGGCGTCGGCGATGCACTGTCGGCGTTGCTGGAAGCCCGCGGTGAACGGAGCGTTCTGGTCGCTCGTGGGGAATGCTACGAGCAAACGGACGCCAGGCATTACCGCATCCATCCCGAACGACCGGAAGATGTAAGCCGGCTCTTCGAGGCTGCGCTGGGATCTGATCAGCCTGCCTGTCGCGGCGTTGTCCATCTCTGGAGTCTTGATTCTGCTCCTTCAGAGGAGACCACCGTGGCCTCGCTGCAGGCCGCCGAGGCTCTGGGCTGCAGCAATGTACTGCTGCTGGTGCAGGAACTGGCTCGAACGGACTCCCCGGCCCCTCCTCGACTCTGGCTGATGACGCGAGGGGCTCAAGCAGTCGGAGAAAGCTGCTTCTCGTCGTCCGTCGCGCAGTCGCCGCTTTGGGGATTGGGTCGCGTCATTGCACAGGAACACCCGACGTTCTGGGGCGGATTGGTTGACCTGGAACCGCGGGCATCAACGCATGACTCCGCCATTCATCAGGTATGGCACGAAGTCTCCGCTTCAGATGGCGAGGATCAACTCGCGTTTCGTGATGGGCAGCGATACGTGGCCCGTTTGGTTCGCCGACGTCCATTGGCCGCGCAAGCTCCTTCTGTCCGCTGGCGGGCCGATGCCAGCTATATGATCAGCGGAGGCTTGGGAGACCTTGGCCTGTTGGTCGCGCGCTGGATGGTCGAGCAAGGGGCGCGGCGGTTGATCCTTTTGGGTCGCACCATGCTTCCACCGCGCGCGAACTGGAATTCGGTGGAAAGCGGAGGTCGCCTGGCCCGGCAGGTCATCGCCATTCGCGAATTGGAGTCGTTGGGAGCCAGCGTGCATCTGGCGTCGGTCGATGTTGCGGATGAAGCTGAGTTGCGCGGCTTTCTGGACGGGTTTCGCGCGGAGGCCTGGCCGCCGATTCGCGGTGTCGTGCATGCGGCCGGCGTGCTGCAGGACGGACTGCTCGTCCAGCTCGATGCGGCGGCACTTATGACGGTGTTGCGGCCGAAGGTGACGGGTGGCTGGCTGCTGCATCGGCTGCTGGAAGGCGATCCGTTGGACTTCTTCGTGTTGTTCTCGTCCGCGGGCTCCGTGCTGGGCCAGCCGGGTCAGGGTAATTATGCCGCCGGCAACGCTTTCCTGGATGCGCTGGCGCATCATCGGCAAACCCAGAGGCAGCCGGCTCTGAGCATCAACTGGGGTGCCTGGGCCGGCGAGGGGTTCGCGGACTCGGTTGGCGGTGCGCGCCTTGCTGCGCGCCTCGCGCTGCTGGGGATCAGCAGCATCGCGCCCAGGCGTGCGTTGGAAGTGCTGGGGCGACTGCTTGGGCAAAGTGCGACCCAGGTCGTGGCGGTGCCAGTCAACTGGAAGCAGTATTGGCCGTTCCATTCGGCGGACAGTGCCTCGCCGTTGCTCTCCGAGTTGGCGCGTGAGGCAACCGAAGTCGCCCAGCCGGCAGGCCGCGCGAGCGATACGCGGGATGCCCTGCTTGCGGCCGAGCCAGCGGAACGCCGGCAGTTGCTGCAATCCTACCTGAGCGAACAGGTGGCTCGGGCGCTTGGCATGAGCCCATCCAGGCTGGACGTCCAGCAACCCCTGAGCGAACTCGGTCTCGACTCCTTGATGGCCATCGAGTTGAAAAACCGGATCGCGCGCGATCTGAGAGTGAACGTGCCCGTTGTTAAGTTTCTCCAGGGCTTCAGCGTCGAAGAGGCTGTCACCCAGGTGCTCGAGCAACTGACGACCGAGGCTGCGGACCCGATAACGCCGCTGACCCCGGCAGTTGCACCGTTGGGAGACCAGCAAAATGCGGAACGCCTGTTGGCCAATCTGGACCAGCTTTCGGATGAGCAGGTGAGTGCGTTGCTCGCCGATATGATTGCTGAGGAGAACGACGGTTCCGTGTCTTGCTAGCGGAAAAAATTGGACGTTCGGCACCCAAGCCGCTGGGCCGCGGGATGACTGGCATCAGGCTGCCGAATCCTTGGCGCCGCGACCTGATGTTCGTGGGTGGCTGGCGCGCCGGGGCTGGCGACGCCCTCACTCCACCGCCACCGTCATACGCGGCGGTTGCTCATCGACGCCCGCCTTGTGTGCGACTTCCAGGCACGCCTCCACAGCCTCATGCAACGAGCTTGTGTAGTAGTCCGCGCCTACCGCCGTACGCAGCCGCTCGTCGTGCAAGATCTCTTCCCCGTCCGGCCACAGTCCGACCAGCACGGGCACATCCAACGGCAAACGGTGGCGCAGCCGCCGCAACAGGTAGCGCAAATGCGACGGCGTGCCCGACAGCTCCAGGCACGAGATGCACACCATCGCCACGCCGCTTACGTCCAGTGTGCCGATCGCGACCCGTGTGGTCGCGGCATGCGGCACGACCCTCGACGCAATTCCCTGGTTGTTCAGCAATTGCGCGAGCATTGCGGAAACCGCCTCGTCCAGCAGGCCACGGCCGGCGATGCACAAAACCGGTGTCTCGCCGCGCCATGCCGGCGCAAGGTCCAGCCGGTCCGGGGCCGGACCGTCAGCAGGTGGATGAGGAGCATCCTGTTCGGCGCGGGACGCGGTCGGGTCGGCCTCCTTGGCGGCGCCAACGGGCATTTGGCGGTCTTCGTGTTCGTCAAGATCCGCGATCAGGCTTTGGATGCACCGCTTGATCCGTTCGAGATGGTCTGGGGTCAGAGCGCCTCGTTCGGCGTCGATGACGGCGAGCCGCAGGCCTTCCAGCGCCACGTCGTCGTAATACGACGACAGCGGCAGTTCCTTCAGCAGGATCTCGGCATGGTCATGCACCTCGTCAGGGTCGCCCGCCAGCATCCGCTGATAAAAGCTTTCCACCGGTGTGAGCGCCGGGCGGTCGCCCAGCAGCACGTCGAAAAACTCCAGCCGCGCCACATGCCGCCCAAGCACCACCAGGCAGAGCGTCAGCGGCGTGGAAAGGATCAGCCCGATCGGCCCCCATAACCACGTCCAGAACGTCGCCGCCACCACGACGGCGAACGGCGAGAGCCCGGTGCTGTGGCCATAGACCAGCGGCTCGACCATTTGGCCCATGACCGGCTCCACGACGAGGTAGAGGGAAGCGGTCCACAGCAGCCGGGACCAGCCAGGATCGACAGCAGCCGCCAGCACCAGCGGCATCACAGCGGAGAGCGGTGCGCCGATATACGGCACGAAGCGCAGCAACGCGCCAAGAACGCCCCACATCACGGGCGAAGGGATGCCGATAAATGCCAGCCCCGTGGCGATGATCACGCCGAACGCCGCGTTTACGGCAAGCTGGGTGAGCAGGTAGCGCGACAGCCGCCGCGCCGCGTCGTTCATCGCGATTGTGGTGCGATGCAGATCGGACGAGCCGAACAGCCGGATCATGCGATCCCGCAGGTCCTCGCGCTGCAACAGAATGAAGATCGAGACGATGAGCACGATGGCGGTTGTGGACAGCGGATCGACAACCGGGGCGACGATGCGCTGCGCTAGCTCAATTGCTGTCAGGTCGGGCTGATGCACCTCCACCGGGATCGGCTTCTGCGGCTCGGCGGATGGAGCAGCGGCCGGGGCGGCGCCCGATTTGGTTTTGGGAGTGACCTCGACATGATCAGGCTTGTGGACAAGGATGCTCGTGAGCCTCGCCATGCGCGACAGCGCGAGCCGCTGCACTGTATCGATCTTCTGCTGGATCGTGAGTGCGTAGCGCGGCACCTCCTCTGCCAACCCGGCGACCTGCGTGCCGATCATGCCGCCGAGCGCCAGGATCACCGCGAGGGCAAGCAGCACGGCGAGCAACACCGAGGGGATACGGCCGAGATGCACCCGCCGCAGCAGGTTGACGAGCGGAGCGAGCAGGAAGGACAGCAGCACGGCGAGCGTGACTGGGATCAGCATCGAGCGGCCGAGGTAAAGGCCGGCGACCACGACGACCGCGACGGCGACGGTCAGCAGGCCGCGCAGACCGGGGGTTTCAGCAGGTGCGACCTGGGCAGGGCGCCGATCCGACGGATCGGACAGATCCGACATCAAATTGGGTCCTTCTGCCCGGTGCCTCGCATATCCCCGTCGGGCCAGGCCCGGCTGACGGGAGTCATTCCAGGGAGGTGTTCCAGGCTGAAGGTGTATACCGACATTCCGCCGATCGGTCGCCTAGGTGCTGATCCGCTTCCTGGCGCCGGGCAATTGAATTCCACGGTGAGTTTGCACTAGAGGCGTCTCGATCGGACGATGAGCGTCGGGGACATGACCGCATTGGCTCGCGAGTGGGCCACAGTGCGCAACGCCCACACCCGAGCTGCGGCATGAATGGGCGCGCCTGCTACAACTCAGTCATCGCTGGAGGGTTGCTGGCAATGTTCACTGCTGATGGGGTCAAGAACGCCCACGCTGCTGTTGGACGAACCGTGAAGGGTAACGTGCCGCGTGTCGCGATCTACCTGGGACTGATATGGCTCACTCTGTGGCAGGTCTGTCAGGCCGCAGATGATCCACGGGCGCGCGAGATCGTTGGCGGGGTGGCCGGACTGTTTGTCAGCCAATCCAGCACCGCCACCGTGGAAATGCAGATCACCAAGGCGGATTTGCAACGGAAAATTTCGATGCAGTTCTGGTCGCTTGGCGAGTCGAAGGTTCTCGTCCGTATTCGCCAACCACAGGAGGATGCGGGCACGGCCATCCTGAAAGTTGCCAACAAGACCTGGCTGTATCTGCCGAAAGCGAACCGTACGGTTGAGATGCCGGCATCAATGATGACGACCTCGTGGATGGGCAGTCACTTCACCCTTGATGACCTGGTGGGCCAGAGCCGCCTTACCGACGACTATGCGATTGTGACCTCGTTTACTGGATATCGCGATGGGGGCGCGGTATCAGAATATACCCTGACACCGAAACCAGCCGCGGCGGTGGTGTGGGGGAAGATCATCTTGGAAGTCCGCCGAGCCGACCAGATGCCGGTATGGCAGCGCTACTATGACGAGTACGGGAAGCTGGTCCGGGAATTGGCCTTTTCCGAGTATAAATATGTGAGCGGGCGGCTCATTCCCACGCGCCTGGTCATGCGACCTCTGGAACAGGCGGGTGAACAGACGACAATCACGTACGAGAACGTCGTTTTCAACGCGCCGATCAGCGAGGACACGTTTTCCCTGAAGAATCTGAAGCAATGAGCGGATCACTGCTGCGGATCGCGTGGCGCAATCTCTGGTACAGTCCAGGACGAACGCTGAT
>Ga0210402_10003969_pt1 | contig 13654 bp, 8 predicted proteins | sample IncBWC7MmetaG_FD_161055 | JGI IMG/M metagenome (GOLD analysis project Ga0210402, IMG submission 161055) | Forest soil microbial communities from Barre Woods Harvard Forest LTER site, Petersham, Massachusetts, United States - Inc-BW-C-7-M | ecosystem: Environmental > Terrestrial > Soil >...
GAAACATAATCCGTTACCGTCATTCCCGCCTGTAATTTGAATTGGCGATGCAGCGAACTGCGGCTCATTCCTGCTACCCGGCTTAACCTGTCGAGATTGGTCTCTTCCCGGTAGTGCTCATGAAGATAGCCGAGCACGCGGCCAACGCGATCATCAGCCGCTCTTCCCCAATTCTCGGGCTCCACCGCAGTTGAAGCCAGAGATTTGGCCTCGCGGTCACGGGACAAAAGGAGGAGCAGTTGAAGTAGCACGGGAAGGCGATCTTCCGGGGATTGGTCCAGCATAGTGCAGATAAGCGGGCGCGTCTTTAGCCGGACTGGCTCTGAAAAATCAATCGCTCGCGTCGAGCTATCGAGAAGCCGCAGAACCGACCGCAACTCCACATGAGGGCGAATCAGGCTCTGCACGAACTCCTCGCTAAACCAGAGCACGACAGCGTGGTGCGGAGAGTCGGCGCATACGTCTTCGCTCGAACACCAAGTGTGAGGAATGCGGGGGCCGATGAGAATCAAATCCCCATCTTCGTATGGAGCGATGTTGTCGCCCACAAAGCGCTGGCCGCGGCTGTTTAACGTGAGTGTGAGCTCGTATTCGCTGTTGTAGTGCCATTCAAAGGGTATGGCGGGAAGCCGCCGGTCAAACAGTGTCCAGGAGCTGTCCTTCGAAGTCTTGATGCGTTCCAGATAGGGCTTCATTGGCGCAAAGTAGCCAAATACTACCCCGCCCGAGGCACAATTTGCAATTTGAGTATTAGTTTTCGAAATTCGACGCAAACATCGGCGGAGGTGACAGGCCTAAAGTCTTCCTATGGCGCAAACGGCGCCGAGGAGATGGCCATGAGAGAAGCGGTGGTTCTGGATCAACCAAAACAAGGCAAGCCTGGAGACAACAAACTAACACCGGCGGCTCAAGGGCAACCGCTGCATAAGCTCACCAAGAAGTTGCCGCTTCGCGTGCTATCCCCGGAAGACTTCAAGCACTGGCAGACCTACGGCTTCGTCGTCGTGAAGCAGGCGGTCCCGGCGGAGAACGTCAATCGGCTGGTGAATTTGCTCTGGGAGTTCCAGGAGATGGACCCAAACGACACCTCTACCTGGTATGCGGCGCAGCTGCGCAATCACGCAATGAAAGAGCTGAACAACAGCGGCATGGTTGAAATCTATAACCATCAGCGGCTCTGGGACAACCGGCAGGAGCAGCGACTCTACGATGCTTTCGTGGACATTTGGGACGATGAGCGTCTATGGGTCACCATCGACCGAGCCAATCTCAATACACCTAACAAGAGCGGCCGCGCCTTTGGTGGCTTCATCCACACCGATGTCGATACAACGCTCGATCCGCTTCCGGTGAACGTGCAGGGCGTTCTCTCGCTGGTCGATGTCGACGTAGAGACGGGTGGCTTCCAATGTGTTCCCGAGCTCTTCCGCACCTTCGAAGATTGGAAGAAGCGCCAGCCTGCGGACCGCGATGGATTTAAGCCGAATATCGACGGCTTCGAGGTCTATCCCGTGCCGATGAAGGCCGGCGATCTGCTGGTGTTCAACAGCCTCCTCGCGCACGGAATCCGGCCCAACACGTCGGACAATAAGGTCCGCATGGCCCAATACATCGCAATGACGCCTGCCGCCGAAAACAACGAGGAGCTGAGGCAAAGACGTATCGAGTCCTGGCGCGAAAGACGCGCTCCAGAAGGCTTCGCCTTTCCCGGCGATCCGCGCGAGTGGGAGCGGACCAAATACGCGACCGCGGAGCTAACTCCGCTAGGCCGTCATCTCCTTGGGTTAGATCTCTGGGGCAACTAGGACGGCACGTTATTGGGGCCGTGAACTCATGATCGCGACCCCTCAACGCCGCGGTTCGATCGCGAGTTGTCGCGGTCATTGATCTGTTGCATCGGAGGGGCCTAAGCCCAAAGCTTGTCAGGCCTCCCCCGCCAAAATCAACGTTGAAGTTATTCCAACCGCGCGCCGGGTTCCCGAAATGTGCAAATCCAGTTCAGCAATCCAGACTTCTCGATGCGGTGGAAATTGTCTTCGAACGACGTCAGGCTCTGTGTGTCATCCTGCTGATGCAGTTCATCTCGAACGAGATTGCGGTCGATTGCTTTGCAATTCGATCAGTTCCCAGCCGCTCCTCAATCTACGAGTTGTGGAAGACCACGAGACCCCAGTGCAGGTTCGCACAGACTGGCGCCCCTCATTTCCGGGTAAACTTCTATTATCCGAGCCGCGGAAACCAGCCTGCAGCCCTGGCCGCTCCGATTGACGCCCCTTGGGTTGTCAAGTGATCTGTCGTTTTACTAGGTCGAGAGTTTCAAAGCAACGAACGAGCATGTCGTCACTTGAGCGATAAGTCGGCATCTCGGACACGTGGAAGTCAGCAAGCAATGTGGCACCCATTTCTCCGGTTAGACGTTTTACGGCCACTTGAATCAAAATGACGCATGCTGTCCTGAACAGGGTATTGAGCAGTCTTGCTACTCCCAACGAAAAACCTTCGCCGACACCGCCGTGCAAACGACAAACACCACGGCCAGTGCCGCTATGTCGCTCACGTGGGCCGACCACGCGTCGCCGTTCCAGATTCCCTGGAGTAGCGGCACAGCGTAGGTTAGCGGTAGCACATGCGCTACCGCGTGAAGTACTGGTGGCAGCGATTCAACGCGCACGAAGAGTCCCGAGACGGCGATCATCGGGTACAGAATGATGGCGCCGATCGGCTGCGCAAAACGCGCCGTGGGAACGATGCTGGCGATGAGAAAGCCGATCGACAAGATACTCCAAGTGCTGATCAGCAGCGCAATCGTGAACGAGAACAATGGAACATGAACGCCTACCGGGTAGTAGCGCTTGCCTGCCAGGACCATCAAAGCCAGCGTAGCCGCAGTGAGTATCAACTTGACGATCACGTGGGCGGTAAGGATCGTCTGTGGGCGCAGTGGCGTGGCGCGGAGTCGCTTGAGGATGCCCCCCTCGCGATAGATCGAGATAATCGTGACCAGCGAAAGCACTGCGCTGATGGCGATCAGGAGCGACACGAGAACCGGTAGACCCACACGGATGAAGCTGCTGGCGGCAAGCGAGGGTGGTGCGAGCCTGCGGCCGGCTACTCGACCCCATGCGAGGAAAAGCAGAACAGGGAAACCGATTGTGCCGAATGCGCCAAGCGGCTCGCGCAGGAAGATCTTGATCTCAATCCAGGTCAGTTTCCAGAGTCCCCGCAGTATCATGATCGAGCCTATTCGCGAATCGAGTGACCAGTTAGTTTGAGAAAGACGTCCTCAAGGTTCGGGAGAATTGTGCGGAAATCGGTGACCCGGATCCGGTGCTCGGAAAGACAATCAATCACATCGGTCACCAGGTCGTCGCCTCGGCCGCGAATGGTGATTCGCTTGTCATTGCAGATCACCGCATCAACTCCCGGGATGGCCCGAAAGCGCTCCGCCGCGATCGGGCTCTCCGTGGTGAGAGCGACGGATCGCTCAGGGCAATGCTTGTCAACGAGTCTATTCGGACTGTCGATGTCGATGATCCGTCCGTGTTCGATGATAGCTACCCGGTCGCACAACCGCTCGGCCTCCTCCATCAGATGCGTGGTCAAAAAGACGGTCTTGCCGCGATCACGGATGCCCCGCACCAGATCCCAGATCGCCCGTCGGGACTGCGGGTCCAGCCCAGTGGTCAGCTCGTCGAGAAACACCACCTCCGGGTCGTTGATCAGCGCAAGGGCAATAAACAGCCGCTGCTTCTGGCCTCCGGATAGATTCATAAACCAGGCGCCCCGCTTATCGGTGAGGCCAAGCTGTTCGAGTAAGTGTTCGGCATCGATCGCTTTCTTCTGATACAGAGAGGCCCACAGGTCTACCGCCTCCCACACTTTGATCCGCTTCTGCAACTGCGCCTGCTGCAGCTGAACCCCGATGCGGTCCTGCAACTTGTAGACGTCACGAAGCGGATCAAGACACAGAACTGAGATGGTGCCCCGATCAGGCCTGCGCAGCCCTTCGATGCACTCCATTGTGGTGGTCTTTCCAGCGCCGTTGGGTCCGATTAAACCAAAGATCTCTCCTTCGCTTACATCGAACGACACTTCGTCGACAGCCACCGTTCGGCCGTAGGTCTTGCGGACTCCGAAAACTTGAATGACTGGACGCATGTAAATTGCAAAATCGTAGATTCACTGAACCGGAGCCAAAGTCTATATCACTGACCTAGGTTAAGTCCTGATGAGTCGGAATCTCGGACCCTTTGCAGCTGCGAGCAATGTGGCAATCAGTTCCGGTTAGCCGGTTTTCGTTCCATTGGATTCCTTCCGACTTAACAGCGTCTTGGGAATTGACCAGCTCGTTTCCTAGATGCCGACTCAGTCCTCGGCCGTTAGGGGGACTGTTCCTAAGCATCACGCCGCAACTTCCAGACGAATCATTTTTGTTTTGGTCGGACTGACACACTTCCCGACGTGGCATGTCGAATAGTGCGAAGGGCAATACGTCACTCGTTGCAATCAAACGATGCCCTTGCCTTCCACTATGTGCAGATAACGATTGGGCGCAAGTTTGCCTAGCTTCTCGATGTGTTTGCTTGGATCTGGCCAGTGAATTTCCAACTCATCTACCTGAGCCGCGGTGCCGATACCAAGCACTTCGCGAAGATCGTGCGACGACAGATAACTACCACCGTTGGTCTTCAAGCGCGTCCTTATCTTGCCGCCTGCTTTCCAGATAATAAGCGCGCCAATGGCATCACGGTTGCACGTGACACCCTCCAATTTCAATCCCAACCAGTTGTTGCCCTTAGCCGCTTTGTTCTTGAGGAGCACGGGAGGTCCGCCATTGACTCCGATGATCACGTCGAGAGCACCATCGTTGTCGTAGTCACCCACTGCTAACCCTCGAGCCGCGAACTGTTTCTGAAACGCTGAACCTGCGGTTTGGCTTACATTATGCAGCTTGCCATCCTCGCCCTGGTGGTACAACAGCAGAGGTTCTTTATACTTAACCTGCATGGAATAGGAATCGATCATGTCGTCAGGATGGCCATTCGCGAGCAGAAGATCCACCGCGCCATCATTGTCGTAATCGAAGTACTTCAGTCCCCAGCCGCTCATCAGTCTCGTGTCGCGGGCTACGCCTTCCTTTTCCGAGGCATCGTGAAATGTTTCATCCTTGCCATTGATATAGACCGAATAAAACTCATGATCTACGTTTGCGACGAACAGGTCCTGCCATCCGTCTCCGTCAATGTCTGCCGCATCTACACCCATACCCGAGCGCGTCCGGCCACTTTCACTAAAACCAACGCCAGATTGCAAACCGATCTCATCCCAGTTCCATCGGCCATTAATCCCGGGGCCACGGTTCACGAATAGAAAATTCTGCACGGTGTCGTTGGCGACGAAGAGATCCATCCGACCGTCGTTGTTGATGTCGGTGGCGACTGCCCCAAGACCTTTTCCCAATGCTTCGGCGATTGCTGTTCCCTTGCTTACCTCAGTGAAGGTGGCATCACCATTGTTGTGGTAGAGAAAGCTAACGGTAGGCTTGAACACTCGCGGAACACAGTAGTAATTCCTGCCGAGTTGGTTATTGCCGCACTCAAGTTTGCGTACTCCCGAATAGTCCACGAAACTGCAGACGAATAGATCCAATCTGCCATCGTTGTCGTAGTCGAACCAGACGGCGCTAGTTGTCCAGCCCGGAGTGGTGAGACCAGCGCGATCTGTCACATCCGAGAAGGTTCCATCGTGATTGTTCTTGTAGAGAATGCATTTGCCATAGGCAGTTACGAAGATGTCAGGCCAGCCATCGTTATCGTAGTCTCCAACGGCGACTCCCATTCCGAAATACGATCCGGAAACGCCAGCCTTTTCGGTAACATCTGAAAATGTCCCGTCGCGGTTATTTTTGTATAGGGCATTGCGAACAGGCTTGGATGGTTTCCAGAAGTCGCTGGGGCCACTGTTCACCAGGAAAATATCCATCCATCCATCGTTGTCATAATCCAGAAAGGCGCAGCCCGGTCCAAGTGCCTCAGGTAAAAAGCGGCTTTCGGACATGGCGTTTTCATGCACCCATTGAATGCCAGATGCCGATGGTGGCACCTCGGTGAACAACGGTTGGTTGGTGCCTTGCGACAGTGCGCGAATACGCAGAGCCTTCGCTGCCCCGGCGGCCATGCCGAGTCGCAGAAACCCGCGCCTGGAGAATGTCATTCGCAACATCCTACCATCGGGTGACCGGGATCCTCTCTATGCATTTCAGCTTCTGTTTGTACAGAAAACTTACAAGGTCTCAATCTAACCGGGATAGGGCTCATTGGGCTTTACCACGCGTATCCGATGATCGGAGAACTTATAGTGAGCCCCCGACAATTCGATCTTCGGCATGTGACAGGTAATGCACTGCCTTTTCGAAACAGGACAGCCTTTGGCTCCGACCTTTCCCCCTCCGTGACATGCCTGACACTTGCCGTCGTAATCGACGGGTTGAGCACTCGCCTCCTCGTGCGGGTTGTGGCAAGCCAGGCAACTTATGCGCGCATCGTCCGGGTCATAGCATTTGCTTCCCGTTAGACGGTAAGGCTGGAATCGAATGTTCGTAATACCCGGATTCCCTTGTATCGCAATTTCCGCCCAGGTTCGGTGACACTGGCCGCAAAAGTTTGACGCTTGTTCCGCCGAGAGTGCCCGCAGCCTGGTCAATCCTGGTGGTACCGCGATCTTGCCACCGTTGTGTAACATCGCTACAAGGTGCGCCTCAGTCGCTTCGTGGCAGTGTCCACACTGCACTCCCGGGGTCATGTTATCCAACGTCAGGTGGGTTCCCGTGACTGCATTCGTGGCGTGACATCCGAAGCAGCGCAACTTGTCATCGTGACTCATCAATCGCCCTGCGGCGTCGTTCACGTCGGCAGGAAGAGAGCCGGCACCACCCAGCGTGGGTCCGAGACTATTTAGTTCTCGAAACCAGCTCATGCGGCTTTCGTACAACTCACCATCTTTTTCCAATATGTAGGTCTGACCCAGCGCGGAGCTCGCACCGAGCGCCCACCGGATTGGGACTGTGACAGTCGTTTTGCCGTCTGTAACGGAGTAGAGACTTTGATTTCCCTTTCGCTCAATCCGATAGGCGTACTTGTCGTAAGTTGTGGTCAGGAGTGGATGGTCGATCAAGACCTTGCTTTGCTCAACTGTTTCGAGCGCACGCGCCATGTTTGTGGCCGGTTGAGACAATGCTTCCGAGTGACATTGTGCGCAGGGGTTAGAGTGACCCTGGTCAGCCTGTGCATCCGCTATGACGGGAATAACAAGGAATAGAAGTCCGAGTAGTAATAAAAACAGTGTGGGCCGTGTCATTGCACATTCAGGAACAGGAGCTTCTCCTCGCTCCATGCCTCGCGGGAGTCTCGCGATCACTGTAGCTTGCCACCATTCTGATTGACACCTGGTTGCTTGGCCTGCACTTCGGCCGTAAGCTTCTGAACAATTTCGCGCTCTCGTTTGCTGTCTTCTGGACGCTTCAACCGGTAGTAAACGAGAGCCAGCGTAACGTGCGCCTCGAGGAACTGCGGCGATTCTTTCACCAGACCCTCCAGCGTCTGCCGCGCTTTTTCAAGCTCGCCTTGATCCAGAGCAATCAGCGCCAGTTGATAACGTACGGCAGGATCTTCAGGTCTGGTCTCTTGTGCACGGACGAAGTATTTCTTAGCCTGTTCGTAGTTTTGCTCTTGCCTTGCCATGGCGCCCAATTGCAGGTTCGCATCGAAGTTATACGGGTCTACGCGCAATTCAACCATAAATTCTTTCTGGGAAAGATCGGAGTCGCCTGTAAGCATTAATGCCTTGGCATAAAGAACGTGGACTTCATCCAGGTTTGGATTCAGCGCTGCCGCCTTGGCAAATTCATCCCGGGCACCCGCAAAATCGGACACGCCCATTTTGGCCGTGCCGAGCATCAGATGCGCTTCCGCAGAGTCGCCGTTCCGCAGAATCTGGTCGACTAAAACCTGGCCCTCGTCGACACGCTTCTGTCGTATCAGCGCCGTTCCTAACAGATAGGCGATCGCCAGATCATCGGGGTATTTCTTTTCTTCCGGCTCCAGGATTCGGATAACGTCGTTTTCTCGTCCCATGCGCATATAGCAGTCGCCCAACAGGAGCATGGCCTGACGGTTTCCTGGGTTTTCGACACGCACTTTTTCAAGCTCGGTCGCGGCATCGTCAATCCTTCCCATCTTGTAATAGCAAAGGGCCAGATTCAATCTGGCCTGTACCAGAGCAGGAGATTGCCTGAGAGCAATCTTGTATTCGGAGATAGCTTCTTCGAACCGGCCTAAACCAGTCAGAGCTGCGCCCAGATTTGAATGGATGGCAGTCGCCTCGGGATGCATCTGAAGAAACTGCTTGTATTCTGCGACCGCACCTTCAAGATCTCCCGCTCGCTGCTTCTGCTGTGCGTCCTGCACCAATTCCTGGGGGCTCTGTGCATGCGCAGTGAAGGTCAGGCTCAAAGCAAGAATAGAGGTGAACTTCAACATACCGTCAACTGGTCCCGACTACGTGAACGATGATGTCCACCTTACTCCGTTTTTCGTCTTTTGGTACCTTCTAATCAACCTAGAAATAGAACTTCACTGCAAACTCGAGAATGCGGGCACCCTGCTTCTGGGTTGAGGTGCCGAAGTTTGAATTCGCCTGCGTGATCTGTTGTGTCACCGGATCCTGCTCGTACTGCAGGGTGAGATTGCTGCCGCTCGGGAACGAATATAACGGGTGGTTCAGGAAGTTGTACGCCTGTACTCGGAATTGAAGTTTTCTGCTCTCAGACATCGAGAAGTTCTTGAAGACCGCCAGATCCGTGTCAAAGTAGGCCGGACCGTAGGAGACAGGCAGGTTTACAGGCCCGTTCTGACCGACAACGGTGGGTGCCGCGAAGCAGTTACTGTTGACGTATTGGTGAGAGCCTCGGTTAGCGCTTGGATCGCAGGTCACGAGGGGATTTAACTGTTGCGAGCTTGTTCCCAGGATGGATTGATTGTTGATGGGAATGCCGGTCGGATTTGCCGGGCTGATCGAGCCCGGAATGATGGCTGCGGATTGCGGGCAGGTAATTCCGGCAGCCGTCTCCGCTGCGGTCGCTACGCAAGTCAGGGCCATATTGTAGTTCGTGTTGCTGGGGGCATTAGAGGGACTCTCATTCAAGAGGTTAGCGCCACTTTGCACTTGGGTGATGCCAGAGAACTGCCATCCGTTCAAGGTGCCGTTTACGAAGCGATTCGAATGGACGCGATTTCCAAGGTCGATCGAATAGGCAGCATTGAAAAGATTGCGTCGGTCCGTCGGCAGGATGCCATAGTTACTGGCGAGGTTGAAGGGATTACGGTAGGCAGAACAATTCCCAGCGCCTTCTGCCACGTATAGTTTGCCTGAATGGTATAGAGCCCAGCGTGACGGGCCCAGCTTATCTGCAGCGCATTGTAGTTGCTGTAGAGATTATTCGTAGCCTGGTTCAGATCGCCGTAGCCCTGCAACGGACGATACAGGTTCGAGTTGGCATTGCCTGGATTGGTGGCGGAGAACATCGACCCAGCCGGTACCAGGTTAATGTTGCTGCCGGCGCCTCCAAGAGTGTTCTGGAGATCTCTGCTGCGGTTGCCAACGTAGGCCATCTCCAACAGGCCTTGCCAGGGTGTTTGCTGGTCGACAGTGGCACTCCAGCTATCGGTGTAGGGTTGGTTATCATCTTTCGAATCGACAGCCGCCGGTGATGCAGGAGTCGCTGAAAGGTCCAGACAGGAAAGATACGCCGTAAACAAGGCAGACCCGGTAGAAGGATTGGTTGGGCAGCCGGAGGCTCCCACCCAGTTGCTGGGCGACAGGGTGGAGTTTGAGACGCCGGCGGATGCATCGAGCCCGCTCGTGAACTGTCCAGAGTGATAGTAGAAGCGGCCCCAGCCCCCGCGAAGGACCGTTTTGCCAGCTCCGGAGATATCGTAGGCGACGCCTAGTCGTGGTTGGTAAAACAGCGCTCGCGCGGGAAATCCTCCCAATGGTACAGAATTGTTCTTCGCGTGCCATTCAAATCCGCAGAATGCAGGAGACCCTGCACAAGTTGGATTAAATTGACTCTGGTCAAAGATCGAATAGCCGAAACCCTCACCGTCAATCCATGGGGTGAAGTGACTGAAGCGCATGCCGAGCTCCAGGGTCAACTTCCTGGTCACCTTCCATGAGTCTTGTCCGAAGAACTCCCACGTCGTGTAGTGGATATCGTTAATCCGATTCTTGTTTGTCTCCCCATAGTTGGACAGATTACCTGTCAGCAGGTCCGCGTATTCATTTCCATAGCTGAAAGAATTGCCAACGGAAACCTGGAGAAAGCCATTTGTGTTGTTGTTTGCAGGCTGCGAATTTCGAATCCACTCATAGAAGCCCCCGGCCTTCACTGTGTGGTTTCCAATAACCTTGGTGAACGTATCACTGATACTTGGCATCCACTTATCCGCGTACAATCCTTGCGAAGGACCACCAGCCTCAAAACCGCCCGGATTGAAAACGAGCGCTGCTTCACTTGGTCCGTACTGTCCAAAGGACGGTATCTGTGCAACACCGTTCTGGAACATGCCCGGATAGGTATAACCGACCGTTGAACGGTCTACCTTGGAAGGATCCTCAAACACATTCGGGAATCCTACGAAGGTATACGCGATCACCGTCTCATTCGTCATGCTCTGGTTAAAGACGTGCGTAATTGTGCCGGAAATCGAATCCGAGCTGTTCCTGCCCTCAATGGGGGTCGGGTATGGCACCTGATCGCCATTGCGCCACCAGAGGCCGACCGGGAACTGTTGAACTTCTCTCTGATAGTTGTAGCGGACGAATACCTTGGTGTTGTCGCTGATGCTCCAATCTCCACGAATCGCCCACTGCCGATTGTTCTGGTCAAAAATCTCGGCCTGGACGTAGTTGTATCCACCGGTGGTGTTTGGATCCGCGTTGGGAGCAGGATAGAGTTTGGCTAGACTAAGCATGTTCGGATCGATACATCTGCCATCAGGTGTGCCGGAGCACATCGGTATCGTCGTCCCACCAAAGGCTGTCATGCCGGAGGAATTGAGTTGTCCAGGAGCCTTGCCGGATGCCGTTATGTTTCCTTCCTCTGCAACCGCGGAAGGTGAGAAGTCGCCGCCAAGCATGCGGGAGGTGGGCACCGTCGCCCGCAACAACCCTGTGTCCAGCGTCTGGTGGTAGTACTCGAATCCAGTCCAGAAGAAAAGTTTCTTGCGATCCTTGTTGAAGCCGGTCCCCGGGATAATAATCGGCCCGCCGATGGTACCTCCGGGGTAATAATAAGAATTCGCCGGTTGTGGGACGCCGCTGAAGTTATTCAACCAGTCGTTGGCATTGAGGACGTGGTTCCGAGCGGAGAAGTATGCGTTACCGTGGAAGTCCGGGCCACCGGCCTTTGTAACCGACGTAATTACAATTGGCCCTTTCTGCTCCTCCGCACTGAAGTTCGACGTCAGCACCTTGAACTCCTGAATGAAGTCAGAGTTCGGATTCACGGGCGTGTCGCAGTTGCAGCCAGGGTCGGAAACATGCGCGCCGTCCGCCGTGATATCAAGAGAGTTCGTGGGCAAACCGTTGTAGGAGTACGCAGCATTCAGAGGGCTCTGGCTCCCGGAATCGCCGTTAGCGTTGATTCCGATCGTTTGGCCGTTGTAATTCGATTTGTTCGATGTGCCGTTGGAGATAGCGAAGCCGGGAACGATCTTGATATACTCCGCGGCATTGCTGCCAACCTGTGTGAAGTTCTGAAGTTCTTTGGTTTGCAGCGAGAAGGATTTTTCTCCGGAGTCCGTCACCGCGAGTGCTGTATTCTCTGCATTTACCTGTACTGTTTCGGCAGTCGAGCCGATCACAAGTGGAACGTTGATGTTGCGCTTTTCGCCGCCGCCAAGGCTGATGTCACTGGCTTTGTACTGGCGGTAGCCCTGGGCTTCCACAGTCAACTCATACGTACCCACGGGCACCGACGCAAAGGTATAGTACCCTTCCCCGTTGGTCACCGTGTCTCGGATGGAACTTGAGACAGCATCTCTCAGGGTGATTTTTGCGTTCGGAACCACGCTGCCGGCAGGATCCGACACAACCCCCGTAAGAGTCGCGAAAATTCCTTGAGCAAATGACGGACACTCGCCGATGAACAATGAGCAAAGAAAGACTGCGGACCACACCCATCTCCGTATCGTCACAGGAACCCCCTCCTGAAATAGAAGTGCAGTTTTTCCCTGTACAAAAACGTTTTATATAGTAGGCGACGGTATCTAACTCTTAGCGAATTGGCTTTGTCAAGCCAAAATATGTAGGGCGCTATCAGGCGAAATATGTAGAGCTTTGTCAAACCAAATAGGTAGAAGTGCTCGCGCTTTAATGCGGCTAGCCCCCGATGCTTGATCTCGGGGAGAACCTAATCTCCTATTGAGCTTCGCGAATCTCTCGGCGTAGGATTTTTCGCTCTGAATCTATGGACAGGTACTCCGATTCAACGGGATATGTACTCATTAATTAGATGAGAGGTTGTACATTGCTAGGAACAGGACAAGTCGACTCAGAAATGCAGGAACCACCTTGTATGTTCAAACCATGCTGTATTTTGATTGGCATCATGCTGTTCTTGATTGTTCCTGCTTTGCACGCGCAACAGGATCTTATATCCCCGCCAAAACCGGATATGATCACACATTTGCCAGCAAACAAATCTGCATATCTGCGTTTCGCCGCAGAGACGGAGACGATGCTTCATAAAGACGTTCTCGATGTTTGGTACCCGCGCGCAATCGACAATATCCATGGCGGCTTCAACGCGGACTTTGCCCGCGACTGGGGCCCTCTTCCCAGCAAGGGAAAGTTCTCAGTCTTTCAAGGCCGCATGACATGGGTTGCTGCGCAGGTTGTTCTCCGCCGCCCCGCTTTGAGGGAACAATACATTCATTACGTGCGACATGGTGCTGACTATCTCGCAAATGTGATGTGGGACAAAGAGGATGGAGGCTTTTTCTGGGGTCTGGCGGACGATGGCGCCATTTCACCTGTTTTCACCGACCACAAGCACCTTTATGGCATCAGCTTTTGCATGTACGGCCTTGCCGGCGCTTACGAGGCCACCCGGGATGCCCGCGATCTGGAGCTTGCCCAACGTGCCTTCCGCTGGACCGACGAACATGCGCACGATGAGAAGAATGGCGGCTATTTCGAATGGTTGACGCGGAATGGCATCCCCCTGCGAGCCGAGCCGTATGCAGCTATTGTTGCCACCGTCCCGCCCGGAGGTTTTCCTGTCGGATACAAGTCAATGAACACGCACATCCATCTGCTGGAGTCTTTCACCGAACTTCTGAGGGTCTGGCCAGATCCGACGCTTCGTTCTCGTGTTGTCGAACTCCAGCATCTTGTGCGGGACGTCATTACGGTAGAGCCCGGAGCCATGAATCTTTACTTCACCAATTCGTGGCAGGCCGTGCCTGAAAACGACTCTTACGGACATGACGTCGAAGCCACTTATCTCATCGACGAGGCTGGCGATGCCCTCGCCCAAGCCGGTGCACCGCTGTCCGTTGCTGAACGCGATCGCACCGAAAAAGTTGGGCCGTAT
>Ga0210402_10003970_pt1 | contig 13652 bp, 12 predicted proteins | sample IncBWC7MmetaG_FD_161055 | JGI IMG/M metagenome (GOLD analysis project Ga0210402, IMG submission 161055) | Forest soil microbial communities from Barre Woods Harvard Forest LTER site, Petersham, Massachusetts, United States - Inc-BW-C-7-M | ecosystem: Environmental > Terrestrial > Soil >...
GTCGGCTCTTTGGGTAGCCCTCCGGCGAGTCCTCCCACGTCTCCTGACGCCCGAGCGCCGTCATGTCGAGGTAGCTCCAGGTGGTGCCCATCGCCTCGTCGCCGCGGCCGTTGATGAAGTAGGTGCGGAACACGCGGTCGCCGTCGCGGATGAACGCGTTGTGGCCGTGCCATTCATCCACCCCGAAGTCGGCATCGAAGTTGTCGGTGATGGTGTACCAGGGGATTTCCCAGCCCATCCGCGCCTTCAGGCGCGCGATGTCGGCCTGCGGTGCACGCGAGGCATACGCAAGGGTCGTGTCGCGCGCGTTCAGGTGGGCGAGGTGGGCCACCTGGTCGGCCCCTAGGGAACAGCCGATGCAGGCATGCTCCGGCCAGCCGTGCACGCCGGGCTCGAAGTAGGCGCGGTAAACGATCAGCTGACGGCGGCCCGCGAACAGGTCGAGCAGGCTCGCTTTGCCCTGGGGCCCGTCGAACATATATGCCTTGTCCACGGCAACCCATGGCATCCGCCGACGCTCGGCGGCCAGCGCGTCACGGGCGCGGGTCAGGGCCTTCTCCTTGACGAGAAGCTGATCGCGCGCAGCCTCCCACTCTTGCGGCGACACAATCGGTGGCGTGTTCATGGCGTGCTGTCCTTCCTTCCGGCCCTTCTCAGGTGATGTAGTCGTGGTCATCGCAACCTCCGAATTAGAGCGATCTCTCGTGTCTTCGGGCTGGAACGCGATATCGTTCACTGCCGATCGCTCGCTGTTGGTCATGAAATAGATTTGTCACCAGACGTCGAACGGTGGGAGTGACAAGTGTGACGGGATTCCGATGGATTCGTTGATCACGGCTGCGGCGCGGGCTCTCGCCGCGGGTGACCTCCTTGGCGTATTGAAGCGGGTTGGCGTGCGTGATGACGCGCCTGCCCTCGCGCTTCGCGGCATCGCGATGGCACAACTTGGCGATTTCGTGCGCGCGAAGGCTCTCCTGCAAAGAGCGGCACGCACGTTCGGTCCTAAAGAGGCCGTGGCCCGCGCGAGGTGTGTTATCGCCGAGGCCGAGATCGCGCTCGTGTCGCGCGATTTGGGCTGGGCCCCGAAGGCGCTCGACGCGGCGCGGGCGACGCTCGAAAAGCACGGCGACTGGGTGAACGCCGCGCATGCGCGGCATCTCGAGGTCCGGCGTCTTCTCCTGATCGGGCGTCTCGACGAGGCGGAGCTTGCGCTCGACGGGCTCGATCCGGCGCCGTTCCCGCCCGCGTCAAGGGCCGCATACGAACTGGTCGTGGCGGCGATCGCAGTGCGACGCATTCAGGCCAAGGTGGCGCGCGCTGCGCTCGCTCGGGCCGAACGTGCCGCGCACCAGGCAGGTATCCCCGCACTGATGGCGGAGGTGGAAAGTGCATCCCTGGCCCTGAACACCCCCGCGGCGCGCCTGATAGCGCATGGCGAGGAGCGCCTCCTTCCGCTTGAAGAGGTTGAAGCGGTGCTAGAACGTGGGACACTCGTCGTGGACGCATGCCGTCATATCGTACGTGGTGACGACACTGTGGTCTCGCTCGCAAGGCGTCCAGTGTTGTTCGCGCTTGCCCGTGCGCTCGGCGAAGCGTGGCCCGGAGACCTGTCGAGAGATGCGCTCGTGAAGCGAGCATTCCACGCAAGGCACGCGGACGAATCGCATCGCGCACGCTTACGAGTGGAGATTGGGCGACTTCGCACCGAGGTTCGGTCGCTCGCGAGCGTGAGCGCGACGGCACAAGGGTTCGCGCTGGCGCCGCGCCGCCGATGCGAAGTTGTCGTGCTGGCGCCGCCCGTTGAAGGTCAGCATGCGGCGGTGATCGCATTTCTCGCCGACGGTGAGTCATGGTCAAGCTCGGCCCTGGCGCTTGCGCTGGGGGCCAGCCCACGCACTGTGCAGCGAGCCCTCGATTCGCTTGCGATCACAGGCAAGGTGCAGTCTTGTGGTCGCGGGCGAGCATGCCGCTGGATGACCGCACCCGTACTGGGATTCACGACAACCTTGTTACTCCCCGGCCCGCTGCCAAGTGACTAGAGTCCAGGCATGAAAACATCAGCAGCCGAAATCCTTCGCGAGTATGGGCCTTTTCCGGGCGCCGACCACGTGCATGGCGTGACGTTCGACGGCCAGCATGTGTGGTTTGCGTCCGGGGAAAAGGTCAACGCCTTCGATCCACAGAATGGAAAAACGGTGCGTTCTATCAATGTCGCCGCGCATGCGGGAACCGCCTTCGACGGCAAGCACCTGTTTCAGATTGCCGAGGATCGCATCCAGAAGATCGATCCGACGACTGGCCGCGTGCTTGCGACGATCCCGGCGCCTGGCGGCGGGGGCGACTCAGGTCTGGCCTGGGCCGAAGGAACGCTTTGGGTAGGGCAGCACCGCGGCCGGAAGATCCACCAAGTCGATCCTGAGACAGGCGCGATCCTCCGCACCATCGAGAGCAACCGCGTCGTCACCGGCGTCACCTGGATTGACGGCGAGCTTTGGCACGGAACCTGGGAAGGCGACGAGAGCGATGTGAGACGCATTGATCCTCAAACGGGAAAGGTTCTGGAGAGACTCGAGATGCCGCCTGGAACAGGTGTATCGGGACTCGAATCCGATGGTGGCGATCAGTTCTTCTGCGGCGGCGGAAGCAGCGGCAAGGTGAGAGCCATCCGCCGGCCCAACCGAGGGTCCAGAGTAACGTGAGCCTTTGTTGTTGTACTAAAGACTCTTACTTTGCGTAGGCTTGCGCGATCTGTCCCACGAGCTTGGCCCAGGGCATGTCCATGGCGTCGTAGACGGCCGCAGCCTCGGGCCGCGCGTTGTCCTTGAGGATTTCCACCATCAGCGTGGCGTAGTCGGAGAGGATCACGCCTGCCTGCAGCATGCGCAGAAGACCGACCTGCCGTTTGGTTTCGCTGAAGGTTCCGGAGGCGTCGACAGCCACATAGGCGTCGAGGCCCATGCCAATGGCGGTGATGGCGGGGAAGGCCGCGCAGACTTCGAGGGAGATGCCGGCGAAGATCAGCTTCTTGCGGCCGGTCCCCGTGATCGCGCGGGCGACCTCGGGATCGTCGAACGCGTTGACCGAGGAGCGATCGATGATCGGAACGCCAGGCAGCGCCTCCACGAGTTCCGGAAAGGTCGGGCCCCACATGCTGTCGCGCGCGGTGGTTGTGACGACGATGGGCAATTGCAGGGCCTTGGCGGCTTTGGCCAGCGCCACCACGTTGTGCTTCAACTCTCCCGTCGAATAGTCGCGAACGCCGGTCATCAGGCCGATCTGGTGGTCAACGAGGACCAGCGCGGCGTTTTCAGATGTGAGCGGCTTGTAGGGGCGGATCGGGTCGGACATGACTTTCTCCTGCTGAGGGAAGGTAGGTTGCGGCCAATCGCGTTCGTCGGCCGTAACACGGCAGGAAGGTAGCTGCTGGACAATCGGCCGAAAAGCCGCCACTTTGGGAACTCAGCGTCCAATGAGATGGACGATGATATACCGTGCTTGACCTGAACGATTTCTTTTACTTTGTGCAGGTGGTTGATCGCAGTGGCTTCACCGCCGCCGGACGCATGCTGCGCATACCGAAATCGACTCTGAGCCATCGCATCCAGCGGCTTGAAACCGAGCTCGGGGTGAGGTTGCTCAATCGGACCTCACGGCGGTTCGCGATGACCGATGCCGGTGACGAATTCTATCGCCACGCGGTGGTCATGTTGCAGGACGCCGAACTGGCGGAGAGCGCCATTCGCCATCGGCTGACTGAACCGACCGGCACGGTGCGCTGCACCGCGGCAATGGCCACCATGCAGTTCGCGATGTGCGATATCGTGGCGAACTTTCTCCTGCGGTATCCGAAGGTCAATGTCGTCGCACATGCAACCGACCGGAACGTTGATATTGTCGGCGAGAATTACGACGTCGCGATCAGAGCCCATTCGGACCCGCTGCCAGATTCGACACTGGTGCAACGGGCGCTGACGCCAGCTCCATGGCTCCTGTTCGCGGGCGCGGCATATCTCGACGCGAATGAAGCGCCGAAAACGCCCGAAGATCTCCGGAACCGCCCGTCGCTGTTCATGATGCGCACAGGGGTTTCTCCCGTTTGGCGGCTTCGTCGTTCGAGCGAGGCAGAAGACGAGGTGGTCATGCCACTAACGCCAAGGCTCTTGTGTGACGACATGATCGCCCTGAAGCAGGCAGCGATCGCCGGCCTCGGCGTCGTCGCGCTGCCCGGCTATGTCTGTCGCGAAGACGTTCGATTGGGAGCGTTGCGCCGGGTGTTGCCTGCCTGGCTTGCCGGCGATTCCACGATCACGGCTCTCATTCCCTACCGGCGCGGCCTTCTCCCCTCGGTACGCGTCTTCATCGACCACCTGTCAGCAGAGTTGCCGAAAAGAGTGCGGCTGTAGATCGACCGGATCACTGACCGTGGCATCCCCGGCCGCAGTGATCGCATGTTGGATAGTGCTACAGAAAAAGGGCCAGCTGCTTTCGGCGTCTTGCGATACGCCTTGGTTGCCGCCTCTACACTGCACTACCGCTGAGTATTTGTTGGTACGCCCCGGTCACTCCCACTCGATCATTCTGAGCTGTGGTAACACGTTGGTATAGCAGCGCAAACTTTTTCTGCGCAATCTAAAGAACCGACCCGTCGTGCCCCAAGCGATATCACGCCGCATCGTCATCACTGCCTACGACGGCATCTCGTTGCTGGACCTTGCAGGACCGTTGGAGGCGTTACGGGTAGCTTCCGCCTTCGGTGGCCCAAGCCCACGCGGACGTCGCGGGGCCTACGAGTGCTCGGTCGTCTCGGTGCGCGGTGGCCCCGTGAATGCTGCCGACGGCATGGCGCCTGGTCATGGAGATGTTAGGCATCTCGTGAATTTTCGCCGCCTTGGCGAGACCGACGACATTGTGTTTCAACTCGGCAATTGTGATATCGTGCACGCCAATCAATAGGCCGACCTGGTGGTCAATCAGACATGTTGCGGAGTTATTTCTCGTGATACTTTCCAAGGCAGTCCTCCTTATCATAGGCGCGGCCGTTCCGGTCCGCATCATTGCCGCCGCTCCTCCGAGGATGAGCAATCGCGGCATAGGCAAAAATGAGCGCGGATACACGGTTCGATAAGACAGTTCAAATGGCATGCGGTATGCGATACAGTGCGTGAATGGATCGCGATCTTTTCAGCCATTTGCCGATCATCGCTTGTGTTGCTCGCCACCGGTCCTTCGCGGCCGCTGCGGCTGAGCTCGGCATGAGTCCTTCGGCGATCAGTCACGCCGTGCGCAGCGTAGAGGACCGACTCGCAATCCCGTTGTTTGCACGCACTACGCGGAGCGTTTCTTTGACTGAGGCGGGGGCGCGATTTGTCGCCGGCGTCGAACCCGCACTGACAGATATTGAGAAGACAGTCGAAGGATTGAGCGCGGAACGCGGCCAAGTGACCGGGCTGTTGCGAATTGATGCGGCACGCGTCATGTTCGAGATGGCACTGACACGAATTCTTGCGAAGCTTGCCCAGCAGCACCCCCGGCTAACCGTCGAGGTCAGAACCGGGCACAGGTCCGTGGACATCGTCGCTCAAGGCTTTGATGCCGGCATCAGATTGCTCAGGCACATCCAGCAAGATATGGTCACGACGCGGTTGACTGGGTCATTCAAGATCATTCTCGTCGCCTCGAGGGATTATCTCGATGCCAGAGGCACGCCGAAGTCGATCGCCGATTTACTTCAACACAACTGTATTGGAATACGCAGCTCCGTGTCCGGTGGGGTAATCGACTGGGAACTGATCGATGGGAAGAAACCGATAACCGTTAAAACGTCGGGTACGGCTTTGGTGACAGATACGACGGAGGCGCTTAGTTTGGCTTTGGCAGGTGTCGGTATTGCTTATATCCTTGAGCCGGTGGCACATCGGTACGTCCGCGAAGGCAGCCTTGAATGGCTGCTGCCCCGAACAGCCGTCGAACATGATGGATTATTTCTCTACTATCCACGGCGTGCTTCCTTGGCGCCGAAGCTTCGCGCCTTTATTGACGTGGCAAAGAAAACTCTAAAATCGCTCGAATGAGCAATATCTGTCTTGCACGGAGCGAGGGTGCACCAAGCCCGAGGAGGTATTGTTAAGCTTCGACCTGCATCGCGAGGTTGATGTAAAGCCCGTCCGGGCCGCCGGGGTCACGCAGCGCTCCTCATGGGCTCTGGCGATGGACATATTCGCGTTGGCCTGAATCTCGGACTTTGGTAGTCTGGCAGCAATGACGACAACTATCCACGCCAAGCCGTCATCAGGCGGGGGCTGGATTCAGTGCATGGCCTGCCAGACGCGAAACGGGGTCGCAGGTCCGTCGATATCAGTGACCCCGAACGGCGTCAGCGCATCCAGGATGGCATTGCCGATGGCAGGGAAAATGCCGACCGCTCCAGCCTCGCCGCAGCCCTTCACGCCCAGCGGGTTCGTAGTGCAGCGAGTCCCGTTGAAATCCAGATTGAAAGCGGGAAGATCATCGGCGCGCGGCAGGGCATAGTCCATGAACGAGCCGAGCGGCTGACCCGATTGCGGATCGTAAACCGCATGTTCCAGCAGCGCCTGGCCGGCACCCTGAGCGATCGCACCATGTGCCTGGCCCGCGGCGATCATCGGGTTTACCAGCACGCCGTAGTCATCCACCGCGGTATGGCGCGCCAGCGTCACAAGGCCAGTGTCGCGGTCGATCTCGACCTCGACCACATGCGTACCGTTGGGGAACGTCATCGCCTCGCGCGTCCACGCGTGGTACGTATCGAGCGGCGTGCCCTCGTCGCGCGCGCGGGCTGCCACGGCGAGCAGGGACATCGACATGTTGGTGCCCGCCACGACGAAGCGACCATCCTCGAACACCATGTCCGCTTCCGCCGCCTCCAGCGCATCGGCTGCGATGCGTCTGCCCTTGGCAATGATCTCGTCGGAGGCGCGCCAGATCGCCGTCCCGCCCATATAGGTTGCACGCGAGCTGCCGTGCCCGCCGCCCGTTGCAATCAGATCGGTGTCGCCCTGACACAGGTGGATGCAATCATTTGGCAGGCCCAGGCGATCGGCGAGGATCTGCGGAAACGTCGTCTCGTGCCCCTGCCCGATGGTCTGCGTGCCGGTGATCAGCGACACCGTTCCGCCGCTTTCGAAGCGGATATCGACGTTCTCGTGCGGCGAGCCGCCGGTTCCCTTGATGTGATACGCAAATCCGAGACCACGCAGACATCCGCGACTCTCGCTGTCCGCGCGTCGTGTTGCGAAACCGGGAAGGTCAGCCTGTAGAAGTGCACGATCGAATGTCTCGGCGAAATGCCCGCTGTCCACCACGAAGCCCAGAGCGTTGGTCATCGGCATCGCATCGGCTGGGATCATGTTGCGACGCCGCAGATCGGCCCGGTCGAAGCTGCATTGCCTGGCGGCGTGGTCGATCAGCTTCTCCATGATGTTGACCGACTCGGCGAAGCCGGGCGCGCGTGTGACGCCGATCGGCGTGGTGTTGGTGAGCACCGCCCTGATGTGCAGCGCGATGGCGGCAATTCGGTAGATGGTGCCTTGCAGATGGATGTATTGGTTGGTCTGCACCGCGCCCGAGCCGCCGGCCATGTAGGCGCCGATGTTGGCGACGCTGGTGACGCGAAGTGCAAGAAATCTTCCCCCCGCGTCGAGTGCAAGCGCGGCATCGGCCTGGTGGTCCCTGGCCTGATGGTCGGAAACAAAACCTTCACTGCGTGTGGCGATCCACTTCACCGGGCGACCGACACGTTTCGCCGCCCACAGGACCAGTGCATGTTCCGCATAGGTGAAGTTCTTCGCGCCGAAGCCGCCGCCGACGTCCGGGGCCACGAACCGCACTGCAGCCGGCGGCACGCCGAGGGCGCGTGCGGTGGCGTCACGATTGCCGTGGATGTTCTGGCTGGAGACATGCAGGGTATAGCGCTCCAGCGCCGCGTCGTAGTGCCCGACTGCGCCGCGCGGTTCCATCGGGTTGGTGACGATGCGATGATTGTTGAGGCGGAGCGATACGACATGCGCGGCGACAGCGAATGCCGCGTCAACCGCCTTCGCATCGCCGGTGTGCCAGTCGAGGCATATATTGCCGGGCACTTCCGCGGCAATCTCCGTCGCCCCGGCAGCAGAGGCAGCAGTCGCAGTGGTCACCGCAGGCAACGGCACGTAGTCCAACATCATAAGCTCGGCAGCATCGAGCGCCTGAACACGCGTCTCCGCAACGATCAGTGCGACCGGTTCGCCAGCGTGACGGACCTTATCCCCCGCCAGCAACGGCTGCGGCATGAACGCAAAGGGTTCGCCGGTCTGCACGTTTGCCTCCACCGTCGGCCGCATCGGCTGCAGCCCGTCGGTGTCGGCATCTGCGCCGGTGAGCACGGCGAGCACGCCAGGCGCAGCACGCGCGTCAGCGACATCGATGCCCGCGATCCGCGCATGGGCATGGGGCGAGCGCAGCACAACGGCATGCACAAGGCCGTCGAAGCGCAGATCGTCGAGATAGGCGCCGCCGCCCGTGACGAAACGGGCGTCCTCCCGCCGCCTGGGTGTATCGCCGATCACCGAACGCGTTCCTGTATCCAAATTCTCCTCCCGTAATAGCTGGGCTTTCACTCCTGTTATGGCCGGGCTTGACCCGGCCATCTATTCCAGCACCGTGGCGCGAGGGATGCCCGGGTCAAGGGCCCGCGCATGACGAGGAGAGGACCACATGACCACGCGACGCCAGCTCCGCCTCGGCGCTTTCATGCGCCCGACAACCATCCACACCGCGGCTTGGCGCTACCCAGGCGGCTATCCCGACGCGAACTTCAATCTCGCGCACATCAAGCGCTTCATCCAGACGTTGGAGCGCGGCCGGTTCGATGCCTTTTTCATGGCGGACCATCTGGCCGTGCTCAACATGCCGATGAACGCGTTGAAGCGCAGCCACACGGTCACGTCGTTCGAACCGTTCACCCTGCTATCGGCACTCGCCATGGTCACCGACCACATCGGCCTGATCGCCACTGGTTCCACAACCTTCGAAGCGCCGTTCCACGTCGCGCGGCGGTTCGCGTCGCTCGACCACATCAGCGGCGGGCGCGCGGCGTGGAACATCGTCACCACCTCCAATCCCGACGCGGCGCTGAACTTCGGATTGGACGATGCGATGGAGCACGACGAACGCTACCAGCGCGCCCGCGAGTTCTACGATGTCGTGACCGGCCTGTGGGACAGCTGGGCGGAGGACGCGTTCATCCGCAACGTGGAGACCGGCGAGTTCTTCGACCCGTCGCGCATGCACGTACTCGATCACAAGGGCAAATACTATTCGGTGCGCGGGCCGCTGCATATCGCGCGTCCGGTCCAGGGCTGGCCGGTGATCGTGCAGGCGGGCTCGTCGGATGCGGGCCGCCAGCTTGCCGCGGAAACCGCCGAGGCGGTGTTCGCCGGCGCCGGCGATATCAACGGCGGGCGTGCGCTGTACTCGGACATCAAAGGTCGCATGGCGAAGCTGGGGCGTGATCCGGATCATCTGAAGATCCTGCCCGGCGCGTTCGTCGTGATCGGCGACTCGCTCGACGAAGCGCGCGAGAAGCGCGCGAAGCTCGACAGCCTTGTGCACTACGACAGCGCCATCGCCTCGTTGTCGATCGCGCTGGGAACCGATGCGTCGCGCTTCGATCCCGATGCGCCGCTGCCGGATGTTCCTGAAACGAACGCCAGCAAGAGCGGGCGCGAACGCGCGATCAATCTGGCGCGGCGGGAGAACCTGACGGTGCGCCAGCTTGCGCAGCGCCTGGGCGGCTACAGTGGTCCGGCGCTGCTGGGCACGCCCGCGATGATCGCCGACCAGATGGAGGAATGGCTGACGACAGAAGCCTGCGACGGCTTCAACATCATGTTTCCCTATGTGCCCGGCGGGATCGACGATTTCGTCGATCGCGTGGTGCCGGAACTGCAGCGGCGTGAATTGTTCAGGCGCGAATATGAGGGCAAGACGCTGCGAGAGAACCTGGGCCTACCGCGGCCGGAGAACCGGTTCTTCGCGTCGTAAACGCCGGGAGGCCGGGACGAGGGTCCCGACAACCCAGCGGTCCTAAGTAAGCTACAGCGAACCCATGTAGTCCCGCTTGCCGAGCTCCACGCCGTTGTGGCGCAGGATGTTGTAAGCGGTGGTGCAGTGGAAGAAGAAGTGCGGCAGGCAGAAATGCAGCAGATAGGCCTGCCCCTTGAACGACATCGTCCGTTCGCCGGCCTTCCAGCTGATGTCCTTTTCTTCCGTCCCGTCGATCTGCGCCGGCGTGAATCCCTTGACGAAATCGAGCGACTTCGCGATCCGTACCTTCGCTTCGGCGAAAGACGCGTCGGCGTCGGGGAATGCGGGCAGGTCCACGCCGGCCAGACGCCCAGGCGCGTTGCGGCCGAAATCGGTGGCCTGACGGATTTGACGACCAAGCGTGAACATATCGGGGAACAGCCGAGCCTGCAGGAACGCCGACTCCTCGAGCTTCTTCTCCGCGATATGCGCGGCGGCCTTGTCGACCACACCCGACAATCCGTTCAGCAACTGTGTGATGACCGGTACGCTGGCCTGGAACATTGAAAGCGCCATGAAGCGATCCTCCTTGCTTGGTGCAACGTCAGTGTCGGGCGAGCAACGGTCCCAGCACGTCCTGTACCCCGGTGATCAGGATCTGCACGCCGATGCAGAGCAGCAGGAAGGCTGACAGTCGTGTAACGGTGCGGCTTCCCGCCGGACCCATCAGGCGCGCGATGCGATCGGTGCAACGGTAGGCGATCCAGATCACCAGCGCCAGTACAACGGCGGCGGCACTCATTCCTACGACGAACCATGCGAATACTTCGGGTGTGCCCGGGCGGCTGGCACTCAGCGCCACCGCGACCGCCATGGTGCCGGGGCCGGTGGTGATGGGAATGGTCATCGGGAACAGTGCGATGTCATCCGCGCCGGCGGCCGGTGCCGCCTGCTCCTGCTTGCGTTCCTCCCGATGCTCCGGCCGGTTCAACAGTTCCCAGGCGGTCAGTGCGACCACCACGCCGCCGGCGACGCGGAGTGCCGCCAGCGTGATGCCGAAGATAGCGAGAACGAACGAGCCCGCCCACAGCGCCACCAACATCACCAGCAGCGAGTAGATCGCCACCTGCCGCGCCAGCAGGCTTCGCTCGTCGATCGGTCTGCCTTCGGTGACGCCACCAAAGATGAATGCGCCGCTGACCGGATTGACGATCGAGAACAGGGCCGGAAAGCCCAGCAAGAAGGCATTGATCGCTTCCTGCATCTCTGCGCGATTCAATCAGCCGATGTCGGGTCGCCTGTGCGCCCAGGGCGCGATCTGCTCGTACGCCGCCGACGCCTGAAGCACGCCGAGATCATCGAATCGTCGTCCGACGATTTGCAGTCCGACAGGCAGGCCGTCCGCCGTGAAGCCGCATGGCACGCTGGCCGCGGGGTTCCAGGACATGTTGAACGGATACGAGAACTCGGCCCAGGACAGCCAGTCCCAATCGTGCTGCGGCCAATGCTTCGGCATCAGCAGGTCGGCCGGGAAAGCGGCAACCGAAACCGCGGGGGTGAGCAGAAAGTCCCAGTCCTCGAACCAGCGATGGATTGCCGCGATGTACGCCATCTTGCGATCGCGCATGACCTGATATTCCGAAACCGAGTACTCACGCCCCGCCTTGATGCATGCGACGAGGCCGGGGTCCATCTTCGCTTCCCACTTCGCCAGATGGGGCTGCAGCCGCGTCATGTGCGCGGCCCAGAAGAAGCGGATCATCTCGGGACCCGGCGCGGCCCACGGCGCTTCCACTTCCTCGACCGTCGCGCCAAGCTCGCCGAAGCGGGCGACGGCGGTCTTCACCAGCGTCGCCACGTCCGGATCGACGCGCGCGACACCGAGGTCCGGGCTGTAGGCGATCCGCCTGCCGCGAATGCCTTCGTGCAGCCGGCCAAGATAATCCGCAGGTCCCGCCTCGCAGGTCGTGTGATCGAGCGGGTGTGGGCCGGCCATCACCTGAAGCATCAGCGCGCTGTCCGCCACCGTGCGGGTCATCGGGCCAATGTGCGAGGTGTAGTCGCCGCTGCCGACCGGATAATAGGGCACGCGGCCGAAGGTCGGCTTCAGCCCGAACACGCCGCAGAAATGCGACGGCATACGGATGGAGCCCGCGCCGTCGCTGCCCTGATGCAGGGGACCGAAGCCGGCCGCTGCCGCCGCACCAGCGCCAGCCGATGAGGCGCCGGCGTTGTAGCCCTGCTTCCACGGGTTGTGTGTGATGCCGGTCAGCGGGCTGTGGCTGACGCCGGTCCAGCCGAACTCCGATGTCGTGGTCTTGCCGAGGATGATCCCGCCTTCCGCCTTCAGCCGCGGCACGATCGGCGTGTCCTCGGTCGGCTGATTGCCGGCGAAGATGTGGCTGCCCATCTGCGTCGGCATGTCCTTGGTGATCGCAAGGTCCTTGATTGTGGCTGGAATTCCGTGCAACCGACCGATCCGCTCGTCGCGCATCAGCGCCGCTTCCGCGCGCCTGGCGGCCTCCATCGCGGCGTCGGCGGCCAGATAGGCGAACGCGTTGACCCGTGGGTTCAGCGTTTCGATCCGCTGCAGCAGCGCGCTCATGAGTTCGACCGGCGACAGCTTCTTCTGCCGGATCAGAGCCGCAAGTTCGACGGCCGGCGTGAAGGCGAGCGTCTCGCTGTCCATTGGGGTTTCCCTGCTCAGTAGGTCGCGCGGCCGCCGGAGATGTCGAACACCGCTCCGGTGGAGAAGCTGCATTCCTCGCTCGCCAGCCAGCAGACCAGCGACGTGATCTCGTCAATGCCGCCGAACCGGCCGATCGGGATCTTCGACAGCATCCAGTCAACCTGATCCTGCGTCATCTGCTCGAAGATCGGCGTCCGGACCGCGGCGGGCGTCACGCAATTCACGCGGATTTCGGTCCGCGCCAGTTCCTTGCCGAGCGATTTGGTAAGCCCGATCACGCCGGCCTTCGAGGCGGAATAGGCGGCGGCGTTGGGATTGCCTTCCTTGCCGGCGATCGAGGCGATGTTGACGATCCGGCCGTAGTCGTTGCGCAGCATGTGCGGCACGATGGCGCGATTGCAGTAGAATACGCCGTTCAGGTTGACGTCGATCACGCGGTCCCATTCCGCCACCGGATAGTCCCACACCGCCGCATTCGGTCCGGTGATGCCGGCGCAGGCGATCAGGATGTCGATCTTGCCGAGCGTGGCGGCGGTTTCGTCAGAGGCGCGCTGCACGGCCGAGGCGTCGGTGACGTCGACTGTAATGCTGTGCGGCGCCTCTGCCTCGGCGAGCGCGGCTGCGTCGTGGTCCCACAGGCTGACACGGGCGCCCTCGGCGTGCAGCCGTGCGGCGATGCCGGCACCGATGCCCGACACTCCGCCTGTGACGATCGCGCTGCGACCGGAGAAACGTAGAGCCATACGAGCACCCTCCCAACCGTAACCGGCCTATCGTCATAAAAACTGTCATTCCTGCGCAAGCGGGAACCCAGGACCGCAATTACGGCGTTGCTCGCCCTGGGTGCCAGCTTTCGAGGGAATAACGACGTTGCTGTGAAAGCTCGCGGTGATCGACGTTATTGCAGCGCGGTGATTTGGCT
>Ga0210402_10003971_pt1 | contig 13648 bp, 10 predicted proteins | sample IncBWC7MmetaG_FD_161055 | JGI IMG/M metagenome (GOLD analysis project Ga0210402, IMG submission 161055) | Forest soil microbial communities from Barre Woods Harvard Forest LTER site, Petersham, Massachusetts, United States - Inc-BW-C-7-M | ecosystem: Environmental > Terrestrial > Soil >...
GGCAAAGCTTGCCGATCCTGCGGCGAATTCGACCGAATTGCCGAAGACTCGCAATGTTTCGACGCTCCAATAGGCGGAGCGATAATTTTCGAAAGTCAGCTGCGCCGGCGTCGTCGCGGTCTCGGGCGTCATGAAGCTTTGCCAGAGCAGGAAGCCGAGTGGCACCAACGACAGCCATGCAGCGAGCGCTACGGCAGCACCGACCACAAGCCACTTCGCGTCCGGGCGCGGAAGCCGCACCTTGTAGGTAAGCAGCGTTGCTGCCCGGGCCATTTCCGGTCACATGAGTTGCGCCGGTTCGTCGACCGCATCGGATGAAGGTTGATAGAACCTGTCGTCCATCCGGCTCGCGACGCCTTCTCGCTTGAGAGTCTCCTCAAATTCACGGCGGATGAATTTATCCTCTTCGCAATACGGGATGGCGCTGCCGCCCTTTTTCAGGTCGATTGCGCCATAATCCAACAGTTGCTCGCCGGGACGCCCCGGCTTACGCGAACGTTGATTATTCGGGCCGTGCCAGGCGGTGATGCGCAGGCCCTCCTTGCCGACGCCGAAATGCTGATGGAACCAGTCGCCACTCATAGGCGCGGCCGAAACAAGCCCCACCGGCTCGTAGTCCTGGCGCAGCACCCGATCGGATTTGCCATCCTGCCATGGCGTGATCCCGAGCGCTTCCGGCCACGTGTAGGTATAGCCTTTGCCTTTCACGCAGATGAGCACCGCGGCTGAGGCATGCTTGTGCGCCTTCGAATAGCGCCCGGTCTCATGCTGTCCGATCCACAGATAGAACCGGTTACCCCCCATGGCCGGTTCGATCCGCCGGTATCCCGGCGAGCGGCGATTGTCGAGCGGCAGTTCGCAATTGACGATATCCGGAATCATATTGGTGCGCCGCATCGCGAGACCACGGATCGGATCCGGTTCTATGTCGTCCCGCGGCTTGAAATAGTCGTCGGCGCCGGAGAAGCGCTCATTGAAAGTATGGGGACAGTTGAAGATGAAATTCGGATCGTCGAACAGGTTCATGACGTTCGGCGCAGTGGTCCCGCATAGCAGCAAGGCCGGAGAACTGGCGGCGTTCACGATTCGATGCCATGCGTTCAGCGGCAGCGTGAATAGAGATCCGGCCTGCCATTCGAACATATGCCGTCTTGTCTGGCCTTCCTGCCAGACTTCGGTGGCGCCGCGTCCCTCGATGACGAACACGACTTTTTCATAGAGGTGCCGTTCGACGTTGAGTGCGCCGGCCGCGGGCACCTCGACCACGTAGCAGCCCCAAAGCCCTTCCGTGCCGTAAAGTTGAATATAGCTGCCGCGGCCGCCGAGACGAGTCAAAGGCGCCAGCGGCAAATCCTGCACCCGCCGCACGCCGATGCCGCGATAGACCGGCACGCCTTCCGCTTCCATGAACCGGTCATAAGGCATGGGAGCACGATTGAATTTGCCGAGGCCGGCATTTTCGCCGGCTTTAGGTTCATGCCAGTGGGGTTGATCCGGGGTGTCGTGCATGGAAGTCCTTCGCCCTGCCAAGGGTCATTTGCCCGGCTTGACCGGCCAACCGGTGATTTCCTTATCGCCCGGTCACGCCGGGTGATGACATCATACTGGCTATCAACATACCGGGTCTCAACATAATCGAAAAATACGTCAGGGCCGCTTGGAGACGGGCGCTGGAAGTCTACCCTCCGCCTTTACCGCCCATAATCAGCCTTCTCAGGCGATCCAGAATATTTGGGGGCGCAGCAGCGATATGGTCAATCGTGTGAAGAACCTCCTCACCTCCGATTGGGCTTACCTCCAACCTCAATTTCGCGGCCTCCTCAAGATATCCTCGATCCTTTTGAACGTCGGCGAACGCTTGCCGGAGGGCTTCCACACGCTCGGCCGGCACGCCCGGCGGGGCCGCGAACGGTCGCGATATTTTGTAGGAGAGTTCCGCAAATTCGATCAGAGCGCGGGCGTCCTCATCCCGCGCCAAGTCCCGTGCGGTTGGGACGTCGGCAAACTCAGGATGTCGGGTCGCGCGGGCGAACTGGACAAGGGCACGCATCGAACCGTTTGGCAGAAGCCACTCCGGCTTGAGCGACTTCATCGATGAAAGGTCGGCCGTACGCCCATTCACCTCGCCGCGATCGACGGCAAGGAAGATCGCGCCATTGTCAGGGTAGCCAGTAACGAGCTTGATGTTGATTCCGAGCGCGTCCCGCAACACGAGAGGGATGTCGCTGCCGGTTGTTCCTTCCGCGGTCCCGCCCAGAACGATCGGCGGCCCGTCACGCCGACGTGCATCCTCGATCGAGTTCACCGGCGCGTCCTTCCGCACCATCAGGATGTAAGCGTCACGCGAAAAGTCGGATGAAGAGCCAAGCCAGTTGAATTTGCGCGGATCGAAGACCGCGGACGCATTGGTCCTCAGGATGGCGAGCAGAGGCATGTCGCGCGCAAAACTGCCGATTGTGGTGCCGTCCCGGGGCGCGACGGCATAAAGGTAATTCGTCGCGCGCAGGCTGCCGGCGCCCGGCATGTTCTGCACCACGACGGTCGGATTACCCGGAACATACCGGCCAAGATGATGCGCCATCAGCCGCGCAAAGAGGTCGTAGCCGCCGCCCGGGCCGTAGCCAATGATCAGCGTGACGGTCCGGCCCTTGTAGAAATCCGCGGCCGGATCAGCGCACGCCTGCGGCGCAACCGCAAGACTGGCGAGAAGCAACGCCACGCACCTGGTCACCATGCTTTCTCCTCCGGTCTCATCGAAGATCCTGCGAATCGCGGGTCCTCTCCGTGACAAGAGAATCGCGTTACCGGCCTTCGTCGACGTCGATTGCCCAAACGCCCTTTAACCGTTCTCCGGGACGGCCCGCCTGGGCGCCGGGCGATTATCAGGGCCATGCCAGGCGGCCAATCGAAGGTCGCTTTGGTACACGCCGAATTTCTATCGAAACAGCCGCGGCCGGTCGAAGCAAATAGACACGCATCATAGCGGGCCCGCTGGGCGATTGAAAACCTATAGCACGTTCCGATGAAATCGAATCACCTCTCCACCGTCATGCCCGCGCTTGTCGCGGGCATCAACGTCTTTCTCGCCCGATCTTCAGCAAGCAAGGCGTGGATGGCCGGGACGAGCCCGGCCATGACTCCGGACAAATGGCTTAACATGACCGGAACGCGCTCTAGCGTCCGTTACCATGATGCAACAGTTTGGTCGCCGATACGGGGCGGTCAACGGCCCGGGAGAGAGTGTCAGTTCAAACCAGAAACAAGTGTTACCCTTAAGCAGGGTCTGCAGACTCGAAGACCTATAGTAATGCATACCGCACAAAGAAAAACCTTATGGCGCACCTCGCGGCCCTGCGTCGTGCACAGAAAATATAACGCGGGCCGGAATCGGAAAGTTCCTGAGGGCGAGTTAAGGGGCCGTGGAGCACTCGTTTCCCGGTGAGTGCGCGCGAGCGTGAGCATCTGCACACGCGCCGTAGCTCGGGCATTAGACCAGCTGATGCGCGTCCTGGTCGCCTTTGAATCTTTTCTCCGGAAGCCGTGGCCGGGGCTTGTCGCGGGGCTTCTGATCGAGACTCGGTCTCATCAAAGCGCGCACGCCTAACGAAGTCCCTGCCGGTGCAGTAGCAGGGCTCGACCGCAAACCTGCCGCGCGACGGGCACGTCGAGCGCGCTTCGGTCCCGGCGCTACAGCCGGAGCCCGCTCAAACCACGCAGGTGATCCCCAGCAACCCGGCTCCTGTATCCGGCGTCATGTGGTCGCTGTGTTCGCGAGTGTTCCGCAAGCACCGATTTGCCCGAGAGGGCTTGTTTTCTCCCCGTGACCTCCCTAGTTCGAAGAGATGTCGGCGTGACAACCGCGAAACATGCTTGCGTGGGAGCTGCAACGAAGTTCTAGTATGAAGATTGCACAAATTGCTCCTCTCTACGAAAGCGTCCCGCCGCGGCTCTATGGCGGCACTGAACGGGTCGTTTCATACCTGACCGAAGAATTGGTCAAGCAAGGGCACCGGGTGACCTTGTTCGCGAGCGCCGACGCAATCACTTCCGCTGAGCTTGTTCCTTGCGCACCTCGCGCTTTGCGTCTTGATCAGACCGCGCGAGATCCCATTCCGCATTTCATGCTGATGCTCGACAAGGTGCGCGAGCGTGCCGGTGAGTTTGACGTTTTGCACTTCCATATAGATTATTTGCACTTTCCGCTGTTCCGATCCGAGTCGGCTCGGATTTTGACGACTCTTCACGGCAGGCTAGACCTTCCTGATCACACCCAGTTCTATCTTCGATTTCCCGAGATGCCGTTGGTTTCCGTCTCGAATGCTCAACGAACGCCGCTTCGCAGTGCAAACTTCGTAGCGACCGTGTATCACGGCCTTCCGCTCGATCTTCACAAGCCGACTTTCGATGCACGCGGCGGCTATTTGGCGTTTCTTGGCCGCATCTCCCCCGAGAAACGACCTGACCGTGCCATTGCAATTGCCCGTGCAGTTGGAATGCCGTTGAAGATTGCTGCGAAAGCCGACCAGGCGAATGACGGCTGCTACTTCCGCGAAGTGGTCTTGCCGCTTTTGAATGGACCGGGTGTCGAATTCATCGGCGAGATCGACGAAACGGCCAAGACCGAATTTCTCGGACACGCGGCAGCATTGCTTTTCCCCGTCGATTGGCCTGAGCCTTTTGGACTGGTAATGATCGAGGCGATGGCGTGCGGAACCCCCGTCCTCGCGTTTCCTTGCGGCTCCGTTCCAGAGATCATTGACGATGGGCTCACCGGACGAATCGTGTCGACAGTCGACGATGCGGTGCGCGCGATTCCAGACGTGCTTATGCTGGATCGACAGGCCGTTCGCCGCCGTTTCGAGGAGCGCTTCTCGTCCACAAGGATGACGAAAGACTACCTCAGGATGTATCGCTCGATGATTCGAAAGACTACCAGTCGAGCCGTCGATATACCGGCTCTTGCCGCGGGTTCTGCGTCGGCTGGGGCGCACGTGAGTACTGGACCTTCACATGACCTGATCAAGGATACAGCATCGATCGGTCATGAGTTGTGCACCGATCAAGTTTGATCGGATTGCGACCGGCCCAAGCTCCCGTAACGGCTGCGCATCGTCGGCTGTTCCGCAAGCGGACGCTTCTCTCCGCTTTTCCATCCGACTTGCGTTATAGACCGCGTTCCGATGAGATCGAGTCACCTTTTCCACCGTCATGCCCGCGCTTGTCGCGGGCATCCTGGTCTTTCTTGCCGAAACCCAGCGAGTAAGACGTGGATGGCCGGGACAAGCCCGGCCATGACTCCGGAGATGACCTAAGACTTGCACCAACTGCATTTCGACGGCCCGTCGTTCGCACCGGTCGGCCGAGCTTGATCTGCGCCGTGGAACGGCGAACCCGCAACAATTATAGTGCTATGATGACCGCGTCACAGCCTCCATTTCGAGCACAAACTCATCCATCTCGGCATTGGATGCCGCGTAGGTATCCCGCGCATGGACATAAGCGCCTGCCAGATCGGCATCGGATATATCAAAAGCGATTGCAAGTCGCAGTATGACCGAGTAATCGACGTCGCTGAAAAGCGCCATGATGTGGGATGGCTCCCCGGTCCCAGTGGCAAGCATGCTTTTTAAGGCTGTCTTGGTGACCTGGACTCGACTGACGTTCTCAATCGCCGAAATCGCGATTGCCGCAGGATCGGAAGTCTTGATCATGACGCTCAATTACGGCTGGTTTCCGGACAGATCAACGACTAGCTGCAGCCTGCATGAATCGGCGGGTTGCCTCAATCATTCCCGGCACAATACGGGAAAAATCGCCGATCGGCAAAATACCTTCGGCCAGCTTGTCCGGCGGCAGCTGGGACAACTGCTCAAGCCGACGGGTCAGAAGATCGTGGTTGGAGGCGGCAGCTGCCAGAGCCCGCGTCGCAGATTCGCGGTCCGATTCCAAAGCTACGACGAAGTCGAAGACATCGCGCGGCTGAAACCGTGCCGCACGGTAAAACAGCTTCTTCGCAAGAATCTCCTCGGTTGCCTCAAGTAGGAAGGTACGTCCCATGAACTCGAGGCTGTCGATCGCCTTGGCATCGGTCACCGGACCGGATACCACGAAGTCGATGTCTCCGTGAGGTAAAACAAGCTTGAGACCGCTTCCCTGCTCCAGGTAGTTCGTCGTCATCGCCGCAATCGTATCGTTGAGACGTGGCGTTAGCAGCGACAACCACTGCACGTCGTGCATGAAGAAGTCGATGTCCTTGCTCAGGCGATGCTCGAACCTGAACATAAGGACGGTGCCCCCGCCGATCACAGCATCGGGGGTTCCAAAGCCTTTTTTTTCGAGATCGGCGAAGATCGCGACGGCTGACGCGAGTATCTGCTTCCAGCTATCCCGGGTGACGTTGTCGGTCGGGCTCATGACCGGTCCTTGTCATAGGGTCATTTCGACCCCACCGATCTCTACCTGACGCACCGCAACTTTGCGAACGTCTCAGGTGCGATATTGAACCCAACCCCGATGCTGCCATCGGCATTCTTAATCGATCAACGTGTCGCTGGATCGATATTCACGTAGCGGTGGGCCACAGCGGCATAAGGATGAAGACTACCGAGCCATTCATCATTTCGGACGAACAGCCGACACGCCCCGGGGCATAACACTTGTTCTCCCGCGCGCGGCCGGCCGCTAGTCAGCAGACACCCATAGGTTGCGCGCGGAATGACTTGGCATTAAGCGAATGCGACACAGGCGGATGAAGTTGCATCGGGGTTCCGCTCCGTTGATATCGTTTGGCAATCGTCCCCGTCACGCCCATTTCAGACGCGCCAGGATCGCGCGACCCATAATCCAATCCTTATCCTCCTCCGACAAAAAGTCGAGCGTCTCGGTGAAATGGGTGACGCGCTGCCGGTAGGTGGACTTGTTGAGCGCTGCAGTAAGGTCGGTGCCCCAGTAGCAGCGTTGCGGCCCGAACGCATCGAATACGCGGCGTATGTGCGTGGTCATGTCGCGGAACGGGTAGGACTCGGCAGATTTAGCCGGAACCGACGACAGTTTGACGGACACGTTCGGGTGCTTGGCGAAAGCCACAGTCTGGTCGACCGCGCTCGTGAGCTTGCCGGCCTTAGCGATGTCCTCCGAGATGCCCATGTGGTCGATGATGAAGATGAGATCCGGATTGCGTTCCACGATGCGCAGGAAATCGGGCGCCCGGCCGGCTGTGGGCGTCATCACCGGGACGCCATACTTCGCGGCTGCCGGCCAAAACCAGTCGGCAGTTCCATCGGTGAGCCACGACGTCTGGGCGCCGTTGAAGGTGTGACGGACGCCCACGATTCCTGGGTGCTCCAGCCATTTCGGCAATAGTTCGCGCGAGCGCGGGTCGTTGAGCAGGAGGCGTCCCATGGACCGAAAGCGGTCCGGGAATTTCCGCGCCGCCTCCATGCCGTAGTCGTTGCGCTCGCCTTCCCAGGACGGCGGCACGATGACGACGCGATCGACGCCGGCCTCATCCATCATCGGCAGCAGCTTGTCGTAGGTGAAAGGATACGGTAGGTGGGCGCGCGCCGGCCCGTCGGCGGGCCAAGGCCGGTCCGGCGCCTGCGCCAGCCACAAATGGACCTGAGAGTCGACGATCGTCCGACGCCGCGCCGGTTGGGGGGCGGGTGTTTGCGCGGCGGGCGCCGGCGCCTGAGCAGCCGACGGCTGCGGGCCCTGGGCTGCGACCGCAAGGCCCGCGCCGGCGCCGATCGTGCTATTGAGGAAGCTGCGTCGTGACAACATGTCTGGGCCCTCCGTTGCGGTGCCGCTTGAGGCACTCATGGATTGACGTGGCGATGGTCGATTGTGCCCGGTCCGATGCCCCGCCACAATGCCGTGTGCTGATTGCTGATCAATCAGCAGACACCGTGATCCTGAGTGTGCCCCCGGTCCGGCCTTCACCCGGTCAGATGATAAACTCAAAGGAATCCGGGACCGCGCTGCGAATACGGCAAAGCCGCTCCCGGATCTTGCTTCCGCTCAACCGGCGCGGCCTTTCGCCCTTGCTATGCGGGTCGCAATCGAGGATGAAATCCAGACATTTCTCCTTAAGGGGACAGGTATGGACCTCGAACTGACCGGAAAGGTCGCGCTGGTGACCGGCTCGAGCCGCGGCATCGGCCGCGGCATCGCGCTCACGCTGGCGCAAGAGGGTTGCGACGTGATGCTGACCGGACGCGACGAGGCAGCGTTGCGCGAGGTGGCGGCAGGCGTTGAAAAATATGGGCGCACTGCGAAATATCAGATTCTCGATCTGCGCGAGGAAAAGGCGGCTGCCGCCCTGGTTGCGTCCGTCAAGGAAAACTTTGGCCGCCTCGATATCCTGGTCAACAATGCCGGCACCACCAGGCGCGGCGATTTTCTTGCTCTCACGGATGCCGACTGGGCTGACGGTTATGCGCTGAAGTTCTTCGCCCATGTACGGCTTTCCCGTGCCGCGTGGCCGCTGTTGCGCGAGGCCCACGGCTCGATCGTGACCATCGGGGGCACCAGCGGGCGCATTCCGATCGCGGCCTTCATGATCGGCAGCTCGGTGAACGCCGCTTGCGCCGCGTTTGGCAAGGCGCTCGCGGACCTCGGCAAGACCGACCACGTGCAGGTCAACACCATCCACCCCAGCTATGTGGAGACCGAGCGGTTCTGGCGGCGCATCAAGGCCGATGTCGACCGCACCGGCAAAAGCGAGGCCGAGGTGCGCGAGTGGCACCGGGCCGACATCAACGTCACCCGGTTCGGCACGCCCGAGGACATCGCCAACCTCATTGCCTTCATGGTGTCGCGGCGCGGGCGCTGGCTCCATGGCGCCACCATCGACATGGATGGCGGCGAAGTCCCGACGCTATGAGCGAGACCCATGTCCTCCTGACGCCCGGACGCATCGGCACCGTCGAGATCAAGAACCGGATCGTCATGGCGCCGATGACGACGCGGCTTGCCGACCAGGACGGGTTCGTCACCGAGAACACCATCGACTATTACATGGCGCGGGTACACGGCGGCGTCGGGCTCGTCACCGTGGAGATGGCCTCGCCGACCCGCGCGGGCCGTCACCGCCGGCGCGAACTCGGCATTTATGACGACCGCTTCCTGCCCGGCCTGACGCGGCTCACCGCAGCGATCCATGCGGGCGGCGCAAAGGCGTCGATTCAGCTCGGCCATGGCGGCGGCCACACCCGCACCGACATCTGCGGCGAAACGCCGGTCGCGCCATCGGCTGTTCCGCATGAGGTGTTCGAGGTCACGAACGAGACCATCATCCCCAAGGAAATGACACTTGACGACATCGGGTTCACAGTCGCAGGTTTCGCGGCCGCGGCGGTGCGCGCCAAGAAGGCCGGCTTCGATTGTGTCGAGATCCACGCCGCCCACGGCTATCTGATTTCGCAATTCCTCAACCCGTTCGAGAACCGACGGACTGACGCCTATGGAGGATCGCTCGAAAATCGCGCGCGCTTTGGCCTCGAAGTGCTCGCGGCCGTCAAGGCCGTCGCGTGTATACCGGTGATCTTTCGGGTTTCGGTCGACGACTATTTCCCAGGCGGCCTGACCTTTGCGGAAGGCCGACAAGTCGCCATCCGGGCGGCGCAGGCTGGCGCCGATGCGCTGCACGTCGCGGCCGGCCACTACCGTTCTCTGCCGTCCGCGGCGCGGATGATCCCACCGATGCAGTATCCCGACGCAACGTTTCTATCATACGCGACCGACATCAAGAGGGACGTCGGCGTGCCGATCATCGCCGTCGGGCGGCTGGGCGATCCCGCGGTCGCCGCCGACGCGATTGCATCAGGCAAAGCAGATTTCGTGGCGCTTGGACGTACGCTGATCGCCGAGCCCGACTGGGTCGCCAAACTCGCGCGCGGCGAGCCGCCGCGCCAGTGCCTGGCGTGCAACACTTGCGTCAACGAGATGCGCGGCGGGACGCAGCTGCGCTGCGTCATCAACGCAGCCGCCGGCGACGAAACCCGCTTTGGGGCGGCGAAGCCGCCGGAAGGAGAACGCATCGCCATCATCGGGGCGGGGCCCGCCGGGCTGACCTATGCATCCCTCGTCGCCGGCCCTAACAGAGTGATGGTGTTCGAGCGAGAAACGACGCCGGGCGGCGCGTTCCGCCACGCCGGTAAGGCACCGCTGTTCCAGGAGGTGGCGGCGGAACAGGCCTCGTTCGACCGCTACATCGAGGACATGGTGGCGGCATGCATGCGCAAGGGCGTCATTTTCCTTTACGGCATCGATGTCATCAAGACGCCGGAGCCGCTCGCAACCTATGACCGTATCGTGATTGCGACCGGCGCGGGCTACCGCTTAGGCCTTGGCAATCTGCCGAACCTGCTGCTCGATCACGGCGCCGGAAGGTGGCCGGTCTTGCGCTGGATTTTCGCCAAGGAGGGGTTCCGTGACTGGTTCTATTACCGCGCGCGGCGGGGTACCGGCGAGACAGCGCGGCGCATCGCCCGGCCGAGACAAAAAATCGTGGTGATCGGCGATGCCTTGAAGGCGGGTAAAAGCAGGCCAGCAATTGCCAGCGCCTTCGAGGCGGCGCTACTATCGTGAGGGCTGATGCGATATGATGCCGTGAGAGGGTTTTCGATCATCTGACCCCATCGGTGTCATTGCCCGGCTTGACCGGGCAATCCAGCATCCCACGGCCAGTGGTTACTGGGTCGCCCGGTCAAGCCGGGCGATGACAGCATAGAGGGTTCACCCAATCGAGAAATAACTGGCCGCTCGACGGCACTAAACAAAGGTTTCCACCATGCACCCCGCCTTGCCGATCGTCGCCGCCGTCACCTTCGCTGCCGCTCTTTGCAGCAGCGCCGCGGTTCACCGCGCATCTGCGCAAGCGGCGGATCCGGCGGCATTCCTCGCCGGCCAAGCGAAGGATTGCCCGGGCTGCAACCTCGCGGGCGCAAGTCTCAAGCGCCGGAACCTTGCGGGCGCCAATCTGGCCGGAGCCAATCTCGCCGGTGCGAGCTTCCATCGCGCAGTGCTGCGCGGCGCCAATCTCTCCAGCGCCGATCTCACCGGTGCGAACTTGAACAAGACCGATCTCATCCAGGCCGACCTGTCGGGCGCCAAACTCGCCAACGCCATGCTGTTCGAGGCCGACGCCAGCCGCGCCAATTTTTCCCGCGCCAATCTCACGGAGGCGCTGATGGGCAGCATCCGCCTGCTCAACGGGCGGCTCGACCAGGCTATCCTCACGGAAGCCGACCTGGAGGCGGCGCTGCTCAACGAAGCGAACTTCGCGAACGCCACCCTCAATGGCGCCAACCTGCACCAGGGCCGTATGTTGCGCGTCAACCTGAGCGGAGCGGTGGCGAACAGCACCGAGTTCACCCAGGCCAATCTGCGCGACGCAAATCTTTCGGGCGCAAAACTTGGCGAATCCATCTTCTATCTCGCCGATCTCAGCGGCGCCAATCTAAGCGGCGCCGACGTGAACCACGCGGTTTTCCGCTCGGCCAATATGGGCGACACCAACCAGACCGGCACCGTCTTCACCGGCGCCATGATGCCCGACAATACGATTCATCCGTGATGATGTGACACTTCGATTCTAACGGCTCGATCCCATTCTGGGCGTCATGCCCCGCGAAAAGCGGGGCACCCTGTGCAACGGTGGAATTGTGCCAGTGCTCGAAATGCCATGTGGTTACTGGATCGCCCGCTTTCCGCGGGCGATGACAACGTGGGGTCGAAATGTTGGAATCGGATCCCCTACCGCGCGCCTGCTGGCGGTCGATAGACCTCGATCCGGGCGGAACTTTCGAACTGGTTTTCGGTCAGCCGATTTTCATTCGGATCGACGGCGTACTGTCCCGGCTTGTAATAACGCCGCGACTCGACGCGGACGATCTTGCCGTCCGTCTTCAGCTCGCAGATTTCCTTGACGAAGATGTCGTCGATCGGCCGCTCGCCTTCGGCAGGCGGGAGATCGGTGCACGGCATTCCCATGCCGGCAATGCCTTTGAACAGATCCGCGATGCCGAATGCCGCGATGCGGGTGCTGCCCTCCACACGCGGATCGTTGACGATGCGATAGCCCTGCACGAGGCCGGCATTGTCGATCAAAAACGACGTGATGATCGGCTGGCCGGCGAGCGAATTGGCCTGATACTGCCGGATCAACACTCCGGAGCGCCGCGCGCGGGCGACATATTCCATTTCGTCGTCATAACGGAACCAGACCTCGCGCAGCCCGGTGGATTGTTCGACCGGGCACACCGCGAATTCCTCGAAGCCCTTGAGCACGCGCGCCGGCGGGCCGCCATTGGTGCCGCAGGCGGGATCGACGAAATCCTTGAGCGGCAGCTCGCTGATCGGGATCCCGAGCTTGATGTCCCAGATTTTGGGCGGCAAGTCCTGCGCCCGCGCGACACCGCTCGTGAACCACACCGCAACGACGGCGCTGATGGAAAGCAACGTACTGCGCATGGCCGCAACCTCCGTCGAGTTCAAAGGCCGGCGCCGATCTCGAATGTCCGCGGATGAGATAGAACAATCGCTCCGCGCGGCTTGCCGCTTCCTCTCCCCGCTTGCGGGGAGAGGGGGCTTTTCCACAAGCTCAGACTCGCGGAAAAGCCCCCTCACCCGGATCGCGCAAGCACGCGATCCGACCTCTCCCCGTAAGCGGGGAGAGGTTATCCCCAATCAGAGCCCGAACACCGCCACGATTGCGGTCGGCTGATAGAGCCCTTGGCCTCTGACCCCGACGCCGCCACCGGCGACGACCGCGATGTACTGCTTGCCGTTGACGCTGTAGGTCATCGGCGGCGCCGTGATCGGCGTGCCGAGGTTGAAGCTGTACACTTCCTTGAGGGTTTCGGCGTCATAGGCGGCGAATTTCCCCGTCATGTGGCCGGTGAACAGCAGGCCGCCGTCGGTGCTGAGCATGCCGGACTCGGTCGGCGGCTGGAACGTCGCCTTGTTGATGACCTTGCCGGTGCGCAGGTCCATCGCCCACAACGCGCCGTGCGCCGTGATGCGGCCCTGCTCGGTGCAGCAGGGAGGTAGGCCGACGTAATCCTTTTTATCGTCCATCGGCGTCTTGACGGCGGTGCTGGAAATACACCCTTCGGCGCCCCCCACATAGGCGATCATGCGCTTGGCATCGAGCGTCGGCGGGAAGAAGGTCGGAGCGCCGTTCCACCAGGGGCACGACTCCTGGCCGGGCTTTTCCCGCATTACGCCGACGCCGGCATAGACCTGCACGGGCGCGTCGGGATTGTAGTCGACCGGCTTGCCGGTCTTCGGATCGATGCCCTTGGTCCAGGTGATCTTCTCCTGGTACTGGTCGGCGCGCAGGAACTGGCCGTTGTTACGGTCAAGCGTGTAGAAATAGCCGTTGCGCGAGAAGTTGGCTACGACCTTGCGCGACTCGCCGTTGATGTTGACGTCGTAGAGCATCTTGGGGCTCGGCGTGTCGAAGTCCCAATGCTCGTTCGGGGTCTCCTGGAAATACCAGGTGATCTTGCCGGTATCGGCATCGAGCGCGATGGTCGAGGCGGTGAAGAGATTGTCGCCCGGCCGGAACTGCGGATCGAAGCTCGGGAAGGCGTCGCCCGTGCCGTAATAGAGGAGGTTGGTCGCGGGGTCGTAGGACGCGGTCTGC
>Ga0210402_10003972_pt1 | contig 13646 bp, 9 predicted proteins | sample IncBWC7MmetaG_FD_161055 | JGI IMG/M metagenome (GOLD analysis project Ga0210402, IMG submission 161055) | Forest soil microbial communities from Barre Woods Harvard Forest LTER site, Petersham, Massachusetts, United States - Inc-BW-C-7-M | ecosystem: Environmental > Terrestrial > Soil >...
TGGTCTGCTTGACGGTTGTGTTGGCGCCGCTCATAGGTACCGGGCCGATATCGAAATACTTGCCGAGCACGGGGACCTGGTGGACCACCGGGTTCGTGATGGCGATCCGCAGCCACGCGCCATATTGCCAGCGTTTGACGTCGCTGCCCTGGATGCGGCGGCCCTCTTCCAATGCGTCCAGCAGGGCGCGCAGCAGCATTTCGTCGTAATCGCGGAACCAGCCCGCGGGCCGCTCGGTTAGCAATCGCTGCACCACCACCGGGGCCATGTTGAATTCGTAGACCACGGTGCTGGAGGGGGCGGCATTGGCCGCGATGGAACTACGCACGTGCTGATAGACCAGTGTGATGAGGAAAGGCTCGGCCTGGTCCTTGTGCATCTGTCCGTTCCAGCGTCGCAACAACTCGACGGCATCGTCCAGATCCGGGCTGCGCGAGTTGCGCCGGTCATAGGCGGCCACCACCTGGCCCGCCAGGAACTTGTGAAAGGCCGAGTAGATATCCTTTTGAACCGTGAGCATGTCTGCGGCGCGCCAGCCGTTGCGTGACCCCAGCAGGTCGCGGATCTGCCGGAAACGGTACGGAGGCGCGAAGTTGCCGTTAACCGGGTAGGGGTAGTTCGGCGGAAAGGTATTCTGATTGGCCGACGCAATGATCCCGCTGGGCGGGTTGAAGACCGAGGGGAGTTCGTCGAACGGAATGAAACCGTCCCATTCAAACTCGCCCGAGGACCCGTCCACCGGCACGTCGCCGCGATAGTTGTGCCGTTTGGGCAAACGGCCGACCGCCTGGTAGCCGATGTTGCCATCGATGTCCGCATAAACCAGATTCGATCCAGGGCCGGGATACCGGCTCAGCGCCTTCCGGAACTCCTGCCAGTTCTGGGCGCGATCGATATCCAGAAATGCGAACTGCAGCAGGCCGGGTTCGGCGACGGCCCAGCGCAACGCCAGATGGCTCTGACCTTCGTGGATCATCAGCGGACCGTGGCGTGTGACCCATAGATCCATCTCCACTGATGGCTGGCCTTTGACCCGGATGATCTCGCGCTCCTGGCGGGCCTGCTCAGTCTGCCCGCGGAAAACATATTGGCCAGTGCGGTCGTCAAACTTCTCCAGGTAGAGATCCTGCACGTCGAACTGCAGGTTGGTAATTCCCCAGGCGATGCGCCGATTGTGGCCGACCACCACGCCCGGCGCTCCGGGTATGGTGACGCCGGCCACATCCAGCCCCGGCGCCTGAATGTGCACCATATACCAGATACCGGGCAGCGAGTACTCAAGGTGCATGTCGTTCGACAGAATCGGCTTTCCTGAGGCGGTGTGGCTGCCGGCGATGGCCCAGGCGTTGGACCCGGGGTTGCCATCGGCCAGGCCATACATCGGGAACAGGAAGTCGACCTTCTGCCGGTCGCCCTGCGCCAGCATGTTCTGCTTGGTGGCTTCATCCTTCCAGGTAGTGGTGAGGCTGCGGAACATGTGGATGTACAGGAGGAGGGAATCGACCACGCTCCAGGGGCGCGGCTGATAATTGAGCAGCGTGAATTCGATGGGCAGGTTGTGGAGGTGGGTGGAAATAAAATGGTTCACACCCCGGGTATAAGCCGCCAGCGCGGCGCGGTCATCGGCGGGCAGGGTTCCGTATCCCTCTTCGGCGATGCGGCGGAGGCGAAGGCGCCGGGCATCGCGATCGGGCTCAAGTCCCGGAAGGCCGAGAATTTCCGCCAGGTCCCCGGCGGCGAACCGGCGGAGTGCGTCCATCTGCCAGAGTCGGTCCTGAGCGGTGACGTAACCTTGAACGAAGAGAGCGTCCTCCAGGGTGGCGGCGCGAATGTGGGGTTCGCCAATGGTGTCGAAAGACACCGAGGCGCCCGCGCCGAGCGGCGCATCAATTGCACCGGACCGTTGCGGCAGCGGCCGCCAGATGAACCAGTAGACGGCGGCAAGCGCGATGGCAAGCAGCGCTGCGATGGCGATGTTTACAATTTTGACGATGCGTCCGACAGCGAATTGCGTCATTCAGGGGATCGAACAACCATGATAGCGGTAGCCGCGACCCAGTGGGACAGACCATCGCCTTTGGTGGTCTGTCGACTTCGCCAGTGGGACAGACCATCGCCTTTGGTGGTCTGTCGACTTCCGGATGGGGGAGAAAATATTTGTGGAAGGGCTTCCCTACGGCGGCCGGATAGACTACAATGATCGTCAACTAAACGAAGTGTAACCAAAAAAGGGCGCCCTCCCGGGATACGTTGGAGAACGCCCACCTACGTAACGGAGTTAGTTGGTTACCTGTAAAGACGAATGGGGTCCGATTTGGTTATCAAAGTCCGATAGAATTATTTCGGAGACCGTGACCGATTCCCCCATTCGTCTTCTGCTAGTAGTGCTGCTGATCGCGGTGAACGGCTTTTTCGCCGGCGCTGAGGTGGCGTTGCTTTCGGTGCGGCATTCGCGCCTCCGCCAAATGGCGGAGGAGGGGAATGCGGGTGCGCAGGCCGCTCTCAATCTTCTCTCCAATCCCGGCCGTTTGCTTTCGGTGACTCAGTTCGGAGTCACGCTGGCCAGCTTGGGGTTGGGATGGGCAGGTGAAGAAGCGATTTACGGAATCCTGGTGGGCTGGCTGCAACCGATGATCACGCCGTTTACGGTTAAATTTTTCCATCCGCTCAGCTTCGGGCTTTCGTTCTTGATCATCAGTTATTTTCACGTGGTATTGGGCGAAGTGGTGCCGAAGAATCTGGCCATCGCCAAAGCCGACCGGGCGGCCGCGCTGACGGCTCCGGCGCTGCTGGTCTTTTACCGGCTCTCGATCGCGTTTGTAGTGGTGATCGAACGTTCCGCGGCTGCCATCACACGCGCGCTCCAGGTGAAGCCGGGCAGCCACGGCGGCGTACATACCGCTGAGGAACTGAAGCTGATCGTCAGCGGCAGCCGGGGACTAGGGTACCTGCCGGAGGCCGAGGAGGACATGATCCATCGCGTGCTGGATTTGGGGGCGATTTCCGTGCGCGAGATCATGGTGCCGCGCAACGACATGGTCTCGGTCGCCGCCGATGCGACGCTGGACGAAGTGCTGCGCACGATGATTGAGGCGCAGCATTCGAGGCTGCCGGTTTATGAAGGGACGCCCGAAAAAATAATCGGCATTCTGCACTACAAAGATCTGCTGCCGGTCTGGGAAGAACGGCGTCAGGCCATCCGATCCAGCCGGCCCAGCCGGGCGTTCCGCGTCAGCCGGTTGCTGCGCCCCCATCTGGTGGCGCCGGAAACGAAACCGCTTTCTCAGATGCTGGCGGAGTTCCAGCACGGGCCGTCCCACATGGCGATGGTGGTGGACGAGTACGGAACGATAGTAGGGCTGCTCACGGTGGAAGACGTGTTGGAACAGATTGTGGGACGAATCGAAGACGAGCACGATGAGAGGACCGCGCCACGGAGCGTGGAGGCCGATGACGTGGAGTTGGAAGGAACCACGCGGATCCGCGATATGGAGAGCGAATACGGGATCGAAATCCCTACCGATGCCGGCTTTGAAACGCTGGCCGGTTTCCTGTTATTCCGTTTGGGAGAAATTCCGCAAGTGGGAGAAACGGTGGTATACCAGGGGCGCAGGTACACAGTATTGGAAATGGAGCGCAACCGCATTGCCAAGGTGCGAGTGGAGAAAGTTCCCGAACAGCCTGTGCCGGCGCCGTGATCATAGTTTACAAATGCAAACTTTATAGGGGCGCTGGATCACATTAATGACATCCAAAGTTTGCGGGGATTCGTATCCTAGGGTATAGTCGTTTCTGAAGAACCTGTTTCAGTATTTCAGAGGAGGTATCACGTGAAGAGAATAGCTGTTGTTTTTGCTTTTGCATCCATCTCCGCGTTTGCAGCGGAATGGTCGGGAACTATCATGGACACGAAGTGTTCGTCCAATAAGGCAATGAAGGATAATGCCGCATGCGCCGCCAAGTGCATCAAAGGCGGAGACCCAGCAGTCCTTGTGGATGCTGACGGCAAGGTGTACAAGATCGCGGACCAGGATAAGGTTGTTGCTCATGCCGGCCATAAGGTCACGATTACGGGCACCATGGACGGCGACACGATCAAGGTTGACAGCGTCAAAATGTAAGCTTTCGGGGCGGGGTGGCACGAAAGCGCGGAACCTTTCCGGGCTATTCCGGGAGTGTGCCGGACGTGTTAGCCTGCCCCAACTATTACTCGTATTTCGTGAACGAGTGTGCGAAACAGGTCTGCACACACGTTGAGTAGCGTTGAGTTCGGTGCCTGCTAAAGCGCCCTGTTGTGCCCCCGGCTGCGGTCTTCTCCTCTTTGCGCGCGCGGCACGTTTCTATTTGAATCCCCTTTGCGTGGCCGTATCCCGGAAGACTTAACCAAATTTCCAGTCCGGTTCCGGACCTTCGTCGCTATCCCAACTACACCTACCGATCCGCCAACCAAACCCGAACTGCGGGCGGCGGTTCGTCCATAATGGAAGTGCGACAACGCCTGAGCCTGCCGCAGGAGAGAACGCCGAATGGCGTCCGAGACTACCGCACCAACTAGTTCCGAGAGCCGCGCGGCGAGGATGATTCGGGAGGTCTTCGAGTCGGGACGGCCGATCACATACGTTCGTTCGGCCGAAGAGCAGCGGGTCGCCAGCGTGCTGGCCGAGGTAGGGATGAGGCTGCCTGGCTCCCTCCCGGTACCGGTTTGGACATGGAGCCTGACTACGGGGATGCGTTGCGGTGACGAAGCGGTGGAGGCCGGCACCGGGACGCCGCGCGGAGTCCTGGACTTCATCATCGCGCACCAGGGCGCCGGCATCTTCCAGCTCAAGGACTTTCACGAGCCGTTGCGGGAGTCGGCGGAGATCCGGCGCCGGCTGCGCGATCTCTACGAGGGCTGTCTCGACCGGCCGAAGTTCGTCGTCATCACGTCCGCGGTCCGGTTCATTCCGGAGGAGATCGAGCGCAGCATCATGTTTCTGGAACTGCGGCCGCCCGATCTGATCGAGTTGGTGGAGTTTCTGCGGGCGGAGACGCGGGCCAGCCTGCCCGGCGGGGAGACCGGCGACGCGAATGAGGCGCTGCTGTACCACTTCGCTCGCGCCTTGCAGGGGCTCACGCTGGACGAAGCGCGCTACGCATTGCGCCGCGCGCAGGCCGCCAACCGCATTCTTGGACCTGAGTCGCTGCCGGCCTTACTTGAGGAGAAGCGGCTCCTGGTCAATCGCAGCGGCTTCATCGAGTATATTGCCGACGCCACCAATCTCGGCGAGGTCGGAGGCTTGGAAGGTCTCAAGAAATGGCTGCTGGAACGGCGCAAGCTCTTCCACATGCGCGACAGCCTGACCGAGGAAATCATGCCCAAGGGCGTTCTGATGATGGGCATTCCCGGGTGCGGGAAAAGCCTGTCCGTCAAAGCCATCGCCTCTTGTTTCGGGCTCCCTCTCTATCGTGTGGACATGATCGAGATCTTTTCCGGGCGGCACGGCAAGCCCGAAGGGGCGTTCGTGCAAGCCTGCCGGATGATGGAAGAGATGGCGCCCGCGGTGCTTTGGTTCGACGAGATCGAGATGGGGATTACGTCGACGGAATCCGGCGGCGAGCAGGGCCGGATTTTCGCGTTCTTCCTCACCTGGATGCAGGAGAAGGCGCGCGGGCTTTTTGTGGCCGCGACGGCCAACCGGATCGACCTTCTCCCCGCCGAAATGATTCGCAAGGGACGGTTCGACGAGGTGTTTTTCGTTGACTTGCCGTTGCACGACGAACAGATCGACATCTTCAAGATCCATCTTAGCCGCCGCAGAGTGGATGCGGCCGGCTTCGACCTCGCACAACTGACGCAGTTTACGATTGGCTGGACCGGCGCCGAGATCGAGCAGTGCGTGATTTCGGCCTTGACACAGGCACGCCTGGAGGACCGCGAGGTCACGGAGCAGGACTTGATTGGCGTGGCAGTGAAGCTGGTTCCGCTATCGCGGACCATGAAGGAACAGATCAGTCACATTCGAGCGTGGGCGTTCGAGCGGGCTGTCCGCGCGTCGCCCGGCGCGTACAGCAGGTAACGGCGAAAGTGATCCGCCCGGACTCGGCAGTTATCCCTGACAACCTGCCCACATAGGTGAAACGCGTTACAGTGGAGTCCCGGAGAGTGACACATGACAGCGCAATGGACGCCGATGCGGTGGCCCGGCGGCTGGAAAGATCCAGCGACGCTTGGTCTCCTCAAAGGGACAGCCATTGATTATCTGATCGTCGACAAGGGTGACGAATGGGAAGCCATGCGGGCCCGCGCGCGGCAGCAAGGTCTGCAGGTGGCGGAGGCGGGTTCGGCCGTCGTCGGAGTCACTGCCATTAAGGGCGAGTGGCCCGGCGTGAGGATGTCGCGCGGCGGGCCGGGACAGGCGATGGGCGGTCCGACCGGCGTGCCCTGGGTGGATTCCAACGGCTGGGCCGTGCGCCTGGCTGCCGTGCGGCATCCGGAATCGGCGGTTTGGGTGGATGCGCCGCCATCGGGAAACCTGCGCATCACGGCCGGCGCCTACACGTTGGCCATGGCCGATAGCGCGGCCCACGGCGGGCGGTGGGTGATCGCGCTCGACGCCCAACTGGCCGGCGGCCTGGCAGCCGCCAAGCCCGAGGCCGCGGACATCTGGAAGCACATTGCCGCCACGGCCGGTTTCTTTGCAGCCCACAAAGGTTGGAACGGCTACCAGCCGGCGGCGGTGGCGGGAGTGATTTCGGATTTCGCCGGCCCCAACGAGTTTCGGGGTCAGGAAATGCTCAACCTGCTGGCCCGCGCCGGTCTGCACTATCGCATTCTGCGCAAGGATGCGATAGGATCGTTGGCGGGTCTGAAAGCCGTGATCTACGCTGACTCGGATGCTCCCACACCCGAATTGCGGAAACGGGTATCGGCCTTCGTGCAGGCCGGAGGGTTGCTGATCACGGTGCCCGCGTGGGGAGCGCTGGAAGGCGCGGCCAAGCCCGCCGTAGCGCCCTCTGCACAGCTTTCTGAACGGCCCTCCGAACACCCCAGCTTCTCCATCCACGAGTTCGGAAAGGGCAGGATCGCGATGGCCCATCGGGCGCCGGACGCTTACGAAATGGCCAACGATGCGGTGGTGCTGATCAGCCACCGCTACGATCTGGTCCGGTTTTGGAATGGCGGCGCCACGGGTTCTTATTACGCCGTCTCTCCGGACGGCAAACAGGCGGTGGCGCATCTGTTTTTCTATGCCGATCGCGGACCGGATTCTGCCGCCGTGCGAATCGCCGGGCCGTACCGCGGCGTCAAGATATGCACCGTGGATCAGCCGGAAGTCAAGGCTGCTCACGTGGAGTTACAGCCGGACGCGGTAGAAGTTCATCTGCCGCAGGTGCCGCAGTATGTGGCGTTGGAGTTGTCGTGACACATCAGGAGCCTGTTATGCAATGCGATCTAACTCGCCGCCAATGGTTCATTAGAGCTACCCAGGCGGGAATTCCCGTGTTACTGGCACGGCGGCTGGCAGCCGATGCCCCCACCGCGCCGGTTGCCGTCGCCCGTTGCAAGACCTACAACGCCGCCGAACTCTTGCCCACCATGCAGAAGATGTTCGACCAGCTAGGCGGTCTCGGCCGCCTGGTGAAAGGCAAGACCGTGGCCATCAAGATCAACCTGACGGGCGCCCCGACCTACCGGCTCGGTTACCTGCCGCTCGAAGATACTCACTACCCCCACCCGCAGGTAATCGCGGCGGCGGTCCACTTGATGGGCAAGGCCGGCGCCCGCCGCATCCGTCTGTTGGAAAGCCCCTGGTCCACCGCCGACCCGGTGGAGGAGTATATTCTGCGCGCCAACTGGGAACCGCGCGACCTGCTGAACGCCGCGCCGAACGTAGAGTTTGAGAACACTAACTATCTGGGCCAGGCCAGGAAATACTCGCGAATGAAGGTGCCCTTTGGCGGCTATATATTTCCGGCCTTCGACTTGAACCATTCCTACGAAGACTGCGACGTGTTTGTCAGTATCGCCAAGATGAAGGAGCACGCCACCGCCGGAATTACGCTCTCCATGAAGAATTGCTTCGGCCTGACGCCTTGCACCATTTACGGTTCGGGCGCGGGACAGGACGAGCCCTCCCTCGTTCCCAAAGGGGGCCGCTCGATGGTCCATGCCGGCAACCGCCAGCCATCCCGGAGCGCGCCTGCGGAAAAGGACCCCGGCACGCCACGGCAGGACACCTACCGGGTGCCGCGCACCGTGGTGGACCTGATCTCCGCGCGTCCCATTCATCTGGCTATCGTGGAAGGCATCAGGACCATGACGGGCGGCGAAGGCCCGTGGGTTGCGGGAGACCTGCAGGCCGTCGCGCCCGGCGTGATTCTGGCCGGCCTGAATCCGGTGACCACCGATGCCGTCTCCATGGCCGTGATGGGCTTTGACCCGATGGCCGGCCGCGGCACGGCTCCCTTTGAGCGATGCGACAGCACGCTGCAACTGGCCGAAGCGGCGGGAGTGGGAACGCGCGATCTCAAGCGCATCGAGGTGACGGGCACCCCCATCGCCGAGGCCAGGTTCGATTTCGCGGCCATGCGCAGAAAACGGCTCGTCTCGCCTCAGCCGCGCATGGGGCTACGAGGTTAAGAGCTGTCAGCGATCAGCTATCAGCTTGAACCAGCGCATGCGCCGAGGGCGCGGTCCGTGGCTGAAAGCTGATAGCTGATAGCTTGCAAGCTACTTATCGGATTCGCGAATCAGTTGCCGGTAGACATCGCGGGCATGGTCATAAGCCTTGCGCGCTTCGGCCAATTCGGCCGGCGCGATGCGCGGTGCCTTCTGCGTCCAGCACTGACTGACGGCGTTCAGGCACCATTCGCCGCTGGCGCGGGAAGCGCGCACCGGCTTGCCGCCTACAATCACGAACGCGGGATTGGTGTGGGCGGCGGGCAGGGTGCGGGCCGCAATCCAACTGCTCTCCTTCACCGGCACTTCGAACTTCAACTCGCGCACCTTTCCATCGGCCACCAGGTTCTGGCGGGCTACGGCCTTCCCGTTGACCACGATCTCCACCGGCACCTCGCGGGTGTCGCCCACCCGTGCGCGCTCCACGTCCCAATAGGGCTTCTGGTCGTACGGCAGCTTGCGAATGGCTTCGTTCGGCGCTTCGGGAAGGTAGGCCGCCGCGCTGAGAGTTACCAGGACCGTCGCTGGACCGGCCGTGCGGACCTCGTCCCCGGCGCTGTGGCCGCCCACACGGAAGTTCATCAGATGGGTCTTGCCGTCCGACACGTAGCTGTAACCGGATTGCAGGCCCTTCAGCCATCCCAGGTAACTCATCGGTCCGTCGATTTTCGAGTACGTCCGGCCCATCCCCACCCGGCTGTCGTAGATGCACGGGAAATCGGTCTCGCCGGCGATCCGGGTCCGGAAGCCCACGTTCAGCGTGTGGTACCAGATGTTCAACTCCCACACGTACGGTGTGTCCACGGCGGAGATGAAATCCACCGTATCCGGATGCGTCACGTCGACAACGTATTCGTTGGCGCCAATGCCATCGAACGCCGGCACCTCGAACGAAGGCAGTTCCTTGCCTGCGACCTGGAGGCCCCAACCCGAATGCGCGAACCCCACCACCGCGCCCTGCTGCTTGGCCCACTTGAAGATGGGCAGGTCCCACGTGGGCCACTCCTCGATCTTTTTGGCGCCCGGATAGTCCTGCTGCTTCAGGTTCAGCAAAACGATGTGGCCGGCGTGGCTGGAAGGAAAGCCCGAAACCTCGAGATCGTAGTGCATAATGCGGTCGGGCTTGGAAAGTGTGTGGTCGCTGCCGGTGAAGAACTGTTTCTGGTAATAGTAATCGGGACCCCAGGTGAGCACGCTGGCGGTGTTCAGGCTCTCGCCCAGAATCTGGCGGATCATGTCCTTTGGCTCCACGCCCTCGGTGGGGTTCATGTAATGGGAGCAGCCCGCGGCGTGAATGTGATGATCGCCGGAGTACCAGCCGTATTGCGACGGGTCAATCCAGCGGTCGAGCTGGAACGAGATCTCGCCCGGTTTGCCTTCGGAGGCGTCGAACTCGCGGGTGTGCGGCACATATTCGGGGCCGCCCGAGTACTGCACGGTGTAATAGCCGGCGGGCAACTGCACGGTCTCGCCATCGGCCCGGTAGATCTGCGGCTGGAAGAAAAAGTCGGGCGCCAGGCGCTTGGCGGGCAGCGGGTAGATTCGGTCCAGACGGTCGCGAATCACAAATGACGCCAGCGTGGGCCGCCCCTTCTCGTCTTTGACCCGCATGGTGATGCGCCGCGCGGGCAGGGCCGTAAAGACGATCATCACGTCGTTGCGGAACCCGATATCCTGGGTTCCCTGGCCCACGTTGAGGGCGATCTTGGCCGAACGCTGGCCGGCGTCGCGGCTGTGGATTTCGAGGATCGCATACTCCAGCGCCAGCCCGGTGAGGCGCCGCCGCAGGGGCGGCTGCTGGTAGAGCGAAATATCGGCCCATCGCTCGGCCGATTCGCGTGGCGTAAGCTGCATGGGCGGGGCCGGGTTGCCGCTGGAGCGAATGTACACGTTGCCGCTATTCGGGCTCTCCACATTCAGCGCAGCCGTGACGTGGCCGTTGTTGGACACCTTGACCAGGAACAGGCGCGTTCCCCCTTCCACCAGTTCCGGTTTAGCGGCGCCCTGCTCCACTTTCACGCGGCTTTCGGGGTTGATGTCCACCGCCAGCAGGACGTACGGGTCCAGAATAGCCTGGAGTGCGGCGACCGCCGCGGCTTCATCGGCATTGCCGATGGCCTCGTTAATGCGCCGCGTTTCGGAAGCCGGCAGCGGCTGCCCCAGGTAATTCAAGGCATCTTCCAACTGGCGCACCTGCTGCGCCAGAGGCTGCAATGGGATGGGCGCGGCAATGGGCAAAGCCGCGGCATGCTGATGGGCGGTTTCCTGCGCGGCCGCGATTCCGCCGAGAATCAGCGCGCTGGCGAGTTTCATAACGGCGAGCTTCATAATCGTCCCTCACTGATCGTCACTCACTGATCGGTCACTTTACCACTGGCGGCGCTAACCTGGTGCGCCACTTGTGGCACCACTTGTGGCACCACTTTCATCAGGGCGGCTTCCAATTCGGCCGGCTCGAAGCCGAACGGTCCCGGCCGGCTTTTGTAAACCACGCGGCCATCCTGGCCGATGAGCACCAACCGGTCAGGCCACCCCGTATATAGACGTTCCACCGTGTTATCCATACCGTCAATTAACGCCGGGAAGCGGATTCCCAGTGTGCGCACGCAGCTTTCGGCCACCTGAAATCTCTCGCCGTCGCTTCGCGGATTCCGGAAGATCACGCCCTCGCGGATGTTGCTGCGCATTTGCCAGATGTCGCTGGGGTGCGCCTCCTGAATGTAGACCGCATAGAATGCCACCTTGGAATTGTACCCGTCGAACAACTTGTTGAGCGCGGGAACCTCCCGGCGAAATGGCGGTCAAGTGTAGCTCCCGAAGACCAGCACCACGGGGCGGACGCCGCGAAACGACGAAAGCTGCACGGCGGACTTGTGGTCCAGGGTGGGCAGGCGAAAGTCCGGAGCGGCGTCGCCGGCCTGCAATCTGCCGGCGCGCGCGGAGGTCCACATCGTCTCAAACGGCAGCACCATCATGAAAGGGACCGGTGTTTTGGCGATAATGCGGCCGAAGGTATCTGGCGGCTGCAACATGGCCCAGTAGAATCCGGCGCACAGCGTGAGATGACTCGCGGCCAGGATCAGCAGGACCCACAGAATCTTGCGCATGGAGTAGCACCTCTGTACAAGAGTACAGCGTACAAGATTACCGCGGGGGTGGAACGGGCGGAGTTGTGCGGGGTCGGCTTCCGGGGGAAGGCTGCGATTCCGTGAATGGAGGTTCCAAAGGGCCGTATGCTGCTTCTCTGAATTGCGCGCGACAGCCGGGCGCGAACGAATGGGACTACGCCGCCTTCGCCTCAGTGGACAGCATGTCATCGATGTTTAAGGTGAGGCGGCTATGTGGGGCAGGTTGGTAACCTGCGGCGGATTGGCAATCCGCCTGCCGCACTGCGCGGGCAGGGCTGCCAACACGGGCTGGCTCGCTGCCGCATCGTGTGCCGGCACTCTCGAAAGTCGCTTGTGGAAGTTCGGCCGCGCGCCAACTCCCGGCGGGCGGATTGCCAATCCGCCGCAGCTTGCCAAGCGCGTGCCAAGCTGCCCCCATAGCGCCACGGGCGATTTTCATCCTTCCCCCTGTGCGCCCGGCGCACATCGCGAACAGATTAACAATCCGCCTGCAGCGCGGCGAAGTCCGCAACCCGCGTCCGGTGGCGGTGTAGCCTGGAAGAATGCCCGTGCTGCCGCCACTCATCGAATTCCAGAACCTGACGGTGCGGCGCGACGAGCGGGTCGTGCTGGACCGGGTCACGCTGGCCATCGCCCAGGGTGAGCACATCGCGATTCTGGGGCCCAACGGCTCCGGCAAATCCACCCTGATCAAGGTGATTTCGCGGGACTTGTACCCGGTGCAGAAGGCCGAGCCGTGGTCGCTGAAGATCCTGGGACGCGAACGGTGGCACCTCTTCGATCTGCGCCATCACCTGGGCATCGTTTCCAACGACTGGATGCAGATGTGCACGCGCGACTACTCGGCTTTCGAAATCGTCCTGTCCGGGTTCTTCGGCAGCGTGGGGATCTGGCCGCATCACCAGGTGACTCCGGAGATGGAGCGCCAGGCCCGGGAGGTAATGGAACTACTGGAGATCGCCCACCTGGCCGGCCGGAACACCAACGAGATGTCATCGGGCGAAGCGCGCCGGATCCTGATCGGACGGGCCCTGGTCCACCGTCCGCAGGCGCTGGTCCTGGACGAGCCGACCTCCAGCCTGGACCTGCACGCCACCCACGAACTGCGCGGCATTCTGCGCAAGTTGGCGGCCAACGGGATCAGCATCATCATGGTGACCCACCACCTGCCCGACATCCTTCCCGAGATCCGGCGGGTGGTGGCGATCCGCGGCGGGCAGGTGTACTGCGACGGGCCCAAGGAACGGGTGCTGGAGGCGGCAACCCTCTCGGAACTGTTCGGGCTGGAGGTGGAAGTGCTTGAGCGCGGTGGATACTATCACGTGCTGTAGGCCTATGTAACGTTATCCACGTTACTGATTAGGTTGAATTCCGACGTGTATATCTCTTATACTATGTGGTCGGTCTGGCCTCACTCGTTAGGGCCGGACAACGGGTAAGGGGGTTTTCCTTTGATGTTTTCCACTACGGACACGCTCTGTGTCGAGCCGTGCGCCGGAACCGCGCGAAACCGCCGGGTTCCACGCGCCCTGATGATTCTGCTTTCGCTCGCGGTGCCGGCCGCCACCGGCCTGGCGCAGGAAGCGGGAGGGGGCGAAGCCAACCTGACGCTCCCCGACCTGGGCACGGTCTCTTTCCTGCCCGGCCTGGGCGGAATCAGCGGCAGTTCCCTGCTGATGGGCGGCCTGCTGGTCAGCGCGCTCGGCCTGATGTTCGGCCTTATGATTTTCGTTCGCCTTCGCAAAATGGCGGTCCACGACTCCATGCGCGAAGTGTCGGAACTGATCTACGAAACCTGCAAGACCTATCTGGCCACGCAAGGCAAGTTTCTCCTGGTACTGGAAGGTTTTATCGCG
>Ga0210402_10003973_pt1 | contig 13646 bp, 12 predicted proteins | sample IncBWC7MmetaG_FD_161055 | JGI IMG/M metagenome (GOLD analysis project Ga0210402, IMG submission 161055) | Forest soil microbial communities from Barre Woods Harvard Forest LTER site, Petersham, Massachusetts, United States - Inc-BW-C-7-M | ecosystem: Environmental > Terrestrial > Soil >...
CCTGCGGTTACGCAGCGGTTGGTCGCGACCCTCGGCTGGCGCCTAGCATACACTGTCTTCGGTTGCTCGATTCTGCTCATCCCTCTGCCGGTAGTTGCGGCATTCTTGAAGGAACGACCCGAAAATATGGGCCTCCTGCCGGACGGGGTTGGCAAGGCACCTGTCTCCATGCCAATCGTCGCGAACGATGTCGGGCTAGCTCTGCGCGAGGCCGTTCGCACGCGAGAATTCTGGACTATGGTGTGCAGCCTTTTTCTAGTGACTGCGAGCGTGCACGCGTGTTTCATTCACCTGCCTGCGATCCTGACCGACCGGGGCGGTTCGGCTCAACTGGCGGCGTTCGCCAGTTCGCTCTTCGGCGTTGGGCTGTTCATGGGGCGCGTAGGTTGTGGTTACCTGCTGGATCAGTTTTTCGCACCTCGTGTCGCAGCGTTGCTTTTCTCCGCGGTCGCGATCGGGGTTGCATTCCTCGGCTTGGGCCACACAATCTGGTCTGCGTGCATCGCGGCCGTGCTGGTCGGTCTCGGTATAGGAGCAGAGGTCGACATTATTGCGTATTTGACGAGCCGTTATTTTGGCTTGCGCTCCTATGGAGCGATTTTTGGATGGATATGGGCCGTGTTTGGCGTGTCGGGTGGATTGGGAGCTTATCTGATGGGCTTCGGCTTCGATAAGACAGGGTCCTACGTGCCGCCGCTCATCGGATTCTTCTGCGCGGCGGTCCTGGCAACGCTGCTCATCGTGAGTCTGGGACCGTACCGGTATCGCGCGGCCCGCACCTGAGCAAGAGCAAAGAGCGAGAGCAAAGAACCGCGCCACCTCGATCACAATCTGTGGCCACTCAGGGAGAGGGAAATTATGCCGCCGCAAACCTCGTCGTCCGCAACACCGACCGCAACGCCGTTGCAACTCTTAGGCATGACGAACGGTCTCGTCGTCCATCAGGCTCTGTACGCCGCAGCAAAACTCGGAGTAGCCGATCTGCTGAAAGATGGCGCGCAGACCTCCTCGGACCTGGCCCGTAAACTGAACGTGAACGAATCGGCTCTCTACCGCATTCTCCGCCTCCTGGCCGGCGAAAATGTATTCGAGGAAACGTTCCCTCGAACATTCGCAAATACTGGACTCTCTCACTTTCTCTGCACTGGTGTGCCAGGTTCGGTGCGCTCCATTCTGATTTTCAGGGGGAGCCAGTTCCTTTTCGGACCGTTTGCAGAAATTCTGTACAGCATCGAGACTGGACTCCCGGCCCGAGCCAAGCTGTTTGGGATGGAAGCCTTCGAATACTTAAAGACAGATCCCGAAACCGCTCGACTGTTCGACGACGCGATGACAGGTATGTCTGCACTGGTTGGCCCGGTCGTCGCTGGGGCATACGATTTCGGCAAATGGGAAAGCCTCATGGACGTGGGAGGCGGAAACGGCATTTTGCTGGCGGCAATTCTGACGGCGCATCCAGGACTGCGCGGCGTGCTGGCCGACTTGCCCCACACGATTGAGCGAGCCGCGGATCGTGGCTTCTTCGGCGGTGAACTCGCCTCGCGCAGCGCCGTGCAGGCCTGTGATTTTTTCGACGAAGTGCCTCACGGCTGCCGCGCCTACGTTATGAAACACGTGATCCACGACTGGGACGACGAGCGCGCCCATAACATCCTGGCCAATTGCCGACGTTCGGTTCCCAAACACGGCGCCGTCTTGCTTGTCGAGTTTGCTCTACCCGAAGGAAATGCTCCCTCTGCCGGCAAGTTCGCGGATGTAGTCATGATGCTCATGACCGGAGGGAAGGAACGCACCGTGGAGGAATATCGCCACCTCTTGGGTCAAGCTGGGTTCAGTCTCAATCAGGTGATCTCAACTGTGTCAGGTTTGAACATCATCGAGGCGCTGCCGACCTAGCGACCTAGTGACCAGATCCGCTGCGCTGGGCCATCTCCTGAGTAACTTCTTTTCACCCGTGCTTTATCAATCACTTACGGAAGCCAAGTTTCTTACCGTTTTGACCCGCGCGGCGCGGGTTGCTTACTCTTAAGCGTTTTAACTTGAGTAGAGCGTCCCAGAGGCCAACTTCTGGGCTCCTCGGCACCACCGGGTCAGTACTGGCCGTAGCGTCCTTTTGTCGAATCAATGAGCTTTTGCGAATCATAGCCGACGCCGTCCTTAAAGACGATCTCTACCTGTTCAATATCGGAAATCGATGTAGCTGGATCACCTTTGATGATCACAAGGTCCGCATTTTTCCCGACGGTAATGGATCCGATCTTGTCCTGGTGGCCCAGATAGGTTGCCCCGTTTAGGGTCGCAATTGAAATGGCCTCGACGGGCGAAAATCCGGCCTCCACCAGGAGTTCGATCTCGCGCTGATCGCCAAATCCAGGGACGACGCCCCCGTCGCCGGTGGGGTCCAGTCCCGCCAGCAGCAATCCTCCGGCTGCGGCAAATGCCTTCTCCATCTGCAGGTCGCGCTTGAACAGCATCGCCCAGTCATTTTTTGACGGCTTCATGGTTGCAGGCCGCTCGCGGTTGTAAAGATAGGCCTCGCGCGCCTCTGGCGTCATTGCTTCGAGAACCCGCTGTCGTAACGGAGGACGTCCCGGGATGGCGTCTTCAAACACCGGCAACGTCGAGGTAATCGCGACATGATGTTTCACCAGCGTATCGATCAAATCCTTTGCCTCCGGACCATTGGGATCTAGGTGTTCGAGAGTGTAAGTACCCATGCTTGAACTGCACTCATCCGGCTTCTTGTCAGGATCCAGTTGCGTGTTCACAAAAAAACCGTGCTCCAAGTCGTCGATGCCCAGCTCCGCCGCTTCCTTGTATGTTACCGAGCACAGATGACCCGTGACCTTGATGCCACGCTTGTGCGCAGCCTCAATCGTGGCCTTCAATTCCGCCCGGGTGATGCCCATATAAGCCTTGAACGACGTCACTCCGCGATCCGCCCAGTACTCGACCATCTGACGTGCCTCCTCGGGGCCGCTCAACTCGTGCACCTGGAGAAAGAAGCTGTGTGGTCCATCCAAATATGGCCCCGTCACGTCAATGTGCGGGCCAGGCAGCTTACCTTCCTCAATCGCACGTTTCAGATTCAGGTCGGTATAGGTCTCAACGCTCCCGGTAGTGCGCAGCGTGGTTACGCCCCCGGCCAAATAGAGACGGGGCGCGGAGAATGTCATCTGTGGCAGCAGCAACGGCGGCTCGGAGTTCCAATTGCTATCGCCATTAGGCTCGGCGGCATAAAAGAGGTGATTGTGCATGCCGACGATTCCCGGCATCACCGTGTATCCGCGCAGGTCGAGGACCGTCGTTCCGTCGGCGGTCGGAGTATCTGAACCTGCATCGAGCGCCGTGATCTTGCCCCGCTCGATAACCACGTTCCGGTCTCCAACGGCGGGTTGTCCAGTGCCGTCGATCACTCGCACGTGCTCTAACACTACTTTGGGCGCGCTCACTCGTACATACTTCTGCACCAGCGGCGACAACGAAGCGGCCTGTTGGGCGCAAACGCTAGGAAGGAGAAGGAACGGAAGGGCGTACGAGATCAGGAAGTGGCGTTCACGCATGGTATCCTCCAAGCCCCGTCATTTTAGCCCATCGGCGCAAACCGAGTCGGAAGGGGCTGAAGACAAAGTCCTGTGCGCGGCGGGCTTCACCTTCCAGTTCTGTTCAGCGTTAGCCCATGCTCCGAGCAAGAGTTTCCAGGCATTTTGAGGTTTAGTTTTCCCAGGGCGCTGGGACCTAAGTCTGATGAGGTGTCTTAGGCTTACTTCTGAGATTCAACTCAGTGCTGCAGCTCTTCGTGCCCGAAGGCTAGTACCGCTTTACAACGCTGCAGGCTCTTAGCCACTCTCTCAGGGTCGGCTGCGATAGCGGAACTCTTGGGTCTCTTCCGCCGGGCTGACGGAACCTTTTCCCAGACCTCCAAGCTTTCCGAATACCACGACTGGGCTTTCTTCCAATGTTCCCGATTGATACTTACCGGCGAGCGACCAGTCGCTTGCTGAACTTCACTGTCGCCCAAGCCAGCATAGGAGTCCGCGGTCGCGTAAAGTGCCGGCAGTTCACAAAATGCAGTCAACCATCCAACCATCACGAATATCGCGGCGTTCCCATCACCACGCTCGCGGAGTCAGCAACTAATCCCCCGAAACGCTTTGATGCAAAGAGCCTTGAAGAACTGGCTGCTTATGTACCCAGGCACATAGGCCTTTTGTGTCGTTGGTGATTTTGTGGCCGAGGACACCAAACGGCGCACAGGAACTGGTGGCGCCCACTCCGCAGGGCACATAACTGTGATAGCCGAGAGCTGACAGAACATGCGTTGCTGTGAGAACGCCTCAAGGCTGTCAGACTGGGCTAAACCTCAATTTGTCGGTTGCCCGTCATCCGCATAAGAAGCGCGAAAGCCTTTCGGATCGGAGCAGAAAGCCGTTTGAGAAGAGCGTTATCTCCCATTTGTGCCATTTGCCCGGCAGTTAACCGCCGAATGACACAAATGGGAGTCCTTTCGCATTAACGAATTAGTCGCCAGAGTGTACGGAGCGCAAGTTGTGCCTATATACAGCCTTTCCTACTGCCCTTCCCAAGCGCTCACCCGCGACCTGATCGGTTCGAAAATGTATCCCGCCGTATACACGCGCGTCAGAGATGTCGTCGGTAATCTGCTCAAACGAAGTGTATTGCAAGACGATGGTGGGCACCGCGGGATTGGTCAACGTGATCGAATGTCCATGTTCGCCGTATAGGCGTCTTAGTATTGCCGCCGCGCTGTTGCTTGCACTGCCGTGATTTGAGGGATAGCTCGGAAAGCACGGTGTCACGATGAATGGGGCCCAGTTGGGGTCGCCACTAGTTTTCGGGTTGCCGTCCGAGTCGCCCGCATGGATTGCGGTTTCGGGGCGCCAAAAGTTGTAGAAATACTTGTTGAGGAATGACGCCACCAGGCTGTCACTGATCGCCATATTGATCAGCGCTAAGGCACGCGCATTTTGGGAGAGAGAATGGCGGTGTTCCAGAGCGACCTGCTCCGCGACCTGATTAAACACCTGAGTTGGTGAAGCGGCGGCGTAAAAAAGTGCGACGTTAGCACGATCCGGTGGCCGTTGCGTGCTGTTAAGACTCCCCACCGTCATGACTTCGTTGTAAGTCTCGGCATATTCGTCGCTCGTGAGCGCGGGAGGCGGATCGAGCAGAAAGTCACTAGCGCTCGAAATGCCAAACGGCGTTACCTTTTGCCATTGAAATGCGATTCCGACCGCGACTCCATTCACAATTGGACAACTTGCTGTCGCTTGCCATTCACCCGGAACAGGCGTGCCCGGTGTAAAGAATTGCGGAGGCGACGAGCCATCGTTCGCGCGCAAAGCAATCATGGCCGCAGCTGCGGCGTCTCCTGTTGCGATGCCGTCGGTCTTCGCCGGGCCATTCGGTATGAGTGACATCGAGTTGAGGTAGTCGGCAGAGAGAGTCTCGCTGGCGCCGAAGTAGGCGATGAGCACTTGATAAGCAGCCTCTACGGCTGCTGCATCCGGTGAAGCATCCGCCGGTGCAGTGATGGTTCCAAGATATGGTTGGTATTTATGTGTAATGGAGTTGACCGCCTCAAACACGGCCAGTTGTACGATCGCCGCGTACCGCGCCTGGGCGATTGGGTTCTGATTGTTCGCGACGGCCGTGTTGACGGCAATCGCATTCCAGTCCAAAACGACATCGGCTCTTGCGGTTAAGGCTCCAACCAGCAGACTCACGATCAGCCCGCATACGAACCCGAAAATCTTCTTCATAACTCTGCCCTCCATCCCTTTCATTTCGGTTCCTCCGGTTATTTCGGAGCATGGGTGAGCGGCATGATCGCTGCGGGAGAACTTCCCTGTCCATAGCGCTGCGTGTGTCGGATCGTTATGGTTTGTGTCGTCCCAAGCATAAGCGTTGTTTGCACTTACGTCGGGGTTGCTGATGTGTTGTAGAATCGTTCAACTTCCCCGGGGCTTAGCATGACCTCCCAGCCATTTGGCCTCCAGCATTCAATCCGGTTCGGCGAAGACTTCGAGCTCGATCTTCGTCCACGAAGGCTGCGCCGTGGCAGCCATCTGCTAAAGCTGGAACGTATCCCGCTGGAAATCCTTATTCTGCTGCTGGAGCACCGGGGAGAGATCGTCAATCGCGACGAAATCGTGGCCAGGGTGTGGGGCAATGATGTTTTCCTAGACACGGATAACAGCATCAGGGGTGCAATCCGCAAAGTCCGCCGGGCGCTTAAGGACGACCCTGAAACCCCGCGGTTTATCCAGACTGTGACCGGACGAGGGTATCGATTCATTGCGCCGATTATTTCTCCCGAAGGAGAACACACGGAGCCACCCAAACCTGAAGCGGCAGTCGTCTCCACGGTCACGCAGAGTTTCGTTTCGGAACCAGATAGATGGCCGCAAGGCGGCAGCCTGGGCCTGATGGACCAAGAACAAGAGCGGACAGCGGGACAGGTACCGGGCACTGAAACCACCCGGGGACAGGTACATCGGCGGTTGCGGACGTGGATTTTCGTTGGGGTAGGTTCGTTGGCAGTGGTGTCCATTCTGTCACTCCTCGCATTTTGGGGCTGGCGAGGTTCGCCCGCCCCAACCGTTTTCCAGCGCAAGACAGTCTTAGCTGTGCTGCCGTTCGACAATTTGAGCCGAGATCCAGATCAAGAGTTCTTCAGTGAGGGGCTCACTGAAGAGATGATCGCTCAGCTTGGGAAATTGAATCGGGATCGACTCAAGGTGGTCGCACGGAGTTCTGTTGCAAAGTACAAAGGGAGCAAGCTGACCGCGAAAGAAATAGGTCGAGAACTGAACGCTGACTATCTTGTACAAGGCAGCGTTCGACGCTCGTCGGACCGTGTACGCATCACTATACAGCTCATCCTGGCACGTGATCAGACCGACGTTTGGACCGAGAGTTACGACCGCGAACTCAAAGATGTACTAGCCGTGCAGGACTCCGTCGGGCGAAGCATCGCAAGCGAGATTCACATCGCTCTTAATGAAGAACAGGAAAAGCGTTTGGCTGCTCCGCGGCAAATAAGCCCGGAAGCGTACGAGGCGTACTTGAAGGGTCGCTATTACTGGAACAAGCGAACCGGCGAGAGCATGCAGAAGGCGGAGCAATATTTCGAGCAGGCGATCGACAACGATCCCACCTATGCGGCAGCGTATTCGGGACTGGCAGACTGTAACAGCGGATTGACGTGGCACGGATTTAAGTCCCCGGCCGAGGCACTCCCGAAAGCGTACGCCGCGGCACGCAAAGCGCTCGAGATCAATCCAGAATCGGCTGAAGCTCATGCATCCCTGGGCCTTGCGATGACCCATAGTTGGGATTGGACCGGTGCGGAGGCCGAGTTCAGGCGCGCTCTGCAGTTGGATCCCCAATACGCAAACGCGCACCACTGGTACGGAGACTACCTTTCCATCAGGGGCCGCCATGGCGAGGCACTTGCAGAAGCGAAGCATGCACTGGAGCTCGACCCGCTTAACCTCATGATCAGCACCTGGGTGGGACTTCGCTACTACATGGCACGGGACTACTCCCGCGCAATCGATCAAAATCGAAATTCCGTCGAACTGGATCCGAATTTCGCGGCCGCTCACCTTATGCTCGGACAGGACTATCTTGGGGCAGGTTTGCACAGCGAAGCTGTGAACGAGCTGAAGAAAGCGGCAAATCTGTCCGGCGACAGCCCACTCTATACCGCGCAAGTCGCCGTTGCCCTTGCAGTTGAAGGACGGAGCCGCGACGCACTCCGAATCGCGCACGAACTGGAAGCGATTTCGAGGAAGCGTTACGTTTCCCCTTACGGCCTGGCTCAAATCTACGCAGCGTCAAATAAGAAAGAGGACACATTCAAATGGCTGCAAGCTGCCTACGACGATCACGCTGCTTGGATGGGATACCTCGCGGTCGACCCTATTTTTGACCGATATCGCTCAGATGAGCGCTTTAAGGATCTTCTCCGGCGCGTAGGCCTGCCCTGACGAAGAAGTAACGTTGGGAAACTTCGCTCTCGCCAACGTCTAAAGCTGAACGGATTCCAGATATCCTGTCGGGTGCTGCCGCGATGCCCACTGCTGGCACTGGGCCTTGTTTCCCGGCCGAACTTCTCGAACAACTGAAGGAGCAGCTTCCCCAGGCATTGTTTGCCACCCTGAGCGAACGGGTTGCGAGGGTTGCGACTTATGAGGGGCTTACGGTACGGCGATTGTGTAGAACATGACGTGCCCCGATGGGTCTAGTTGCTGCAGAAAGTCAAAGTCAATCACGTTGCGGGTCAGAACCGCACATCCGTGCTTTCGAGCCGTTTCAAAGAGCAGAGCATCATTCAACACGCGACGGCGTTGCTCTTTTCCATAACCTTGGATCCGGGCTAGCACGCCCGACAGTATTCCCGCCTCCCGCCACATCTCAGCGTCCGGTGTAATGGTCCGGTAGCTGGGGCGCCGGTCGATGACGGCAGCAACTAGTTCGACGATTTCTCGCGTCCGGGAGTGAGCAGGATCGAGCAGACCACAGGTCGCTGCCAGTTCGCCCTCCGTGACCGGGGAATGCCATGCTTCGGTCGCCCGGAGCGTTGCTTCTCCCTCTTGCGGAAAGCGGCCTTGAAGAATGTCGATATAGACGGTCGTATCGTAAAGCAGTTTGGCAGGCCGCTGTGTGGTCGCTCCGATGAACTCCAGGGCGGATTCGGCCCGCGGTTTGAGCTGCACGCGATGCTTTTCGGGCTTAAGCCGCCTGAGTGTGGCTTGAAAGCTAGAACTCAAGCTCAGCCTCGCGGTCAACGGCGCCACGGCGTGAAAGGAGCCAATCAGCGTAATCGTCCGCGACCGCAATGTTGGCTAGCGCCACCTCGATCAGGTCCGTATCGGAATCGATTCCAGTGCGTTTTTTTGCCCTGGCCACGAGGGCTTCCGGCATTCTTCCCCGGACTACCTGCGTACGTTCGCCATGCAGCAGGCCTTCTTTTTCGGCGATGACCATCACGTCGCGCAGTTTGCTGGAACGCACCAGGCCAGCTGTACCAACGACCGCACGTTTACTTCTTCGCGAGGAACCGGATTGGACGACACGCTTCACGACTCACCTCCTCGGAAACGGCTTGCGCCATGTTGTTCTGTAGCACATTATCAACACTATTGTAGCACAGCGCTTGGACTGGAAGGTAAACCTGCGGAAAGGTTTTCCCGCAGATCCGGCGGCAGCGCTGGCGGTGCTGGGCCTAGGGCGCGCTTATGTGCAGACGGGCGATACGAATTCGGGACATGGCTGTTACGAAGAATTTAGGACTCTTTGGAAAGACGCTGATCCTGACCTGCCAGTCTTGAAGCTGGGTACGGTTGAGTCTTCGATGTTGAAGTAGGGCGGGATTTTTCGTAGTCGGGGACCGAATGCCGTTAAGAAACTGGTAATCGTGTTCTTGACCTTGTAGCGAAACCGAAAAGGCGCGAAAAAGAACGAGATAGTGCCATCGGTCTGCCTCAGGTCACGGGCAACGCAAACCGCACGGCAACGCTGTACATCCGCATCACCAAAAACGGCAGAAGCTCATGAGATTCCCTTGAATCCAATACTGCGAGACAAGGGATTCTTCACGATTTTAGTAACAGGAACCGCTAATTGGAAGCTTAATGGACGCTGATCCCTTCTAGGGTCAGGTCTCCAATTTCTCGCTCGTGATCCGCGTTGCGAGGCCAACCACTTTGAGCACCCAGATGCCGTACCAGTTCATGTCGATCTCGTACCACTTCAAACCGTGACGTGCGGAAGTGGGATGCGCGTGATGATTGTTGTGCCATCCTTCACCGAAGGTCAATAGGGCGACAAACCAGTTATTGGTGGAATCATCTCGTGTCGAAAAGGGGCGAGAGCCCCAGATGTGAGTGGCTGAATTTACCAACCAGGTAGCATGCAAACCCACCACCGTCCGCAGGAAAATGCCGCACAACAGGAAAGGCAATCCGCCGACGGCGAAAAGCAGTAAGCCCAATGCGACTATCGGCATGTAGTGATACTTTGTAATCCAGAGGTGGAACTTATCCTTCGCGAGGTCGGGAACGTAGTGGGCCAGCGTGGTTGTGTCATGGTGCATCGATCGTCCCGTGAGAATCCAACCCATATGTGACCACCATTTGCCGTCTCTGGGTGAGTGCGGATCACCTTCCTGATCCGCGAACTGATGATGAATGCGGTGGGTAGCCACCCAGAAGATGGGACCGCCTTCGAGAGTGAGGGTCGCACAGACGGTCAGAAAATACTCAACCCACTTCGGAGTCCGGTAAGCACGATGCGTGAGTAGCCGATGATAGCCCATGCCGATACCTAGGCTTCCCGATATCCACCACAGGAAAATCGCAACGAAGAGAGCTTTCCAAGTAAAGAAGAACAGTGCCCCAATAGCACCAAGGTGAAAGGCAGCCATAAAGAATGCGGTTACCCAGTTGGTTTGGTTGTCGGCCGGCCGTTTTCGTTCGAGTGCTTGAAGCTGCATCATTGCTGACCTCCCACTACACTTTTGATGTGGGCGTCCCGCGGTGAGTATCTACAAGAGGTGTAATAGTTTTGTAAGTGGCGCTCATCGCATCGTCGGCAGAATTGTGAAGAACGAGCAGTATTGACCGGACGGTCGAATGCCCGGCCCTGAAAAAAATGCGTGAGTGGGCACTACCGCGTGGATTCACTGACTCGGTTCGTCCTGCGGCCGCGACACACCTTGATCGAGGCGGGATTACCGGTTGTCGGAGCCCTGGCCGTTATAGCCCTTTTCGTATCCCTGAATGTAGGCCTGACGGTACGACGCCTTGTACTGGTCCTTGTCACCGAAGGTGGAATCGTAGCCACGATTGCCGTGCTCATAGGTTTTATGCTTCGTCGCACGAGAGCTTTTTCCTGCCTGCCGATCCTGCAAGCCGTCATTGGAACCATCCTGAAAGCCGTTCCGGGCTGCCACGTTGTCATTGGGTCCAGACTGGCCATTCTGCCCATGGTCATTGCGGTCGGCATTACGATTATTCTGGAAGCCTTGATCGTATCCAGACTCGTAGGCACGGCGATCGTCCGCATTATTGGGTTGTAGGCGATATTGGTGAGCCTGATTATTCGCGCGGTCGGCCTGCCCGTGGTTGAGGCCTTGCTGGTACATGAGGTTGTTCGCGTTGTCGTTGCGATTGGCCTGGTCTCTGCTCTGATCTTGCTGTGATTGAGCAGCGGCGAGCCTCGGCGTGACGAACGCGGCGACCGCGACCGCAAGAGCAAATATTCCTATTGCTTTTCGTATATTGAGTTTCATTTGAGACTCCTGGTTCGTGCTGTTAAGAAGGTTAGAACGCCCTCGGCATGGCTTGCTGATAAGGACAGTTGGAAGATACAACGGCAACAGCTCCTTCGTACCTTAGACGTGGCACGCCAGCAGCAGGTTAAACACTAGCGGATTGGCTCGCCCACCGTCTGAGCTAGATTGCTCACATTTTTTTGGCCAGGCGGGTCACCCGTAAGGCAGCGCCGATAAACGGCCATTTCGAGTCCCAAGCACCCGAACTTACCGTGTTTCCCGGCGGAGAGTGAAAGCAATCCCCGTTGCTTCGCATGGATCGAGGAATCGTTCGCGCTTGACGGCGGGCTCATAGGCAAGTCCTGAGCAATGAAAATGCCCAAGTTCATTCCCGTGAGCCTAGGCATCTTTCAAGTTCAGCTTTTGGCTAGGCCGTTTTGTTTGCGCTTTCACCGTTGCCCACCGAGCGCGTTGTGCGGCAGCGATTCTCCTGCGGGCGCTGGCAGACATCGTTCGTTTCTAGGCATCGTGGCAACATTCGCCTTTCCGCTGTGGGCCTTTACTCTCGCCCAGCGTGCCCTCTGGGCAGCCGCGATTCTGGCATGTCGCTTTGCCGAAGTGGATCACGTCAGGCTGCGGCATTCAGATTAGTGGTCTGAGTACGTAATGGGCTGGATGGCTGCAGAGTTCTGTGGTCTCTCAAGCCGCCGAGAAGAAAATTGATTTCTCCGCCGAGCAGAATGGCAAAACCGGACAAATAAAACCACACATACAATCCGATGGCGGCCCCTAGCGGACCGTACGTCTTATCAAGACTTTCGAAGTGTCGGAAGTAACTCCCGAGTAGGTATGACAGACCGACCCACGACATCACCGCAACAATTGCTCCGGTCAGGCTATCCCGGAAGCGCTGTTTCACGTTCGGACCGAAATGGTACAGTAGTTCTACAGCGAGCACCGCAGAGGCTACGGCTATTCCCCACCGCAGGAAACGCCACGCAGCAAGTATGGCCGGATTGAGACCAAATCTGCCTGTAGACCAGATCCCAAGAGAAGTCCCCTCGACCATCAACCCTACAGCCATGAGTAACAGAGATCCCGCGAGCAACGTCAGTCCCAGCGCAATGGGACGAGTCTTCCAAACTGGGCGAGTTTCGCGGACTCGATAAACGACGTCAAGGCCGTCGATTATGGCAGCAAATCCGCTGGAGACTGTCCAAATCGTGAAGATTAACCCAAGAGTAAAGAAGTGCAGGTGCTTGTGATTGACGACGTCAGACACGATGTTACGCACCAAACTCATTCCATCTCCCGGGACGAGCTTGGCCATTAAGCTCAGAAAGCCCTCAAATAGGTGAGGGATCGGCACGTAACCGAGCAGCGACGCCATCGAAACCAACAGTGGAAACAGTGAGAGCACGAAATAGTACGAGAGCCCTGCGGCAAAGACGAAGAGATGTTCGTCGTAAACGTCGTTGTACATGGTCAGCAGCGACCTTTTGGTCGTGAGCCACGCCGCTTTGGCAGTTACACTCGGCACCAGGCACCTCGGTGCTTCCGTTTCATGCTGCTTTTCGCAATCTTACCGCTGGCGAGGCTTGGCCCGTGTGCACTGTTGGTCTCACTGATTGGCGCACGTTGTGGTATGCCCATACGCCGCTTTGCCCTCCAGTTGCTCCGGCGCCATGTACTGGATGGTGCCGACGATCGTTCCTTCGGTGGTTCGACAATAGCGTCCCATGACTCGATGAGTCCGGGACTCTTTCGTTTTGCTCGATGCGAGAACGCGAAAAGGCTAAGCTGCTCGCTTCTGTTTGACGGTGTGTGGCCGAGAGCCGCGCTCCTCCGTCATCTGCGCTGTCGAAACAACTGTGCGGCCAAGTTCTGCAAGTTGTATAAGATCGCGCTGGATTGCTTGTAGGCGCTCAAGCCTCCGTCCGTGAGCGACTTGGGCCGCTGCACCATTCCGGACTGCACGCCGAAACTGGCCGTTCAATTCCTGAATGTCAGCGATCTCCTCTCGGAAACGCCCGATCTTGTCCCGAAGAACCCGTAAATGATCCATATCTTCCGAATGGCTCGTCTGGAAACGTCCAGCACGGTTGAACCAAGAACAGCCTCAGTATCGTTAAATCTGCTAAAGGGGAATGATGGCGTAGTGGAGTGTGCTATGGTGAGGCGCCACGACGCAACGAAGCAGATGTGCCTCGCCTACGCCCCTGCTAAGCTAGCTCTGCAAGAACATCAAGCTTCTAGTTAAACTTTCTTGAGCCACGGTTGGTGCTGGCGCGATCGACCATCATCATCCCACTTTACAACTGCGTCATCTTCGTTCGTTTGCTCA